>Ga0213872_10001074_pt1 | contig 18845 bp, 16 predicted proteins | sample VelepicomBERX_R2_FD_160071 | JGI IMG/M metagenome (GOLD analysis project Ga0213872, IMG submission 160071) | Rhizosphere microbial communities from Vellozia epidendroides in rupestrian grasslands, the National Park of Serra do Cipo, Brazil - RX_R2 | ecosystem: Host-associated > Plants > Roots >...
CGGCTCCACCGGCATCAACAACCTCGCCACCAACCAGGTCGCCGCGCTCAACACCGCCCAGGTCGCGGCCCTCTCGTCCACCGAGGTCGCCAACATCAACTCCACCAACCTGGACGCGCTCACCACCGCCCAGGTCGTGGCCCTGACCACCGCCGAGATCGTCAACCTCGGCTCCACCGGCATCAACAACCTCACCACCGCCCAGGTCGCCGCGCTGACCACGGCCCAGGTCGCAGCGATGAACACCAACGAGGTGTTCAACCTCAATACGACCAATCTGGATGCCTTGACCACAACACAGGTTGCCGCGCTGACCACCTTGCAGATCGTCAACCTGGGCACCACCAACCTGGATGCTCTGACGACCGTTCAAGTCGAAGCGCTGACGACGGCCCAGGTCGCCGCCCTGACGACGACCGAGGTGTTCAATCTCAGCAGCACGAACCTGGATGTGTTCACGACGACCCAAATGGCCGCCATGACCACCAACCAGATCGTGAATCTGGGCAGCACCAACCTCGATACGCTGACCACCACGCAGATCGCGGCCTGGTCGACTGAACAATTCGTGTCCCTGAACACGACTGAATTCAGTTCACTGTCGACGCAAACCCTGGCGGCCCTGAGCACGGCCGATTTCCAAGCCCTGCACACGGATCAGCTCCTGTCGCTCGACACGGCACACATCGTTGCGTTCACAACGGCAGACTTTGCCGTCATGACCTCGACACAAGTTGCGGGACTGAACACTTCGGACATTGGCGCCATCGCCACCGATCACATCCAGGTGCTGACCACCACGGCCTTGGATGCCTTCTCCACCTTGCAGATCCAGGCCCTGACGACGAGCCAGGTCGAGGCCTTGACCACGGCGCATCTGGCCGCACTGCACACGGATCAGGTGCAGGCCCTGGGATCCGCGGCCTTCGCCGCGCTCGACACCGCGCATGCTGTGGCCTTCAATTCGGCGCAGATCGCGGCGCTGACCACGGACGAGGTCAGCAACTTCAGCACCAATGCGATTGCTGTCTTGACCACGGTTGAGCTTGCCGGATTGACGTCCACGCTCCTCCAGGCCTTGACCACCACGCAAATGCAGGCAATGTCGACCACCGATCTGGCGGCGCTCAACTGCACGACGCAGATACCTTACCTGACGTCTGAACAGACCTCCGTGCTCAACAGCGCGCAGACGAATGCCCTGTTCTCGGCCGACCCCCTGGTGCTGGACCTGGGAACACATGGCATCCAGACCGTTTCGGCAGCGCAGGGCGTGAACTTCGACCTGAACGGCAATGGGGTGGTACAGCACTATGGCTGGGTCACTGGCCAGACTGGCATCCTCGTCTACGACCCGACTGGCGCTGCCATCACCAGCGGCTCTCAGCTGTTCGGTAGCGGCACGGTACTCGCCAATGGCCAGCATGCGGCCAACGGCTTCCAGGCACTCGCGGCCATGGATGTCAACCACACCGGCGTGATTACCGCGGCCACTGCGGGCTGGAACGACCTGAAAGTCTGGGTGGGCTCGGAGGTCAACGGCCAATTGGTCAACGGCCAGTTGGAAAGCCTGTCGCAGCTCGGCATCGTCTCGCTGAACCTGAACGCACATGCCGCCACGCAGGTGCAGAACGGCAATGTGATCAGCATGATCTCGAGCTTCACGACAGCCGATGGCGTGGTCCATGAAATGGCCGACGTGCTGCTGGCCAAGTCTGGCGCGGGAACGGCATCGACTGCCACGGCCACCACGCCGCCAGTCCAGCTGAGCGATCTGCTGGCAGGTCCATCGACGCATCTGCTGCACGAGCAGGTGACCGGCACGGGCACCCATACGGCCGCCGCGACCGACGCCGCCATCAATGCGCACGTCAATGTGGCGGGACTGGGTACGCAGAGCCTTGACGAGGAGTTGCGCAAGCACCTCATCAACAGCCCATTGATCTGATCCTCGGACAGCGCCGCGGGGTGCAACGCCCTGGGGCCATGGCTCGGACCCCACATGGGCCCTCCGGAGCGCAAATCAGCCAAATTGTGCTGATTTGTGCTCCGGAGGGCTTGCATTTCTCGTTTTCAATCTGCTTGCGCTGTGATCTGATTGCCGGGTTCGGCATCGGAGGCGACCTGTGGTCGCTCACACATGGCATCGCAGCACGAATTGATCATCCTGATTCCCATCTACCAGGCGCAGCTCAGCCCCTTGGAGCTGTTTTCATTGCGCCATTCGCTGCAGCAACTCAAGGCCGGCCGGCATGTCGCGTTCATCGGGCCCGACGGTCTGGATCTCAGCGCCTACGAACGCCTGTTCCCAGGCATTGCCTGCGTCAGGTTTCCACAAAGCTGCTTCGGCTCGATCAAGGGCTACAACCGACTTTTGATGAGCACCGCGTTCTATGAGCACTTCAAGGCCTTTGAATTCATGCTCATTCTGCAGACCGATGCCATCCTGCTGCGCGACGAACTGGATCAATGGACGAGCGCACCGTTCGACTATGTGGGTGCACCCTGGCCCGACGGACTCGAACTCCAGTTCAACCTGGATCGATATGCCGGCGCCCCACCCAAACGGCTGAAAGTCCACGTCGGCAACGGCGGCTTGAGCCTGCGCCGCAACCAGGCCTGCATCGAGCTGCTGCAGGAGTTTCCGCAGGCGCTGAATTTCTTCATCCAGTCCGGCTCCAGCGAAGATCTGTTCTTTTCATTTACCGGCGCAGTGTCCAGGCGATTGATGATTCCCAACGAAACGCGCGCGTCGCTGTTTTCGTTGGAACTCAAGCCGCGCATGTACTTCGAGATGAACCAGCGGCAGGCCCCCATGGGCGGGCACGCCTGGTGGAAGTACGACCCGCAGTTCTGGATGGAGCGACTGGGCCATGCCGGAGCCGCTGTTGCGGACTTGATCCCATCCCCACCGGCCAGCGCCATCTCGGCAACATGAAGGCTGCGCCTGGTTTACAAGCCAAATCCTGACTTCGCGATCCCGCGGCGTTCCCTAGAATGCAGCAAGTCTCGGCGAGCAAACCCACGCAGGAAGGACGTACGATGAGCATTGAAGACTGCCGAATTGTTGAGCTCCCGAAGATCCACGATCCACGCGGCAACCTGACCTTCATCGAAGGCGGCTCCCACGTCCCCTTCGACATCCAGCGGGTCTACTACCTGTACGACGTTCCGGGCGGCGCCGAGCGCGGTGGACATGCCCACAAAGGGCTGAGCCAGCTCATCATCGCCATGTCGGGCAGCTTCGACGTGATCATCGACGACGGCAAGGACAAGAAGCGCATCCATCTCAATCGCTCGTATGTGGGCCTGTATGTGTGCCCCATGATCTGGCGGGAGCTCGACAATTTCTCGTCCGGATCCGTCTGCATGGTGCTGGCCTCCAACCGCTACTCGGAAGACGACTACTACCGCGACTACGGTGAGTTCATGCGCGCCCGCTGGGCATGACCCCTGACATGACGCAAGCCGGCACCCGACCCCATCAGCCCACCATGATCGAATTCCTGAATCTCAAAGAAGTCAACCAGACTCACTTGCCCCAGCTGCGCGAAGCGATCGAGCGCGTGCTGCAGAGCGGACGCTACCTGCTTGGCGCGGAAACCGAGGCGTTCGAAGCCGAGTTTGCACAATACTGCGGCGTGCCGCATTGCATTGGCGTCGGCAATGGCCTGGACGCCCTGCACCTGATCCTGCGCGCAATGGACATCGGCCCCGGCGACGAGGTGATCGTGCCGGGGCACACCTTCGTTGCGACGTGGCTGGCGGTGTCTCAGGTGGGTGCCGCGCCGGTGCCCGTGGAACCCGACCCCCATACCTGCAACATCGACCCGGACCGCATCGAAGCAGCGATTACGCCAAGAACCCGGGCCTTGATGCCCGTGCACCTGTACGGGCAGACGGCTGACATGAGTCGCATTCGCGCCATTGCCGACCGGCATCAACTCAAAGTCATCGAAGACGCCGCGCAGGCCCATGGCGCCACGCACCACGGACGCCGCGCCGGCAACCTCGGCGACGCGGCGGCATTCAGCTTCTACCCCGGCAAGAATCTAGGCGCCCTGGGCGACGGCGGCGCCATCACCACGTCTGACACGGCCCTGGCCGACAAGCTGCGCAAGCTGCGCAACTACGGCTCGGCGATCCGCTACCAGCACGACATGCAGGGCGTCAACAGCCGCCTGGACGAGATTCAGGCGGCCATGCTGCGCGTCAAATTACCGCACTTGGACCGGGACAACGCGCATCGCGCCGAAATTGCCGCCCAGTACCTGCATGATCTGAACGACACCCCGCTGGTCCTGCCCCAGGTGGCGGCAGGCAATGTGCCGGTCTGGCACCTCTTCGTGGTGCGACACCCCGAGCGGGCGGCCCTGCAGGCGCAGTTGCAGGAGCGCGGCATCGGCACCTTGATCCATTACCCGACGGCAGTGCACCGGCAGCTGGCCTATCAGCACACGGCGCTTGCCCGCCCCCCCGCGCCACTCAGCGAGGCCATGGCGGCACAGGTCTTGAGCCTTCCGATGGGCCCGACGCTGAGCCTGGTACAGGCTCGCCAGGTGACAGCTGCGCTGAAAGAAATCCTGCAAACGCTCTAGAAGGACAGCGTCGTGGAACAGAACTTCGATGTGGCCGACCTGGTCAATCAGATTGCCGAACAACAAAAACGCATGCACGAGCTGCTTGGCGACAGGCGCTTCGACCTCATGTCGCTCAGCCAGAGCATGCGCCTGCGACGCAAGTTGGAAAGCGGTCGCTTCGACCGCCTTCAGCACATTTGCACAGCCTTCAATTTGCGCCATGCGGTGCCCGTCAATCCGGATCGTCATTACACCCAGCTGGGCACCGATTTCCTGGAAGGTGATCTCGACGCCCTGCCCGACAACTGCACCTATCTGCTGCTCAACAACGACATCGGCAAGCACCTGAACCGTTTCAGGGCCCTGATGGCGGCGCGCCCCAACTGCCTGTTCGTCGTCTGGGACTGGGACTCCCAGCACTGGCTGCGCATGAGCTGCAACCTGGCGGCCTACAGTGACTTCTATGCCCCGGCGACCTCCGAAAACCTCTACACCCTGAGCAATTTCACGCCCCACATCGTGGGGCCGATTGCAATTGGCGTGAACCAATGGTCCCGCTCCTTCATCGTCGAGCACATGCCTTTGCTGCTCGATGAACGCAGCAACGACGCATTCGGCCCCCATGTCCGCTACCCCGATTTTGAGCGGCGCAATCGCGCCATTGCCACCATCAACCAGAAACTGCCCGGCATCCGCTTCGCTGACGACAGCTACAAGAAAAAGAGCGACCTGGACAACCTGCGCGATTGGGCCCGCTACAAGACGCACTGGATCATTCCCGTGCTGGGCGGCGTGCCCATTCGCGTGTTCAACTGCATCCTGACCGGCGGCGTTGCGCTGCTGCCCTCATTTGCCAGGCACATGCCGGAATCGCTCGCCTTCGACGATGAGCCGCTCTATTACGACGTGCTCGATCTGGTCGAACCCGAGAAGCTGCAGGCCCTTGCGGTGGCGCGCTTCGATCAGGAAGGAAGCGTCGGCGTGGTCAGGCGCGTCGGGAAGGCCCTCGCCTCCCAGCACATCGATACGCGATGCGAGCAGTTGCTGTCCAGCGTGGAGTCCGCCATCCAGCGCCTGGCCGGCCGCGCCACTCCTTCTGAACGTTATCCGATGGCCGACGCATTTCCCGGCCGGCGCTGAGGCCTATTGAAGCCCATTGCAACAAGGCAGATCGACATGGCTGAACCCTCGCCTTTCTTCGCGCACCAGTTCTCGGATGTTCTGTCGGCAAAGATCGGCGACAAGACGACCATTTGGCAGTTCTGCGTGGTGCTCCCCGGCGCCCAGATCGGCAGCCATTGCAACATCTGCTCGCATTGCTTCATCGAGAACGAGGTCAGGATCGGCGATCACGTGACCGTCAAGAACGGCGTGCGCATCTTTGACGGCGTCACTCTGGAAGATCACGTGTTCGTGGGCCCCAACGTCACGTTCACCAATGACAAGTCGCCCCGCTCCCAGCGCGATGGCGCGCGCCATTTCGAATTGCTGAGAACGCTGGTCAAGCAAGGTGCCTCGATCGGCGCGGGCGCCGTCATCCTGCCCGGGATCACGATTGGCGCGCATGCCATGGTGGGCGCGGGCGCGGTCGTCACCAAAGATGTACCGGACCATGCGACCGTGATGGGGAATCCAGCCACCCTCAAGAGCTGAGGCTCAGGGGCGCGGTTTCATGGCAGGGCCGCAAGAGCCTCCATGGCCTTGCGGACCAGCAACGGGTATCCGGATCGGTTCTGCACATCGGCCTGCAGCAGCTTGATCAACAGGACACGCTTTTTCATGTTCGCGGGTTTGCTGAAATAGGCCACCTTGTCGCGCAGCTCGTCGACGTTGCGAAAGCTGACCTCCTCGTGCCTGTCGGTCAGTTCGGCCAGGCCGCTGCGCGCGTCGGTCAGGCAAAGTCCGCCCGCCATCGTGATGTCGTGGAAACGATTCACCACCGCGTGATCGAATTGCAGCGACGAATAATTGATGTTCACCCGCGACCCCCTGAACACACGCTGAATGTCCCGAGGCTCATAGACGGGGTCATGCGTGCGCACGCCAGCAACCTGAAGCGCCTCCCGCCGGGCCACGCCATGCAGGTAGGCCGGATCACCGCCAAAGATATCGAGTGAAGGCAGCGCCGCGGATTCCAGCAGCCATCCACGCTCGGTCATGGTCTGCAGGGAAATCTGGGTCCGCACCCACTCCTGTTGGGAAATGCCCAGCAAGGTCCGGTCGACCGGCGTCCCGATGCCCTCCAGGGCCCCGTCCACATGGGCCTTGACGCGCTCGTGCAAGGACTGCGAAAAATCCAGCCGCCGCAAGGTCAGGCAGGCGTCGATGAACTGCTGCAGCCGAGGCGCATGGTGCCGGGCGCGGTGCCGGCTCGGCATCACATGTCCGACGAAGCTGGCATCGCAATGGAACTCGCTGGTCTGGGGATTGGTCAGCGGCGTCTCGGACGCATGGGGCACCCAATGGACATGCGCAATGCCCAACTGCTGCAAGGCCGTAATGCAGCTGGGCTCGATGCACAGGTGGATGCTGCGCTCGGCCATCCTGATCCAGGCCGTCAGCTTGGCCACGCCCTCCAGCACACCCAGGCCGCCCAGCAGCGTGTCCTGGTGCAGAAACACCACCCTGCCCGCGAACCGTTCGAAGAAGTAGTTGTCCTGCCCCGGAACGCGCTGCTGGATCAGGTTGCTGCCGGCATTGGCCACATAGACGGCGGACCGTCCGCCCTTGAGCAGTTCGAGGTAAGTCTTGGTGTCGAAGGCTTCCGGATTGACCAGCGCCACCTCGATGCCGCATCTGCCGAATTCGGCGCCCAGGGCATAGGCAATACGCCGGTAGATCGGCGTGTTGGAGTCCTCGACATAAACCCTGCGGATCCGTCTCATGCCGGCGGAACCGCTCAGGCCGGGCTCAAGGCATCGTGGGCGGCGCCCAATTCGGCCCGACGCCACATCGAGACATAGATGGCCTCGAGGTTGCGGCAATGGGCTTCAGCATCGAACAGCGGCTGCTGTGCACGCGTGGTGCGCAGCTTGGTCCGGATGGCCTGCAGGCGCTCCGGATCGCGGGCCAGGTTCAGCGCCAGGGCTTCATAACCCGCCAGGTCCTCCGCCACCAATTCAGGCAGCCCCGCAGCGCAAAGCACGCTGCCCGCCACCCGCGCCGGGAACGCGCCGCCCCAGTGCGTGACGACAGGAAGGCCGGCCATCAGTGCATCGGCGGCCGTGGTGTGCGCGTTGTAAGGTTGGGTGTCGAGAAACAGATCGGCCTGGCGGTAGCGCACCAGATGGTCCTCCACCTTGGGCACGCGCCCGGCATACACCAGCCGCGCGGGATCGATGCCCTCGCGCGCGGCGGCCTCCCGCAGATGGTTCTGCGAAGCCTCGTTGCGCGTGGCCAGCCACAGCACGCTGCCCTCGACCTGCTTGAGCAGCCGCATCCAGACGCCAAAGATGTGCGGCGTGATCTTGAAGTCGTTGCAGAAGGAACAGAACACGAACGCATTCTCCGGCAGGCCGTATTCTGACCGCGAAGGCGTGTGCTCGGGCAATTCGAGATCCGCGGGCGCGGGCAGGTAGGTGTCGGGCAGGTACACCACCTTCTCGGTGAAGTACTGATGGTGGTCCGGCGGAATCACATGCTGGTCGGCAATGATGTAGTCCACGTAGCTCTGGCCCATGGTGCCCGGATAGCCCAGGTAATTGACCTGCACAGGCGCGGGCCGCCGGGCCAGCACATCGGTGCGCGAATCAGCGGTGTAGCCGGCCAGGTCCACCAGCACGTCGACTTCCATCGCCTTGAGCAAGTTGGCAATCTCCATCGAGGTCTTCAAGCGGCCGTCGATGAAATGATCGAAGGCCTTGACCATGCGCTGCCGGATCCGGCTGCCGTCGTCGATGCCCAGCGACACCGCAATCAACTCGAACCGCGACCTGTCGTGCCGCTCGATGATGCCGGCCATCAAATGGCCCACCGGATGCTCGCGCAGGTCCGGGGACAGGTAAGCCAGCCGGATCTTCTTGTGCCGGTACCGCCCTCCCCGCCAGAGCGGCTCGGCCGCCGCCGGGAAACGATCGCCGAACATCTGCGAGCTCATCTGATGCGCCTTGGCATCGTCCGAAATGGCCATCAGCCCCAGCGATTTGCAGGTCCGCTTGCCGGCCTTCAAGCCTTCCACGATCAAATGCGACATGGCGTCGAAATCGCGCCAATCGCAGTCTTGCAGGCGCTCGTAGGCCAGCAGGCCCCAGCCGTATTCGTAGTCGGCATTGATGCGCAGCAACTGCTCGAAGTACTTGGACGCCTCCTTGTGGCGCTTGAATTCGCTCAGGATGATGCCGCTGTTCCCGAGCGCCGACTCATGGTCCGGCTTGAAGCTCAGGATGCGCTGGAAGCGCTCCAAGGCCTCCAGATGCTTGTGGGCCTCGCGCAGCAGCACGCCGCTGTTGATCAGCGCTTCCGCGTACTGCGGGTTCAGCTTGATGGCGTTGTCGTAGGCAATCAGCGCCTGCTCAGGCTGCGAATGCCCCTGCATCAGCGAGCCCAGGGCCATCCACAGCGGCGCGAAGCCGGGATTCTTTTGCAAGGTGGCATAGACCAGCTGGATGGCTTGAACGCCCTGCCCGCGCCGCATCAGGATCAGCGACAGCGAGTAGGTGGCCACGCCGTCAAACGGCACTTGCTCCAGGTAGGCGCGGAAGATCGCTTCCGCCTCGTCGACGCGGCCGGCGTTCTGCGCCTCCAGGCCGCGCAGCAGCATGCTTTGGTCCACCTGGGGCGTGGGCGGTGTTTCGGTGATGGCCTTGATGTCCGGTACGGCTGCCATGTCGGTCTGAGCGGGTTTTGAAAACAGCGAAGCGGCCGCCAGGGACGCAGCCTTCCTGGCGTGAGGATTGTTTTGCATGACGGATTTGGGCTTATTCATGGTCGGCTGACCTGGGCCGGACCTTGCGCATGTATGCCACCAGTTGATGCCCTCGCCATTCCTGCTTGATGATTTCGAACGCGCCCTTGAAGCCATAGATCTTGGCCCAGCAGGGGTCCACGCCGAAATAGAGCGGGAACGTCTCGTCGGTGATGAAGTTCACGTGGGTCGGATCGCGAAAGCTGATGGCATGCGGGTATGCCGGCGTCACGGACAAAAATACACCGCCCTCTTTCAGGACCCGCCAGATCTCGTTCATCAATTCAACGAAGGCATTTCGCCGCGTCGGCGCGTAAATGAGGCGCGGAATATGCTCCAGGAAATCGTAGGCGGTCACGTATTCAAAGTGGTCCGACTCGAACGGGATGGGTTCGATCACCAGGTCGGCGCTCTTGATGCCGCGCTCCAGGTCGGTGCGCACATCCACGCCAAAAGTCTCTTCCACATTGAAAGGATTCCGTGGCGTTTCTCCACACCCAAGATCCAGCGTTTTCGCCATCAAATCACTCCAGGCTGTTCAGCCCCCAGGGCTGCTAACTACTGCAACGAGGCCTGCACGCCGCGCCCCATGGACCACATGGTGGCCACGACCTGCTCGGCGTCAAACAGCGCATTCACATGCGCGATTCTCATCGAATAGTAATCGCCTTCGGCACCCATCACGTCAAACAGCGAGCGACGGCCCAGCTGCTGCCATTGTTGCAAGGTGGCAAAGCGGACGCGATCGCTGTTGCGCAGGATGTCGACGATGCGCTTGGCGCGGTCGATGGTGGCCAGGGCGCTGTCGTTCATTTCCATCAGGCGGTAGCGCTTGGCCTCGATGGCCTCGTCGCGTTGCAGGTCTTGCGCCTCTGCGCGCCGCTGGGCCGCCAGGCGGGCCGAATCGGCGCCCGGAATGTAGAGCGGAATGTTGACGCCGATGCCGCCCAGAATGGTCTTCGAGGGCGCCACGCCGCCCACCGCCGAGGTGGTGACGGTCCAGCTGACCTGCGGCTTCTCGCTGGCTGCCACCGACTCCGCGTAGCGGTGTTGCGCGCGCGCCTGGGCGGCGGCGCCGGCGATGTCGGCGGCCTGCAGCATGTCGGCCATCACCTCGTTCAGCTCGGGCACTTGCAACAACACCGTGCTCATGCTGGCGGGTACCGGCAGCTTGTCGCCCACCAGGTGCTTCATGCGGGTTTCGACGCCTTTCAGCGAGTCCAGCGTCTGCACATAGGCCAGGTCGGACTGCTGCATGTTCTTCTTGGCCTGCACCAGCTCGCTGGCGCGGCCCTTGTCGGCCTTGACGATGGTTTCCAGCGAATCGACCAGGCAGGCCATGCGGCGCGTGTACTGCTGGTAGATCTGTGCCTGCAGGATGTAGCGGCCGCGGTCCAGCGCCAGCGCCACGGTCTGCAGGGCCAACTGCTCTTCGGTCGCTTCCTGGCTGAATTTGGCGGCCTCGGCGAGTTCGGTGCGCCACTCCGCCACTTTCTTGATCTGCCCGAAGTCATACAGCGTCATGTTCAGGCTCAGGGTGCCCGTGGTCTGGAAGCCCGCGGTCTGCGGCACGTTGGGGGCCGAACTGACGGCATACCCCGCATTGCCGCTCAAGTTGATGGTGGGCTTGCGCGCCGCCAGGGCCTGCTCCATGTCGGCCTTTGCAGCTTCGGCCAGCAGTCGGGCTGATCCCAGGGGTTTGCTGTACTTGATGGCATCGCGCACCAAGTCCTGCAGTTGCGCGCGCGGATTGGCGCTGCTGGTGTCCAGCATGCTGAGATCACGTCCGCCAAACGAAGGCCCCGCGTCTTCCTCGTTGCAGCGGGTTTGCGCCTGGGCGGCAACGCCAAGCCCCAGCAGGCTCAGGACAGTCAGCAATCGAAGGAAAAGGGCTCTCGGCATGATCATTGCAAAGCGGGTTTGCACGGTTCTCCAAATGGTGTAACTACACCACGAGCCAGAAAAACCAAAGATCAGATTAACGCCAGCACTCCCGCGCTTATGTCGGGCTTGCCAGGCATTCGCCGGGCCGCTCCCAAGAATGACTGGGTCCCCTCAGGGGACCGACCGTGTACCCACGGGCGAGGGGCTGGCTTACCTTTCCTGCATCGCCTCGCGCGACTTCATCATCGGACGCAGCAAATAGCTCAGCACCGAGCGCTCGCCGGTCCGGATCTCCACCGTGGCCGTCATGCCGGGAATCACCGGCAGCGGCTTGCCATGGTCGATCAGGGTGTTCTTGTCGGAATGGATCAGCGCCCGGTAATAGCCGCTTTCAGCATTCTTGTCCGTTTCGCCCAGGGCGTCCGGGCTGATGTATTCGACCTTGCCTTCCAGGCCGCCGTTGTAGCTGAAGTCATATCCGTTGATCTTGACCATGGCCGTTTGACCGACCTTGATGAAGCCGATGTCCTTGGGCTTGATCTTGGCCTCGATCAACACCTTGGGGCCCAGGGGAACGATTTCCATGATGGGCGAGCCGCCTGCCACCACGCCGCCGACGGTATTGGCACGTATGCTCTTGACCAGGCCCTTGACAGGCGACTTCAGCACGGTGCGAACCAGTGCATCCTTGCGCACGATCATCTGTTCCTGAAGCATGGACAGTTCGTTCTGCACCCGGACCAGCTCGGCGCTCGCCTCCTGCCGGAAGCGGCTGATGCGGTCGGCGCGCTGCGCCTGCATGTCGTTGATCTGCCGGGTCAGGCGCATCACCTCCACGTCCGACATCAGGCCTTTTGCCGCCATATCGCGGGAAATGCGTTCTTCTTTCTGCAAGGAGGCGACATTGCGATCGATGCTGGAAACCGCCTCGCCCAGGCCGCGGCGCCGCGCTTCGTAGACCTCGGTTTCGTCCGCCACCAGGATCTGCGAACGCATGACGTCATCGGGGAAATGCAGCGCATGCCCGAAGGCCTCGGCGTTCAGGCGCGCCACGGTGGCCTTGAGCGAGAGCAGCTTGATCTGGCCTTCGTTCTGCTGCGCCTCGACGCGCGTCGGATCCAACCGCACCAGGTCCTGCCCGGCCTCGACCTGCTGGCCTTCATGGACCAGCACTTCCGCCACCAGGCCGGACTCCAGGCTGGAGATCACCTGCTCCGAGCCATCCGGAATCACGCGGCCGTCAATGCGCGAAATCTCGTCGATATGCGTCATCGACGCCCAGGTGACGGCGGCGATGAGCGCCGCCAGCAGCAAATAAAGAATCCAGGTCGCGCGCGGCAAAGGCTCGTCCAGATGCGCCGCCGTCAGGCTGCTGATGAACAGGTTGTCGCGCGCCGTCAGGGTCGCCGCGCCCTTCTTGGATGGACTGCTCATGACTGGCCCCGGCCCTCAGACCGCCGCATTGCGCTGCACGGGTTGTGCCGAGGGATGCATGTGCAGGTCGGCCCCTGCCGGCGCGCCCTGCCCAGGTGCCGGACGCACGCCCGACAGTGCCGCCAGCACCTGGTCGCGCGGACCATCGAGCACCGGACGGCCAGCGTCGACCACGACGATGCGCGTGACCAATTCCAGCACCGCGGGACGGTGCGTCACGACCACCAGCGTGCAGGTGCCCGCCGCATCGCGCAACTGGCGCAGGAAGGCGATTTCAGACTGCGCATCCATCGAGCTGGTGGGTTCGTCCATCAGCAGGATCTGGGGCTTGTTGACCAGCGCGCGCGCCAGCGCCACCAGCTGCCGCTGTCCACCGGAAAGCAGGCCGCCCTGCTCGCCAACCGGCAAGTCCCATCCCATGGGATGGGCGGCGACCACCTTGTCGAGCCCGGTCAGATGCGCCACCTCGACCAAGCGCTGCGCGTCGACATGCGCTCGGCCCATGGTGACGTTGTCGCGCAGGCTGCCATGGAACAGGCGGGGTTCCTGCGACACGAAGCCGACATGCTGGCGGAATTCGGCCGGGTCGATCTGGCGCAGGTCGATGCCGTCGAGGTCCACCATCCCCTCGCTGGGCTGGTACAGATGGGCCAGCAGGCGCAGGATGGTCGACTTGCCGCTGCCGATGCGGCCGAGGATGGCCACGCGCTCGCCGGCCGTCAGCTTCAGGTTGACTGACTTCAGCACCTTGGGTGCGACCTGGCCGCGATGGGCCGGATAGGAAAAACTCACGTCGTGCATGCTCAGGTTGCCGCGAACCTGGTTGAGCGGCACGTAGCTGCGCGTGGCATCCCGCTCGACGGGCTTGCTCATGACGCTTTCCAGCGAGGCCATGGCCGCGCGCGCGCCCTGGTAGCGGGTCGTCAGGCCCACCATCATGCTCAGCGGTGCGACAGCGCGGCCGGCAAACATCACTGCGCCCAGCACGCCGCCAGCCGTCACCACGCCGTCATGGATGAGATAGACCCCCCAGACCAGCATCACCATATTGACCGACTGCTGCACGGTCATCGAGAAGTTGCTGGTCCAGGCGGCCAGGGTGCGGGAGTTCAGGCTGGTGGCTGCGGCGACGGCGCTGGAGGTCTCGTAGCGATGCTGGAAACGCCCTTCGGCGCCTGAACTCTTCAGGTCTTCCAGCCCTTCGACCGCCTCGACCAGCGTGCCATGCAGGTCCGCCACTTCGGCAAAATTGGCGCGCATGGCGGCGCGCATGCGTTTTTGCACCACCCAGTTCACGCCCAGGATCAGGGGCAAGGCCAGCACCAGCACCCAACCCAAGGGGCCGCCGATGACGAAAATCATCGCCATGTACAGGAGCACGAAAGGCAGGTCGGTCAGCACCGACATCGTGGCCGAGGCAAAGAAGTCGCGCACCACCTCGATCTGTCCGAGGAAGTGGGCATAGGCGCCCGCGCTCTCAGGCCGGTGCTCCATGCGGACGCCCAGGGCCTGGCGAATCAGCTTGGAGCCGATGATGAGGTCGGCCTTGCGGCCGGCCAGGTCGATCAGGTGGGCGCGCATCTGGCGCGCAAACAAGTCGAAAGCCAGCGCCAGGCCCGCGCCAATGGCCAGGGTCCACAAGGTCACGAAGGCCTGGTGCGGAATGACCTTGTCGTAGATCACCGAAGTGACCAGGCCGGACACCATCATCAGCACATTGCTGAGCAGGGCCGCGATGAATGCGGCACGGTAATACGGGACGAAGCGTTTGAGCGTGCCCCACAGCCAGTGGTCGCCCTCGGCGGGGAACAGCGGGTTCTGGCGCTGGTGGGCCTGCGACACCTCGACAGGCGACACCAGCATGACGAAGCCGCTGAATTCCGATTCCAGCTCTTCCGCCGTGGCCACGCAGGACTGGGCGTCGGGCGCCGCAAACACGACTTCATAGCGATCGGGCGCCCCGTCGGCGCTGGGCAGCCGCTTGGTCAGCACGCAGGCATCGCCGCCGTTGAGCAGCACCACCACGGGCATCAACAGGCCATTGATCTCATCGATCTGCTTGCGCACCAGGCCAGCGTTGTAGCCGGCCTCACGCATCACCCGCAAGGCCTGGTCGGGCGCCAGCGGGCCGTCGACCGGCATGCCGGCGATCAGCGATGCGGGCGAGCGCGTGCGGCCGTGAAATCGGGTGATCCAGGACAGGACCTGCAGCAGGGGATCGTTCAAGCCCGGCTTGGCATCGCCAAGGTCTGCAACGACATCAGGCGTCGGCGCCGCGTCGTTGACGGCGGCCAAGTGCAGGCCGCCCGTCCCACGTCGACCCGCCGGCACATCAAAAAAATCGTCGCGAGGTCTAGACACTGGCGGCTCCACGCAGGCCGGTTGAAATCAGGCGCAAGGCCCCTGCACCCGTAGGACTCAGCCCAGACTGTAGAGCCTGAATTCGAATTAGTGAAGAAACGCCGTGTTTTTCCATGGCAAATTGCCGATCTCCGCCACTTTCTGGCCTGACCAGGCGCCAGCACGGACGGTCTCCTGCCCCCTCCCTTGCCGACTCTTGATCGCTTGATCCGATGTTAGAGGCTGAGGACCGGTGCAAAAGCCTGCAAATGGACAGGCAAAACCATGCTTCTTCGACGCCTGGAGGGCGCGCGGCGTGCCAACGCGTCAAAGCCTTGCGGCACCTTGGATTCCTGGATTTGAAATTTTCAAGGACGACAAGCAAGCACTGAGCGCCTCTTTTCACCTCCAGTTACCTTCGCCTTTTGCCGAAAAATCAGACACAGGCCAACAGAGGCTGTAAACAGGAGGCCGACATGGAACTCACCCTCAGGGACATTCCCGAATTCGTTGCCCCCTGGTGTTTTGCAGCGTCCAACCCTGGCCATGAGGCGCCGCCCCGCCGTCAGGCGCGCCAGGCCTTAATCCAACTCAAGCTGCAACTGATGCGCGCCGCCAGCGAAGTCAGGGGCGAAAGCGGCTGGGACTTGCGGCACCGGATCCACGAAGCCTGCGAACCCATCGAGTTGTGGCAGCTGCAGCAGACACTGCTGCAGGCCATGCCCGCCGACTGTCCGCGCCGGGCCGAGCATCAGCAGGACATCCAGCATGCCCTGCAAGCGCTGTTTTCCCACAGCGGACACACCTACGCCTCATGCGAAGCGCCGCAGCAGGCCGGCGGCACGCATGACAGCGCGCCGCCCAGGGACAAGGCCTTCGGCCATCGTCGCCGCGACGACTAGCCTCCCAGCCTCCCAATCAGCCGCCCAAGTAGTCCCGCTTGCCCAGATTCACGCCCGCATGGCGCAACAGCGCATAGGTGGTCGTGACGTGGAAGTAGAAATTGGGCATGGCGAAAAAGCGCAGGTAGTCCTCGCCCTTGAACTGCAGCGATTCGCCACCGCGCATCGGGATCTCGATGGCGCGCGACTCGCTGCCGTCGATCTGTGCCGCCGGCACCGAAGCCACGAAATCGATGGTGCGGCGCACGCGGGCCACCAGCTCGTCCAGCGAGGCCTCGTTGTCTTCCCAACGCGGCGCCTCGATGCCGGCCAGCCGGGCCGCGCAGCCTTTGGCGATGTCGCTGGCGATCTGGATCTGGCGCGCAAACGGCAGCATGTCCGGCGCCAGGCGCAGGCCCAGGTACACGCTGGTCTCGAATTTCTTTTGCTCGGCATGTGCCTTGGCCGCTTCCAGCCAGTTCAGCACATTGCCCAGCATCTTCAGCAGCACCGGGCTGCTGGCGGCATACATTCCCAAGCTCATGGCGTCTCTCCATTGAAGTTGATTTCAAGCGACCAGGATCCTAGCCGCTCAGGCAAATCCTCGCATGGAACAAGGCACAATGCCTGCAGCACACCATGAACATCATCATCCTCGACGACTATCAGGACGCCGTCCGCAAGCTGCGCTGCGCCGCCAAGCTCGACCAGCTCCACGCCAAGGTCTTCACCAATACTGTCAAAGGAATAGGCCAGCTGTCGATAAGGCTGCGCGACGCCGAGGTGCTGGTGCTGATCCGCGAGCGCACGCAGTTTCCGCGGCAGTTGCTGGAAAAACTGCCCAAGCTCAAGCTGATCGCCCAGACGGGCCGGGTCGGCTCGCACATCGACATCGACGCCTGCACGCGCTTAGGAATCGCCGTGGCCGAAGGCGTGGGCTCGCCGGTGGCGCCGGCCGAACTGGCCTGGGCGCTGATCATGGCCTCGATGCGGCGCCTGCCCCAGTACATCGGCAACCTCAAGCATGGCGCCTGGCAGCAGTCGGGCTTGAAGGCCGCATCCATGCCACCCAATTTCGGCCTGGGCATGGTGCTGAAGGGGCGCACGCTGGGCATCTGGGGCTACGGCCGCATCGGCCGCCTGGTGGCCGGCTACGGCAAGGCCTTCGGCATGCAGGTGCAGGTCTGGGGCAGCGAAAGCTCGCGCGCGCAGGCCGTGATGGACGGCTTCGACGTCGCCGGCAGCCGCGAGGCCTTCTTCGAAGAGTCGGACGTGCTCAGCGTGCATTTGCGGCTGTCCGACCAGACCCGCGGCATCATCACCCCGGAGGACCTGGGCCGCATGAAGCCCACGGCCTTGTTCGTCAACATCTCGCGCGCCGAGCTGATCGCCGAAGGTGCATTGGTGTCGGCGCTCAACCGCGGCCGCCCCGGCATGGCATCGATCGATGTGTTCGAAAGCGAGCCCATCCTGCAGGGCCACCCGCTGCTGCGCCTGGAGAACGCCGTCTGCACGCCCCATATCGGCTATGTGGAACAGGACAGCTACGAAAGCTATTTCGATGCCGCCTTCGACAACGTGCTGAATTACCTGAAGGGCACGCCGACCCACATCGTCAACCCCGAAGCCTTGAAGGTCCTGCGTTGACGCCTGCCACTGACGCCCGCCCCCGGCCCGCCAGCCTTTGGGCCCTGTTCCGCGCCTTCAACGCGCTGGCGCTGCAGGGCTTTGGGGGCGTGCTGGCCGTGGCGCAGCGCGAACTGGTGGAGCGCCATCGCTGGCTGAGCCGCGAAGAGTTTCTGGAGATGTTCGGCGTGGCCCAGGTGATGCCCGGCCCCAATGTGGTGAACCTCTCCTTGATGATCGGCGAGCGCTTCTTCGGCTTGCGCGGGGCCTTCACGGCGCTGATGGGCATGTTCCTGATGCCCTGCCTGATCGTGCTGACCTTGGCCACGATCTCCGACCAATTCGTCAATGAGCCGCGCATGATGGGCGCGCTGCGCGGCATGGGCGCCGTGGCCTCGGGCCTGATCCTGTCCACGGGCATCAAGATGGTGCCGGCCTTGCGGCACAACGCGATGGGCCAATGGGTCTCAGGCGCCTTGAGCCTGGCGACCATCGTGGCCATCGCCGTGCTGCGCGTGCCGCTGGTCGAGGTGGTGCTGGGCCTGGGCGGCCTGGGCATGGCCTGGGCCGCCTGGTGTCTGAGGAAGGCCGCCCAGCCATGACACCGCAATGGGCCCAACTGCAGGACCTGTTCCTGCATTTTCTGTCGCTGTCGCTGCTGTCGATCGGCGGCGGCATTTCAACGGCGCCGGAGATGCACCGCTACCTGGTCACGCACCGGCATTGGCTGAGCGACACCTCGTTCACCGAATCGATCGCCTTGGCCCAGGCGGCGCCGGGGCCCAACATCCTGTTCGTCACGGTATTGGGCTGGAAGGTGGCAGGCCTGGCCGGCGCCGTGGCGGCGACCGCCGGCATGATGCTGCCGTCCACCACCCTGGTGTTGATGGCCACGCGCTGGAGCCGGCAACATCAGTACAGCCTGGGCGTGCGCGCCTTCAAGGTCGGGCTGGCGCCGCTGACGCTCGGGCTGATGCTGGCCACGGGCTGGCTGCTCGCGCAGCCCTACCTCCTCTCACCCGGACACCGCCTCAGCACCCTGGGCCTGATCGGCCTGACGATGCTGTTCACGCTGAATACCCGCATCAGCCTGGTCTGGCTGGTGCTCGGGGGCGGATTGCTGGGCGTGCTGGGCGTGGTTTAAGTCTTGGTGCCAAAAATCTTGTCGCCCGCATCACCCAGGCCGGGAATGATGTA
>Ga0213872_10001075_pt1 | contig 18826 bp, 17 predicted proteins | sample VelepicomBERX_R2_FD_160071 | JGI IMG/M metagenome (GOLD analysis project Ga0213872, IMG submission 160071) | Rhizosphere microbial communities from Vellozia epidendroides in rupestrian grasslands, the National Park of Serra do Cipo, Brazil - RX_R2 | ecosystem: Host-associated > Plants > Roots >...
GTTTTAAGCCAATGAATTGGCGGAAATGCAAGCATTGCGCGAACGATCCCGGAAATATGCAATGGATGGGCGATTCGAACTGTACAAGCTGTCGCTCAAGTTTGACAATCCCGAAGTGCGGCTCGCTCATCGATTTCCGCTCGACACGCAGCAGGTTGAGGTAAGAGAAATGCTCAAGATGACTGATAACAGCGGCCATCCCTATCCGCCGACGAAATGATATGGCGCACGGATTCGATGTAACTCGAAGAATGTTTGTGGAGGCGTTGATGCTGGGAACCGCGAGCTTCGCTGCTGAAGCGCGATCCGATGAGGAAATACCCAGACGACCGCTGGGTAGCACCAGTCTGAAAGTCTCCGTATTGGGAATTGGCGGATATCATCTTGGGTCGGTGGACAGCGACTCCGAAGCTACTCAGATTGTCAATGAGGCCTTCGACGCCGGAATCAACTTCTTCGACAATGCCTGGGAATATCATCAAGGTCTAAGTGAGGAGCGTCTCGGTCGCGCGCTCAAAGGCAAGCGTAATCAGGCCGTCGTGATGACGAAAGTCTGTACACATGGCCGGGACAAGAATGTCGCGATGCGCCAGCTTGAGGAATCACTGAGGCGGTTGCAGACTGATCATCTCGACGTGTGGCAGATTCATGAAGTCATCTACGAAAACGATCCGGACCTGATCTTTGCAACAAATGGTGTGGGCGAGGCACTGTTGCAAGCCAAGCAACAGGGCAAAGTGCGATTCATCGGGTTCACAGGGCATAAAGACCCTTCGATTCATTTGAAGATGCTCTCGCATAACTTCCCGTTCGACACTGTGCAAATGCCTCTAAATTGCCTGGACGCAACGTTTCGCAGTTTTGAATTGCAGGTGCTGCCGGAGGCGCACCGCCGCGGCATAGCGGTATTGGGCATGAAGAGCTTGGGGGGTAGCGGCGAACTTGTGCGCGAGGGCGCCGTTGTTGTCGCGATGGGACTGCGATATGCCATGAGCCTACCTGTCGCCGTGACGATTAGCGGTATCGATTCCCTTGAGGTGCTACGTCAGAACCTCGCGATCGCACGCGGTTTTCAGCCCCTGACTGCTTCCGAGATGCAGTCGTTGCGGGAGGCATGCCGGTCCGAGACCTCAGATGGCCATCTGGAGCTGTTCAAGACGACTAAGAAGTATGACGGAGACTTGGGACGCCAGCAGCATGGATTTCCAACTGCTGCGGAACTTCCAGTCTGAATCGACATCATATGCACCTGTCATCGAGGTAAGACATCCAAAGCGTAAGGGAGAAAGAATGATTGAACAAGTAACTGCCGCCGCTGCGGGGACTATCAGGCTGGGCGGCGATCTCACAGTTAATCGGCTCGGTTATGGGGCCATGCGGATCACGGGTACAGGGATCTGGGGACCACCGGACGACTGCGATGTCGCAATCGCCACTCTTCGGCGCGCTGTTGAGCTGGGCATGAACTTTATCGATACTGCTGACTCTTACGGGCCTTACATGTCCGAAGAACTGATCGCTGAAGCCCTCGCCCCGTACCCGTTGGATCTTGTAATCGCAACTAAGGGTGGCTGGGAGCGTCCCGGTCCCGGGCAATGGACGCACAATGCCAGTCCCGATCACCTTCGCAAAGCGCTCGAGGGGAGTCTTAAGCGCCTTCGCTTAGATCGGATCGACGTGTATCAATTGCACACGCCGGATAACGCTGTCTCGTTCGAGGCATCGATGGAGACGCTGGCGCAGTTGCGTGAGCAGGCAAAATTCGCCATATCGGGCTATCGAATGTTACGCGAGAGCACATAGAACGCGCGCGCAAGATTGTACCCATTGTTTCCGTGCAGAACCGCTATAGCTTTGCCGATCGCGAATGGGATTACGTTGTCAACTACTATGCAGAGAATGACATCGCCTTCATTCCGTGGTCTCCTCTCGGAGGCGGCAAGCACGCGGCCGAAGTCCTCGAAGGCGTCGCTGAAAAAGCTGGAAGCCACGGGGCTCCAGGTCGCATTGGCTTGGCTCCTGAAGCGCTCACCCATTATGCTGCCCATCCCGGGCACCTCGTCAACAAAACACCTGGATGAAAACACTGCGGCGGCAGCTCTCGAATTGCCTCGAGCCGAATTTGAGCGGCTTTCCGCTATCACACCGCCTCCAAACAGCCTCCGCTGAGCTCTGGGGCAGGAGAGCATAGCTGAAGGATTGAACATGTCCGAGACCCCAACCGTAGCCAAGAAAATTTCATTGAAAGTCAACGGTCAGGCGCAAACGATTCAAGTTGATGACCCCGCCATGCCGCTGCTCTACGCTCTTCGCGATGATTTGGGGTTGCATGGTCCCTGCGCTCCCCACCGGCTCTTCGAGCGCCTTGCGTACGGCGCTCGGTGTTAGCGATTCAGTGATGATCTTTTAATTGCGCCAACACACCATCGCTTTGTTTCGCGCTGCTGTGTGATTCACGATGTTCCGAACGCAGTGCATTTGACAGCGCTGCTAGAGGCATACTCTGGTTAGAGCGCCCCCAAAGTCCCGGACGTCTCTGACCTGCGCAGCCGATCCTTAACGAGAGCGAATACCCTCTCGGCAATCGCCTGTGCCAATTTCTCGACCTCGATCTCGCTCGGCTTTGATCTTACGACTCTGAACGGCAGAGGCGACTCCTGTGCAAGGTCACTTCGATCATCATCTTGCAGACGTCCTCTAAGTTCTGCCAACAAAGCATCGACTTCCGGATTGGTCTCGCGCAACGCCTCGATCCGCTGTATGCCATAACAGACGGTCGAGTGATCGCGCCCGCCGTAAAATCTGCCGATGACGGTGGTGCTCCAGCGCCCGATACGCGCTGCCACATACATTGCCACCTGACGGTTGAAGCAGGCAGGTTGTGAATTGCCTAAACCACGGGTTGGGCCAAGGAGTGCCGACACCGTTGCGTCGATGCGAGCCAGGCTGATGCGCCCGTTCTGAGGCGATTGGGGTGCGAACGATGGCGATGCCATTACGCGCTCCTCGCGGTTAATGCCGCTGCTGGTCGAATCAGCAAACTCTTCCCGTCTAGCGATATCCTGGCCGGGCATTCCGGCCACATCGCCCTCACGATTCGCAACCATTCTTCCAGCTTCTCCCGAAACTTACGTGGACGAGCGTACTCAGCGTTGCCAAGTTGAGCCGATAAACCCAATCCGCCGCTGAGCGGAATGGATTCTTCGTTCTTGGCCGAGAAACATCTATAGGACAGCCACATAAACAGGTCCAAAACCGCCGGCGAAGCTGACAGGACCCGCACGGCTTCGAGATCGGTTGGAATTGGGTGTTCCGAGACTTCGCGATAGAACTCGTCGCTGAGCACAATCACGTTCTCAAACTCGTCTGAGAGCACCGGCTGGTCCGGCTCACGGTTGTACCAGATCTGAGCTTCTCTCAAGAAGTTGAATCTAGAACGTCGGACCAGCTTGGCGGTCGAACGGATCTGGTCAGTGCCGAAGAAGATCGTCGCGCCGAAAATTCTTTCGAATGCGCTTACAAGCCGCCGATACTCCTTTCCGCCTTTGTGCATTCCAAAGACTTCGAGCATCTCACCGGCGCTGCGGAAGCGCACGATTGGGCTTTTCTGCTGGACCGCCAATGTCGCCAGGAAAATCGGAACGATGCGATCCTGACCGAACGGGACTCCGAAATCGGGGTGACCAGTAATTTGCAAGACAAACTGGCCGTTCCGACGTTGGTACACAAGTTGGTCGCTTGGAAGCCGACGCACGGGCAATCCGCAAAGTACGAAGGGCCTTGAGCAGAAGCAGAGCGCCTGGTTCGATTGCTCCCGCTTGATACGAACCAGCTCGATTCCCTTTGACTTCTCAATCGTGCGCCTGGACACGATCAGCTCGCGAAAGCTCTGCCGAAGTATTGTTCCGGCCCGCTCCATCGAGCCGCACTTGACGACACCCGGGGAACTCCCGAGCATTCGATTCTTGTTCATCCTCGACCTCAGTGTTTGCGCCAACTTTGTCTGCGCAGAGTGAAGCGAGGAATCTAGACCCTACCGGCTGAAATTCGGATGGGCGCCGCGGTTAATCCGTTTAATCCATTAAGCGCGACTTGGAGGTAACTTGTTGAAACTAAATGGCTGTTTTTGCCAAAACGCACCGCAGTTGACGCATAAGTTCTTGGTTGTCAACAGACAGCTATATTGCCAAGGTTGATGTCGCGGGTTCGAATCCCGTCTCCCGCTCCAGACGACCTGTTTTCCACAGTTCTCCCAAATCTCCTCCTACTCCAAAACCAATAATCGGTTGTCAACCAAATCGGTCGCGGTGCGTTTAAAACAATGTGACGCGACGGAGCCAGCCAACCATACTGATCGTGATCGCACTGGCTCTGCTGGTTGAGCCGATCTTCGCAGCCGGCCTCCTCAACCCCAAGAAGATCAAAGCGAAATCGAATCCGCCTCAATACGTCCGCTTCAGCCAAGTGTTGCCGCAAGACGAGCAGCTCTTTCACGCGCTGGAGCGTTTGACGTTCGGTCCGAAGCCTGGCGACCTTGATTCCTTGCAGCACCTGGGACTTCGCAACTGGCTGGAGCTGCAGCTACATCCCGAGCGTGTTCCCGAGAATCCGGAGCTGCAGCAGCGCCTGGCGCCGCTCGAATCATTGCGGATGAGCATTCGCGAGACATACGTTCACTACCCTCCGCCCCAGTGGATCCGGGCGGTGGCGCGCGGGCAAGGCAACCTGCCGGAAGATCCCGAGGTGCGCGCGGTAGTACTTCATTTGGCTGAGCGATATGTCCGAAAGTCTGCGGCCACGCCGAATGACCCGAATGACGATTCGGACCTGGATCTCAAAGCAAAACTGGATGACATTCTGACTCCGCAGCAGATTGCCGTGCTCAAAGCCGGCGCCTCGGAAGAAAGGCGGCGGATTTTAGCCGCCATTCCGCCCCAGAAGCAGCGTGATTTCGTTTGGGCGCTGCGTCCGGCCGAGAGGCGGCAGCTCTTCCTTGCCGCGCCGGTTCCCTTGCGCCGGGAGCTGATGCTCTCCATCAATCCGCAGAATGTCGTGGCGAACGATCTCAGCGAGGGAAAGCTGCTGCGGGCCATCTACAGCAATCATCAATTGGAAGAACTGCTGGTCGACTTCTGGTTCAATCACTTCAACGTTTTCCAGGGCAAGGGAGCCGACCGCTACCTGATTCCCACCTACGAGCGGGAAGCGATTCGTCCTCACGTTTTCGATACGTTTTACAATCTGCTGCTGGCGACCGCTGAGAGCCCGGCCATGCTGTTTTATCTCGACAACTGGCAATCGGTTGCTCCGCCTCCAGCCGGCGCGGCAGCCCCCGGCAAACGCGGCGGCAAACACGGCCTGAATGAGAACTACGGACGCGAGTTGCTCGAGTTGCACACGCTCGGCGTGAACAGCGGCTATACCCAGCAAGATGTCATAGAAGTGGCCCGTTGCTTCACCGGTTGGACGATTGCGAATCAGCAGAAAGGCGGGGGCTTCGAATATAAAGACAAGGTTCACGACAAGGGCCAGAAGACGGTTCTCGGCCATATCATCCCTGCCGGCGGCGGGATGAGCGATGGGCTTGAAGTGCTACAGATTCTGGCGCATCACCCGGCCACGGCGCACCACCTCTCGCTCCAACTGGCGCGGCGCTTTGTGGCGGACGACCCGCCGCCATCGCTCGTGAACCGCATGACGCAAACTTTCCTCAAAAGCGGCGGAGACCTGCGGCAGGTGACGCAGACGATGGTTCGTTCGCCCGAATTCTGGTCGCAAGGCGCCTATGAGGCCAAAATCAAGACGCCATTCGAACTGGTGGTAAGCGCGGTGCGAGCGACCAACGCCGATGTGACCTCAGCGTTTCTGCTGGCAAGAGAGCTGCAGAAGCTTGGCGAACCGCTGTACGGCAAGGTGGAACCGACCGGTTATTCGAGTGCGAATGCCGATTGGGTCAGCTCCGCCGGCTTGCTTGATCGCATGAACTTCGCGCTTGCTCTGGTTCACAACTGCGTGCCGGGTGTAACCGTGAATACGGCGCAATGGCAGAGCACCGCAGAGGAAGACCCTCTCAAACTAGCGCGATTGGTTCTGCAGCAAAACCCGAGCGGGCCGACACAGGCGGCCATTCGAAAGACGTTTGCCGCCCAGCCGCAGGTGGATCTGGCACGAAATGCAAAAGACACCCAACCGGGGCTGCCGGCGCTGATTGCCGGCCTGGCGCTCGGCTCACCGGAGTTCCAAAGACACTAGCGGTACAGGAGCAACCTCATGCTTTCGCGCAGATTGTTTCTCAAGAACTCGTCGCTGGCGATGGTCGGCATCGGGTCCGCGCCGGCCTGGCTCTCTCGCGCTGTCTATGCCAAAGACGGGCCGGGCGAACGTAAAAGGATCCTCATCACGATCTTCCAGCGTGGCGCGGTCGACGGATTGAACGTTGTCATTCCACATGGCGAGCCGAATTATTACTCGCTCCGGCCCGGCATCGCGATTCCCCGCCCCGACGGAACGGATGCTGCCGCGATTGACCTCGACGGCCACTTCGGGCTGCACCCCGCGCTTCATTCGTTGAAGCCGTTGTGGGACAACGGGCAGCTCGCGATCGTGGAAGCGGTCGGCTCGCCGGACCCGACGCGTTCGCACTTCGACGCGCAAGATTACATGGAATCGGGAACACCCGGGTTGAAGGCCACCTATGATGGGTGGCTCAACCGCGCGCTGGTCGAGGAGCGGTTCCCTTCCCCGCTGCGTGCCGTGAGTTTGAGCCCTGATCTGCCTCGCACCCTGCGCGGCACGAACAAAGCGCTCGCGGTGGGCAACCTCAACGACTTTCAGGTGAAGGATGCAAGCGCCGCCGGAACGTTTGAGACGATGTACGGGACTTCAACCGATACCGTGCTGAACGGTACCGCACGCGAGACGTTCGAGGCGGTCAAAACTGTTCAATCTCTGTGCAACGCACCCTACACGCCGGCCAATGGCGCCAAATATCCCGGCGGACGGCTGGGGCAGAGTCTGCTGCAGATTGCTCGCATGATCAAGGCGAATGTGGGCCTGGAAGTGGCGTTTGCGGACGTCGGCGGCTGGGACACTCACGTCAATGAAGTGGGCGGGCAGCCGCACACGGGCCAGCTTGCAAACCTGCTGCGGGATTTTGGCGATGCGCTGGCGGCGTTCTCGCAGGATATGGGCGACCGGATGGCGGATATCACGGTGGCTACCATGTCGGAGTTCGGCCGTACCGTAAAAGAAAACGGAAACCGCGGCACCGACCACGGCCATGCCAACGTGATGTTCGTATTGGGAGGCAGCGTGCGCGGCGGCCGCGTTCATGGACAATGGCCCGGTCTGGCGCCGGAGCAACTCTACGAGGGCCGCGACCTCAACGTCACCACTGATTTCCGCAGCGTTCTAGCGGAGCTGGTGATGAAACGGATGGGAAATCGCGAGATCGCGACCGTTTTCCCCGGCTTCGATGGTTCGCGAGCTATCGGGGTTCTGGCGTAAGTCCTGCGGCTCAGCAGTGAGGATGCTTTTGGGCAAACTGCCAGGCATCGCTGACGATATGTTCGAGTTCGGCGCGCTTGGGACGCCAGCCTAACGCCCGCTGCAGCTTGTTCGAATCCGCGACCAGGCTGGGCGGGTCTCCTTCGCGCCTCGGCCCGATGGTTTGCGGAACTTTTTTTCCGGTGACGGCCTCCGCCGCCGCGATCACTTCTTTCACGGAGTGGCCGTGGCCGGTACCTACATTGAAAACGTCCGATTTGCCGCCCTTGAGAAGATGTTCCACGGCATAGACGTGCGCTTCCGCCAAGTCGCTGACGTGAATATAGTCACGGATACAAGTGCCGTCGGGCGTTGGGTAATCAGTGCCGAAGACGGTCACCGGTTTGCCCGTTTGGACAGCACGCAGAATGAGGGGAAGCAAGTGCGTCTCAGGCTCATGCAGTTCGCCCAGTCCGGCGGCCGGTTCCGCGCCGCACGCGTTGAAGTAGCGCAGGCTGATATTACGAAATTCCCGGTAACGATCGAGCCATTCCAAGATTTTTTCGGTCATCACTTTCGATTCGCCGTAAGGATTGATGGGTGCGATGGTCTGATCTTCCGTGATCGGCACCTTGTCTGGAATACCATACGCGGCAGCGGTCGAAGAAAACACCAGACGCTTTACACCCGCGCTCAGCATTGCCTCGAACAGCGACAGCGAGCCGCTGACATTATTCGAGAAGTACAACTCCGGCACTTGGGTGGATTCGCCCACCGCAATATATGCCGCAAAGTGAATGACGGCTTCGACCTGTTCTTCCTTCAGAAGCGTTGTCAGCCGGTCCGTTTCATGAAGATCGATAACCCTGAGGATCTTCTCGGGCACGGCTTCGCGATGCCCACGGGAAAGGTTGTCGGCCACGATGACGGAATGGCCATGCTGTTCGAGAAAGTAGCGAGTAATAGAGCCGATGTAGCCGGCTCCTCCGGTAACGAGAATCTTAGCCACGCATTCCGAGTGTAACGGACGAAAAAATGCCCGTCCGCTGCTTGGCGTAGGAGATCCTGAAATTGTATGGCGCTTCTCGAAGTGCGCAATGTTTCAAAGGTGTATCGGACCCAAAGTGCGCCGGTAGCGGCCTTGCGCAATGTTTCGCTCACAGTGGACTGTGGCGAATTCGTGGCGCTCGTAGGTAAGAGCGGCGGCGGCAAGTCGACTCTGTTGAATCTGTGTGGCGCGATGGACTTCCCGACCGCGGGCGAAGTACTCATCGACGGTCAGGCCACGTCGAATCTCAGCGACGCGGCACTTACGCGGCTGCGCCGAGAAAGAGTGGGCTTCATCTTCCAATCGTTCCAACTGCTGCATACCCTCACCGCGGTGGAGAACGTGGAGCTGCCCCTGCTGCTCGCGCGAACACCCAACGCGCGAACAATCGCGAGAGAGCGTCTCTACCGCGTAGAGATGGAGGAGTACGCAGACCGTTTTCCGCATCAGCTTTCAGGCGGCCAGCAGCAACGCGTGGCCATCGCCCGCGCGCTGGTGCATGATCCGAAGCTGCTGCTGGCCGACGAGCCGACAGGCAACCTGGATACGGCAACCGGCGAAACGGTCCTGGCGCTGCTCACCCGGGCGGCACATGACTTCGAGGTTGCCCTGATTATGGCCACACACAGCAACGAGAACGTTGCGTTGGCCGATCGTGTCCTCCAACTGCGTGACGGCCGGCTGGAACACACCGCCGTACTCCGATGAACTCCGGCTGGTTACTCTTTGAGCGGCTCATCCTGCGGCCGCTTCTGCGGGAACCCGTCCGAACGGCGCTGACTGTTTTCGCTGTCGCTCTCGGCGTTGGAGTTGTGATCGCAATCGACCTGGCCGGGCAAGCCGCGGCCGGGAGTTTTCATTCCTCGCTCGAATCGCTCACTGGCAAGGATGACCTCCTGATTTCAAATACCGGCGGCATCGACCAGAATCTGCTTGGGCGCCTGGTGCAGTTGCCGTATGCATTCCGGTTCTCTCCGCGCATTGAGAAGTTCGCTTTCCTCAACGGCAAAGGCGAAGCGTTGCCGTTCATTGGTCTGGACCTCATTAGCAGCGATGCGCAGGACGAAATTCGCCCGGGCGCTCTATCGCACGCCGCTGACCTGCTGACTACCGGAGATCCCGTCTGGGTTGGCAGCAGACTTGGCTTGCACAAAGGCGACCACGTCCGGTTATTGATCAACGATGCATTGCACGACTTTACCGTCGCCGGCGTTCTGAAGCCGCAGAACGGCGAGATCGGTGAAGAGAACGTGATCGTGGCCGACATAGGGTTGGCGCAGAAGGCCACCGGCAAAACCGGCAAGCTGGATAGTATCGGCGTCCGCGTGCCGCCGGGTCAAACGCTCGGGTTCTGGACCGACTACCTTCGCAAGCAGCTTCCGTCCTCACTGAGCGTTGAGCCGCAGGGCGCGCGCACGGAAGAAAACCGCAAGATGCTGGCGGCATTTCGCTGGAATCTTCGCATTCTGAGCTACATTGCGCTTGTTGTGGGCGCATTTCTGATCTACAACACGATTTCGATTTCAGTGGTTCGCCGGCGAAACGAAATCGGCATCGTCCGTGCCCTTGGCGCCGACCGGCGCTTGATCACTTTTGCATTTCTGGCGGAGGCGTTATTTTTCGGTGTCGTGGGAAGTGCCATCGGTCTGGTCATCGGAAGGGCGATGGCGGTGGGTGCTGTCGGCCTCATCGGCAATACCGTGCAGGCGCTGTATGTGAGCAGTCAGCCTGCGCCGATCGAGTTCACCGCACTCGGCGTGTTGACCGCGGTCGGCTTAGGCCTCGCGGTTTCACTCCTCGCTGCGCTGGCGCCTGCGTTTGAGGCCTCGCGCGTGGCTCCGGTAGAAGCCATGGCGCGCGGGCGCGAGGAATACGTTGCGGCCGTCCGATCGCGCGTGATGGTCGCCTGGGCAATCATTCTGTTGGCCGTGGGCGCCGGCCTCACGAATTTACCCCCGGTCCATCGCCAGCCGATTTTCGCCTACATCGCCGTTTTGTTTCTTATCGCCGGTACGTCTGCCATTATTCCCAGCGTGGTCGCCCTGTTTGCCGGGACAGCGAGCAGTCTTCTCGAGAGACTCATCGGAGTTGAGGCGTTGCTCGCGATGCGCTCGCTGCGCGGCTCCATCGGGCGTACTTCGATCCTCACGGCTGCCTTGGCGATTGCGGTCGCAATGACTGCAAGCGTCGGGATTATGGTTGGCAGTTTCCGCGAAACCGTCTCGCTTTGGATGAATGACCAGCTTCGCGCGGACCTTTACCTTCGGCCGGCCGGACTATCCGCTATCGACCAGCACCCGACCATGAGCCTCGAGATCGCGGAGCAGATTGCGAAGCTGCCCGGCGTTTCAGCGGTCGATCGTTTTCGCGCTTACCCGATCACCTATCAGGGTCTGCCGGCCACGCTTGCCGGCACCGATACCACTTTCGAAACTTCCGCAAGCACGAAATTCCTGCCCGGCGAAAATCGCGATCAAATCTTGCGCCGGCTTTCCGCTGGAGACTACGCCGTGGTGAGTGAGCCATTCGCCAACAAACACAACGTTCACACCGGAAGCGTGCTGACGCTGCCGCTGGCAAGGGCTGAGCGCCGCTTTACCGTGCTGGGGGTGTACTACGACTACGCGGCAGAGAGCGGATACATCGTGGTCGACTGGAACACCCTTATGAGGTACCTGCCTGATCCCGAGGTCTCAAACTTAGCGGTCTATGTGAAGCCTTCTGAAGACATAACTGCTGTGCGACGGCAGATCGACGGCATCATCGGCGGCCGCGCCGTGTTGGTATTCTCGAACGCAACTCTCCGAGCAGGCGCGATCGCTACCTTTGACCGGACGTTCCGGATCACTTATGCACTAGAGGCTGTGGCCGTCATCGTGGCAGTGATGGGTATTGCGGGGGCGCTGCTCGCGATGGTGATCGACCGCCGCCGCGAATTTGCGCTGCTGCGTTTTCTTGGAGCGGCGAAACCGCAGATCCGGCGCATTATTCTTTGCGAGGCCGGCTTGCTGGGATTATTGGCGAACGGCATCGGCCTGCTGTTAGGCACAGCGTTGTCGCTTATTCTCATCTTCGTCATCAACAAGCAATCCTTCGGCTGGACGATTCAGTTTCACTGGCCGGTCCCGCTGCTACTGGCTGCGCTGACCGGAATCTATCTCGCCACTGTGCTCGCCGGACTTTATCCCGGGCAAACTGCCGTTCGCATGAACCCGATCGAGGTGATTCATGAAGAATAAGCTCGGCGCGGTGCTTTTGCTTCTGGCGTGCGCTGCTTCGGCGCAGCAATGGCAGCAGGCGTTGCCGGGTTACCAGTTTCAATTCCCGCGTGATTACTTCAACCATCCTGATTACCGGACCGAATGGTGGTATTACACGGGTAACTTGCGCGCGGCGGATGGTCACCGTTATGGCTTCGAACTTACATTCTTCCGCCAAGGTATTCCGTTGCCGCCGCAAGCGCGAAGCTCCGAGGATGCGGTCTGGTTACCCGATCAGGTATATCTCGCGCACCTTGCATTGAGCGATATCGATGGCGGAAGCTTCTACCACACGGAACGGCTGAATCGCGCTGGTCCGGGTCTTTCGGGCGCGAGCTTGGAACAGCAACGTTATTGGAACGGGAACTGGGAGGTACGCTGGAATTCTCTATCGGCTGGGACCCAGCACCTTGAAGCTGTGTGCGACCGGTTTACGCTTAAGATCGACCTGACGCCGCAAAAGCAGGCCGTCATCAACGGGCGCAACGGCGTGAGCCAGAAAGGCCCACTTCCTGGCGCCGGCTCGCACTATATTTCCTTCACACGCCTGCGTGCCAGCGGCGCTTTGAAGATGAACGGCAGTCCCATTGCGGTCAACGGCGTTGCCTGGATGGATCACGAATACTTCAGTGAACCGCTCGACCGCGATCTCGCGGGTTGGGACTGGTTCGCCATTCAACTGGACAATAACGAAGAGCTGATGTTGTATCAACTGCGCACGAAGTCCGGGGAGAAAAGCTTGTACTCGTCCGGTACGTTCGTCGATGCAGCAGGCAAATCGCACTTCTTGGATGTGTCGCAATTTTCGCTGACACCGGGTGCCGTTTGGCGAAGCGCTCGCTCGGGAGCGCGCTATCCGATTTCGTGGAAGATTTCTATCCCTTCGTTGCAGATTGAACTTTCCGAGCAAACAGCTTTACAAGACCAGGAGTTGTATAGCGGGAACGGTATCACGCCGACTTACTGGGAAGGAGCCGTAAGTTATGCGGGCCAAGTGCAAAGGCGCGCGGTGAGAGGCGTGGGCTATCTGGAGATGACCGGGTATGGCGGTCCGCTGCGGTTTGGAGAGTAGGGCATCAGGAGCCTACGGGGTCCTGAGGACGAAGGCAGACAAATAAGGCAGAAGTAGTAGCACTCGGCCCGGCAAGTGAATGCGCCGTAATTCGGTCGTACGGCGCATCGCAATTACTGCGATTGCTGCTGGCTCGAAGGTGGTACTAAACCCTTGATCCGCAGATACGTCACCATGTTTCCGTAGTGCTCCATATTGTGACCGATGTTGAAGAAGAGAATGGTGAGCTTCGGTGAACTATGTCCAAAGAAGTTGGTGACTTCAGCAGCATGCGCATCGGTCATACCGTTGTAGGCTTGATCGCAATACGCGAAGCCGTCTTTCAAAGCCTGGATGAGGTCGGCCTTGCTGGTTTTGCTCTTCTCGATTCCGGGTGACTGCTTGCCGTCCCCGACCACGGTCGAGCAAAATTCATATTGGGCATCGGCTACGTGTCCGACCAGTTGACCAAAGCTTCGAACCGTTCCTACCGGCTTGAACGAATAGTTTTCTTCCGGCATCTCTTCGGCTGACTTCAATATGACGTTCTTGCTCATGCCGTAGAGGTGCTTAGCGGAGGCGCTGAGCGGGTTCGGGTTTGGTGCGGCCGGAGCGGAACTACTCGCTTGAGCAAAAGTCTGGACAACTGCCAGACTGAATCCAAGTAACAGCTTTTTCATAAGCACCCTGATATGTGAGTCGTGGTTCTTGCCGAGACATACGTATCAACAGTTTGCTGCCTTTGTCAAGACACAACTCTGGCGTGTCGGGGAATATAAGGATGCAACTGCTACAAACGGCGCGTGTTTAGCCGTTTCTCAAGAAATGAGTTTCTCCGCGTCCCGGCTACCCTAACCGCTTCTTCAGTACTTCGTTCACGGCGGCCGGGTTGGCCTGCCCCCGGCTTGCTTTCATGACTTGCCCCACCAGAAAGCCCATAACGGCGGTCTTCCCGGCCTTGTACTGTTCCACTTGCTTGGGGTTCGCCGCGATCACTTCATCGACAATTTTTTCGAGGGCGCCCGTGTCCGAGATCTGCTTCAGCCCTTCACGCTCCACAATCACGGAAGGCGCTTCGCCGGTCTCGAACATCTTAGGCAGAATATCTTTGGCCAGCTTGCCGGAAAGCTCGCCCTTGTTGATGAGCGCGACCAATTCGCCCAGATGCTCCGCCTTCACCGGTGAGTTGGAGATCTCTTTTCCTGCAGCCTTCAAGAGGCCCATCAGATCACCCGTTACCCAGTTCGCGGTCGTTTTGCCATCGCCGGCTGCCTTCGCGGCGGCCTCAAAATAGTCCCCGGTCTCGCGCGTGAGTGTCAATACCTGTGCATCGTATTCGCGGATGCCGTACTCGCTCATGAAACGGTCGCGCCGGTCCGCCGGCAGTTCAGGAAGCCGGTTCTTGACCTCGTGTAGCCAGTGCTCGCTTACGCGCAGCGGTACCAGGTCCGGCTCAGGGAAATAGCGGTAATCGTGCGCTTGCTCCTTGCTGCGCATTCCAACCGTCCGGCCCGTCTCCACGTTGTACAGCCGCGTCTCCTGCGCCACCTTGCCGCCGGATTCAATCAGTTCAACCTGCCGCTCGATTTCGTGCTGCAGCGCCATCTTAAGAAACCGGAACGAGTTCAGATTCTTCACTTCTGCCTTTGTTCCGAACTTCTGCTCGCCGCGCAGCCGCACCGAAACATTGGCGTCGCAGCGCAGTTGGCCCTTTTCCATATCGCAATCGGAGACGCCGATATATTGCAGTACTTGCTTTATTTCCGTGAGGTAGACATACGCCTCATCCGGTGACCGCATATCCGGCTCGCTGACAATCTCGATCAGCGGTGTACCGGAGCGGTTCAGGTCGACGTAGGTGTAGCGGTCGGAATCCTTAAACCCGTCGTGGATGCTCTTGCCCGCGTCATCTTCCATGTGCACGCGTGTCACACCGATGCGCTTCTTGCCTGCGGGCGTAAGAACATCCAGGTATCCGTGTTCCGCCAGCGGCTGATCATATTGCGAGATTTGATAGCCCTTCGGCAGGTCGGGATAGAAGTAGTTCTTTCGCGCGAACCGCGAAAACGGATTCACCTTGCAGTGGAGTGCAATGGCCGCATCGATTGCGAGTTCCACCGCCTGCCGGCTCAGCACCGGCAGCGCGCCAGGCAGTCCGAGACACACCGGGCAAACATTTGTATTCGGAGCCGCTCCGAATTCTACCGGACAACTACAGAAGATCTTGGTCTTCGTGCCCAGCTGCACGTGCACTTCGAGTCCGATTACCGGCTCATACTTCGTTAAAACGCTTTCAGCAACAGCACTGACGGCCATGTCTTGATTGTAGGAAAGACAGCGTTCGCCCTCGCTTCACGGCAAAGCGGATATGACAGCTTTTCATCCGGAGGGCAGCGCAATGCCGCCGTTTGCCGCTAAAATAGGGGCATGGACGTCGCACAACGAATGTCCTTCCTCCCGCGCTGTTAGGAAGCACGTTATCAATCAGCTTGCTCTCCGACGCGTATTTCAACAGCTTTTTCCTTAAACTTCATACCTCATAATCCATGCCTTCAAAAGGAGGAAACGTATGGCTTCATCCAAGAAACAGTATCTTTTCGTCAGTGACTTCGATCAAACCTTGAGCTTTAACGATTCTGGCCTTGTTCTCAGCAAGCTGCTGGGCTTGAATGATTTCGAACAGCGAGTGGCGGGGCTCTCAGAGATCCACCTGGTGCAGCAGGGGGGCGAACTCGCCTACCTGCTGCTGCACGATCCCGAATTCCGCCGCGTGCGCAAAGAAGACCTCACCGCTGTCGGCAAACAAATCCGTCTGAAAGAAAACATCGACCTGCTCTCCACGATGCTTCGCGATCTGGACGGAAATGAGTTCTCGTTCCATGTTGTCTCGGCTGCACCCGAGGAGGTGATCCAGTCGGCGCTCGAAGGAATTCTTCCTCCGGAGAACATTCACGGTACTCGTTTTCGCTATCACGGCGAGTCCGGTGAGATCGAGTCGATCGTGCGGCTGCCAGCCGGGTATGGAAAAGTCGCCGTGGTCGACCAATTGAGAGCGCAAATGAGAATCGGCCACGACAGCCTGGTCTATGTTGGCGATGGCAGCTCCGACGTCCACGTCATGCTGCATGTGAACCGCCTGGACGGTCTCACGATTGCAGTTTCGGAGAACAAGTACCTGACGCCCATCGCCCGGCGCACCATTCTCAGTGAGAATGCCTGCAGCGTTCTCGTGCCTGTACTCGAAGACGTGTTTGGCTGGAATTCCACGAAAATCCGCGCATTCTTTGAATCGCATGGCCTGGCGCTGCAGGACTGGGACAAGATCCGGACAGACTCCATCACGCTCTGCGCGACTGCCCCGGTGTCAGAAGCTGCGGTGAACTAACGGCAGAAGGCGCAGCCAAGTAAGCCGCGCCACGCATACTAAAGTGCCGCACACAAATTACCGATGCTAGCCTGAACAGATGCGTAGTTTGCTGCTTTTCCTGCCAGTTCTTTTGCCAGTCGCTCTTATGAGTCAGTCCACTGCTACACATCCACAAACCGCCAAGTCAGCTGCTGCCAAGCCGGCAACATCCAAACCCGCTCAGGCAAAGCCTCAGGCCGATCCGGCCCCGGCCTTGACCACCGACGACGAAAAGGCCATCTACGCTCTTGGGCTTTCCATCTCGCGATCGATTTCCCAGTTCGACCTGACTCCTGCCGAGCTCGATATTTTGAAGCGCGCGCTGACAGACGCCGCCGTGGGTAAGCCCGCTGAGGATATTCAAACCTGGGGGCCAAAAATCCAAAGCCTTGCCAACCAACGCGGCGCTCGTGTGGCGCAACGGCAAAAAGATGCCTCCGCCGCGTATGTCCAAAAGGCTGCCGCCGAGTCTGGTGCAGTGAAAACCGCCTCCGGTCTGGTATATCGCGAACTCACCGCCGGCACGGGCGCCTCACCCCAAGCCGGCGACACGGTGAGGGTCAACTACCGCGGCACGCTTGTCGACGGCACCGAATTCGATAGCTCCTACAAGCGCAACCAACCCGCGGAGTTCGCTCTCAACGGCGTAATTCCTTGCTGGACCGAAGGCCTGCAGCACATGAAGGTCGGCGGCAAAGCTCAACTCGTGTGCCCCTCCGACCTGGCTTATGGCGATCAGGGCCGGCCCGGCATTCCCCCCGGTGCGACGCTGATCTTCGAAATCGAGCTTCTTGACATCCCCGGCGCGAACACGACGCGCTAAAGCCCTCGTTTCAGCGAGTCAGGGAGAGCTATTGATGCATGCCGCCGCGTCCGCACCCAGGCGCCTCACGCGGCGGCAGCTCGAGCTGGAACTGTCTGCGCTGGCAGATCCGGAACGCGCCAAAGCGCATGCCTGGTTCTTCAAGACCGGCAAAGGCCAGTATGGCGAGGGACCGGTTTCTTGGTATCCGTGTTCCGCTGCAGCGCAAGCTCGCCCGGCGCTATCGATTCCTGCCTCTAGAAGACATCGCGCGCCTGCTGGCGAGCACCGCTTCACCGCGCTCGAAATCCTGGTGGATCAATATGAGGCCGGATCGCAACAAAACCGCGAGACAATCTTCCGCTTCTATCTCGCTCACACCGCGCGCATAAACAACTGGGATCTCGTCGACACCTCCGCGCCGTATATCGTAGGCGAGCACCTGCGAATGCGCCCGCGCGCCGTGCTTGATGAGCTCGCCGTCTCACCAAGCCTTTGGGAGCGGCGCATCGCTATCGTTTCGACGTTGATGCTGATCAGAAACGGCGAAATCGAAGATACGTTTCGTCTCGCCCAGACGCTCCTTCCCGATAAGCACGACCTCATGCACAAAGCGGTGGGCTGGGCCTTGCGCGAAACCGGAAAAGTGTCCCGTCCGGCGCTGCTCGCTTTCCTCAAAGAGCACTACGGGACCATTCCACGAACCGCCCTGCGTTACGCCATCGAACACTTGCCACCCGATCAGCGAAAACGCGTTCTTGCGGGCCAGTTTTGAGTTGAGTGAAACCGTGACACCGGGGAGTCCCGATTGGTGAAAATCGGCCATCACGCCGTTCCGCGCACTACGGTTCAAAACTGGCATCGGCCATCGGTCAGGTCAGCAGTACGAGAGAGATGCCGTCCCAACTCCGCTTGTCAGCTTGTTCAGGCGGTGAATCGTTGAGAGGCATGGCGCCGGTGTTCTCCGGCTTCAGTTTGAAGCGGCTAATCAGATATTCGCGAACGAGTGTGGCACGTTCCTGCGATTCGCGATACTCCTCAGCCGGGGTGCCGTGATCGGCGTAGCCTTCGACCATTAACGGCTTATTGGGCAGGTAAGAAACGAAATCCGACATTGCCCGATCCAGTTCGCGGCGGCCCTGTTCGCTCAATTCCTCGGTGCCGTGTGATCGAGTGAACAGCTTATCCGCGGCGAGCCAGACCCGCTTCGATTTTTTCTCTTTAACGAAATCGCTCTTGCGGTACTGCTCGGCGCTCATCTCCTCAAGGTCGTAAAAACCGCGGCGCTTAAAAAAGCCGCGGAGGAAGAAGTTGTGCTTGAGCGCGTCGGCATCTTCCGCGACATTTGTGACAGCACGCTGCGCAGCAACCGTCGTCTGTTTTACGGCCTCGGCGCCGGATTCACCCGCTTTACCGCGCGCGTCAAAAGTCTCCAAAGCGAGGTTGGCATTCTTCGCCACGAGACCGGCGGAGGTCAGGGTAGACTGCAATGCTTCCATGACGCCCTTGCCTTCCTGCATGAGATCGGACATGCTCATCGGCTCCTTGCTCTGAATGGTGCATCCATCGCGGCACACAGAGCCCTGCTTCCCGCCCGGATCGATTTCAACAAACTCATCTCCAACCATGCCCTGTGACTGAATGCTGGCAACGGAAGTGTCGTGGACCAGGGGGCGGAATTTCTGGTCGATTTTGAGAGTGAGCCGAAACTTCGAACCGGACGATTTCGGGATTTCGACACGAGACACGGAACCGGCATTAAAACCAAACACCT
>Ga0213872_10001076_pt1 | contig 18824 bp, 14 predicted proteins | sample VelepicomBERX_R2_FD_160071 | JGI IMG/M metagenome (GOLD analysis project Ga0213872, IMG submission 160071) | Rhizosphere microbial communities from Vellozia epidendroides in rupestrian grasslands, the National Park of Serra do Cipo, Brazil - RX_R2 | ecosystem: Host-associated > Plants > Roots >...
GGGGGGTCTGGGTTTGGAGGTGGTCCGGTGTGAACTGCTTGAAACTCGTTGCCAAAGGACGAAACCATTTTCTTCTAGCCCCGACAAGGAGAACTAGCGCAGTAGAAAATATTACAACGGCGGGCACGATTGCATCATGCGGCCTATAAAATTGGCTCGCAAAATAAAAGAATGCCCTTAGATACAGACCTACAATAATTAGCCACAATATCGGCAGCAAAACATACAGCACAACTCCACGCAGCTTGGCCGCTTCATTTTGGGACGCCATTCGCCACATTGAATTTCCAATTCGATTAACGAGCAGGAAAATTAAACCATTAAAGAGCCCCCACATCACAGCTGGGAGAATGTATCTCAGCAACTCATTTTCATCCATTGCAGCAGTCCAATTTCATATTCGCTTCATTGGCAGACAGGATGTCGCGCAGAAGAGGCAGCTGACGGATAATATCCTCCCCACTTCTGCGGCAGAAGCCCATTAGTGGCAAATTGAAACCACCCTGAAATGGATGTTGAGAGCACGGCCGACTCGCCCGCAGTCACATAACTCCCACCAATTGCCGTGCCAAGGACGGTACCAATTGCCGCAGCTCCCGCCCCGACCGTTGCTTGAATTAATGTTTCTCCAACATCCCATTCGAACTTCTTATTGAGACTATTGGCAGCCACAAATTGACCAACCATATCACCGGCGCCGCTTGCGCCCGCGCCAACAGTTATTGACGCCAGCGGATTCATTAAGGCACCACTGATACCACCTAGAAACATGCCTGTTCCAACGGCCGCCACATAATCACCAAACTCTGCATGAGGATTGTTTACGTACAGACCATAGGCGGATGACACACCGCCCATTACCGCCCCAACCGCAACACTCGCGCACCAAGGGCACTTACCAGTCCGATCACTCAAAGTGAGCGGATTTCCACCCACATAGGCATACGTGTTGATGCCGCCGCTCAACCCGATGGGGTCAGATTGAACGAAACTTCCGCAAAGCACGTCGTAGCTAAACCGAACAACACAGTTACTTCCTCTTTCTGTCTGTTCGCCAGAGTGTCACGACGATGCAGGTCACTACGCAAACCGCGGCCGCACAAAGCTTCAAGTCTCCAATGACCTCAGCAATTCGGCCAATCTCACTGGCTGCAATCACTATCAGCAATAGTGCCACCAACGCGATACCACGCATCACATCTAAGGGCAGCCCGCGGCGAGGCTGGTGCTCTGTTTGCTCACTGCGGACACGGCGAAAGAACAGTCCTCCCACCAGCCCGGCCATGCCCCATAAGGCAACAAACAAAATCGACAGCAATTCCTTCACTTGCTCTCCTACTTTCCGCAGGTGCAACTGCTGTCGCCAGACCTTCCAAAGCCGCCAGCTGAAGGCGGCAATGCAGCATTTGCAGCAGCCGAAGCGCCGATTCCAACGGTGGTACCAACGCCAGCGCCCGTTTCTACGGACTCTGTCGCATTCCACCCGCGCCGGAACATGCGCAGTGACGCTCCAATGCCCGCAACATTGCCTGCAACTCCACCGAGCGCACCGACGGCACCTTGAGTCAGCGCCTGGCTGACGCTGAACCCGCTTGTACCTCCATTGCCAACTACTTGACCGATTGTGTTCCCTGCTACGCCGGCCGCAGCACCAACAAGACCAGCTCTTAACGCGGTGCCCGCAATCGGTGCGGCAGCAGCAATGCCACCCGCAAGTCCACCGCCCACCGCTCCGAGAAGCACGTCCTTCCAACTAGAGCATGGATTCTGAGCAACTCCCAGTGCTCCCGACAGTGCCCCAATGCCTGCCCCGATAACGATGTGCCACACACGGCCATCCGGGTCAACATAGGTCAGCGGATTTCCACCCACATAGGCATAAGTATTCGATCCTGCCTGCAACCCCATCGGATCCGATTGCACATACCGTCCAGTCGCGGGGTTGTAGTCCCGCGCTGCGTTGTAGTGCAGCCCTGTCTCAGCATCAAAGTACTGCCCTGGGAAGCGCAGATTGAACGTGAAGGCCGCCAGCCCTGCCGGACTCTGGTTCGGCGCACCGTTGCCGTAGGCGTCGGAGCTCCAGGTCCAGACCTTCTGGTTGTTCGTGTTCGTGATCACACGCGGCGTGTTGAGTTGATCCGACCAGATGTAGTACTCAGTGGCAACGCCGCCGGTGAAGACCCGCACCATGACGGGCATGTCACCGAGCCAGATGTATTCGCGCTGCGTGTTGCCACTGGCATCGGTCTCGGCGAGCAAGTGCCCGGCGACGTCATACACGTAGTGCGTGGTCACGCCGTTGTAGGCCTTGGTGTCACGCAGCCCGAAGGCATTCACGGTGTAGGTGGCCGTCAAGCCACCCATAGTGGCCGTGTGCAGGCGGCCTCGCGCGTCGTACGTGAAGCTGCGTCCAGAGTCGCTCAGCTGCGAGCCGTTGTTGTCCTTGCTGAGCAATGCGCCGTTAAGCGTCGCGATCTGATTGGCGTCATCAAAGGTGGCAGCCGAACCCGCGAGGGGCGCCACCGGGTTCACCAACGACCCGGAAATCGTGCTCAAGCGCCCAGCATTGTCGTAACCGATCGTCCAGTTGTCCGGCCCCTGGCTGCCACCGCTATAGACAATCGATGTAACCTGCCCCGAGTCTTCATAGCCTTGGGTGCGAACGATGCCGTTGGGAAAGGTCAGCGACTCAAAGCGGCCATCGTCATCAAAGACGACCGGCATGGGGGTGTCGCTGCCGACCGTCAGGCTCTGAACTTGGTTGCGATTGTCATAGCCATAACTGACCGTCGTGCCGCTGGGGTACTGGATCGAGGTCAGGCGACCTGGCGCGTCGAACTGGTAATTGACGGTCCCGTAGGGGGTGGCCATCTGCTTGAGGTGGTCGTAGTCATCAAAGACGAACGACGTGGCTCCTGCCAAGCTGTCTATCACTTGCTTGGGCCGATTGCCTGCGTCGAAGGCGTAGGTGACGGTCGAGCCATCGCTGAAGAGAACCTGCTTGGGTCGGTCAAACGAGTCGAAGGTGTATTGCGCCTGTTGGCCCTTTGCGTCTGTGATTGACTGGAGATTTCCGTCGCCATCGTAGTGAGCCGACGACGAGCGGCCCAGCGGATCTGTCTGTACCTGTGGGTTGTTTCTGACGTCGTACTGAAAGCCGTAGGCATTGGTGTGACCCGGCAAGAGCACGCTATGCAAGTTGCCATCGGCGTCGTAATTCATCGTCGTCGTCTGCGTCAACGCGTCGAAAATATTCAACGGGCGGTCCATCCCGTCATAGACGTACTGGGTCGTGTTGCCTGCTGGATCCGTCACCGCAACAGCGCGACCCAAGTCGTCGGTGGTGAGCTGCACGCTCCGCTGACTGGCGTCGGTCACGCCGACCAGGTCACCGAGCCGATACGTCATGGACGTGGTCTTGCCGAGCGGGGTGGCTATCGATTGCAGCTGGCCTTGGTCGGTCGCGCTGAAATTCCAGGTTTTTTGGAGCGGATCGATGATGTTCGCGAGATTGCCGCTGCTGTCGTAAGCGAAGTTCGTCGTGTGGTTGAGCTCGTCCGTGAAGCTGGAAACTTGATTGAAGCTGGGCTCGTAGGTCCACTGCTGAGTAACCGTCTCGCCTGGTTTGTTCGCCAGGCGAGTAAGCGTGGCCACGTGCCCCATCCCGTCATACTCGATATTGGTCATCCGCCCCAGCGGATCGAGCACACCGACGACCAGATTGTTGGCGTCGCGGACCAGTGTCGTCACTTGGGGCGTGTCGGGGGCGGTCGCATTGGCGCCAGCCAGGATCTGAGTCACGTAGCCGTTGGTCAACGAGTAGGTGGTGATGTAGCCGCGCGGGTTGGTCACCGATACCGTGTTGCCCAAGTTGTAGCTATAGCCCCAGGTCGTCCCGTCCGCCAAGGTTTGCTTTATGACACGACTGTTGGCGTCATACAGGTTTGTGATCGCCGCGTTGCCGCGCTTGTCCGTAATGACCCATAGTCGGTGACTGCTGTCGTAGCTATAGCCAAGCGCGGCTGGCTGAGCCTGCCCCGTCTGATCCGCGTCGATGACGGATGTCAACCGGGGCGTTGGCGTATCGGTGTTGTACCCATAGGTGACAACGCGACCGTAATTGTCGGTGGCCTGGGTCACCAGGGCGCCGGTATAGGTGAACTGGATGAAGCGGCCGTTGGGCGAGGTGATTTGGGTGATAGCGCCTGAGGTCCCACTGCTACGAGAGATGGCGACGCGGTTGCCATTGCGATCCAACATCTCCAGCAGTTGATTGGAGTCGCCGTCGAAGTGGAGCTTGCTTTGGTCGGCCAGCGTCACTTCATATTGCTTGTTGTGCGCGTAGTTCGGGTTGACGATACGCGCTAGCGTGGCCCCATAAAAAGCGCCGGCGGGCACCGTTGTGCATCGCCAAAGATTCGATCCCGCGCTCTTGAAGGGCACCAGGGTGTTGTCCGCGAGTACGACGTCGACGTCCGTGCCATTGGGTGTGTACAAGGACATGTCGTACGACAAGGTCCAACCCACGCCGAAGGTGCGCGGATTGGTGCTCATCGGCTGGTCAGTCGACTTCACGTGGCTCGGCTCGGCATAAGACCGCGTCAGACTGATCGGCACGACATCGGCGATCTGCAGGTCTGTGCGCTGGGTCGCGAAGATGCCTGTTGCCAGGTCAACGGGATCGCCCTCCTTCTGCCCGCCAACGGTTGGACCAGCCGGCGGTGGCGTCGACGAGAGTCCGTAGCCAAAGGTCATGACTTCGCGCACGCCGATACCAGCATCAGGAGTTGCCGTCGCGACAATGGTCTTACGGTCCTCACTGACCTTGCCATTGCCATAAATCTTCCAGCCGCTCTCCGGGTCGTAGTTCCAGAAATCTACGACCGTGCCCGCGGCAAGCTTGCGATCATTGGGGTAAATGATCTCGATGGATTTTCCGGACTGCGCATCGACAAATGCGCCGCCTGGCTGAAGCGTAAAGTAGATCGGGAATCCCAGCGGTGTCGGGTAGGGGCCACGATCGACGGGGACTGGCGTCAGGCTGACCTTGGTCACGAGCGAGCCGTCCTGATTGCGCAGCACCACCCCTTTCGGAATGCGAACCTGCAATCCCGGCATGGCGGGGTGTGTCAATACCAAATCATGATCCGTTGGCGAGGCGATGGACACCTCCGTTGCCGGATCCACGCGCGCCAGGTAGATCGGCCGCGCAATGTCCGTGGTCGCGCCTTCACTCAAATCTACGTGGATGTAGTGCCGCGTGTAGTGGCCGCCGTGAATAACCACCGACGTTCCATCCACGTCGAGCGCCGCCGCACCGGCTGGCACGTCCTCCAAAAGGAATCGGCCATGACGGTCGCTGCGCGTGGATTTTCCGCTCAGGCTGACCGTGACCCCGGCCAGGGGCTCGCCCCCAAAACGCTGCAGACGACCGGCAACCGCAGTGTGTCCCTTCTTGCCGGCGAGGTCGGCAAGGGCTGGCGCTGCAGGACGCGCTCCCCATGCGTAGGACCAAGAACGTTGATCGCCGGTTTCCGGCTGCCACTCCTCAAGGCCACTCAACGGCCGGGCAGCCAGGGGCTGCGCCGCAATTGGACGCGTCTTGAACGTTGTCGTCTGGAATTGGGTCGCACCGACAAGTTGGACGAACAAGGTGTACGAGGCGTCCGGCAGCAGCTCCTGCGCTGGCCGCAACCTAGCTGTACGTCCCTGACAATCGATTTGAACCTTTTCGGCGCCGGCAGGCCCAACCAGGTCAATCTGCGCGCGACAGATATTGACGCCAACCTCGCTGGACTCGACCAGCAGGGCATCGCCTGGCATGACGGCACTCGGGGACGAAGCGATTTCCCCATGGGCGACCATAAACACCGCTGCGTTGCCCTGCGCATGAGCGCCCACCCAGTGACTGGAATTAGGGTTGGCATTGGCGCCAGACATCGCCAGAACAAGCGATGAAAGCGTAGAAATGTGCGGAGCAAATCTCCAAACGCGCTGAAGAAACGACTCGCTCCCGCAGCGGGCACCTATCCGCTCATCCACCACAGATTCCCCCGTTTGCAGCCAGTTCAGAGTATTGATTTGCATCACCCGTCTACAAGTTAAGCTCAACGCCATTTTGTTTTGCAACTTAATAGTTAGAAATAACGCGCGACCTAAGCCACAATATCGCCGCCACGAAAACCATTAAGTCTCTGCAAGAAAATATCGACGCTGTGGCCGCAGCCAGCTGCGACCACCGAATTTTTCGGTATGCAGTCTCGCCTCGACACTCCACCTGATCCATCCGAGCGCCGGCCGAGCCGCCCTATTCTGCCCTCTTCCAGAGCGTCGCCCACCTGCACCCAAGTTTTTGTTATTTTTCACGCACGGGCCCGTCGGAACCCCTGCAACCAGCCCACAAAGGCTGAGCACAGCCTCTCAAATCGTTGCAGGCACGAACGCGGCCGCCCTGCAATTGATTCCATAAATCCTCCCTAGAGCGACTTAAACTGCACGCAGATCGCACCGCGGCCGTGACCGACGACACTAGGGTTTTCACCAGGATCAAACCTTACAATGGCGAAAGCAAATGCTCGTCAATAGGTCATGAATCGCCATGTCCGCGACTGCGCAGCCATGCGTTAGAGTTCAGTTGCGCTGAACGAGATCGGATAAATTCATCGGGCGATACGCCGCAAGCGAGGATGACGGGCACCCTGAAAACACGGCCATCACGGCTGCAATATCGTATTTATTTTTTGCGAAGATTACAAAAAAGGCGGCGTGGTCTATTACGATTGCGAACATGAACGCATGCAATATTCGCTAGAGACTCATCTAACTAGTCATCGTTCGCTGAGATACATTGCACAATACGACACGTATGTTTTCATCCGGCAGAACAGTTAATTTCGCACAAATTTATCGTATAGCTGCGTTAATTGCCCTTTGCGTCGGCCCGCCTCCCGCGCCTTGTCAGTCAAATAGCAATACAGCGGTTAACCCTGGTCTTTCTAGTTCAGCCACACTGAACTCCGTCGAAGCACTTGGGAAAAAGCTATTCTTTGATCGCAGATTGAGTACCAACAATACCATCAGCTGCGCTGATTGCCACAACCCAGCTCGCTCTTACGCTGATGGTCGTCAGGTATCGATCGGGATCAACGGTCAAAAACTTACTCGCAATGCCCCCAGTCTACTTGACGCAGCTGACCACCCCTTCTTGTTCTGGGACGGGCGCGCCAAGACGTTGGAAGAGCAAGTCCGAATGCCACTCCTGAGTCCTTACGAGCAAGGATTTAACGACGAGGCTTCGCTTATTGGGCTGCTTAGAGAGACCCCAGGCTATGAAGAGCAGTTTCGTGAAGCTTTTCCAAGCCGCTTCAATGGTTCGAGCCCAGTCAATATGGACCACCTTACTGAAGCGATCGCCGCATTCGAACGGACCTTGGTGTCGGGACGGTCAGTCTTCGACGAGTTCCTCGTCGACTCACAGAGCAGTCCGATGTCGGAACCTGCGCGACGAGGGTGGGAATTGTTTAGGGGCCGCGCACGCTGTATTCAATGCCACCAAGTGGCAGGCCATCACCCAATGTTCACCGACGAGACGTTCCATCCTTCTCCTTTGAATCGCGGTGAGCCAAGTAGGCTAGAAAGGCTTGCTAAACGGCTGGTGGCGGCCCATGCGAACCCGGCTCAACTCAGCGCGCTGATTACGAAGGATCATCAAATCGCCGATTTAGGGCGATTTGTAGTTACCCTCAATCCACAGGATATCGGGCTATTCCGCACCCCGAGCTTGCGCAACGTCGCCCATACCGCGCCGTACATGCACGACGGAAGCATCCCGACAGTGGAGGCCGCAGTGAAGCTTGAGATGTATCGCCGTGAAAACGGCGTTCAGCGCCCGTTGCCCCTGTCCCCCGACGAGGAGTCGGATCTTGTTGAGTTCCTGCGGGCGCTGAGCACAATGCAAGACTGATCTGGGCCGTTAAATCGATCGCCGAGCCTGCTGAATCTAGACGACGGGCACTCTGCCCTCAGCACCTTGCTGGCGTACCGATACTCCGCTTGCTTGCTCGGCACCGGGCAATAAGCTCACGCATCGCCCAACTCTGCGGCAAGGCTAAGCAGCTCGTGCGGTGACACAACATCCCAGGCGGCGCCAAGCGCCTTGCTGGCATAGAAGCGAACCATCTCCTGCAGCACCATCGGATGCTGCCATCCACTGGTCAACAACCGTTTCGTTATGGAAGGATGGGTGCCTCGCGCTTGCATCTCGGCCTGTAGCTCCTCAACGAGCGACTGCTGTTCCCCAGCAGGCAACGCAGCGATCCGACCAATAACCTCTTCGCGCCGGCGGCGAAGCCACTCTTCCCGCCATTTGGCTTCGCGCTTCGACGCGTCTGACGTCGGCGATGCCGGAGAGGTCTGTTGCTCGGCCTCGTCTGCCCGTTGGCTAGCTGTAACGGGCGTCTGCGGTGTCGCAAGAATTGTTCGAAGATATCTGGCCTTATCGCGAACCGGGCTAGGAAAGTTCTTAGCGACTCGCTCTTCAAGGCTCCGAAGGCCAGCCTCAAATTCCCCGGAGCCGACCCTGGTCAGCATTTCTTCGGCCCTTTCCGCGTCGATGCCAGCATCGACCGCACGTTTGACCAGAGTTAAGTCGACAGGATCTGGTGGGGTCGTCAGCGGCAAGCTTGCCTGGGTCTGCACCTTCGGCTTAATGCCGAACTGGATTTCAGCGATCGCCCTACCCTCTTTGTGCTCGATCAGTTCGATTTCGATATCCGTCACAGAGTTGACCTCTGCAACCGCCGGGGTCAACGTGTCGCGCTTGAAGAATCGGTACTCGAGCTTGTCGAGAGATGCGGACTGCGGCGCGCCTGACAACACCGGATGCCACCAGCGCCAGTGCTGCCGCGACGTCCTCGCAATGTCCTTGTAGCGCGTGACCAGGGATCGCCAAAAGCACCGATCCAAATCAGGCCGGCCGCCCTGCCCTGGGCCGCCCGATGCGACATTTCAACTTAGCCGCCGGCCTGACATTTGAATCTGGCGTTGACAGGCGCTGTAGGAGCAAAGTTGTAATGTCGCCTTTGGCCCCAATAGAGATGTCGCATAGTCGCGTTCCCCGAGCTCCACGTAGTCGATTGGCAATCTTCACGCGTGGGCTAACCCCGACCCCATATCCGCCCCGGTGAGGCTACCATCGTGCGAAGGTGGACTACTCGTAGCGGACCATCGTGGTAGTTTGCTTGCGAAGATGGAACAATGGGAGCCTGGCGAGGCACAACGGGCTCGTTTCCATCAGGAAGCGGTGATACATTAACTAATGGCGCATGACGCCGATATCGATCCGTGACTGGCCTTGAGTTGGTATCGATAAATTGCAGATATTCAGTTTTTTCAGCCATAATCTTCGTTGGTTACACATCTGGCCGCGATCTATAAAAAATTTCAAAATTTAGATTGCAGACTGCATCAAATTGGCATTCACTTTCATTCCATGAAAAAATTATCAAAACTCATTTTGGCCGCCGCTTTGTTATTTGGCTTTGCAATGCCATGCTTTTCGCAGGCGCAGTTCACCGTAACCATATCGCAAGTCGAGGTAAACTACGATCTAACTAATGCGTCGACCTATGGCAGTGATGTAATTTTTGTTCGTGGCACGTTCACCCCGGCATTGCCCTGTGCGGTACAGGGCTTCTTCCTTACGCCTACAGACGCGTTCTTAAACCAAATGGTCGCAACGCTTCTTTTGGCCAAGGCGACTGGCAAAACAATTACCTATACTCACGTGTATTGCCATAGCAATGGCTATTCACGCGGAAATAGTCTGATTTTGAATTGAGTCAACCAGGCGGCATAGGCAAGCCCTGATTGTTGGAATTGAAGCAATAGCAATGGAAAAGCCGTCCCATTTGCACTTCTGGCACTCTTCGGATCGAATTCTTACGATGTTGTGGCGTTAGCGCACGGCATCAACGCGCGCATCGTGCGCATGGCTATAGCCCCATACCAGGCAATATCAGTCGCGGCGTAGTCAGCCTTTCTATGATTCCCCAGGTGGACTTAGCACGAGAAGCTATTGGTTTTTTAGAACGATGAACCCGGTTCGATCCCCAACAAACGACGGGGAACCCATATAACATGTACCAGTTTTTATGGTGATTGACTTGCCAGTTGCATAAGCAAGCTGCGCTGTTGCAAGAATTTGCTTATATCCTAATACACTCGGTGGAATCTCAAGGTACGACGAGGAGCATCCGGGCTCATCAAGGGTCTGATCAAGGGCAATATAAATATTGCCGTTGTCATATACTCCGACCTGAAGGACATGCGCGGTAAACACCGATGAACAGATGCCAAGACACGGGATGAAAGCTAAAACACAAAGGGCGAGAAGGGGGTTTTTCATATATTTCATCTATCTGACATCAGTTTGCGTAGATAATTACCTTGATTAACTACAATTTAAATAGGAAGTAGAGCGCAACATACACGCCTTGCACTCTCGCCAATTGTCGCTTGATCGATTAACGGCTGCTCATTTCCAGACCGACGCCAGACTCGCTGAGCCCCCAACACCGGTTATTCCTGGCTTGCTCATTTTGGCCTGTACGAGACTCCACCGCGGTTTCTCGTCCCCGGCGTTAATCTGCTCCAGGTACTTCATCAGCTCGCCTGCGTCATCGAATTCCAACTCGATCCGCGCTGTTGCCGCATCAGGATTCAGATCGATGGAAGCCACCCGCACGCCTTCGATCTGCGTCACTTCCAGGGCGTGCAGGACCTGATCTGTCGGGAAGCTCGCGATCTGCACAACCTCAGCCGCGTCCTTCGCGTAGGGTTTGGGCTTGGCAATCTCCAGCCGCAGCGCTCGCTCCTTTGCCGCCTTCTCCGCCTGGAGCCGTTGCATTTGCTGCAGTGCCATCTCCATCATCTGCAAGGCACGCCAATCTTTCCAGGCCTGCCAACTGGCAGCCACCGCGAACAGCCAACTGAGCACGATAACGCCCATCAGCGTTCGTCGCTTCCACGCCGGCTCCGGCGCAAAATCCACCAGCAGCGCCCTCATGGCAAGCACTCCACGAATGGCGCCAACCCCAACTCGCTGATCGGCGCCACACGCGCTTGCAAACTCGTCGCGCACGCGCCCAGTCGAAACCCTGCAACCTCGCTTTCCTCAGCACCGAGCGCAAGTCGCGTGCGTGCCAAGGCGGCATCGGCGGTCGCCCGGTCGCTGACAGGACTCAAGGTCTGCACGCCATCAAATGTGCTCGCCTGACCAGACAGCCATGTCAGCGAGTCGCAGTCATGAATAGCGACCAGCCTCACGCCGGCACCGCGCTTTAGCGCCGCTTTCAGAGCCTCACCCCACCATGGCGACAACGAACGAAGTCGGCGTCCTGTTCCTTTTGCAAAACGACCCACCAGCTCTTGCAGATGCGATTTGACGACGACCACTACAACTACGCTCGCGCCACGCCCCGACTCGACCCATAGTTCGCACTCTTCGCGGATGCCCGTGCGCTCCTCCACCAGGTCTTGCGCGATCCGCTCGATTTCCCCGCGGGACGCCCTCTCTGGAACCTGAAGCAGGAAAGGTCGCGCGATCCCTGCGCTCAGCCACACTCGCCAACCCTTGATGGGCTTCGTGCCGTCGGACTCCGATCGCGCCAGCACTTGCCCGTCAAGCACCCGCAATGCGTCCTCAAAGCCGTCCACCGACCAGCTTGGCGGCTCCGCCTGCGCCGAACCGACCTGCCCTGTTCCCGCCGGCACGTACAAGACGCGCCGCGTTCCGACGTAGACATCCGCCACCGAGGTACCGCCCTTAGAGCCAACCCACCACACGCTTGATCTCCTCTGCCGATGTTTCACCAGCGAGCACCATGCGGGCCGCCAACGCGCCGAGCGTCACGACGCCCGACTGATGCACGTGCTCACGCAGGACTGACACCGGCTGATTACCCGTCACCATGTCCCGGAATCGGTCGTCCACGGCGTGCACCTCCGCAATGACCGATCGCCCCTTGTATCCGGTATGGCTGCAGGCCTCACAGCCCGTGGGGCTGCCCACCTGCTCGCCCTTGAGTTCGTAGCCCTGATTTCTCAGGCCAAGAAGCCACTTCGCCTCGCGCGCGGTCGGCGCGCGAAGGCTTCGACAGTGCGGGCACAGCCGGCGCACCAGGCGCTGCACGATCACGCCGTTGAGCGAGGCCATGAAGCCGAACATGTCTAGCCCGAAGTGCCTGAAGCGCCCCGTCACGTCAAAGATGCTGTTGGCGTGGACCGTTGTGAAGACCTGGTGGCCGGTCAGCGCCGACTGCACCGCGATCTCAGCAGTCTCGGCATCGCGGATCTCACCGACAAGGATACGGTCCGGGTCATGGCGAAGGATGGAACGTAGGCCCTTCGCAAAGGTCAGGCCCTTGCGCTCATTGACCGGGATCTGCAGCACGCCATGGAGCTCGTATTCGACCGGATCTTCGATGGTGATGATTTTCTCGAGCCCCGTGTTGATTTCCGAAAGCGTCGCGTACACGGTCGTCGTCTTGCCGCTGCCAGTTGGGCCCGTCACGAGAAGCATGCCGTGAGGCAGCTCGGCCAGGTCGCGGATGCGCTCGGCGCTGATCGCATCAAATCCCAACAAGCCCAAGGAGACGGTCTGGTCGGTCTTGGCTCGCAGCTGAGCTTTGTCGAGCAAGCGAAGCACCGCGTCTTCGCCAAACACGCTCGGCATGATGGACACCCGCAAGTCCACGCTTCCCTCCGGCAAGGTGAAGCGAAAGCGCCCGTCCTGCGGCATGCGTCGCTCGGTGATGTCGAGCTGGGCCAGCACCTTGATCCGCGAGATCACCTCTTCGGCACGCTGAACATCGTCGAGCCGTGCGTAGGGCACCAGTACGCCATCCTGGCGCAGCTTGACGACCACGCCGCTGCGTCCGCATTCGAAGTGGATGTCGCTCGCGCCTTGCGTGAAGCCGGCGTTGATCGCCGCGTTCACGAAATCCACGACTGGCCCAGCGACCTGGCCGGCCACCGCGTCTGACGCGGTGCTCCCCTGCCCTGCCCCGTTCACCAAGCGGCGCCCGGATTCTTCAGCCCCCATCCAGGGTTGCAGAGCCATCGAACTCAGAGCCGCCAGTTGCGGCAGCGCGCCCATGGCCTGGCTGATGCGCTGAACCTGGGCCTCGTCCCAAGGGTCCGCCATACCCACCCACAGCTGAGCCGATCCTGCCAAGCGGAACGGCACGCAGCCCAGGTGCTGAGCGCGCTCGCGGGGCAGCACCGAATAGTCCACGCGCATGGACTCAGCATCGAACACCGCGGAAACCCCGGCCTGGTCCTGAAGCGCCTGATTCAGCTCGGGCGTGGCAGCCACGTTGTTGCGGACCAGAATGTCCAGCACGGTCCCCCCGCCTGAACGGTGAAGGCGGCGGGCCGATTGGAGGGCTGCGCGAAGATCTTGCATAAATAGAAACGGATTACCGGATGCTGCTGGCAATGTCGAACACCGGCATGTACATCATGACGACGATGCCGCCGACAAAGAGCGCCACACTGAGTAGCAGGACCGGCTCGACGATACGGGTCGCACGCTCCACAAAGGTCGAAAAATTCCCCGCATGCCGCTGCGCGATCGTCTGGAGCACCTTGTCAAAGTTGCCGGTGCGCTCGCCCACGGCCAGCAGTCGCAGGCTCACCGTATCGGTCAGCCCCGCATCGCCCAGCGCCGTCGAAACCCGCTGCCCCCGCGCAAGCGCCGCCTGCGCCTGAGTGACGCCATGCCGAATGCGTTCGCCCAACCCAAGGTCCAGGCATTGCCCGAGCGCCTCATCAAAGGCATAGCCGCCTCGGAACATCAGCGCCATCGAGTGGTAGAGCTTGGCCAGGCGGAATTCGTCCGGGACGCTGCGCGGACTGCGCGAGGTCGGAGGGTTCAAACTGGACGGTCTTCAGCAGTCGCCGCATCACTTGCAAGCCTTGGCTCCAGTGACGACAAAGCGACCTGTACTGCACCACCACCCGTGCAGACCCATCCACCCAGCCACCACTCTTGCGTTGGCCCTGGGTCGCTCCCTCGTCACTTTGTTGTTAAGGGCTCCGCACGGAGGAGCCCAAAAATGACCGTCGCATGCTAATGGCTTGACGTAGCAGCAATGTCAAGGGTTCACCCGTATTTCATACGCTCTATAAGTCCGCGGGTAATTTTCACAACATCTCGACTCCCACGAGCACCCTGCGTGCCCACGTCGAAGTAGAACCGAGTCACAGATTTGCCCCCGCTGACCGTCCGCAGCAACTCGCCCGTAGACTCGGAGATGCGTCGAGCAAGGCGCCTAGGGCTATGACCACAATTGGGCGAGTTCGTTGCTCAGGCGATTGGGTTACTCGGCAAAGAGGTCGCCCGCCATCGGCTTGTCCCAATCAGGTCCATAAACGCGTGTCGCAAACTGGCGTACGACGTAGGCCCCCAACATGCCATGCAGCACGTCTCCTTGCGCAGCGCGACGAGTAATGACCGCGTTCATCAGCCCTTTCAACGTCAGCTCGTGAATCGCCGCGTCGACGAAGCCCTGTCGCTGCTCGGCACTCAGTCCCTGGATCTCGGCCTTGATGCCCGTGATGCGTTCGTTGACCCACGCTGCGTCCGGGTTCGGGGTCGCGAGCGGCGGACCTGTCACGACCTGCGGCCGGCTTTCAGTGCTGCCATGCTGAGGCTCGCCGAGCAGCTCGCCAACGGAATGAGCCGCGGATTCGACTGGCGGCTCGGCCGCGCCGTCATTCCTTAGCAAGGACCGCAGATACGAATACGCGTTCTCGACGCCACGCAGGCGATCGTTCGTCGCGCGTCGCTCGAGCACCGCGATCTTGTCGCGCACGGACGGCTCGCCAAATGCCTTGATCAGGCCCTCGAGTTTGAGCTCCCGAATGCCAAGCGACTCGGCGCGTAGCGCCAGATTGGCGTCGACGAGCTCGGGCGCCTCTTTCGGCTTGCGTTCGACCCGCTTCTTGCGAACGGCAAATTGCGCCTCGACGACCGCCCTGCCCTGCTTGAGCTCAATGAGTTCGATCTCTAGATCCGACTCCGCATTGATTTCCTCGATCGCCGGGTTAACGCGCTCGTTCTTGAACTTGCGCCACTCGCGGCGCTCTGTGCCGGCCGGGACCTGACTGAGCGCGTCCGTCCACCACTCGACCGGCTTGCGACTGGTGAGCCCGCTCGGGTTGTCGCGGTATCGCGCGCAGATCTCGTAGAGGGCCACGGCCACATAGCTGCTGAGGCAGGCGAGGATGTCCAGGTCGATGCGCGCCCAACGCTTCGGCTCGCGCAACGCGGCCATGATGGTCGGTGGGTAGGACCATGAAACCCAGTTCTCGCCGTTGCGCACCTCGATTGCGACCTCGGACAACATCGAGAAGCCGCGCCATTTCACGCCGTCGCCTGGAGCCGTCGATTCCCAGTCGACCTCAAGACCGCGCATTTCCTTGAGGTAGCGCTTGGCAGCGGTCCGGTCTTCGCCGCTCGATCCAGTCGTCCGGAGAATAGCAGGCAGCGGCGCCTCGAACATGTAGTCGGCCGCGGGCATGGAGTCCATCGCGACCAAACGCGCTTGCGACACCTGTAGCAGTGCGTTGTAGATACGTCGACCGGTCAAGGTTACCCGCTTGGAGCGAGGCACCATGACGATCATCTCGTGCGGCTTACGAAGCTCGGCGCCGTCACCCGCCCCGGTGTCGACCGGAGGAACCAGCGGCGTCGTGTTCGCGTCCATACCGCATTATATGTCCGAGCACATTTGGACACTAAAGACACAATGGGGGCACTGCCGAGGGCGGGTAAAAGTCGGACAGTTGGTTATTGCCGACCGTCGAAGAAGCACTACCTGACCCGGTTAAAAGCCGGACACTTGGACTTCAGAGGGCGCGCCAAGGGCCTGCGAAGAGTCCCCAAAGCGCGGTACATGGTGTTCCAGTTGTAGACGGGACGTTATCCACAGACCGGCGCGAGTAGCTGGCGGGTCGGAAAGTTCGGGACGGGTAGAAGTCGGACGCTCGGCGGGTAGAAGTCGGACGGAACCGGGTAAAGGACGGACAATTCCGGGTAAAAGCCGGACATTTGACTTGTGGATAGTTTGCGCAAGTTGTTGATTATATGGCGGTAATTAAAGTTATCAACAGTCGTAAATCTCTTTAAGGTATTAGAGATTCCTCTTTAAATCTCCGGAGATCTGGTAGAAGACCCTCGAAGACAAGTGGGGCCAGCCCCCTCTCGAGGAGCCGAAGGCACCGGATTTTGGCTTCTTGTCCTAATCGATAACGTGCGATTTTTCGCCCGTGCGTTGCATAATCGCACGTAAGCGTTTTTTCTCAAGAGCATCGCATGGACATCAAGCAAACCATTCGGCGTCAGGGCCTTGGCGACATCGAGACACAAGCGTCGCGTATCGCCGCCATGATGGGGCACATTCGCGCAACAATGTTGTCGCCGACGTCGGCCAAGGCGGCGCCATCCCTGAGCGCCCTGCAGCTCGCCCAGCTGTGCCAGGTCGACAAGTCGAAGATATCTTACCGACTGACGCGCAACGACTTGCCCGCCGGCACGATGCATGGAAACCGTCGTGAATGGACGATGGCTGAGGCGCAGGAGTGGATTCGAGCCTTCCGCGCCGACCATCTGCGCCCGGACGGCGCGGCCGCCGTGACGATCACCGCCGCGAACTTCAAGGGTGGCGTAGCCAAGACGACGACGGCGGTGACCCTGGCCCAGGGCCTGTCGATGCGCGGGCACAAGGTCCTGCTGCTCGACCTCGACCCGCAAGGATCCGCGACGACCCTGTTTGGCGTGCTCCCGGATGCCGAGGTCGACGCGGAGCACACAGCGATGTTGTTGTTCAATGGCGAGCAGGAAGAGCTGGGCTATGCGACGCGGCCAACCTACTGGCCGGGCATCGACCTGGTGTGCGCCGCGCCCCTCCTCTTCGGCGCCGAGTTCGCGCTGCCGGCCCGGCAATCGCGTGACGCTGGCTTCGAATTCTGGAGGGTCCTCGATCGTGGTCTGGACCAGGCGCGCGTGGACTACGACGTGATCATCATCGACACCCCCCCTGCCCTGTCCTACGTGACCATCAACGCGCTGATGGCCGCCGACGGCGTGATCATGCCCCTGCCCCCTTCGGCGCTGGACTTCGCCTCAAGCGCCCAGTTCTGGGACCTGTTCTCTGACCTGTGCAATCAGCTCGTGCGAGCGCGCGGCCAGGACAAGACCTTTGAGTTCATCGACGTCCTTTTGTCGCGTGTCGAGTCGTCGGACGCGGCGAGCACGGTCGTAAGGCAGTGGATCATCGAGGGCTACGGTGACAAGGTGCTGCCGATTGAGATTCCCAAGACCTCGGTCACCGCGACCGCCTCGGCCGAATTCGGGACGGTCTATGACCTGCCCCGCGGCTCGATGAACTCCAAGACCTTCTCTCGGGCCCGCGACGCCTACGACCGCATGTGCGACCTTGTCGAACAGCAGGTCGAAGCCATCTGGGCTTCGCAACTGACCCAGCTGGGAGCCTGACATGAGCCTCAGAGAAAAAGCCTCGAAGATCAACTTTGGCGCGCTCCCCGGCGTCGCCAATCCGGGTCTCTCTGGAGCGGAAGCCGGCGCGCCGGCAGGGCGCCCCAAGACTGCGCCCGGCCTGATGATGGCCCACGCGACCGATCAGCGATCGGAAATGCTGCGTGAGAACGAAGAGCTGAAGACTCAGGTCGGCGAACTTCGCGATGCGGCTGCCCGAGCGGGCGAGCTGCAGGAAGAGCTCAACGCTTGGGAAGGTGCCAAAGCGGCTCGCCTGCTAGACGCCACGCGAGTTACTTGGAGCGCCTGGGCGAATCGCGACCGGGCCAACTTCACGGGCGAGGAGTTCCTGGAGCTCAAGGCCGAGATTGCTTCGGCTGGGGGTAACGTTCAAGCTATCAAGGTGCGGGCGCTCAAACCTGGTGGCGACTTCGATTACGAGATCGTGTTCGGCCACCGCCGGCACCGTGCTTGTCTGGAGTTGGGCCTGCCGGTGCTGGCGGTTATCGACAACTTGGGCGAGGTCGATCTGTTCGTTCAGATGGATCGCGAGAACCGGAGTCGCAAGAACCTGAGCGCGTGGGAGCAGGGCATGATGTATCGCCGTGCGCTCGATGAAGGCCTGTTCGCTTCGAACCGGCAGTTGTCGGAGAAGGTCGGCGTCGACCTCGCGCAGCTCGGCAAGTCGCTGGCTTTGGCCCGTCTCCCCAAGGATGTCATCGACGCGTTCGCGTCGCCGCTGGATCTTCAATTCCGCTGGGCGAAGTTGCTCACGGATGCAAACGACAGCGATGCAGCGGGCCTGATCGAACGAGCCAAGAAGGCCGCAGCGCTCGGCGCCGAGCGGCTTCCCAAAACGGTCCTCGAAGTCTTGCTGGGGGCGGACGGGCAGGGGGGAGGGGCGGTTCTACCCCCTCAAGTCGTTATCGAGCGGGACGGCAAGAGCCTGGCGAAAATCGAACTTGATGCGAAGGGTAGGGCGACCGTGTCGTTCGCAGCCGACGTGGTAGCTCCCAGTCAAATGGCGGCGCTGCGGGACCTCGTCGAGACGTTTCTGGCCAAGCGGCTGAAGCCTAAAAAGTAGCGGCGTCACGCTCGAATAGGTTAGGGGGTAGAACGGTTCTACCCCCTTTTCTCTTGGCGCTTTGCGCGTTAGCTGGGGAAGCAGCTAGCGGCCGAGCGCCAGGGCCAGCAACTGCGCGGGTTGGGAGGGAGCGCGCAGCGACCGCTCCAGGGCGCGGAACCAGCCGAGGTAGTTCTCCAA
>Ga0213872_10001077_pt1 | contig 18803 bp, 18 predicted proteins | sample VelepicomBERX_R2_FD_160071 | JGI IMG/M metagenome (GOLD analysis project Ga0213872, IMG submission 160071) | Rhizosphere microbial communities from Vellozia epidendroides in rupestrian grasslands, the National Park of Serra do Cipo, Brazil - RX_R2 | ecosystem: Host-associated > Plants > Roots >...
CAGGTTCCGGCACGGCCGTGACCGTGACGAAGTCCTGGTAGGTGGAATTGACCAGCTTGTTCACCTGGAACAGCGCCGGCCCGCCGTAGCTGGTGGCAGCCTGCAGGTAGCCGTTGGCCAGGGAAGCAAAGGCGCTGTCCTGCGCCGGGGTGCTGGTGGGGCTCAGGTAGTAGAACTGGAAGTTGCCGGTGTTCACGTTCAGCGTGCTGCCGGCAGGCTCCTCCATGATTTCCCAGATCGCGGTCTGGAAGGCGGCCTTCTGCTCATCCGTAGAGACCGAGGCATAGCTGCTCGAATACAGGCCTTGCAGCAGGCTGGCCTGCGAGCTGGTGAAGCTGCCCTGCGTGTAGGTCTGGAAGCCGGCCGCGGTGGGCGCATGGCCCTGGGTCAGCTCCACGCAATAGGCCTCGAAACTCACGCCCTGGCTCGTGAGGAGCTGCATGGCGCCGGTCAGGTAGCCGTCCGGCGTGCCGGAGGTCGTCACCATGATGCCGCTGGTGGACACGTACTGGATGTCCGTGCCATCGGCGCGCGCCGCGCCGCCTGCCAGGGCCAGCGTCGCGCTCAGGATCAGGGTCGTCGTCTTGCGTGCGTTCATGGTGGGATCGCGAAAGGCTATGGAATCAGCGGCCGAAACGGCGACGGGCCAGTCCGAGGCTGGCCAGCGCAACGCCGACCAGGGCCAGCGAGGCGGGCTCGGGCACATTGCTCGGCGGGTCGATCAAGTTCACGTTGAGCGTGCCGCCGAGCTTGTCGCTGACTTCCGAGCCATTCACCGTCAGGGTCCAGTCGCCTGCGCCCAGGAAGACCGAGTTCCAGGCGTAGCTCGTCGTGTACTGGGTCAGGGTGTGCCCCTTGATGACCGTGGAGCTGCTGCCAGAGGAAATGGACGCGAAGTCCAACCCGTCATTCAGGGTGTCGAACTCGTACTGGGCCGTGCCGTTGGACAGCAGCAGCGAGCGGATGCTGATATTGCTGCTGTTGGGGGAAGTCGTGGTCAGCAGGCCGGAGAAGTCAGCGCCCTGGGCGAGGCTGAACTGGCCGACCTCCGCGAAGCCCCCCGTGCCCGGCTTCCAGTTGAAGTTGAACTGCACCGGATCGGCACCGGCCATGGAACCGGCGAGGGCCAGTGCGGCAAAGGCAAGGAGGTGTTGGAGCTTCATAGAGGGCCAAGGCGGGGAATCTTGATATGTAACAAGGGCTTTCGCTGTGTCACGGACTGTAGAGGCCCCGGGGGACCATCACCCCCCCCAAATTGTGTGGTAGCGACAAATTTACACATCCCACCCCCCTCAATGAGCGGGTATCCGGGCGCTGTGCGACACAGCGCTGAGCGAAAGACGAGCTCTGCAACAGGCAAATGGCCAAATGGCCAAATGGCCGCGAACCCTCGCGGGTCCGCGGCCATTGCAATGAGGCATCCGGCGCTCAGGCGAGCTTGCCGTGGCAGGCCTTGTACTTCTTTCCCGAACCGCAGGGGCAAGGATCGTTGCGGCCGACATGGCCGAAGCGCTCGGCAATCGTGGCCGGGTCCAGCTCCTGCGAGACCGAGCCGTCCTCGTTGGGGTGGGTATAGGTCACGTTGGCGACCTCGGCGGCACGCTCCTCCATGGCCGCGGCGGCCTGGCTGGCCTCCTCCTGGCTCTGGATGCGCACATTGAGCAGCACGCGGGTGACTTCCATCTTCACCACGTCGAGCAGCTGGCCGAAGAGCTCGAAGGCTTCGCGCTTGTATTCCTGCTTGGGGTTCTTCTGGGCGTAGCCGCGCAGGTGGATGCCCTGACGCAGGTAGTCCAGTGCCGAGAGGTGCTCGCGCCAGTGCTGGTCGATGTGCTGGAGCAGGACCATGCGCATGAAGGGCGTGAACTGCTCGGTGCCCACGCGCTCGACCTTGTCCCGGAAGGACGCGTCGCCGGCCTTGACCACGGCTTCCAGCAGCTCCTCATCCGTGATGCTGTCGCTCTTGGCCACCATCTCGGCGAGCGGCACGTCGAGCTGCCATTCGCTCTTGAGCGTGGCTTGCGCGCCAGCCAGGTCCCATTGCTCTTCCAGGCTCTGGGCTGGCACAAAGGTGCGCAGCACGTCCTCGAGCGCGGAAGCGCGCAGGCTGCTGATCTGGGCGTCGAGGTTCTGTGCCTCGAGGATGTCGTTGCGCTGCTGGTAGATGACCTTGCGCTGGTCGTTGGAGACGTCGTCGTATTCGAGCAGTTGCTTGCGGATGTCGAAGTTGCGCGCCTCGACCTTGCGCTGCGCTCCCTCGATGGAGCGGGTGACGATGCCGGCCTCGATGGCCTCGCCCTCGGGCATCTTGAGGCGCTCCATGATGGCCTTCACGCGCTCGCCGGCGAAGATGCGCATCAGCTGGTCGTCCAGCGAGAGGTAAAAGCGCGAGGAACCGGGGTCACCCTGGCGGCCCGAACGCCCGCGCAACTGGTTGTCGATGCGGCGGCTCTCGTGGCGCTCGGTGGCGATGATGCGCAGGCCGCCCTCGGCCTTGACCTTCTCGTGCAGGCTCTTCCACTCGCTGCGCAGGGTGGCCGTGCGCGCGGCCTTGTCCTCGGCAGACAGAGCTTCGTCGGCCTCGATAAAGGAGACCTGCTTTTCCACATTGCCGCCGAGCACGATGTCCGTGCCGCGGCCGGCCATGTTGGTGGCGATGGTGATCACGCCGGGGCGGCCGGCCTGGGCAATGATCTCGGCCTCCTTGGCGTGCTGCTTGGCATTGAGCACCTGATGGGGCAGCTTGACCTGGTCGAGCAGCTGGGAGATCAGCTCGGAGTTCTCGATCGAGGTGGTGCCCACCAGCACGGGCTGGCCGCGGCGGTGGCAGTCCTTGATGTCCTCGATGACGGCGAGGTACTTCTCCCGGGTTGTCTTGTAGACGAGGTCGAGTTCGTCCTTGCGGATGGTCGGGCGGTTCGGCGGGATGACCACGGTCTCCAGGCCGTAGATCTCCTGAAACTCGTAGGCTTCGGTGTCGGCCGTGCCGGTCATGCCCGAGAGCTTGCCGTACATGCGGAAGTAGTTCTGGAACGTGATCGACGCCAGCGTCTGGTTCTCGCTCTGGATCTGCACGCCTTCCTTGGCTTCGACCGCCTGGTGCAGGCCGTCGCTCCAGCGGCGCCCCGTCATCAGGCGGCCGGTGAACTCGTCGACGATGATGACCTCGCCCTTTTGGACGACGTAGTGCTGGTCCTTGTGATAGACGTGGTGGGCACGAAGCGCTGCATACAGGTGGTGCATCAGCGTGATGTTGCCGGCGTCGTAGAGCGAGGCGCCCGGGGCCAGCAAGCCGGCTTCGGCGAGCAGGCTTTCGGCGTTCTCGTGGCCGTCTTCGGTCAGGTAAATCTGGTGCGACTTCTCGTCCACCGTGAAGTCACCCGGCTCGATCACACCCTCGCCCGTGCGCGGGTCGAGTTCGCCGATCTGCTTCTTCAGCCGCGGGGCGACCTTGTTGATGGCGACGTACACATCGGTGTGGTCGTCGGCCTGGCCCGAGATGATCAGCGGCGTGCGGGCCTCGTCGATCAGGATCGAGTCGACCTCGTCGACGATGGCGAAGGCCAGGCCGCGCTGCACGCGGTCGGCCGTCTCGTAGACCATGTTGTCGCGCAGGTAGTCGAAGCCGTATTCGTTGTTCGTGCCGTAGGTCACGTCGGCGCTGTAGGCCTCCTGCTTCTGCTCGCGCGGCACCTGGGACATATTGATACCGACCGTCAGCCCCAGGAAGCGATAGAGCACGCCCATCTCTTCTGCGTCACGGCGGGCCAGATAGTCGTTGACCGTCACCACGTGCACGCCCTTGCCGGTCAGCGCATTCAGGTAGACGGCCAGGGTGGCCATCAGGGTCTTGCCCTCGCCCGTGCGCATTTCGGCAATCTTGCCGGCATTCAGCACCATGGCGCCGATCAGCTGCACGTCGAAGTGGCGCATCTTGAGCACGCGCTTGGAGCCCTCGCGGCAGACGGCGAAGGCCTCAGGCAGCACGGACTCCAGGCTCTCGCCACCGGCAACGCGCTGCTTGAACGACTCCGTCTTGGCGCGCAGCTCATCGTCGCTCAAGGCTTCGAACTGCGGCTCCAGCGCGTTGATTCTCTCCACCACACGGCGGTAGCCCTTGAGCAGTCGCTCGTTGCGGCTACCGAAAATCTGGGTCAAAAGCTTGGGCAACATGCGCGGATTCGTTTGGTTTGGGGTGCGTGAGGGAGGGATCTGGGGGCGCCCGAGGCGAACTCAACCGAGGGAGAACCCGTCACGCCAAAAGCCGGGCAGTTTAGCATCGGGGGTGTATGCCACGCCTGAGCCCCCCTCGCACCGTTCCCGACCCCCTGGCCATCGCCGAGGCGCTGCGCATGAGCGAGGGCCTGGCCCGGCTGGGCTGGCTGCTGCAGGAGTCCAACCGCCGGCTGGCGCTGGTTTCGCCCTGCCTGCCCGGGGCGCTCAAGCGCTTCGTGCAGGCCGGCACCCTCGACGAGGACGGCTGGACCCTGCTGGCCTCCAACGCCGCCGTGGCCGCCAAGCTGCGCCAGCTGCACCCACGGCTCGAGCAGATGCTGGTCGAGGCTGGCCTGCAGCCTTCGCGGGTGCGAATCAAGGTGCTGAGCCCACGCGCCTGAGCAGACCGACGCGGGTGGGGGGGCCACAACTTCCGAATGCCTTCATTGACCCGCTGCGTTTTTGACTCCAACATGCGGCTGCATAGGGAAGTCAGCTGATATAACTGCTGAATCGCTCAGTTCGCGATCAGTTCGGTGGCTGATCCGGATGCGTTCCAACGAAGCGCAGCAAGCGTCGAGGGAGTCGTGGTTGTCCAGAGAGACCTTGTCCGGCCTTGGCCGGATGTTCGATCACCTGTCTCTGGGCCTGGCTGCCTCAGCAGCGCTGGCCCTGGCGCTTCTGGCACAGCCGGCATGGCTGGGCGTGGCCAGCGGCTTGGCGCTGCTGTTCGGTGCACTGGGTGTGTGGTGGGCCGTCCAGCGCCGCGAGGTCCACCGCCTTGGCGAGCTGCGCGCCCATGTGCAGGCCCAGCGCCGCCTGGCTGAACTGCTGCTGCCGGTCTGGCACGGCCAGATCCAGATGGCGGGCCAGCATTGCGCCCAGGCCACCGAGGTGCTCGCCAGCCGCCTGTCCACCGTGGTGCTGCAGATCGGCCGTGCGCTGCCCCACGCGGCAGCCGCAGACGGCGCCAACGCCAGCGCCTGGCAGGCTGAGCGCGACCTGATCCTCGCGGAGATCCGCGAATGCACGCTGCAGCTCCAGTTCCAGGACCGCGTGGACCAGGTCCTGGCCCATGTACGCCACAATCTTGACGCGTGCCGCGAAGGCTTGACCGAGACCTGCAACCGTTTCGACGTCACCGGTCGCGTCGATGCGCTCGACGTCGAACAACTGCTGACCCTGCTCGAGGCCAGCTATGCCACCGAAGAGGAGCATGTCGTCCATCAGGGCCACCTGGCCATGTCCGAGGCGCCCCGGCGTGCCACCGCGTCTGCCGATGAGGCCATCACCTACTTCTGAGGCTTTGAGGCATGAGCAGCAAGACCATCCTCGTTGTCGACGACTCCGCCGCGCTGCGCCAGGTGGTGAGCGTCATCCTGCGCGGCGCAGGCTATGAGGTGATCGAGGGCTGCGACGGCGCGGACGCGCTGGCCAAGCTCAACGGGCAGCGCGTGCACCTGATCATCAGCGATCTCAACATGCCCAATATGGACGGCATCGCCTTCCTCAAGGAGGTCAAGCAATTGCCGGCCTATCGCTTCACGCCCGTGATCATGCTCACGACCGAGGGGCGTGAAAGCAAGCGCTTCGAAGGCCGTGCCGCCGGGGCGCGGGCGTGGATGCTCAAACCGTTCCGCGCCGAGGTGATGCTCGGCGCCGTGAAGAAGCTGGTGCTGCCATGAACGCGCGAATCTCGATCGAGGGCGAGATGACGATCTACCGCGCTGCGGAGCTGAAAGATCGACTCCTCGACGCGCTGGCGCAATGCGATGCCGTGCTAGAGGTCGAGCTCTCGCGCGTCACCGAAATCGACACGGCCGGGCTGCAGCTGCTCATGCTGATCAAGCGGGAGGCGAGCTCCAGCGGCCGGGAGCTGCGCCTGCTCGCCCACAGCCGGCCGGTGGTGGCGGCGCTGGAGCTGCTCAATCTGGCCGGGTTCTTCGGCGAGCCTTTGCTCGTGGAGGGGGAAGCGTGAGCGACATCCGCAAGGAACTGCAAGCTGCGCTGACCGCCTTCATCGCGGAAAGCCGCGAGCTGCTCGAAGCCATGGAGGCTGCACTTCTCGACGTGGAGCATGGCCAAGAGAACGCCGAGACCGTCAACGCCATCTTCCGCGCCGCCCACACGATCAAGGGTTCGGCCGGGCTGTTCGGGCTGGATGCCATCGTGGCCTTCACCCATGCCTGCGAGAACGTGCTGGACGCCGTGCGCGCGGGTGAACTCAGACTCGACGACAGCCTGATCGTGCTGCTGCTGTCTTGCTGCGACCACTTGGGCGCCTGCATGGACGAGCTGGAGCGCCACCCCGACGCGGAGCCTTCGGCGCTGGGCGCCGCCGACGCCAAGCCCCTGCTGGCCCAGTTGCACCGCCTCCTGCCGAGCGGCGCCACCGAATGGAGCGGCGCCCTCGCAGCGCCGCAAAGCCCGCTCGAGCGTGTGGGCGATCGCGGGGAGCTGGGCCAGGCGCTGTGGCACCTCTCGCTGCGCTTCGGCCCCCATGTGTTGCGCGACGGCATGGATCCGATGGCCTTCATCCACTATCTCGGTGACATCGGCCGCATCGTGCACATTCAGACCCTGACCGATGCCCTGCCCGACGCCACTGCCATGGATCCGGAGCTCTGCTACCTCGGCTTCGAGATCGCCTTCGAATGCTCGGAGAGCAAGGCCGCCATCGAGGCCGTGTTCGACTTCGTGCGCGAAGACAGCCAGATCCGCATCCTGCCGCCGCACAGCCGCATCTCGGAGTTCGTGGACCTGATCCATTCACAGCCGGCTTCGGACGCGCAGCGCCTGGGTGAAATCCTCGTGGCCTGCGGCAGCGTGACCGAACGCGAACTGGCCGAGGCGCTGGCCGCGCAGGCCGCCCAGGCCGCGCAGGCCGCGCAGGCCGGGCAGGCCGCGCAGGCCGGGCAGGCCGCGCAGGCCGGGCAAGCTAAGCGCGCGCAGCCCCTGGGCGAGGTGCTGGTTGAGAACGAGATGGTGCAGCCCGCCCTCGTGGAGGCAGCCCTGGCCCGCCAGCGCCAGCTCGGCGAGAAGCAGCGCGAGGCACGCCACGAGGCACGCACGATTCGCGTGGACGCCGACCGGCTCGATCAGCTCGTGGACCTGATCGGCGAGCTGACGATTGCCGCCGCCGGCGCCCAGCTGCTGGCGCGCGCCAGCAGCGACGCGCTGAGCGAGAGCGCGACGCTCGTGGCCTCTCTGGTGCAGCAAGTTCGCGACAACGCGCTGCAGCTGCGCATGGTGCGCATCGGCACCACCTTTGCGCGCTTCCAGCGTGCCGTGCACGACATGACCCGAGAGCTCGGCAAGGACATCGTGCTGGAGACCAGTGGCGAGGACACGGAGCTGGACAAGACCGTGGTCGAGAAGATCGCCGACCCGCTGCTGCATCTCCTGCGCAACGCCATCGACCATGGCATCGAGCCCGCCTCCGTGCGCCTGGCGGCCGGCAAGCCGGCACGCGGCAGCGTGCGCATGGACGCCCGCCATGACGCCGGCGCCATCCTGATCCGCGTCAGCGACGACGGCGTGGGCCTCAACCGCGAGCGCATCCTGGCCAAGGCCGTGGATCGCGGACTGATCGCGCCCGACGCCACCCCGGGCGACGCCGAGGTGCACGAGCTGATCTTCGAGCCGGGTTTCTCTACGGCCGAGCAGGTCACCAATCTCTCCGGCCGCGGGGTCGGCATGGACGTGGTCAAGCGCAACATTGCCGCACTGCGCGGCACGGTGAGCATCGACAGCCTGCCCGGCACCGGCACGACCGTGAGCGTGCGCCTGCCGCTGACGCTCTCGATCATCGACGGCTTCCTCGTCAAGGTCGGCGACGGTGTCTTCGTCGTGCCCCTGGACATGATCGAGGAATGCGTCGATTTCCAGGCCCGCGCGGACCTCGGCGACCACGACTACCTGGACCTGCGCGGCGAGGTGCTGCCCTACCTGCGGCTGCGCGAGGCCTTCGGCGTGCGCCCGAGCGAGGCGCCAGGGCGCGAGAGCGTGGTCGTGGTGCGCTACGGCGCGCATCGCGCCGGTCTCGTGGTCGACTCGCTCATCGGCGAGTTCCAGACCGTCGTCAAACCGCTGGGGCCCGTGTTCGCCAACCTGCGCGCGATCAGCGGCTCCACGCTGCTGGGCAGCGGCGAGGTGGCCCTGATCCTGGACGTTCCCGCGCTGCTTGCACGCGCCGTCCCGCAGGCCGATCACCTGCGCGTGGGCCTCGCTCATTCATGATGGGATTCAAGGGAGCAAGAACATGTTCAACAGCCTCTCCGTAGCGACGCGCCTGGCCCTGCTGGTGAGCGTGATGGCAGCCACCATGCTGACCGTGGGCTGGGCTGGCCTGCGCGGCATGGACCAGGTGACGCGGGGCATCCGGCTCCTCTACGACGAGCGCCTGCTGGCAATGGGCTACCTGGGTCTCGCCATGGATGCCGGAGACGGCATCCGCAGCGCATTGCAGCAGGTTGCGGAGCGCCAGGCGCATGGCCTCAGCGACGCTGAGATCGAGCGGCAGATCAAGCTCATCACGACCAACGAGGACAAGTTTGCCAAGGCCATGCGCGACTACGAGACGACCAATCCAGTCCCCGATGAGCTGCGCGTGCTCAACCAGATCAAACCCGCCTGGGTCCGATATGCCGAGCTGCGCAAGAGCGCGCTCTTGGCGCGCGGAACGAAGGACTTCGATCGCCTGTACGGCGAGGCCAGGGTGAACTACCGCGAGGCGCGCCGACTGCTCAGCGAGCTCAACCAGCTGCAGATCCCACTCTCCCAGCAGTACTACAGGTCCGCGCTGGACGACTCGGCCCGCACGCTCAGGCTCAATATGATCATGCTCGCCGCGGGCCTGATCGCCGGCATCGCCATCGCCTGGCTCATCATCAGAAACCTGGTGCATCAGCTCGGTGGCGAGCCCGCCTACGCCGCCGCCATGGTCAGCGAGGTGGCCAATGGCAACCTGACCGTGGACATCGAGCTGCGCAATGGCGACTACGGCAGCATGCTGGCCGCCGTGAAGGGCATGGTGGACAAACTGGCGCGGGTGGTGGGTGAGGTGTCGACCGGCGCACAGAGCCTGACCAGTGCCGCCGCGCAGGTCAGCGCCACGGCGCAATCGCTCTCGCAAGCCACGAGCGAGCAAGCCGCCAGCGTCGAGGAGACCAGCGCCTCCCTCGAGCAGATGACGTCCAGCATTGCGCAGAACACTGAGAACGCGCGCGCCACGGACATCATGGCGCGCAAGGCTGCCGATGGAGCCGCCGAGGGTGGTGGCGCGGTGAAGTCCACCGTGACGGCGATGCGCCAGATCGCCAAGAAGATCGTCATCATCGACGACATCGCCTACCAGACCAATCTGCTCGCCCTGAACGCCGCCATCGAGGCCGCACGCGCGGGCGAGCATGGCAAGGGTTTCGCCGTCGTGGCGGCCGAGGTGCGCAAGCTCGCCGAGCGCAGCCAGGTCGCGGCGGCCGAGATCGGCGAAGTGGCCGCGGGCAGCGTGGCCCTGGCCGAACGTGCAGGCACCTTGCTCGACGAGATCGTGCCTGGCATCCGCAATACCTCCGGGTTGGTGCAGGAGATCACGGCGGCCAGCGAAGAGCAGAGCACTGGCGTGGCGCAGATCAACTCGGCCGTGGGCCAGCTCTCCCATGCCACCCAGCAAAACGCCGCAGGCGCCGAGGAGTTGGCGGCCACCGCCGAGGAGATGAGCGGCCAGGCCGAGGAGCTGCAGCACGTCGTCTCCTTCTTCAAGACCCACGCGCTGCTCCGGGAGCCGGGCAGATCGGCCGATCCGGTGGCAGCCGTCGCCAGGCGGGTCAAGGGTCGCCGCTTCTCCCCGCTCGTGCCGCCCCCCTCCGGCACTGTGGACGTCGACGCCGACGGCGACAGCAAGTTGGACGAGTCCCTCTTCGTACGCTACTGACATGCAGCTCGCAAACCGCCCCAGCCCGAGGACCGAGCTGCCCGCGCAGGTCGCGCAGGTCGCGCCACCAGGAGCACCCGCGATGTTCCTGACGTTCATGCTGGACGGCGAGTCGTATGCCGTGCACATTCTCTCGATCAAAGAGATCATCGAGTACGCCAGCGTGACGCCGGTGCCGCTGATGCCGCCCACGATCACCGGGGTGATCAATCTGCGCGGCGCCGTCGTGCCAGTGCTGGATCTGTCCGTGCGCTTCGGTCGTCGGCCGACCGTCATCGGCCGGCGCTCCTGCATCGTCATCGTGGAGACCGGGCCAGTCGGCGAGCGCCAGGTCATCGGCATGATCGTGGACGCCGTCAACGCCGTGCAGGACATCCCGCCAGCGGACATCGAGCCGGCGCCGAGCTTCGGCATGAAGATCTCGAGCGATTTCATCGCCGGCATAGGCAAGGCGGGTGGGCGTTTTCTCATCCTGCTCGACGTGGACCGCGTGCTGTCGGTGTCGGAGCTCGCCGCCATCGCGCCAGCGCCCCTGCCCGCACTGGGGGCCGCCAAGTGATCGGGTTGGTCGTGCCCCAGATCAGCGACGAGGAATTCGCGCGCTTCCAGGGCTTCATCTACGACAGGGCTGGCATCACGCTGTCCGACAGCAAGAAGGCCCTGGTCACGGGCCGCCTGTTCAAGCGGCTGAACCAGCTCAACTGCCGCAACTACGGCGAGTACTTCGACCTGCTCTCGCGCAAGGGAGACTCCGCCGAAGTGCAGCTCGCCGTGGACCTGCTGACCACGAACGAGACCTTCTTCTTCCGCGAGAAGGGTCACTTCGACTTCTTGCAAGCCCAGGCCGAGATGGCACGTCGCAAACGCTACCCGCTGCGCGTGTGGAGCGCCGCCTGCGCCAGCGGCGAGGAGGCCTACAGCATCGCGATGACGCTGGCCGATCCCCTGGCCGGCCTGCCCTGGCACGTGCTGGCCTCCGACATCTCGGCCCGCATGCTGGCCTGCGCCCGCAGCGGCCACTATCCCGAGAGCCGCGCCACGCACACGCCCGCGCACTATCGCAAGCGCTGGTGCTTGCGCGGCACGGGCGCGCAATCGGGTACGCTGCTGATCGAGCGCGAGCTGCGCCAGCGCGTGCAGTTCATGCAGATCAACCTCGACAAGCCACTGCCGGCGGGGCTGGGCGAGTTCGACCTAATCTTCCTGCGCAATGTGATGATCTACTTCAGCCTGGAGACCAAGCGGGCCGTGGTGGCCCGCGCGCTGATGCAGCTGCGCCGCGGCGGCCATCTGCTGGTCGGCCATTCCGAGACGCTCAACGACATCAGCACCGACGTGCGCGCCCTCGCGCCGTCCATCTACCAGAAGCGATAGTGATGAGCCCCGGCCGCAGCATCTCCATCTTCCTCATGCCGGGCGAGCACTTCACTGGCGATGCGCAGCACCGCATCTCGACGCTGCTGGGTTCCTGCGTCTCCATCACACTGTGGCATCCGACGATGCGACTCGGCGCCATGTCGCACTTCCTGCTGCCGGGCACGGGCACCGATCATCGCCGGCCGCGCAACGCGCGCTACGGCGCCGACGCACTCGCCATGATGATTGCCGATCTGGCCGCCCGCGGCTGCAACGCTTGCGAATGCGAGGCCAAGATCTTCGGTGGCGGCGCCATGTTCGACCTCCCCTCGGGCAAGGGCCAAGACATCGGCCGGCGCAACGGCGAAGCCGCGCGGCTGATGCTGCGCGAGGCGGGCATCCGAGTCGTGTCCGAAAGTCTCTTCGAAGCCGGCCACCGCCGCATCGTCTTCAGCATCAAGAGCGGCGAGGTTTGGGTACGCCACGAACAGCGTGTGCCCACGGCCTTGCCCGCCGTCACCAGATCGAGGGAATTGCCAAGATGACTCCAGGAGGCCAGGTTCGCGTCCTGATCGTTGACGACTCCGCCGTGGTGCGTCAGGTGCTCAGCGTCATTCTGCAGAGTGCGCCGGGCATCGAGGTGCTGCATGCCGTCGCCGACCCACTGCTTGCCATGGATCGCATGCGCACGGACTGGCCCGACGTCATCGTGCTGGACGTGGACATGCCGCGCATGGACGGCATCACGTTCCTGCGCAAGATCATGGCCGAAAGACCCACACCGGTCGTCATCTGCTCGGCCGTGACGGAGCGCGGCACGGCTGCCTCCGTGGAGGCCTTGGCAGCAGGCGCCGTCTCCGTGATCACGAAGCCGCGCAGCGACGTGCGCCGTTTTCTCGAGGACATCGCGCTGGAGTTGATCACGGCCGTCAACATTGCCGCCAGCGCGAACGTGGCGCGACTGCGCCCGATGCCCCCCGCCCGCCCGCCCGGGTCGCCGGCCCCGGGGCCAGCCAGCAACGGTGCCGCGGTCACTGGCAGCACGCCGGCCGCTCCTGCGGCACGCTCGTCCGAGCTGCGCCGGGTCGGGCCGCCACCGCAGCTCGTGGCTATCGGCACCTCCACCGGCGGCACACAGGCGCTGGAGGCGCTGTTGACCCCGCTGGCGCCAAGCTGCCCGCCGATCTGCGTCGTGCAGCACATGCCCGAGAAGTTCACGGCCGCCTTTGCCAAACGCCTGAACGGCCTGGCGCAGATCAGCATCATCGAGGCCCAAGCCAGCCATGTGCTGCGACCGGGCATGGCCGTGATCGCCCAGGGCGGTCGTCATCTGCAGGTGCGGCGGGACGCCGCGGGCCAGCTCGTCGCCGAAGTGCTCGAGGCCCCCCCCGTCAAGCGCCACAGGCCATCCGTCGACGTGCTGTTTCGCTCCGTCGCGCGTTCGGTGGGCGCGCAGGCGCTGGGCGTGATCCTGACCGGCATGGGCGACGATGGCGCGGCCGGCATGGCCCAGATGAAGGAGTCCGGCGCCCACACGATCGCGCAGGACGAGGCGAGCTGCGTCGTCTTCGGCATGCCCCGCGAAGCCATCAAGCTCGGTGCGGTGGACCAGGTGCTCTCGCTGGCGGACATCGGCCGCGAGCTGCGTGAATTGAGCGGGCTCACCCGATGACGGCAACCGGCAGCAACAGCGAGCGCGTCGTCCTGGTCGTCGACGACTCCGGCGTGCAGCGCGCCCACCTGGTGCGGCTGCTCAACGCACTGCAGTACGGCACCGTGCTGCAAGCGGCCGATGGTATCGAGGCCCTGCACCTGCTCGACGAGCAGCAGGCCCGCGTCCACCTGATCATCACGGACATCGACATGCCGAGCATGGACGGCATCGAGTTCATCACGCGTCTGGTTGACCAGGCGCGCACCGTCGACGTCATCGCCACCAGCGCACGCGACCCTCGCTTGCTGGAGACCGTCGAAGCGTTACGCGACGAGACATCGGGCGTGCGCCTGCTTGGCACCCTGGCCAAGCCGGTGACCGAGGAGGCGCTGGGGCGGATGTTGCGCGGCGCTGAGATGCAGCGCGCGCCACGCCGCGGCGAAGGCCCGAACTTCTCGCTCGATGAGATCGAGGCCGCGCTCGATGCGGGCCAGTTCCAGCCCTATGTCCAGCCCAAGGTCTCGATGAAGACGGGGTTGATCAAGGGCGTGGAGTCGCTGGCGCGCTGGATCCATCCCGAGCACGGTCTGCTCGGGCCTCAGCACTTCATCCCCAAGATCGAGGGCTCGGCGCTGATGCCGCGCTTCACGCTGTCCATCGTGCGCCAGTCGCTGGACATGCTGCAGAACTGGGCACGCAGCCTGCCCCACCTGACCATGAGCATCAACCTCTCGGCCGACGACCTGGCGGACCCGGGCTTTGCCGGCGAGCTCGTCGTCATGGTCCGCGAGCGTGGTCTGGAGCCGGCGCAGGTGATCTGGGAAGTGACCGAGACCATGATCATGCGTTCCACGGCGATGGCCAATCTTGCGCGCCTCGGACTCAAGGGTTTTGGCCTCTCTATGGACGATTACGGCGTGGGCTATTCCAGCATGCAGACGCTCTCGCGCAGCCCCTTCACGGAGCTCAAGATCGACCGCATCTTCGTGGACGGCGCGTCCCAGCGCGCGAACCGCCACGCCATCCTCCAGAGCAGTGTCGACATGGGCAAGCGGCTCAAGATCTCCACCGTGGCCGAGGGCGTCGAGCAGGTCGAGGACTGGAAGCTCGTACGCAGCCTGGACTGCGACACCGCCCAGGGCTTCTTGATCGCGCGGCCCATGCCGGCTGAGGAGCTGCTGTCCTGGGTAAAGGGAAACCGGGCGAGGATGAAGGAGCTCGCAAGCGATTAAGCGCTTGCCATGACGCTCGCGAGCAGTGAATACGACTCGCGCCGGGCCGCCGGATCGAAGGTCTGCGAAGCGATCATCAACTCGTCGGCACCGGTGCGCTCGACAAAGGCCAGCACCTGCTCGTGCACGGTTTGCGGGGAGCCAATGGCCGCGCAGGCCAGCACGCCGTCGAGCAGCGCATTCGCAGCCTCGTCCAGGCGCTCGCGATAGCCGGCCACGGGCGCAGGCAACCTGCCCGGGCGGCCGCTGCGCAGGTTGACGAAGGCCTGCTGCCAGGAGCTGGCGCGCAGATGCGCCTCGGCATCGCTTGGCGCGGCGAAAACGTTGAAACCGAGCATCACATAGGGCCGCTCCAGCTGCGCCGAAGGCTTGAAACTCTGCCGATAGATCTGGATCGCCTGCATCATCATCTGCGGTGCGAAATGAGAGGCGAATGCAAAGGGCAGGCCCAGATGCGCGGCCAGCTGCGCGCCGAAAGTGCTGGAGCCGAGGATCCACACGGGCACCTCGCTGCCCTGCCCCGGTACAGCGAGCACACGCTGGCGCGGCTCTCGGCTCATGAAGTCCATCAGCTCGACCACGTCCTGCGGAAATCGCTCGGAGCTCTCATGCAGGTCGCGACGCAGCGCGCGGGCGGTGGCGCCGTCGGAGCCCGGGGCACGGCCCAGACCCAGGTCGACGCGCCCCGGGAAGAGCGCTTCCAGCGTGCCGTACTGCTCCGCCACCACCAGAGGCGAATGATTGGGCAGCATCACTCCGCCCGCGCCGATGCGGATCGTCGACGTGCCGGCGCCCACATACGCCAGCAGCGTGGAGGTGGCCGCGCTGGCGATGCCAGGCATGCCATGGTGCTCGGCCAGCCAGTAGCGCGAATAGCCGAGCTGCTCGACGTGGCGCGCCAGGGCCAGCGAATTGCGGAAAGACTCACCGGCGTCCCCGCCCTCGCAGATGGGCGAGAGATCGAGAACGGAGAGGGGGATGCGGAATTTCGATGCGGACATGGCCGCCATGATGGCCTAGGCGTGCCGGCCTTGCCGCGATCAGGCTATTGCTCGGCGGTGTACACGATGAGGTCCGCACCCTGGGCGAGCTTGTCGTAGAGCGAGATCCCCCGGGCATTGCCCTCCTGCATGTGCCAGGTCACGCGCGGGCTGCCAGCCTGCCTGGCTCGATCGTAGGCAGCCTCGATCAGGAGCCGACCCACGCCCCGGCGGCGCGGGAATTCATCGGTGAACAAGTCCTGCTGCGAGCAGACCGGCTGCAGACGATGGGTGCTGCCGTGGAACACACAATGCACCAGGCCCACGATCCGCCCGCCCGTTTCGGCCACGAGCGCCTTCCTCGCCTCCCCCAAATGTGCCGTCGCCCGCGTTCCTGTAGCACTTCGTCTGCCTCAATGTTGCAGTCAATGCAGGCAGACCGCGAGGCGGCGGGTCAGAGTCTGCCAAGAGCCGAATTGAAACGACTGATCAGTTCGTCATCCACTTGCTTGCTGCACATTAGATATCGCTTGTAGCCTTCAGGCATCTCCTTGAAGGTGACAATTTTGATGTCGGTGGAATTCAGCCATTTGGAAGCCAAGTAGTACTGAATTTCTTCGATGGGTGCGAAGGCGATCTGCGCTCGTCCTGCAGCAACCATCTTGAACAGTGCGGGCATGTCAGCACTGGTTTCCTGGCGCTGGGCTCTCATCACTGCCATCTGCGCGTCCAGATAGTCGCCATACACGTATCCACTCTTCATCAGGACTGTCGTGTGCGGGTCCGCCAGGATGCTTTTGACAGACCCATCACCCGGCACTTCGAAATGCACGTTCACGAAAGCGGCCCAAGGAGAATCTTGCGTGACCGGGTCGCTGAATTTTGCAAACTGCTCCCGCTCCTTGGTCTTGTACCAACCAACAGAGCAGACCGGTTCGGCATTGAGCCGCAGTCGCTGCAGCTGACGCAGCGCAGGAACCCGCTCCAACTCGACTGGAATGCCAGCGAGCCTAATGGCAGCCATGCTGCGATCGACCGTAATGCCACCAAATTCGCCAATTGGCTTGACTATCAGATACGGCGGACGCTCGACGATTTGCAACTTCAGGACGGTGGCCGCTCCACAGACTGAGTAGCAAGCTGTCGCCGCGGCAAACAAGAAAATTCGAGTGCTAATGTTCATCGAGCTGCGCCCTATGCGACAAGAAGCGAAAGTATCGTTGAGGTTCCACGCAGGGGCTTGCTTGACATCTTCCCCCGCCTCGACCTGAGCTCGCCGCCCGAAGGCCGGAAGGCAAGAGATTCCTGCGGGCCTGGCCTGTGTTGAACAGCGCCTGGCCCTTCACGACCGAAACCGGAACTAGGTTTCTTGAGATTGGACGTCAGTTAGTCGTCGTTAAAGTTGGCCATCCATCCCGAAAGACATCCGTGACTTTCTCAAGTACTTGTCGGTACAGATGACGGTCAGCAATGTCTTGGTCTGTGCCCTCGGCGAAGTACACCGCACGAGCAAATTCACCCGGCGCTTCCGCAGGCGCACCGACCAGCGTCACAGGCTTCAAGCTCACGACCAAGTACAACGGTAGTTCCGCAACGGTTCACCTTGATTCGGCTGAGCTGACCGTCGCTTCGGCCCATCGGACAAACAAGCCCAGCTCACGCCGGGCTTTTTCGTTGTGTGACTGCGCAAGCCGATCGAGCTACGCGCGCACCGATTCAGGCATCGCCCGAGACTTCATGCCGCCTCGTGCACGGTGGTCGTTGCCATTGGATAGTCGGCTTTCATGCAGGTCGACGATCACGCCCTGGCGCAGCGCCCCTCTCGTGGAATGCAGTTGTCGCACGCCACAGTGTGCAAAGAAGGTGTAGAGGATGGACAAGCCGCCAGGGAGCACGGAGCGGCGTCTGTCCTTGAGGCCAGGAAGTTCGAGATGGTCGATATGACCTGCCTCCACGCAGCGCTCGATCAACCAGCGCAGACCGTCGGCCGTCAACTCACCGTCCGTGACGCCATTGAGCCGCAGCACAGTCGACACGGCGCCTGCCGTACCCGATGAACCCATGGCTTCGTCCCAATGCTGGGGCGAGAACGACGCCAATGCTGTGCCGAACTCAGCGCGCACAGCGCGCTGCGCGGCTCGAAATCCTTCCACCGTCACGCGACCATTCGGGAAATGCCGCTGGGAAATGCTGGCGCTACCCACCTTGAAGGACTCGGCGACATGGGGCGTGCGCGCCTGCCCCACGATGATCTCGGTCGAGCGCCCGCCAATGTCGATGACGAGACGGCGGTGATCCGAGGGGTGCAGGAAGGATACGCCGGCGTAGATGAGCCGCGCCTCCTCCTGTCCGGAGATGACCTCGACCGGCGCGCCAAGCACATCCTCGGCATGACGGATGAATTCACCGCTGTTCCTCGCTTCGCGCAAGGTTTGCGTGGCCACAACACGGACACCGTCCGGACCCAATCTCGCGAGGTCGGATGCGAATCGCTTCAGGCAGCCAAGGCCGCGGCTCATGGCCTCGCGCGATAGCGTTCCTCGCGCATCCAGTCCCGCACCCAGCCTCACCATTTCCTTGCGACAGTGAATCTGCAAGTAGTCGCCTTGCAACAGGCTTCCGATTTCGAGACGGAAGCTGTTGGAGCCCAGATCGATGGCAGCCAGTGTGGGAGATGACGCGGGAAAGGTCGCAGATTGCGGCATGGGCGCCAGCTCAGCCACTGCAAGGCATGAGCCAAGAAACTATGTAAACTGAATATACGGTTTCAATATGAAAGGAAGATGACATGAACGCCACCGTCAAAAAACCACCCGCGGCAGCCCCGTCAAAGACCGCCGCGAAACGCGCCGGGGCCAAGGCAGCTCCGGCTGCCAAGAAGAGTGGGGCGGCATCGCCTTCCGCCACAAAGACCAAGGCTGCCACGAAAACCGCGGTCAAGCCTTCGGCCGGCGTGGCCCACAAAGGTTCTGCGAAAACCGAAAAATCAAAGGCTGCCAAGACCAAACTTGTGCGCGACAGCTTCACCATGCCAGCGGACGAGTACGCGGCGCTGGCCCAGTTGAAGCAGCGCGCGTTGGCTGCGGCGCATCCGGTGAAGAAGAGCGAATTGCTGCGTGCTGGCGTCAAGTTGCTCGCTGGCCTTGGTGAGGCGGCCCTGATGCGCGCGCTGACGAGCGTGCCAGCCATCAAAACCGGTCGGCCCAAGTCCAAGAAGGCGGCTTGAGAAGGGGCGGCCGGGCCGCCCCAATTTTGTTTTCAGAATCAACCAGGCACCTTCCGCAATCGATTGCCTTGTGGAATATCCTGGTCGAAATGCCATTGCGACCGCCTAGGTGACCGCGCGGCAGAAGATTTGCGCCAACGACAGGTCCCCGGCTTCGTCGCTAGTGGTCATCTCGGCGGGCTGGTTTGATTGCCGTCGCGTTTTGATC
>Ga0213872_10001078_pt1 | contig 18802 bp, 8 predicted proteins | sample VelepicomBERX_R2_FD_160071 | JGI IMG/M metagenome (GOLD analysis project Ga0213872, IMG submission 160071) | Rhizosphere microbial communities from Vellozia epidendroides in rupestrian grasslands, the National Park of Serra do Cipo, Brazil - RX_R2 | ecosystem: Host-associated > Plants > Roots >...
TGCTCAATATGCTGGAGCCGCTGACGGCCGCGCTGAACGTGATCCACACGCAAAGCTGCTTCCACCGCGACATCGCGCCCGACAACATCATCCTGCTCGGCGGCAACGGCGCGCGCCCGCTGCTGCTGGACTTCGGCGCGGCACGCCGCGTCATCGGCGACATGACGCAGGCGCTGACGGTCATCCTCAAGCCCGGCTACGCGCCCGTCGAGCAATACGCCGAGGCGCCGCACATGAAGCAGGGCGCGTGGACCGACATCTACGCGCTGGCCGCGGCCGTGCATTTCGCGCTGCTCGGCAAGACGCCGCCGCCGTCCGTCAGCCGCATGATGGGCGACACCTACGTGCCGCTCACCACCGCCCTGGCCGGCCGCTACAGCGACGCCTTCCTGCGCGCCATCGACCGCGCCCTGCTCGTCAAGCCCGAGGAGCGCACGCAGACCATCGACGAGCTGCGCGCCGACCTCGGCCTGCCGCCGGCCGGCAGCGTGCCCGACACCGGGCCGGGCTCGCGCTTCGGTGACTCGCGTTTCGCGGACTCGCGCATGGGTGGCGATTCACGCTTTGCTGATTCCCGCATGGGCGGCGACTCGCGCTTCAACGAGACGCGGCCCGGCAACTCGCGCTTCGCCGATTCCACGCTGACGGCTTCGGCCGGCACGCCCGCCAAGAGCCGCATGCCGCTGATCGCGGCGATCGCCGCCGTGGTCGTCGTCGGCGGCGGTGCGGCCGCCTGGCTGCTGCGCCCGGCCCCGGCGCCGGCACCCACGACCGTCGCGAGCACCGCCGCCGCGACGCCCGCCGTGCAAGCACCCGCGCCAGCCCCTGCGCCAGCGCCGGCCAGCATTGCCGCCGCTCCGGTGCCGCAGCACTTCGACGCGCTCCAGCAGTTCGACGCCGTCGTGGCAGCACAGAGCCCGGGCCACCAGGTCATCGCCACGCCGGCCAAGACCAGCCTGCGCATCGGCAAGGACAGCCTCGCGTTCTCGATCACCTCGGCGCAGGCCGGCTACGTCAGCGTGCTCGTGCTCGGGCCCGACGGCGCGCTGATCCAGCTTTTCCCGAACAAGCAGGCCCAGAACAATCGCATCGCCGCCGGCCAGACCCTCAAGCTGCCCGGCGCGAGCTGGCCGCTCGATACCACCGACCCGGCCGGCACCGAGAGCTTCCTCGTCATCGTCAGCGATCAGCCGCGCGACTACGGCGTACTCTCGACGAGCTATGCCGACCTGTTCCTGAATCTGCCCACCGGCGCCCAGGCCGACGCCCTGCTTTCGCGCTGGGATCGCGCAACGCCGCTGCTGCTGGGCCAGGGCCCCGGCGGCTGCCAGGGCGCGAACTGCGACGCCTACGGCGCGGCGAAATTTGCGGTGGAAGTGGTGAAGTGATGCGCGCTACGCCTCATCGCGTCGGAGCCTGCGTCTGCGCGTGATGCCACGCCTGTACAGCGGCCTGCTCAAGCACCTGCTGCTGGTCAATCTGCTGAATCCGTTGAATGGACTCTTCCGGCGGTGGTGATGGCTGCTTGACGTCCACGCTGGTGATTCGGCGCACGATCTCGCCCGGGTTGAGTCCCGCGAAGGCAACGAAGCCCCTTTGCTGATCGAAAACGACGTCCGTCAGATTCTTGTCGGTGATGCCGTAGTCATGGCACTCGGCCGTGAACTGCAGCAGCCGCTTGTCTGATGCGTCCGGCAGGCGCGCCTTCAAGTGGCTGAACAGCGCATGGTGGGGGCTGTCTGCATGGCGCGGGTCGTCCCGCTCGTGCGCTTGCCGATGGGTTGCATCCAGCGCATCGCGCACCCGGCCCTGCGCGATGTTTGTCCCGTACAGCGTGCCGGGCGTCGTCCACCGGCCATCGGCCCCCTGCGTATAGGTGTGCCCATCGGCAGCGGGCAGCTGCTTGGGTGACGTGCGTGCCGCCGCGGTGACGGCGGCAGGGACCGGGCCGTATTGCTGCCACCCGTACTGCTCGTAGGCCTGCTGGTAGCGCTGGGCGACGGCCTGCGGGCCGAGCGTGAGGTTGCTGGCCATGGTGGTCTGCGCGGCCTGGTCGAGCTCCGCGCTGCGCGCGCGGCTGGCGAGCTCGTTGATGCTTGGCGTCACACCGAGGACTGACGCATTGAGGTCCGGGACGTCGCGGCTCCATTGATGCGTATGGACGTCACGCACCCAGGGCGTGGCCCCAGGGGCGGGCGCGTCGTTCGGGCCGGCTGGCTGGGAGAACGGGTCCTGGATGGCGGGCGCCCGGGCCAGCGCCAGTTCCACCGCGCGGCTGCTGGCGCGGTAGTTGAGCTCGTCGGCGAGGCGGGCATCGGCGTGCAGGGTCTGTGTCTTGTAGGCGGGTATCCCGGTGTCGAGATTGGGCAGGGCCTGCGGGTCGATCTCGCGGGTCTGGAGCATGCGGGTCCAGCCTTGCTCGGGGTGCTGCGGATCCAGGTGCCAGCGATGACCATTGCGGTCCTGTTGGTTGTAGATGCGGGCCCGGTCGACGGCATCGGCCATCTTGTCTCCGGCAATGGCACCGACGACGCCACCGACGGCGCCGGTCACGAGCAGGCCGGGACCGGACTCCACGCCCAACGCGGCGCCGGTGGAGGCGCCCAGGGCCGCACCACCAGCCATGCCGAGGTTGCGGCCTCCGAAATGCAGCACCTGGGATTGCGCGCCGGTGAGGTTGTCCCGGTCCAGCAGGTGGGCGGCCTCCCGGGTGGTGGTGATGGCGTCGTAGGCGACTGCGGCCGCACCTGCGGTCTTCAGGCCGAAGTGCGCGATGTTGGTGTGGGCGATGCCGGTGGCTTCCGTCGTGGCGCGGTCGATTCTTGGCACCACGTCCAACGTCTGGCGCTCGGGCGGCAGGCTCCTTGCGGTCTCCCGGCTGATGGCCGTATTGCGCTCCAGGGTGTCGGGTAACCCGCGGTGAAAGTCCTGCTGCTCGGCAAGACCTGCGGCGACGCTGCGCGTGATCTTCAGGCCCTGCATGCGCGCTTCGCGGGCTCGCGCCAGCGCTTCACTGGGCTTGCGAGAGCTGGTGCGGCTGTCGTACAGCTCGGCGCCTTCGCGGTTGTAGATGCGGATGCGCACGCCGGTTTGCGCGTGCACCTTGTCCAGGTTGCCGGGCAGGGCGTCGTAGGCGAAATCGTGGAAGTCGCCCGGGACGTGGCGACCATGGCCCTGTCGCACCAAATCCTTTGTGAAGCGTCGATCGACGCCCAGTTCGCTTTCGAGCCTGTGGGTCGCCATGGCGTGAATCTCCACCACGTAGCCCTTGGCTTGCAGTGCGCGGATCTGCTCGATGGCGGGGTCCGCGCGGGCCAGCGTGGTGTCGATGATGAGGTTGCGCCGCCCTTCGATGGCCAGATCGCGAAGCGCATCGGCGTACGCCTTGGCCGCCGGGTAGCTCTCACCGGACCAGGTCAGCGGGTGCGCCTCGCGCATTCTCTCGATGCCGGGGACGAAATCACGCAGTTCGTCGGGGTCGATAACAACGACGTTGCCAGACAACTCCACCTTGACAGCATCCACCACGCCACCCTTTCCGGCGCCCGGCTGCCCAGCGGTGAAGATGGCGTGTGGCGCCGCTTGCGGAGTGGATCGGCCGAACCTGCTTCGGGGAACGACCTGTTCCTTGAAGGCGCGAGCATGCGCGGGATCGTTCAGGAGGTCGTCGCTCGAGCTCATTCGAACGCCTCCTTGTGGACCTGGAAGTAGTTCCAGAGGCTGTGTTCGCTGTGATCGCCGTACCAGGGAGCATCACTACGAGTGCAGCCGATCACAAATGCTCTTGTACTCGCGCGCGCCATGGCCATCGCGTCGCTGCGGGCCTCGGCGGCCTCTGCTTCTCGATCGGCCTTTTGCATGAGGTCGCCAAGCCTGCCTTCGAGTGCCCAGACGGCTTGTTCAAAAGGTGGCGGCGACGTCGGACGCCCCACCATCTCATTGACGCAGTCGTTCAAATCGTCCTGAATGATCTGGATCACCTCGGGATAGTCCTGGAGCGCTTTGCGCAAGCCGGCCGGCACGGGCGGCGGGGGGATGCGGGTCATGTGTTTCTCCTTAGTTGCGCCGTTGAAGAGGCACTCCGGTCATCGCAGAGGCCAAGGCTCCGCGCAGTTTGGGCGAATTCTTTTCCCGCGGCCTTGACCAAGTTCATCCGCATGAGCCAGGGCGCGAATTGCGACGCCTATGAGACGGCGAAGTTCGCGCTGGATGTGGAGAGGTAAGAGCCGACGAGGCAAGGACTTGCTCGCACACGGGCTGAGCTTGGGCCGATCAACCCTCGCGTGGCGGCGGCCTTTTTGACGCGCCGCCGTTGCGTCGAAGTTTCGTGTTCGGCGCAATGTAGACGTACTTCTCCGCCGCATCATCCTTGTAGCTTCGACTCGGCCAATTGCAACCACCGCAGTCGCAGCCACCGAGGAAGTCGAAGATGCTGGACAGCACGTGGCCGAAGTCACACGTGCCCGAATGGTCACAGCCTCCGTGGCAAGGCAGATCGCAGCTCACATCGCACACGCCGCGTTCGGCCCGGAGCCGCGCCAGCGGCGGCCGATGACGGCGATGCACGACCCCGCAAAGATAGGTTCTCTGCCTGATCAGCGCGAATCCCGCGATGACGCCATAGCGACGAACGGCGCGATAGCCTAGAGCGGAGCAGCTGGCACGGCCCGTGTGTTCTCGATACGCGCAAGAAAACCCCTTGTGCGGAGACAGGTGCCGTTGATAGATGCGAATCGCAGCGAGGACAGCACGGCGCATTCAACGATGCCTACGGGGCGGCGAAGTTCGCGCTGGATGTGGTGAAGTGATGCAGCGCGATCACGGCTGCTGAGGCGGCCGCACGATCGCGCAGTCGTGATCCTGAATATCGCCCTCGGCCGTGCCCGACGACGGATCGGCCGGGTCGAAGCGCGCGGCCATCAGCACGAAGCCGTCGGCCCCGTCGGCGAACTGCACGCCGACGACGCCGATGGTGGCCAGGCCCATGTCGTCCGCCGCGCCAGGCATGTGCGCCTGCACGTCGACGAAGGGGTCGACGCCGTCCAGGGTCTTCGCCTCGACGCGCCGCACGAACCACGCGTGGCGCAGCCAGCCGCCGGGCAGCGGCGCCCATTGCCTGCCGATCTCGTCCTGCGCCGCGAGCAGGCGCGCGCGCAGCTCGGGCTGGACGCAGGAGATGTGGATGTGCAGCTGGTCCTGGCTGCGCCGCTTGATCGAGTTGACGGTCAGCGACACCACGTCGCGCGGCAGCGGCGTGCCGTTGCGCTGGTCGAGCAGGTCGCGGGCGCGCCAGGCCTGGGCCAGGTAGTTGGTCGCGCCGGGCTGTTCGAGCAGCGGGCTTTCGATGCCGGTGATGCGTTCGGTCGGCATCAGCAGGTACTGCAGCACGCCGGCCCGGTCCTTGAGCAGCACCCAGCCGTGTGCACGGTCGGGCGCCAGCTGCACGCGCGCGCACGGCGCTGGCGCCGCGCCGGACAGGGCCTCGGGCACGCATTGCGTGTCGATGATGTGCCAGAGCGCATCGCGGTCGGCGCGCGCAGCGCTGCAGGCCAGCGCCAGCGCGAGCAGCGCGCCGGCACGGAACAGAGAAATCAGGCGCGGGGTCATGACACGGCGATGCTCAGAGCGCGAGCAGGTCCTCCAGCGGCTTCTTGACCGCCGCCGGCAGCGGCTGCCCGGTGACGTCGCCGTCGAGGCCGGGGCCGCGCACGAGCTGCGCCTGGCGGACCAGCTCCTTTACCGCTGCCTCGGTCACCGGCAGGAAGCTGCGCAGCTTCTTGATGGCCGCCTCGCGCTTCGCCCAGTCGCGGTCGTCGCGCACGTCCTGCTCGACGTAGTAGGTGTCCTTGAGGTGCTTGGCAAAGGCCGTGCTCCATTCGCCGAACCAGGTCAGCCCGCCGGACCAGCCCATGGTGACCGGCTTGGCGCGGTCCACGCAGTGGGTCTTCAGCCGATCGCCGGTGACCTTCTGCATCGCGTACAGGCCGGCCGCGACCATCGCGTCGGTGCGGCGCTTGACCTCGAAGTCGTAGACCTGCATGGACTTCTTGCGCTGCTCCTCGTCGCCGCCGCCCATCATCAGGTCCTGCACCAGGTCGCGCATGGCGCCCATCTCGGCGATGCCGGTGTTCAGGCCCTTGGCCGTCTCGGGGTGCGGCGTGCCGGCCGAGTCGCCGACGAGCACGCCCTCGTGCTTGGCGCTGGTGAAGCCCTTGGCCTGCTGCAGCTCGATCGGGAAGCGGCCGACGCCGAACTCGGCGATCAGGAAGTTCATCAGCGACTTCTCGACCTCGGCCGGCGAGACCTTGGCCTCCTCGCCCTTGGAGGCGCGTGCCTGCAGCGTGCGCTCGAGCTGGACCTTGGCGCCGCTGCGGCACTTGGCGACGACCTTCTCGTCGGCGGAGCGGTTGCGGCCGAAGAAGTTGTCGACGCCGCCGAAGTCGCGCATGAGCTGGTTCCAGGCCGTGTCGAGCGCGGCCTCGACCGCGTCCTTGTCGACGCTGGCGACCTTGTGCGCCGGGTCGATGCTCTCCGGCGCCATCTGCTGCTCGGGCGCCATCTGGGTCTTGCCCGCGACGCGCTGCAGGTGCTCGATGAGCTTGCGCGGGTTGTCGCCCCAGTCCTTGAACTCCTCTTCGGTGAGCTGGGTGACGATGTACTTCACCTCCTGCGTCTCGAACTGGTAGGTCCAGCCGTCGACCAGGCCCTTCGTGTCCGGCTTCGGCGCGTTCTTGCCGAACAGGCCGACCGCGGCGTAGTCCTTGACTTCGGACTTCTGGAACGGGATGCCGAGCTTGTCGCCGAGCACGACGTTGTTGGCGTGCTTCTGCGCGCCGGCCACGCTGCCGCCGGTGGCGACGATGAGCACGTCGCAGGGCTTGGGCTGCGGGTCACCCTTGAAGGTCAGCTGCACCACGCCCTTGTCGTCGCGCTGCACGTCGACGAGGAAGCGGTCGCGTTCGAGCTTGATGCCCAGCGTGTTGCAGCGCTGCTCGAGCGCCGATTCGATCGTCTTGACCGAGGCGATGTTGTCCTGCTGATTCGGGCAGATCTGCTCGAACACACCAGCCGTGCGCAGACGCTGCATCGCCGCGTTGTCGAGCTTGAGCACGTTCATGCGCGAGTACGGGTCGTTGCGCCCTTCGTAGACGTGGACCTGCGAGGCCCCGGCCATGCGCGCCTCGACGGCCGCGAGCAGGCCGATCGGCCCGCCACCGACCACCGCCACGCCCACCGAGCCCACGGGCCCGCCGCGCGGCCGCGGGATGACCGGCATGGTGTAGCGGCCGAGGTCGAGCTTGGCGAACCCGCGGACCTTGTTGAACTTGGCCGACAGGTCGTTGCCGAGCGCGCGGCTCGCGTCGCTGCTTTCGCCGTACAGGCGCTCGGCGTCGACGATGAAGCGGTGGCAGTCGTTGAGCAGCCCGGTGACCTGCACGGTGCCGAGCTTGGGCAGCTTCATGAGGCCCTTCACCGCGGCGTCGAAGCTGCGCGCATCGCGGATGCCGTCGAGCAGCGAGCTGCACGCGGCCGCGTCGGCCGAGACAAAGACCAGATGCCGGAGCAGGTCGCGCTGATCGTCGTCCAGCGCGAACGCGATGCGCCCCACCTTGGGCAGCACCTTGACATTGGCGTCCAGCGCGTCGAGCGCCGCTTCGTCGAAGGCGCGCAGGCGCCCGGGCAGGTCGGCCACATTGCCGGCCTTGGCGCGGATATACGTCACGCCGCCTTCGGCGCGACCCATGCTCTTGTCGGCCGTGGCGACGTTGGCCAGGCCCATGTCGCAGGCGGTCGCCACGAGCTCGAGCCCGTCGCGCCATTCGCCCTTGCGCCCCTTGGCCGCCTCGCCGAGCTGGACCTGCTTGAGCGCGTCGGCCAGACGCTCGCGTGCCTCGAGCAGCGCCGCGGTCGCGTCGCTCAGCGAGTCGGCCATCAGCGCGAAGTCGCCATCGAGGAAATCCTGCAGCGTCGCGAACTCCGTGCGCAGCGTGCGCAGCGCCTCGTCGCCATCGGCCATGCCCTGGCTGACGCGCTCGACCTCGTCGGTGAGCTGCTGGATCAGCGCGCGGCCCTTGAACAGCGCGCGCTCGGCCTGCTCGCCGTCGTCGAGGTCGCCGATCGGTGCATCCAGCAGGCGCAGCAGCGCCTCCGTCGTGTTGGCGTCTTCGGGCTTGGCCTGGGGCTGGACGCCGCCTTGTTGCACCGGCGGCTGCTGCGGCGCGTCGACCAGCGGCGGCGGGTCGGCGCGCAGCTGCGTGCGTTCGAGCTGGGCGATGGAACGCTCGATCTGCTTGACGGCCACCACGCTGCCGCTGGCGCGCGCCTCGCCGAGCGCGCGCTGCAGGCGCTGCGCGAGCCGTGCCATCTGGCCCGTGTAGTCCTTGACCGTATCGGCCACGACGAAGAGATCGTCGTCGACCACGGCGTCGATCTCGCGGCACAGCACCAGGGTTTCGGATTCGAGCTGCGTGCCCAGCGCCAGGCCCTGCTCGCGGCTCATCGGCACGCCGGTGAACGATTGCGCCTCCTGCAGCACCACGTTGATGCGCGGCGCCACGGCGCCCGGATGCTTGCCGAGCCACTGCATGCAGGAGTCGACGACGAGCTTGGCCAGCGCCGCGCGCTTGCCCGGATCGGCGCTCTTCAGCTTGACCAGCGCCTGCTCGAGCTTCTCGCTGGCGCTGGCGATCTCCTTGGCTTGCGCGTTGAGGTTCTCGAGCAGCTGGCGCGCGTCCTTCTTGACGGATTCGAGCTGCTCGTAGGCGGTCTTGAAGACGGTCTCATCGCCGGTGTCGGCGGCGGCCGTCACGGCCGAAGTCACGCGGTCGAGCACGCGGCGCATCGACTCGCCGTGGACCTTGCCGTGCGCCTGCTCGAGCGCGGCAATGGCCTCCTCGGTCTTGCGACGGCGGCGCAGGTAGTCGGCGAACTGGTCCTTGACCTTGTCGAGCTGGCGGCCGCCGAGCCGGCCCTTGGCCTGCGGGCGCACGCTCAGCAGGCGGTCGAGGAATTGCTGTTGCTGCGGGGTCAGTTTCTTGCTCATGCGTCAGGCCTTGCTCACAGCGCCGCGGCCACTGCCGCCAGCGCCCGGTCCAGGCTTTTCTGCACGGTGCAGGGCCGGAAGGGGTTGTCGTCGATGGCGGCGAGCAGCGCGCTCGTGGCCATGTAGGCGCGGTACTCCACGAGGATGGCGCCGGCCTCGGCCTGGCGCGCCGGGCGCTGCTCGGGGCCGGCGTTCAGCGCGCCGTCGAGCGCGTCGAGCAGGCGGCCATCGAGCGACTCGAAGACCTGATCGAGCAGGCGCACGCCGTCCTTCAGGTCGCCCTCTTCGTACTCGTCCTCCGCTTCCTCGATCTCGTTATGCCCGCGCACCGCTTCGTCGAGCGCGCGCGCCACCTCGGCGAGATCGGCCTGCGCCTTCTTGCGCGCCTGCTCCCAGCCCAGGCGGGCCTGCTGGAGCTTGACGAGCGAAGCGCCCTGGCCCGGGGCCGGCGCAGCGAGCAGCTTGTCGATCTGGTCCAGCGCCTGCAGCGCCGCGCGCCACTGGCCGGCCTCGGCCTTGCCTGCGGCGAAGTCGAGCAGGGGCTGGAGCTTGGCGGCCTGGGCGTGGCCATGCACCGCCTGTGCGGCGCCGGGTTGGCGGCGCTCGTAATCGGCGCGCAGCGGATCGGGTCCGTCCTGCGGCGATGTCGACTCGGTCTGTCCAGCCTGCGGCTCGTGGGTTTCGGCTTCGTGCGTCTCGGCCTCGAGCTCGTGGCCGGCTTCATCGCCATCATCGTCGACGTCGCCCTCCTCCTGCCCGCGCACGCGCACCTTGAGGCGCAGGTTCACCTGCTTGAGCAGCGCCGCCTTGATCTTCTTCGCCAGGCCCGAGGCCTGCGTCTCCAGCACGAAGGTGTAGGCGTTCTCCTCGAAGATGCACACACCCTTGTCGTACTTGGGCGCGCCTTCGGCGAGGTAGTCGCTCAGCAGCTTGCGCCGGCTCGACGAGATCGAGCGCCGCGACATCAGCACCGCGACTTCCTTGCTACCGCGCGCCAGCAGCACCTGCATCTCCTCGCCCTGCTTCACCTGGCGCAGCAGCGGGATCATCTTGGTGGTCAGCAGGTCGGGCGCGTCCTCGCCTTCCTCCTCGGACTCCTTGCTCTCGGCTTCCTTCTGCGCCGCCTTGGCCGCCTTCTCTTCCTTGGCGATGGCCTTGTCCATCGCGTCGAGCTGGGCGCCGAAGTCCTTGTCGCCCTTGACGAGCTTGCGCAGCGCGTCGGCTTCCTTCTCGATCAGCGCCAGCGCCTTGAGCTGCTCGTCGGGCTCCTTGGCCTTTTCATGGGCGGCAAGCGCCTTGAGCAGCGCCGCGTCCTTGAGATCCCGCCCTTTGGCGAACTTCTTCCATTCGGTTTCGGTGAGCGCCTTGTCGGCCATCGTCGTCCTCTTTCGTTTCGATCCGTCAGCGCAGTTCGGGGAGCCGGTCGCAGAACTGCGAGACGAAGTCCTTGGTCAGGATGTCCGGCTGGGCGCCGACGATCTCCTGCATGATCTTGACGGACCGGTAGGCGCGCTCCATGCCGTTGTCGTCGAGCACGTCATCGCCCAGGCCATGGGCTTTCGCCAGCCGGGCGCGCTCGGCGTCGAGGATTTGCTTCAGCGCCCCCACGTCGATCTTCATGATGCCGTCCACGATCTCCGGGTCGAGCGGGGCGTTGGCCTGGGCCAGTTCGTGGTGGCCTATCGGGCAGTCCAGCAGCATCGCACCCGGACCGCCCGGGCCGGCGTCGAGGACTCTCGGGTCCTTGGCCAGCGCCTTGTCGTCGAGGAATCCGGCGCCGGCATCGAAGGGACGCGCCGCAACCGTGCCGTCGGCGCCTTCGCTGATCATCAAGTTGTCCCACTTGATATCGAACTGCGCCATCGCGTAGTTGCACACCAGCACTTTCTGCAGTTCCTTGGCCGGCATGCGCTTGACGTGATCGGCGACCTCGACGTCGACCTGCTTGCGCTGTTCCGCCGTCATCTTGCCCTCGGCGACGGCCGTGCCGAGCTCGTTGCGGTCGAAAGCTCGCCCGCTCAAGCCTTCGATCAGTGCGCCCTTCTTGCCGCCGAAGTCGACGAGCGCCACGCTCGGGAAGCCCAGGTCCAAACCCGTCATGCCCTTGAGCGCGTCGGACATCGCGCTGGCCAGCGCCTCGCGCACGGCGCCGCTGCCCTTGCTCATGCCCGTCTGGTCCGACTCGCCCTCGATGGACTTGAACGCGTAGGCGACCTTGCGGTCACCGTTGCCGACCAGCTGGACGACGGAGCTGCCCGCGCCAGCCCGGCGAAACCCGAACTGCTCGGCCATCGCCTGCGCATGGCCTTCATAAGCTTTTTCGCGGGTCGCCGGATCGCGGGAGTCGCGACCGAGATGCTCGAGGTTGACGTGATCCTCGATCATGCGTCCGGCCTCGCGGCGCATCTCGAACGCCTTCTCCATCTTCTTGACCGTCTTGGCGTCGCGCTTGCCCTCGGCCTTTGCCATTTCGCTCTGGTAGGACTTGACGCGCTTGTCCGTGCAGTAGGTGTCGATCTGCGTGATGAGGCGCTGCGCGGCGCCGACCTCGCTGGCCGCCTGGGCGCCGGTCAGCTGCTCCGCGGCCTCGATCACGCCCTTGAACTTGCCGAGCTTCTTGCCGCCGCCGCGACGGACGTCCTCGCGCAGCGTCGCGAGCTTGTCCAGCGCGAAGCTCTGCTTGAACTTTGAGCGCGGCGGCATCGCTACGGGCCGACGCGGTGATTGCGGCGGCGACGGATGCGCCCCCTGCGGGCGCACCGGCGGCCGGTTGGGGATCTGCGGCAGGGTCGGCAGGACCGGCACGCGCTGCAACAAGTCGGCCGCCGGATCGTCGGCCGCCGCCTGCACCGGCGCGATGCGCTGCAGGAAAGCCTGCTGCCGGCCGTTGAATCGCGCGCGCCTCGGGCTGCGCGGCGCGACGTCTTCGGAACTGCTGATGGATTCGTCCATGGGTTCTCCCGGGTGCGTGTCGCCTTACGGACCGGCCAGCCTTCAGGCGGCGACGGCTTCGCGCAGGCGCGCGTCGATCTGCTTCAGGCTGCGGTCGAGCTCGGCGCCGATGGCGACGTCGACGAATCCGTTGTCGTCGATGTGCCGCAGCAGCTCCTCGGACCTGGCGTAGTCGAGGTACTCGCCGACGATCTCGCGCGCCTCCTGCTGCAGGTCGCGGCGGCGGGCGCCGTCGGCGCTGTAGGCCTCGTCGAGCTTGTCGATGAGCCGCTCGTCGAGGACCTCCAGGATGCTGTAGATCTCGCGGATGTTGCGCGCGATCGTGGCGAAGTCCGGCTCCGTCTTGCATTCCGCCAGCACGGCCTGCTCGACGCGGCGCAGCTCGGCCTGGACCTGCTTGCGCGTGTTGTCCCAGTCCAGGCGCGACTGCGCGAACGCGATGCGGCTGCCCGCACCCGGCTTCGGCGGCGGCAGCTCGGGCAGCGGCTCCTCGGGGTCTTCGAGGTCGTCAAGCATGTCCTCGATCGCGTCGAGCATGGCGTTGGCCAGCTCGAAGTCCTTCTTGCGCGCTTCGACGCCGGCCTCGCTCAAGTGCAGCCTGGTCTCGATGGCGATCTCGTCGCCCTCGGCGATCACGGGCTTGGCCCTGACCATCAGTGCCGCCAGGCGGGCATTGAAGGCCGCGCCCCGATCGTCGCCGGTGGGGGCCGTCGCACCGTCGGTCTGCGCCGCCGGCAGGAGCTTCTCCAGCGAATCCATGCCCTGCAAGGCGGCCTTGTAGTTGCCGCCCTCGCCCTTCTCGCGCACGAACTCGGCCACCGCGCGGATCTTGGACACGTCGCCCGTGCCGCTCTTGAGCGCCGCCAGCACGCGTGCCTCCATCGCTGCCCAGCGCTTCTCGAACTGCGGCTTGAGCGGATCGGGCAGTGGCGGCGCCGGCGGGATGGTGCCGGCCTGCGTCGGCTGCGTCGCCTGCTGCAGCGCCTCCTGTCCGTCGCCCTCCAGCGCCTCGTGCTCCTCCCCCGCCGGCTCGCCGTCATCGTCGATGTCGTTCGGGTCCTCGCCGCGCACGCGCACCTTCAGGCGCAGCTCGGTCTGCGCCAGCAGCGCCGCGCGCAGCTTCTTGGCCAACCCCGCCGCCTGCGACTGCACGACGAAGGTGTAGGCGTTGAGCTCGAAGATGCAGGTGCCCACGATGAACTTGGGCATGCCCTCGTTCAGGTGCTCCGTCAGCAGCTTGCGCCGGCTCGGCGAGATCGGCCGGCGCGCCAGCATCGTGGCCGCCGTCTTGGTGCCAACGGCGATGAGCGCGTGCATCTCGTCGCCCTTCTTCACCTGGCGCAGCAGCGGGATCATCTTGGTGGTCAGCAGGTCGGAGCCGCCGTCCTCCTCCTCGGACTCCTTGGCCTCGGCTTCCTTCTGCGCGGCCTTGGCGGCCTTCTCTTCCTTGGCGATGGCCTTGTCCATCGCGTCGAGCTGCGCGCCGAAATCCTTGTCGCCCTTGACGAACTTGCGCAGCGCGTCGGCTTCCTTCTCGATCGCGGCCAGCGCCTCGACCTGGTCCGCCGGTTCGCGCGCCTTCTCGAAGGCCGCGAGCGCCTTGAGCAGCGCCGCGTCCTTGAGGTCGCGGCCCTTGGCGAATTTCTTCCACTCCGATTCCGTCAGGGATTTGTCTGCCATCCTGCGCTCCGCTGAACCTAGAAGTTAGGGGCGGATCATAGTGACAGGCGATGACCTTGCGATGCAGGAGTTTTCCTGCTCCGCGAGCAGCCTCAATTCGTCTTTTCAGGCGTCTTTTCGGGTGTCTTCAGGCTCCGTGCCTTGGCCTCGGCCTTGCGGCGCATCTCCTCCACCGAAGCCTGCAGCGCGAGCTTGGAAGTCTCGACTCCCTTGGCCTCGGCCTGCGCCACCTTGGCGGCGCTCTCGGCATAGGCCTTGAGCTGCTTGAGCACGGCCTGGAACTCCTTGACGTTGGCGTCCTCGCCCGGCTTTTTGGGCGGCTCGGCCGGCGTCGCGGTGCAGCCTTCGTAGGCCGCCGCGATCTCGGTGAACAGGGCGAACTGCCGCACGACGACGGCATGGTGCGCGTCGATGGCCGTGACGATGTCGTCGATCGCGGGCGGCTCGAGCGCCGCATCGTCGACACCCATGGACTTGATCGCCGTCTCCATCGCCGTGCGCAGGGCGAGGAAGAGCTCCTTCTCGTGCTCGACCGCATCGGACGTGCGCTCGGCCGCCTCCTCGACGCTCATCAGCTGGCCCAGCAGGCCTTCGAGCAGGCTGGCGTTCCCGACCTGCAGCTTGGGCGTCTTGCCGGCGGCCAGGCGCAGCTGGCTCCACCACTTGAGCGTGACCTCCGCATCGGCCGGGATCCATTCGGGCACAGGGTCGCTCGAATCGCGGTAGAGCGACTTGTCGTCTTCGTAAAAGGTCTCCAGGTACTGCACGACCTTGTTGACATCGGTGTTGTCGTTCTTGAGCGATGCCTCGGTCAGGCCGCAGGCGCGCATCGCGTCGCGCGCGAGCGGGTCCTTGAGCACCACCGCGCCCCAGGCGATCGAGAACTTGGCCAGCGAGGGATTGAGCTTGCGCGCCTCGAGGCCGAGCTGGCGGTTCTTGGGATTGCGCAGCGCCTTGAGCGTGACCTTCCAGGCCTTCTCGATGTCGGCCTTGTCCTTGCGTTCCAGCAGCATCTCCTCGGCCTTGGCGCTCGCGCCGGCCACGGCCGCGATGATGGTGCCCACCGGCGCCGCCGGGCCGGCCAGCTCGGTGATCTTGCCGGCGAGCTGGGCCGCGGCGAAGAAGGCCTGCGCCGAGTAGTGGGCCAGTTGCTGGCCCTGGTTCTTGACGAAGTTGGCGGCCGACGACGAGAGCGCGCTCTGCGCCGCCTGCAGGTCGTCCTGGGCCTTGATCCACGCGTCGAGCTGCTGCGCGCTGCGCCACCGTCACCAGGTTGGCGGCCAGCTTGACGCCCGCGCTGACGGCGCCGAGCGCCGGCACGAACTGCGACAGGAACTCCGCCCCGCCCTGCGCGATCTGCGTGGCGATCTTGAGGATCATGCGATCGCGCAGCAGGTCGGCGATCAGGTTGTCGATGTTGGACGCCTCGGCGCCGGTGCGCTCGGCGTCGCTGAGCGCCTTGAGGTCGAGCTCGGTCTGCGCCAGCAGCGCGCGCGCCTGCTCGTTGGCGTCCTCGGCGTCCTGGCGCTTGCGCTCTTCTTCCAGTGCGGCGGCGGCCTTCTTGACCTTCTCGGGGTCGGCCTGCTGCTTGCCGGACTGGAGCGCCTCGATCATGGCCGCCAGCGACTTGGTGACGGCCGGCGCCTCATTGCCCTTGGGCTTGCGCGGCTGCGGCGTACCGCCGCTGCCGTCGTCCTCGGAGCTGCCGCTGTCGTCGCCGTCGTCGCCGCCATCTCCCCCGTCGTCGCCAGACGGCGCGGCGATGTCGATGGCCGTCTTGATGCCGCAGCCGACCTCGCTGACGAGCTTCTTCAGCGCGCCTTCGCTGTCACCCTTCTCGTAAAGCTCCTTGATCTCCTTGGCCGCGACCATCTTGTCGATGCCGAGCTTGATGCTGTCGCCGATCTGCTTGAGCAGCGGATCGCCGCTGCCGGCGAGCGCCTTGTCCAGGCCGCCGCTGAGCACGCCGATGGCGCCCATCACGTCGCCCGGGTCCTTGGCCAGCATCTGCACGGCCTTGGACGCCGACACCGCGCCCTGGTAGGCGCCGATCACGGTCTTGGCCAGGTCGTCGGGCACGCCCGCGAAACCCAGCACCTTGCCGAGGTTGTCGCTGACGTCGGCGATGGCCGTGTTGAAGGCCGCGAGCAGCTCGCCCTTCCTGGCATTGACCGCCATCTTGTAGGCCATGGCCGCGCCGGCGGCGCCGAGGTCGATGGCCGTGTCGAGCGTATCGAGCGGGACCTGCAGGCCCGGCAGGTCGGAGAGCACTTCCTTGGTGATGGCGCCGAGCGTCTTGACGACACCGGGGAAGTCGCCCTCGCGCACGGCCTTGGCGAGATCGCCGCTGGCCAGGCCGGCCACGCGCAGCGCCGAGGGCGCGACCTTGGCGGCCGTCTGCAGCCCGTCGGCCGCGGCTCCGCTGGTCTGGCTGGCCGCGAGCGTCAGCGATTTCGCCACGAGGTCGCCCACGACGTTGAGCGCGTCGGCCAGCGTGCCGTCGCCGTTGCGGTATTGCGCCAGCGACTTGCCCATCACCACGGCCGCGCTGCCGACCGCGAACGAGGCCGCGACCGTCTTGCCGACGCTTTCGCCCGCGAACCTGCCGACGACCAACGCGGTCAGCTTGCCCGCGATGTCGATGGCGCCCGAGGCCGCGCCGGCGTAGTCGCTTTCCTTGGCCTGCTTGTAGATCTCGTCCGCGGACTCGAACACGCCGCCCATGGTGTCGAGGATGTCGGCGGCCAGCTTGATCTGGTCGCTGCCCGGCGCGAAGGCGCCGAGCACGTCGGTGGCCATGCCCGCGAGATCCTTGCCGGCGCCGAGCAGCTCGCTGACGAGGTCGGACTCGGGCGTGAGCTGGCCGGCGATCTTCTTCTGCTCGCACATCTCCAGGTAGAGCTGGTTGGTGGCGTCGAGCATCTGCTGCGTCTCGGAATACTTGTCGAGCACGAGGCCGTCCGGGTAGATGCGCTCGAGCCGCAGCGGCGCCCAGTACTCGGCCTGCACCTCGGCCGCCGTGAACAGCGGCCCGGACTTGCCGCCGTCCTCGAAGAGCTCCTTGGCAAGCCGCGCGCCGAGCGCGTCGAAGTCACGCACCACCAGCGCGATCTGCGGGCCGATGTCGCCGGACAGCAGGTCGTTGATGGTGAGCTGCTTCTTGCCGCCGGCGAGCATGCGCAGCGTATCCGGGTCGATCTCGTCGATCTGCTCGCCCTCGACCTTCAGAAAGCTCTTGCCCTTGAGCGGGCCGGCCTGGATCTTGGTCGACAGCAGCTTCTGCGAGCGCGCCTTGATGGGTTCCAGGTCGGCGCGGACCTGGGCCAGCAGCAGCGCCTGCTGCTGGCGCTTCCTCTCGTAGAGCGCGTCCTGCGCCTCGGCGGCGGCGCGGCCGTCCTCCAGCGCCTTGGCGCGCTTCGGGTCGGGCTTGCCCTCGGCCAGCGGCAGGCCGGTGAATTGTTCGAGCCAGGCGATTTCAGTGCTCATGGTGTCTCAGCCTCGTAGGCGTCGGTGGCGGGCGGATCAGCGGACAGCGGCGCGCAGGTGCGCTTCGAGCCGGGTGAGGCTGTTGTCCACCAGGCGCAGCAGCTCGCGCAGCGGCAGGATGGGGTTGTCGGCGAGCTTCACCACCGTCGGCTGCGTGGTGATGAAGGCGCGCAGCTCGCGCAGGCGCTGCAGCGCTTGGTCGCGCACCGCGCGGCGCTCGGCCGCGGGCTTGTCGGTGTTGGCGATGTCGCCGACGTACAGATCGAACAGGCGCGGGTTCAGCTGCACCTTGACCTTCAGTACCGCGTCGTCGAGCAGCTTGCGCACCGCCTCGCGCCGCGCCTCGGGGACCTTGCCCGCGGCCGCCGCGGCGAACTCGCCGAGGCGCTCGCGCAGCGTGTTCATCTGGCCGCGGAAGGTCTCGAGGTGCTTGGGCAGCGCGTTGCGGTCGCCGAGCGCCGTGCCGGCCGGGTTCTTCTCGATCTCGGCCACGCGGTTCTCGGTCCGCACCAGGGTCTGGATGGCGCGCTCGAAGTCGTCGCTCTCCGCGGCCTTGACAGCCAGCTTGAGCATGCGCTCGACCTCGTCGAGCTGGCCGCGGTCGCCGCCGGCTTCCTTGACGGCCTCGGTGGCGCGCGGCACGACGCGCGACTTGATCGTCTTCAGCCGGCCTTCGTACTCGCGCTTGAGCAGCGTCTGTGCATGCTCCTCGCTGTTCTGGACCTTCTGGCGCGCCAGCCCCGCCTCGGGGTTCCTGGCCTCGGCTTGGGCGACCTCGGTGCCGATGCCGTCCAGCGCGCTCAGCGCCCCGGCGAGCTTGTCGACCACCTTGGCCTGCTCGACGGCCGCGCCGACGCGCTGCAGCAGCTTGTCGTAGTAGGGCACCGCCATGCCGCCGGTCTTGAGCTTGGCGATGCGCGGGCGCAGGTCGCGCTCCAGCTCGACGACCCTGGCCTTTTGCGCCAGCCGCCCGTCGAGCTCCTTGCGCGCCTCGGCCAGCGCCGCGTCGATCTCGTCGAGCGCCTCGTTCATGAGCTGCGGCTCCAGGCCGAACATGTCGCGCTTGAGCTGAGCGAGCTGGTCGCCGAGCTTGCCGTCGGTCTCGGCGGCGAGCTTGTCGAGGCCCTCCTTGCGCAAGGCCTCGAGGCGCTTGCCGACGTTCTCGACGCGCTCCTCGCGGTTGTCCAGCACGTCGTTGTTGGCGGCCAGCCTGACGAGATCGTCGGCGCGCTTCTTGAGGCTGGCGAGCAGCTTGGCGTTGCCCGCCGCGGCCGTCGCGTTGGTGGTCTTGAGCAGTTCGCGCAGTCCGGCCAGCTCATCCTCCAGGGACTTGAGCATCGGCTCGTAGCGCTTCGCAACCGAGCCCAGGATGTCCTTGCTCTTGAGCTTTTCCTTCGCGGCGCGCAGCACCAGCTCGACGGCTTCGGCCTTGCCGGTCAGTTCGCGGTTGAGGTCGCCGCAGGTCTTTTCGGCCTCGGCGATGGCCGTCGTCACGCGGCCCGCAAGAGCCTGCAGGCCCAGCACGCGCTGCGCCCAGGGCTGGGCCGGATCGGTCTCGCGGCCGGTGTCCTCGGACAGCGTGGCGATCTCGCCGCGGAAGTCCGCCGCAGCGGCCACCGAGAGCAGCGCCAGCGCCGCCAG
>Ga0213872_10001079_pt1 | contig 18793 bp, 16 predicted proteins | sample VelepicomBERX_R2_FD_160071 | JGI IMG/M metagenome (GOLD analysis project Ga0213872, IMG submission 160071) | Rhizosphere microbial communities from Vellozia epidendroides in rupestrian grasslands, the National Park of Serra do Cipo, Brazil - RX_R2 | ecosystem: Host-associated > Plants > Roots >...
CAGATTGAAAAAGGCTGCTTAGCGGCTTTGTAAGCTGCCTATTTCAGGCCACGATACTAGGCCCGAGCCTCCGGAGGCTTCAGAAATGTTCCCCGCTCGAGATCCTCAAAGGCCTGCCGGAGCTGCTCCTGCGTGTTCATCACAATGGGGCCGTACCACGCCACGGGCTCCTGAAGCGGCTGCCCCGAGACCAGCAGGAACCGGATCCCGTCGTCCCCGGCCTGCACCGTGAGTTCATCGCCGCGGTCAAAGAGCACCAAGGAACGGTTGTCCGCTTCCGAGGGCGGGGCAGTGTCCGCCCACCCGACCCCCTCGGTGGGTACCGCGAGCGGACCCGACGCGTTGCAGAACTTTCCAGATCCCGCAAAAACATACGCGAACGCATGCCGGGTTGTCTCGATGGGAAGGCTTTTTCTCCGGCCTGGAGCTACCGACACATCGAGGTACATCGGGTCGGCCGCGATCCCGTCCACCGGGCCCCTCTTTCCCCAAAAGCTTCCGCAGACGACCCTCACGTGGGTGCCGTCGTCATCGGTGATCTGTGGGATGTCGGCCGCTTTCACCTCCTGGTAACGCGGCGGCGTCATCTTGAGCGATGAGGGAAGGTTCGCCCATAGCTGAAAGCCATGCATCCTGCCGTTCAGGTCGCCCTTTGGCATCTCCTGGTGGATGATCCCGCTTCCTGCCGTCATCCACTGCACGTCACCGGCGGTAATGGCGCCATGGTTCCCGATGCTGTCGCCGTGCTCGACAGTTCCTGCGAGAACGTAAGTAATTGTCTCTATTCCCCGGTGGGGGTGCCACGGAAAGCCGGCCAGATAATCCTCCGGAACGTCATTGCGGAAGTCATCGAGCAAGAGGAATGGGTCGAACTCGGATGTATTGCCGAAGCCGAATGCGCGGCGCAGGTGCACACCCGCACCTTCGAGAGTGGGCTTGGACCTCACGAGCCGCTTAACCGGTCGAATGGACAAATTCGCCTCCTGTACCGTGAGTCTACCTTGTCGAGGGCGGGGTGTGTGATGATCACATGGATCCGCGTAAGTGATCTTCCGATCTACTCTCTTTAGTTGGGGTCTTCATTAATGCTAGTTTTGCCTCCAAACAGCGGGAAGCTTTTTCCTCGCGTCCGAACGGGCATTCGGATCGCTCTTTTGCTGGTTCTTTATACCCCGTTGCGGGGCATAGCCGACGACAATCCGCCGCAATCGGAGGCTGCCCGGCGCGGGCATGCTCAATTCTCCCAATCGTGCGCCTTTTGCCACGGAGCAAACGGAGCCGGCACTACGGAAGGTCCAAATCTACTTCGGTCTGGCGTGGTGCGTCACGACCAGAACGGAAATCTCATTGCTCCTGTCGTTCGCGACGGCCGACCCGGCAAGGGCATGCCAGCGGTTCACATTACCGACTCGCAAATTGCCGATGTAGTCGCTTTCCTGCATTGGCGTCTTGACGATGCGGACCGCGCGACTCCAGCCGATGCGCACGATTCTTCTTTGCAGCATCTGCTCACCGGCAACGCTGATGCCGGCAAAGCATTCTTCAACGGCGCGGGCAGGTGTTCACATTGCCATTCGCCTTCCGGAGATCTGGCTGGAATTGCCACGAAGTACGCACCTGCCGATCTGCAGGCCCGCTTTCTCTATCCGGCTGACGTTCCAAAAACCGCGTCCATCACAACGCCCTCAGGCGCGCAAGTGACCGGCCAGCTTCTCTATCAGGATGAATTCAGCATTGCAGTGAAGGATCGCGAGGGGTGGTATCACTCCTGGGCTTCGAGCGAAGTCAAGTTTCAGATTCAAGATCCGCTTGTCGCGCATCTCGAATTGCTGCACGAATACACACCCGCTAGTGTGCATGATGTTTTCGCGTACCTGGAGACCTTGAAATGAAGCTTTTCATGCTTTTGTTTGCAAGCTTGTGCTGCCTCTCAGGCCAGGGGCTTGATCCCGCTGCTCTTTTGACGCCGGCCACTTCTACCTGGCCCACCTATAATGGCGATTATTCCGGCCGGCGGTATAGCGCGCTTAAGCAGATCAATGCCGGCAATGTCTCATCGTTGAGCTTGGCATGGGCGTTTCAGACTCACTCAGACGCTCTGAAGTCCACACCCCTTGAAGTAAATGGGGTCCTGTATTTCACGGTCCCGGATAACGTGTGGGCGATCGACGCGCGAAACGGCCGGCTTATCTGGCACTATAGTCGACCGTCTCAAGGAGATCACGTCGGACAGCGCGGCGTGGCCATGTACAAAGACAGACTCTATTTCGGGACGCCGGATGCGCACCTGGTTTGCCTGAATGCTCGAGATGGGAAAGAGATTTGGGATGTCGAAATTGCCGACGTGAAATTCGGCTATTACATCAGCGTCGCTCCGCTGGTTGTGAAGGATCGACTGATCATTGGGACTTCCGGGGATCAGGTCGACACTCCGCATTTCGTGGAGGCCATCGATCCGAAGACAGGAAAAGTGATTTGGCGTTGGGACACGTTGCCAAGACCGGATACTCCCGGGGCGGAGACGTGGCCTAATAAGGAAGCCTTGACTCACGGCGGGGGTCCCGCCTGGCTGACGGGTACCTATGACCCCAACCTCAACCTGATCTTTTGGGGGACCGGTAACCCGCATCCAGTACTGGCAGGTGTTGCGCGTCCTGGAAGGAACCTTTACACGTGCTCTATTGTGGCGTTGGACGCGGATACCGGGAAGCTGGTCTGGTTCTTCCAGCCTTCACCCCACGACACGCACGATTGGGATGCCGTGGAGACACCTGTCCTGTTCGATGCCGAGTTTCATGGCAGACAACGCAAATTACTCGCTCAGGCCAGCCGCAATGGCTACTACTTTTTGCTAGATCGAACAACGGGTGAACATCTGCTCACCGCACCTTTTGTGCCGACCGATTGGGCATCTGGCCTCAACGCAAGAGGCGAGCCCATTGCGAGAAAGGACAAGGAGCCGCAACCGGACGGATCCTTAGTTGAGGCGTATTTGGAGGGTGCAACCAACTGGATGGCACCGAGTTTCGACCCGGAAACCAAGCTTTTCTATGTGAACGCGTTTGATGGCTTCATGGTTTATTACTTGACGCTCAACCGAAACAACAGACCTGACGATCACCAGGGTGGTGCTGCAAGCTCGCTGTGGTCCCAGTCTCTCCTTGTTGCGATCGATTATGAGTCCGGCCACATTCGTTGGACCAGAAAAGGAGAGGAAGGCGAAGGCCATCCCGGGATTCTGACAACTGCCGGACACTTGCTATTCACCGGAGACACTTCGGGCAACTTGCTGGCGCTTGATCCGGAGAATGGGCACACGCTGTGGCACGTGAATGCCGGCGGTTCTCTTGGCAGTTCTCCGATGACTTACGAGCTGGACGGCCGGCAGTATGTTGTCACCGGAGTAGATGGCGTGCTTTACGCCTGGGCTTTGCCGGGCACTTAGAAAAATCGAGATAGGGGAAGTTACCGGCTTGCAGCTTCATTGATTTTTATATTTCTGAACTCCGCAGTCTCGTCGAACGAGCCGATGCCAATTCGGCCGCTCCGCAGACTGAGATCAACAGCGTGGAGTGCGGGTACAGACCGCTGATCGACTGTAACATCAACGGTGCCCGATGCGCCGTCAAAATCGAGTCGAACGTGGTACCAGCGACTGCCGGCCGAGAAAGCCGCCGGTCCATCTTCCGGGCTGATGCGCACTCGCTCACCCCCATAAACATGGAAGATCCCGTTGTGAACAGGCTCGCTTTTAGCGGCATCTGTTGACAGATGCGCGTAATCGAAGTGCGCCGGATCACGATGAGCAAAGACGAAGATTAGCGAATGGCCAAGGGGTCGTACCTCTGCGTCTATACTGACTGCCTGGAGGCCCGGTGTCTCAGCTAATGCGAACTGAATTGGCCGCCTTGGGCCTGGGAGCGGTCCTCTGGCTGCAATGAGGTGCAACGTCTGTGCGCCATCCTCCTGATCAACTTTCCAATCGGATGACACAGGAACGGTCCAGCGGTATCCGAAGATGTTGAGAGTATCGGCTGCATGCAGCATCCCGCAAGCTGCCAGGAGAGCGGCCAGGATTCGCATGCTGTCATCCTACGATAGTGAAGGCTGAAGGCAACGCTGCCCCAATGGTTATTCGGGATATGAAGCCGGAAGACATCGCGGCCGGGGTACAGCTATGCCGGGCCAGCGGATGGAATCAGGTCGAGAGCGACTGGTCCCTCTTCCTCGCGTTGAGCCCGGCGGGTTGCCGCGTAGCGGAGAAGAATGACGAAGTGGTGGGCACGGTTGCCACGATCCGGTATCAGAACCGATTCAGTTGGCTGGCGATGGTGCTGGTTGACCCGCGAGAGCGGCGAAACGGTATAGGGACACGATTGCTCTGTGAAGGACTTTCTCTGTTGGGCACTGAAACGTGCGTCCGCCTGGACGCGACAGCAGCCGGCCGACGGATCTACCGGCAGCATGGGTTTGTAGATGAATACCCGATAACGCGGTTCACCACTAGCGCGGGATATACGGATATCGATCCTCCCGTCGAGAGTGTGCGCCGCATGCGTGAGCAGGATCTGCCCGAAGTCTTCGATCAGGATCGGCTGATATTCGGAGCCGATCGGGAACTGGTCCTTCGATCCCTCTTCGAGCGTTCACCGGAGTGTGCCTGGGTGGCTGGCGGATCGAATATACAAGGTTATTGCTTTGGGCGCCCGGGCTTCCTGTATCAACAACTCGGACCGATTGTGGCACGTGACAAGAGCGTTGCTCGCGACCTTGTGTCGCAATGTCTCATACAGAGAGGCGGCCCCCGTTTTGTGATCGACGCTCCGCTGCACTGCGCGACTTGGATTAGCTGGTTAAGATCGAGCGGATTTGCGGAAGAACGCTCGTTTACCCGGATGCGCCGAGGGGAAAACAGATACCCTGGCAAGACGGAACTCGTGTTCGGAGTTGTTGGTCCGGAATTTGGCTAAGAGACAAAAGCGCGATGCTTAGAAATCCTGTGGAATCGGTTGAAGATTTGGAGCGGCGTCTTTCAGAGCCGAGCGAAGCCGACTGCTCGTTCATGCAAAGGCTGGAAGGCGACGTCATCATTCTTGGGGCCGGCGGCAAGATGGGGCCTTCTTTGGCAAAGCTGGCGAGGCGAGCGGCAGATGAAGCCGGTGTGCGGAAGACTATTGTGGCAGTCTCGCGATTTACGTCCGAAACCTGCCGGCGGGATCTGGAAGCGGCAGGTGTGGTGGCCCTCGCGTGCGACCTGCTCAAACCGGCAGAAGTCGGCAAGCTGCCCCGGTGCGAGAACGTACTGTACTTAGCAGGCCGCAAGTTCGGTTCCACGGCGCGCCCTGATCTGACCTGGGCAATGAACGCTATATCTCCGGCCCTGGCAGCGAACCATTACCGGCAGAGCCGCATTGTCGCCTTCTCGACCGGGAACATATATGGGCTAACAAGTGTGTCTTCCGGCGGCGCTCGGGAAGCCGATGCCGCCTCACCGGTGGGAGAATATGCGCAATCGTGTCTCGCGCGAGAACGCATTTTTGAGTTTTACTCGAATGAATACAAAACCCCATGCCTGATTTTCCGATTGAACTACGCAGTAGACCTTCGCTACGGCGTGCTTGTCGACATCGCGCGAAAGGTCTATTGTGGTGAGCCGGTGGACGTAACCGTTCCCGCGTTCAATGTAATCTGGCAACGAGATGCCAATTCGTTTGCGCTGCGAGCGCTTGAATTGTGTGCCTCGCCGGTGCGCATTTTGAACGTAACAGGGGCGGAAACCGTAAAGGTTCGCGAGATAGCCGAGTCATTTGCCCTCCGGTTTGGCTGTAACTGTGAATTCCGAGGCGAGGAGGGTAGCGGTGCGCTGTTAAGCAATGCTTCCTTGTGTCACTCTTTGCTTGGCACACCTTCTGTTTCGCTTGGAACATTGAGCGAATGGGTTGCGGACTGGGTAATGAAGGGAGGAGACAGTCTCAACAGACCTACCCACTTCGAAGTTATCGACGGGAGTTATTAGTGACGGCAGACGTTCGTCCTGATCCGGAAGTCACCGCGATCCTGAAGCAGGGTACGGTAATCCCTGCCCATCCGCTGGCATTGAATGCACAACGCAAGCTCGACGAGCGTCGACAGGTGGCGCTAACCCGTTACTACTGTCAAGCAGGAGTGCAAGGCATTGCGGCCGGTGTACACACGACACAGTTCGCCATCCGCGACCCGCGGTTTGGGTTATTCAAGCCAGTGCTGCGTCTTGTTGCTTCCACGGTCATGGAATTTCAGCGAACTTCGGGCAAGCGGCTGATCAAGGTGGCAGGATTGTGCGGCCAGACCAAACAGGCCGTCGGAGAAGCGGAGTTTGCGCGCGAAGCCGGATTCGAACTCGGATTGCTGAGTCTCACCGCACTGGCGGGCGCCAATGATGCTGAACTGATTGAGCACTGCCGGAGGGTAGGGCGTGTACTTCCTTTGTTCGGCTTCTATCTGCAACCAGCGGTGGGTGGACGAGTGCTCAGCTATAACTTCTGGCGCGAGTTCTGCGAGATTGAGGCAGTGGCGGCTATCAAGATCGCACCTTTTAATCGATATCAGACACTCGATGTAGTGCGTGCCGTCGCGGACAGCGGGCGCGGCTCGGAAATTGTCCTTTACACCGGCAATGACGACAATATTATTCCGGATCTGCTCGCCGATTTTCGTCTGGACAGAGGAGTTTTTCGCTTCGCCGGAGGGCTGCTAGGCCAGTGGGCCGTATGGACCAAGTGTGCGGTTGAATTGCTTTACGAGGTTCAGAATTGCCGTAGCAATGGGGGACGCGGGGCCTTCGAGATTCTGGCAAATTCCGCCGCGCTCACGGATGCAAATGCCGCTTTGTTCGACGCAAGAAATCAATTTGCGGGATGCATTCCCGGTCTGCACGAAATACTGCGACGCCAAGGGCTCCTGGCCGGGCGCTGGTGTCTCGATCCCGACGAGGACCTTTCGCCCGGGCAGCTGGATGAGATCGATCGCGTATGCGCCAGCTATCCAGACCTGCAAGATGACGACTTCGTTCGGAGCAATCTGGACCGCTGGCTCGCCTGAGATGCGAGGGCTCGCGAGGCCCCGCTAAGGATGGACCCGTCCTCTCTGGAGGAGCGCATCATATTGGATTTGCTTTTGTGAAAACAGAGAAAAACAACCGAAGAGCATGAGTGCTCCCGCTGCGCAAATAAGAGGTGAGGGTGCTTTCATCGATTTGTAAATGAAAGTAATCTTGATGCAATCTGAAGGTGGCGCGCCCGGCAAGGCTTATTTTTGACATTGTGTCGTCTTGTTCCCGGATAGCTTTTCATACAATGAGAACCTAATTTCACTCGCGGATTGCATGGCTAAAAGCCCACTCACATTCTCGCTTGCGACGCTGCTTTTGATCACAGCAGCAATTGCGGGCGCAGCGGACGGCCTGCCCACGCGCTATGTAAAGGAAGAAGGCGCCATCGACACAATGGGTAGTCTCATGAGTATCGTCGCTTACGGCGGAGACGCTGCGCGTGTTAAGAAAGCTATATCCGACGGGCTCGATGAAGCGGATCGCCTGGACATCATGCTTTCCAACTACAAGCCAGAAAGTCAATGGAGCGAGATGAACCGAATGGCTACACAAAGACCCGTACACGTTTCGAAGGAATTGTTTGATCTGCTCGCAGACTGTCAGGAGTACAGCCGTGAAAGCGAAGGTACGTTCGATATATCCGTGGGACCGTTAATGAAAATATGGGGGTTTTACAAAGGGAGCGGCCATCTCGCCAAGCAAGAGCAGGTGGAGAACGCGCTCACCTCCGTAGGGTATCGGAATGTCATCCTGGATCGGAACACGCTGACGGTCCGATTCGCCAGGGCAGGAGTAGAACTTGATCCGGGCGGAATCGGAAAAGGCTACGCGGTAGATCGTGTTGTTGATGTACTGCAGAAAGAGGGTATACGAGCGGCGCTCGTTTCCGCAGGGGGCAGCAGTATTTACGCACTTGGTGCTCCGCCGGATCAGACCGGCTGGCGAATCGAACTCCGAGATGGAAGAAACGCGTCTGGAGCGGGCGAGAGCGTGACGCTCAGGGACGAATCAGTTTCGACCTCCGGGAATTACGAAAAGTTCTTCTATGCCGACGGCAAACTGTGGAGTCACATTATGGATCCTCGCACGGGATATCCTTCGACGGGCATGATCTCTGTTTCCGTGATTGCTCCCAGAACGGTTGACAGCGAGGCATGGGCCAAGCCGTACTACATCCTGGGCCGATCCTGGACCGCCCGGCACAAGAAGAAGGACTTTCGTGTTTTTATGTGCGAAGACGATTTGAAAAAGCCGTGTGCGTGGGTAAACTGAAGCGGCGAGTTCGAGTACTCCAACGTGGCACTCCCTATCTCATCAAGAAAGGCATAATCAGTTTCAGCCGTGAACAGACGTTCGTTCTTGTACGCTGCGGCCGCTTCGCCCCTGCTGGTATCGGCCGGCGAGGCCAGTCTTCCTGCGTATCGCGTGGTGACAAGATTTTCGCGCTCGCCACAGCCGGGAATGCCAGGCCCTTATAAAGGCCAAGTTGTGCGGGTTCATTCGGACGCGTCGATTGACGCCTCCACTGCGATTGTGAACCGGGCAGTGGTGAAGCAAATGCTCTCGAATGGAATGAGGTCGCTTACCGGTGACAGCAACGATCACGATTGCTGGGCGCGTTTCATTTCGCCGCAGGATGTCGTCGGCATTAAGGTGAACTGTTCGGGCTCGCCGCACATTATGTCGAGTCCCGAACTGGTGGCGGCGATCGTTGAGAACCTGACGGCCATCGGCTTGCCGTCCAAAAATATTTGGATTTACGAACGTTTTGCAGGTCAGATGCGAAGCGTCGGGTATGACCGGTACGTTCCGAACGACGTGCATATCTGGGCTGCGGAACAGGCGCGAGATTCAATCCTCGGTTACGATCCTGATACGTACGTGGAAGTCGACTTCTTCGGAGAAGAGGACACGAGATCCTTCATGATCCGCCCCGTGGCAAATACGTTCACAAAAATCATCAATGTGCCCAAAATGAAGGAGCATCAGGCAGCAGGGGTTACCGGTTGTCTAAAGAACATCGCCTACGGTGACTTCTCGAATATGGACCGATCGCACCGCTTTGCGAAGACCAATACGTATTCGTTTATTGGAACCCTTGCGTCTGTGGATCCGATCCCCGATAAAACCGTCCTGAACATTATGGACGGGCTGAGTGGAGTATGGCATGCCGGCCCATTTAGCGAATACCCGCAATTCCGTTTTTATCCAAAACAGATCATGGTGGGTACCGATCCTGTCGCAATGGATCGCATGCTGATCGACATCATCGAAGCAAAGCGGAAAGCGGAAAATGTGGTCTCGATTTTCGACCGCTCTCCGGAACATATCGGGTCCGACAACAACAATCCCAACGTGAATCGCTTTTTTCGAGAGCCTGGACACGTGGAATACGCTTCGAAGCTCGGCCTGGGAGTTTATGACGCCAGCCAAATCAAGCTGAAAGTGGTCGAACTGTAGTGGTCTTCCTGCAGGTCCTCACTCTGCCGATTCTGTTCTGGAATGGCCCAGCGGGAACGTCCCCTCTGCTCGAGCAAGCCGGCATTACAAAGATTGCGGTGCCGCCGGCAAACGCGGCTGCGTGGAAAAAGACAGTTCACCTGGCGGTCGAGGCGAGAGACCTTAAGGACGCCGTGAAGCTCCAGATGCCAGGAATCTTCTTTCAGGCGGATCAAGCCTCCGCTTCGCGGGTTCCGTGGATCGTTTCGAACGGTTCGCGCCTCATTCGCAATCCAAACGGAATGTTCTATTACGACGCGCCGGGCAAGGCGGCAGCGCTCGCCGCTGCGGAAGCGTCAGCCTATGGCAATCCGGCAAGTATCCAGACGGATGAGAGCGGACTTCAACCCATAGCAGAGATGCTGCGGTTTCTGGCAAGTATTCCCTCCGCTGAGGGACCGGCGCTGGCCGATATCGGGTTTGTCGATGATGGCTCCCCCGGCGCCGCTGAGGTTATGAATCTCATGGTTCGCGACAACCTGCTCTTCAAGATCGTCGGCGGAAGGGAGCCGGACCTGAAATTGACTGTGCAGATCGGGTCAGAGCAGTATCCAAAAAAAGAGTTGAAAGACCCGAATATCCTTGTGCACAAGATTCGTGGGGATCTGACGGATGATGGCCGTACGATACGCATTTACGGGACCAGCATTGTTGTGGCGCGGCTGACGGGGAAACCAGGCAGAATCCGTCTTCATCTGCTGAATTACGGCGCGGCGACGGGCACGCGCGTGGGAGGGTTCCGCGTTCGCATGCTTGGTCAGTATTCCAAATATGAAGTGCACTCGTTCAACAGTCCGGGGAAGCAGTTAGTTGACTACGAGGTGGAATCCGACGCCACGGAGTTCACTGTTCCCGAACTCAAGGCGTACGCGGTTATAGACTTTTTGCGGTGACTAATAGAGCGTGACGGAAACCGCTCTTTAACAGTGCGATTCCCGCCACGCGCGGAGGCGATTGCGAGAGGTTTACGGGATGTTGAGGACGGTCGAAGTGGAAACACCCGGATTGCAGGTACTCTTCGCCAAGATTACCACCGTCGTCGTTGATGGGACGCTCGCAGGCGCAGTGTAAAGCCCGGTCGATGAGATGGTGCCGGGACCACCGGCGAGCGACCACGTGACGCTGTTGGGCATGTACCAGCCCACTGCGTACATCTGCAGTGAGCTACCGGGTGCTACGGTCGACTGCTGGGCGTCGGAGTCGATCATCAGATGCGGAGCCGAAGAATTTGGTGTGATTTCAACTCCTGAAAAAATCGGATCGCTGGCCTTGCTGGTTCCGGGCGGGGTCGCGTTGCGGATCGCCAATTCCAGCGAATTGTCCGTTACCTGCGCCGGGATATACAAGTCGTTCGGCACGGCGCACTGGTAGTTCACGGCCGCCCCGAAATTGAAATCGTGATAGCCGATCTGGTACTGCGCCTCGTAGTCATAGTGCTGCCGGTACGGCGCGATGCCCTGAAACCAGGCGTTGCACGCGCCGGCGGTCTGCCCGGGGTTGTACTCCTCGCCCAGCAGCCAATGAACAGTGTAATTGCCATTCGCGACGATCAGGTTGGCGACGAAATCGTTGCCGTAGGTGTAGGCTTCTCCCTCATAGACGGCCAACTCGGCCGCTTGCGACGGATCGCTCGGCGTAGGCCACGCGGGGTAGTCTCCGGCGTGCCGCACCGTATCGCCGCCGCGGAAGAACAGATCCGGCAGCCAGGTCTGCCCGAGCTTGTCGGTGACAGACGCCGTTTGCGACCCGGCGAAGATCCGAATCGGGCCAGCCGGGAACACGCGCACATATAAGGTAGTAACTGAGCTCGGGTCGGCCTGACTCGCCACCTGCAAGACGCCCTGCACGATGCCGCTGACCGAAGCAGGAGGCGTGTACTGTCCCTGCGGGGTGATGGTGCCAACGCTACCCGAGAGTACGGACCACGTGACGGCCTGATTCGCGCTGCCGTTCACCCAACTCTGCAGGGGATAGCCGCTCACGCCAGCTTGGATGTTCAAGTAGCTTCCGTAAGGCGTCCCGACTAAGACCGGCTGTGACGGAAGCAGGCTAGACGCCTGATAGCTGGTTGAACTCACTTGGATCGATGACAGGTCAACGGCTTCCAGGTTCCCGCTGTGGATCTGAGGCCCGATCTTATTTAATGCCGCGATGATGTCCGGGTTTTGGCTTACCTCGTCATCGACTGCCGTGTTCATCGTGGTGCCGATGTCGGCCAGCACGAGCCCGTACTGCTTGAGACCTTTAATGATCGTGTTCGCGTAGGCGGCCTGCTGCGCGGTCAGTCCGGTCAAGCTCGGCGCGAACGCAGCCTGTAGCCGGAAGCGCGTGCCATACGGAGGCGTGCTGGTGCTGCCCCATCCGTTTGTCCCGGTAGCCGGCCAGTAGGGATTACCAACTTGAATGTACCCGCGCGCCTCGGTAAACCGCATTGGGTGAGTGATCTGCCCATCCATGATTTCGTGGGCGGTCCAGATGAGGGGAAGCAGAGGTAGCCCCGCAGCGTCCGAAGAGGCCGAGCCGATCGTATACGCGCCCGAGCTGTACGTGTAGCCGCTCTGCGCGTTGCACGGTTTCCCCGCACAGGTCGAGGGCACGACAGACCCCGAGGGTGTTATGTACTCGTGATACAGGTCGTAGACCTGGCACGTCTGCCGCTGGACCGTGATCGAGTGGTGATCGTTATTGTCGGCCGACAGCGCCCCGCTCTCTCTGTGAATCTGTGTCGGAGGTGGGAGTACCCAATTAGGAGAGTTGTACTGGGGCGTGTAATAAAAGTGGGCATTGAACGTAGGCGTGCTCGAATCGGCCACGGTCACGCCCATGCCCGAATCAAAGGTGAGGCTGACCGTTGAGCCCATGTTGGCCGTATAGGTTGCGCTTTGCGGCAGCAGTGGCAAGCTGTCGATGCGCGCATAAAAGACGGAATCGGACGGCATTGGCTGGCATCCGAAGACGTTCTGCTGCCCCATAGACAGAGTGGGCGCGAGCAGAGAGAGAGCGAGTAAAGTGAGCTTCATAGAAAGTGTGTTGCTACGTTGAGGCGGTATGACCGATCAAACTCAGGCCCGTCTGAGGCGGTGAACATCGTCACCGAGGTGCGCGGTTATCAAAACCGCCGCCTCAGGGCACTCTAAGCAGGTGCGGATGTCAGTCAAAATCGTTTGGCAGCTATTCGACGCACATGCGGGTTCTAAAACACCGCAAGTCCCCTGTGCTCCCGCGATTCACGATGTGCTGATCGTTGAGCAGCCCTGGCGGCTGTTGGGCAAAAGAGTGCCAAAAGAAAATGCTGAGAAGCAGTATTCTCATCGCCGTCAAATCTGCAAGCCAATCGCCAATGCAGAAAGCCGGACGTCGCGTGCAGCTTTTACAACGGTGCCGTCAACAGGCATTTACAATATGAACGTGTGTATGTGATAGCAGTATCGCATACAAGCCTACGATTTGTAAGTAACGATAGTAAGTGAAGCAGGTGGTCCTTAGATCAGCGAGTCATTGCCGTCATACGCTGTATGACGCAGTCGCTCTGACTGAGATGGAAACCTGTGCCGTGCGAATCCCCCACTAACGTGAACGGTTTAGGTGCGGATGGAGGCGGCGTGTACATACCAGTGCCGAGATTCCTGCTGAAGTCTCTCGAGGCGGCGCCCCAGAACTCAAAAGTAATGTTCGTGAGAGGTGAGTGCGGTGGCAGGAACATCTGGGTACGACACATGAGGTAATCGAAGCTTCCGTTGAGATCGTCGAAATGGCTACGAAACTTTGACAAAGTGTTTACCACTGATGTAGAACACCACAACTAAACTAAGCCCGAGAGCCATCGCATAACGGAATTCTTCGCAAAAAGGAAGGGGCAAGAACATATGTGTACCTCGTGGACAACACTCTTGAAGCGATTCACGATTAGCTTCTCGATCTCAGTACTTCCGGGCCTGACATTTGCTCAGCACTATCAGCAAACCAATCTGGTTTCGAATCTGCACGGCGTCGCAAAAGTTGTCGATCCAAATCTTCAGAATCCCTGGGGTCTCGTCAGCAGCGCGGGGAGCCCGTGGTGGGTCTCGAATGAGTATGGCGGGACCTCTACTCTCTACGATGGGAACGGGAAGATTCAGCATTTGGTGGTCAGGGTGCCAGCCGCGTCAGGCAATGGGACCGGCACACCGACCGGAATCCTGTTCAATGGAACGGGTAAGTTTCTTCTCGCCCCGAAAAAACCCGCGATTTTCCTTTTCGTAACATTAGACGGCACGATCTCCGGTTGGAATCCCGGCGTCAGCCCTGCCAACGCCGTCGTGGTGGTGAATAACTCGTCGAAGGGGGCCGTCTATACGGGAGCCACGATCAGCGAGGTCGGCGAAAATAAGGAACAGATCTTCGTAGCCAATTTCCACACCGGCCGGGTGGAAGTCTATGACAGCAAGTTCAAGCCCGTGAGACTGCCTAGAGGGGCTTTCGTCGATGGTAGTATTCCCGAGGACTTTGCGCCGTTCAACATCCAAGGTATCGGGCCGAATATCTACGTCACTTATGCGAGGCAGAACGGAACGAAAACTTTTCCGACCGAGGGGCCCGGAGAAGGTTTTGTTGATGTTTACAGTCCTCAGGGGGTACTCCTCTCACGCCTGCAGCACGGCTCCTGGCTCAACGCTCCGTGGGGTGTTGTGCTGGCTCCCGAATATTTCGGTGAATTTAGCCATACGATCCTGGTAGGAAATTTTCTCGGTTCCGGCACCATCGCGGCGTACAACCCGGTAACCGGAACGTTCCTGGGGAACGTCCTAACCTCCACTGGCGAGACACTGGGCATTCCGGGATTGTGGGCACTCGTTTTCGGCAATGGCGCCAAGGCGGGCCCGGCGAACACGCTCTATTTCACCGCGGGGCCCGAGGGCGTGAATGGCATATTGGGGACATTGACACCTGTTGCGGCTGAGCTCAATGAGGACGATGAGCAGTAATTAGCATCGGAGGTAAAAGGATTCGCGGGGCCGATGGTGTGTTGCTTCAACTCCAGGGCCGGGCAGAATGAGCGCGGCCCGAAGCCCCGCATTCGATCTCTGTTCCCGGATGCTTTGCTAGACGACATCACTCTGACTGATCGTCATTGGTGTACCGTGAGCGTGGCTCTTCGTCGACGCTTGTAGATGCGCCTGCATGTGGGCGCAGTCCGATGGAGTTGATGGAGCGTTTGAACGGGGCGGATAAGCCTCGGAAAGAAGAGGACTTGTGGCGCGCCCGGAGAGGCTCGAACTCCCGACCTATTGATTCGAAGTCAATCGCTCTATCCAACTGAGCTACGGGCGCGCGTAGGTGGTCTTTTCAATTATACGGGTGAGACAATCCAGAGAGAGCGGGCGGCAGACGCCATGTTCTATCCTATGGCAAGCGGCACCGAGACAGAGGTTAAAGTACGACTCGGCCGGGCGGCAGACATCGTTCATGTTATGAAGGCCGCCGGGTTTCGCGTTTCCGTTCCACGGCTCTTTGAAGCCAACACGCTCTACGATACCCCCGATCAGGATCTGCGCCGGAAGAGCATGCTCCTCCGGTTGCGGGAGGTCGGCGATAAGGTTGTCCTCACGTGGAAAGGCCGTAACGAACCCGGCGCGCATAAGATACGCCCGGAAAGGGAGACCACAGTGGGGTCGGCCGGCGTGCTGGAGGAGATCCTTGGGCATCTCGGCTATCACCCTTCCTTCCGCTATGAGAAGTACCGGACGGAGTTCGTCAGCGATGCGGCACCATCAGCCGGGGTCGTCACCGTTGATGAAACCCCTATCGGCGATTTTCTGGAAATTGAGGGACCGGCGGATTGGATCGATGCCACGGCCCGCAAGCTCGGCTTCACACCGCAAAACTACATACTCGAAAGCTACGGCGCGTTGTACCTGGCCGACTGCGCTCAGCGCGGCGTGCAACCCTCGAACATGGTTTTCGCATCACACAATACGTGAGGCGGCGCCGGAAGTTCACGCCTGCTCCCTTAAAATTGTGAAATGGCAGAGATTCTGAACGCCGCCGGGGCTTTCGTAGATCGGGCCACTGCTGACCTGTTGCGCGTCCGCGAGGAGATCGGGAAAGTCATAGTCGGCCAGCAGGATGTCATTGAGGGCGTCCTGATCTGCCTGATCGCGGGCGGCCACGTCCTTCTTGAAGGCGTTCCCGGACTGGGCAAAACCACGTTACTGCGCACGCTGGCACGTGTCCTGGATCTGCGTTACTCGCGCATCCAATTTACGCCGGACCTCATGCCCGGCGACATCGTGGGCAGCATGGTGATGGAGAGTGACGAATTCGGCCACAAGAGCCTGCGGTTCCAGCCCGGCCCGGTTTTCGCAAATCTTGTCCTGGCCGATGAGATCAACCGTGCGACGCCGAAAACGCAGTCCGCGCTTCTCGAAGCCATGCAGGAGCATACGGTCACCAGCGGCACGAATACCTATTCGCTGGAACCGCCGTTCCTGGTGATGGCGACCCAGAATCCTATTGAGATGGAGGGCACGTACCCGCTGCCGGAGGCCCAGCTAGATCGCTTCCTCATGAAGATTCTCGTGACGTACCCGACACGGGAGGATCTAAACCGCATCGTGGAGGTCACGACGAAGCAGGATGAGCCGGCGCTCCACCAGGTTATGGATCGCCACCAGATTGCCGAGCTCAAGACCATCTGCAAGCAGGTGGTTGTTGCGCCCCATGTGCAGGAGTATGCGATCGAGCTCGTGATGGCCACCCAGCCCGGCGCCGGGGAGGCACCCGCCATTACGAACCGCTATATACGCTACGGCAGTTCGCCGCGCGGCGCTCAGGCGCTTATCGAGTGCGGGCGCGTGCTGGCATTCATGCGCGGACGTTTGCACCTCAGCATCGAAGATGTGGCGGCTGTTGCTCCCGCCGTTTTGCGCCATCGCATCATCCTCAACTTTGATGCGCACGCGGACGGTGAAACAGCCGAGACAGTCCTACGCAAAGTCATGAACGGTGCAGGTGATCGCGCGTAGTTAAAGACGGTAGGCCGTTCAATGCCTGAGCCTCTCGTTGATCGTCACTTCCTGGAACGCCTGGAGCGGCTCACGTTGCACTGGCAGAAGTCGTTCAATGGCCTGGTGGGAGGTCACAACGTCTCCCGCTTCCCGGGGCCCGGGCAGGAATTCCTGGATCATCGAAACTTCCATCAGGGCGATGATTTGCGGGCAGTGAACTGGCGCGCGTATATGCGCTTCGAAAAGCTTTTCCTGAAAATGTTCCAGGTAGAACCGCGTGTGCCTGTACGCCTGCTACTGGACGCCAGCGCATCGATGCTGGCAGGCAGCGGACCGGGCGAGCCAAACAAGTTCGACTACGCCCGGCGGCTGGCGGCCGCCCTGATGTATGTCGGGCTCGTCCGGCTGGACAGCATTCTGCTGCAACCGTTCTCTGCGCGCTTGCTCGATCCGTTCCTGTGCAGCGGCGGACGGCACCGGTTCCAGCCGGCCGAGACCTATCTGCGCAGTTTGGGGGCTGGCGGGAGAACGAACTATCTTGACACAGTCCGGGAGTACCTGAGCACCTACCCGCAGCGCGGCCTGACCATCATCATTTCGGATTTTCTCGATGACGCGGATTGCTGCCGAGCGCTGCAGTACCTTGCCGACTTCGGCCACGAACTCCTGCTCATACAGGTGTGGGGCACGGAAGACCGCGAACCCTCCTGCGACGGGGAGATTGAGTTCATCGACGCAGAGTCCGGCGCGCGCGAAAAGATTATAGTCGACCGGCAAGCTCGCGGGGCGTACACCGACGCTTTTGATGAATACGCAGCCGATATCCGAAAGCTCGCCATGCGCAATGGCGGGCGATATGCTGGTCTCGCGACGAGCACTCCGGTGGAGGAGGCGATTTTCGGACCCTTGATGATCATCGAAGGTGTGTAGCACGGCGAGATGTTTTTCCTCAACCTCACGGCGGGCGAGTTTTTCGCGCTGCTGAGCACGCTCGGCGGCGTAATTACACTGCTGTATTTGCTGGACCGGGCGCAGCGGAAGAGAGTCGTTTCGACAATGCGATTCTGGCTTCCCGCGCTTACTGTGGAGCAGCGCCAAAGCCGCCGGAGGATGCACGAACCGTGGTCGCTGGTATTGCAGTTGCTGAGCCTACTGTTGCTGCTGCTCGCGATTGGGGAATTGCAGTGGGGTTCTCGCGGGCGCCGCGGCAGAGACCATGTTCTGCTGCTCGATACATCTGCCTGGTCGGCCGAGCGGATGTCGCAGGCTGCCGCCGGAGCAGGGCAGGGAACTCTGCTGGATCAGGAAAAACGCCAGGCCCGGCAGTACATCGCCGCTCTTCCCGCAAACGATCGCGTACTGCTGGTACGGGCGGGCAGCCTAACGTTGCCTGCGACTCCGTTCACATCTGACCGCGCCCGGCTGGCGCAAGCGATCGACGAATCTCAACCAGGATACGCAAGCCTGAATGCCGAGCAGGCGATCGCCTATGCCCATCAGGCGCAAGCGTGGTCAGGCCGCCAACCTGGCGAGATCGTCTATGTCGGCCCGCAACTCGTTTCCGAGCAGAATGAGGCGGCGCAGTCTGTCGGAAATCTGCGGATTCTATCCGTTCCCGCAAATCGGGAGCACTGCGGCATTCGTCACCTCGCGGTAAAGCATGCCTCTGACGGGGCCTGGCAGGCCCTTCTCACGGTCAAAAACTACGGCGGCACCCGCAGGACTGTGCATTTACGAACCCAATTCGCCGGTACTGCCTTTGCGGTGCGTACCCTCGCGCTCAATCCGGGGCAGGAGGTTGGAGCCGAATACAAATTTCTGACAAACGTCGCAGGCCAATTGGTGGCGAGTCTTGAGCCCGCCGACGACCTGACAAGCGATAGCCGCGCCGTTCTCGAGCTGCCCCGCAACGCCCCGTTACGGGTTGCCGTGTTTACCGACCGGCCTGATGCTCTTAAACCGCTGCTGGCGCCAGACCACTCTTTGAACGTTCAGTTCTTGAACGTGGCTGAATACAAACCGCGACCGGATGCGGATATCGCGATTCTCGATCGCTTCTGCCCCTTGCATCCACCTGCCATTCCGAGCCTCTGGATTCAGCCGCCAGCCGGGCATTCGCCTTTGCCGGTCAAAACGAAGGTGAGCCAACTCGCCGTGAAGGAATGGAACCCGGAAACTGCATTAAGTGCAGGTCTGCGCACGCGCGAATTGGCTCACC
>Ga0213872_10001080_pt1 | contig 18787 bp, 17 predicted proteins | sample VelepicomBERX_R2_FD_160071 | JGI IMG/M metagenome (GOLD analysis project Ga0213872, IMG submission 160071) | Rhizosphere microbial communities from Vellozia epidendroides in rupestrian grasslands, the National Park of Serra do Cipo, Brazil - RX_R2 | ecosystem: Host-associated > Plants > Roots >...
GCGTGCACGACCCGGCCGGGCACCTGCTGATCGAGGTCCACCAGTACTTCGACAAGGACGGCTCCGGCACCAATCCCGAATGCGTGAGCCCCACCATCGGCGCCGAGCGGCTCGAACGCTTCACCCGCTGGGCCCGCGAGCACGGCGTGCGTGCGCTGCTCGGCGAGCTCGGGGGTGGCAACACGGCCACCTGCGCCCAAGCCGTCCAGAGCGCCTTGGCCCATGTGCAGGCCAACCGCGATGTCTGGGCCGGCTGGCTCTGGTGGGCCGGCGGGCCGAACTGGGGCGACTACTTCATGTCGCTGGAGCCCGGGGCCGATGGGCGGGACAAGCCGCAGATGGCGTGGCTGGAGACGTTCCTGCCTGTAAAGCAGAAGTAGCGCTTCCCGCGCCGCGGCCCTTAGACTGGACCTCACCTCTCAAGCAAGGAGATCCCATGTCCAAGAAGACCGACAAGCCGACGCCCGACTTCTTCTCCCAGCTCCCGCCCGGCTTCATCGACAACCCGCTCACGCAAAGCGTGAGGGCTTCGGCGCAGCAGATCTGGGCGGCCGGCCTGGGCGCCTTCTCCAAGGCCGGCGCCGGCGGCAAGCTCTTCGAGTCCCTGGTGCACGAAGGGCTCAAGCTGCAACAAAAGACGGCCGAGATCGCCCAGGGCAAATTCAGCGGCGCGGGCGGTGGCATCGCCGGCGAGATCAGCGCCAAGGCGCGCAAGCAATGGGGCCAGCTCGAATCCATCTTCGAGCAGCGCGTGGCGCAGGCGCTCACCAGCATGGGCATGCCCACGGTGACCGAGGTCCGCGAGCTGCGCGAACGGCTGGATGCGCTGAGCAGCGAAGTGGCCGCCCTGCGTGGCGCGAAGGCCCCGGCGACCGACGCCCCCGTCACGAAGACTGCGGCGAAGAAAGCGCCGGCCAAGAAGGCTACAGCGAAGAAGGCTACAGCGAAGACGGCCACAGCGAAGACCGCCGCAGCGAAGACGGCCGCAGCGACGAAGGCACCTGCCAAGAAGGCAGTCGCCAAGTAGACGCCAGCCAGGAAGGCTAAGCCAGGTAGCGCGAGTACAGATGCGCCTTGAAATGTGCCGGGTTCAGCGCCTCGCCACTGGCCAGGCGCGCGAGCTCCGCGGTTTCAAAGCGGCTGCCGGCCTGCCAGATGCGGCTCCTGAGCCAGTCGAACACGGGCTGCAGCTCGCCGGCCTCGAGCCTTGAGTCGAGCTGCGCGTCCTCGCGCCGCATGGCTGCAAACCACTGCGCCGCGTACATAGCGCCAAGCGTGTAACAGGGGAAGTAGCCGAAGGCGCCCTCGGTCCAGTGCACGTCCTGCATAGGGCCGTCGCGGTAGTTGCCGCGCGTGTCCAGGCCGAGCAGCTCCATCATCTTGGCGTCCCACAGCGCGGGGATGTCCTCGCACTCGATCTCGCCTTCCACGAGCGCGCGCTCGATCTCGAAGCGCAGGATCACATGGGCCGGATAGGTCACCTCGTCAGCCTCCACGCGGATCAGGCCGGGCTTCACGCGCGTGATCAGGCGCTGGACATTCGCCGGCTCGAAGGCCGGCTGAGGCCCGAAGTGCTTGGTCAGCAAGGGCACCAGCTGCTTCGCAAACGCCGGGTGGCTGCCCAGCTGCATCTCGAAGGACAGGCTCTGGCTCTCATGCAGCGCCATCGAGCGCGCGTGCGAGACGGGCTGGCCCAGCCACTGGCGCGGCAGGTTCTGCTCGTAGCGGCCGTGGCCGGTCTCGTGCACCACGCCCATCAGCGCGGCCAGCAGGTCGTTCTCGTTGTAGCGCGTGGTCATGCGCACGTCCTCGGGCACGCCGCCGCAGAAGGGGTGGGCGCTTTCGTCCATGCGGCCTGCCTCGAAGTCGAAGCCCAGCAGGCGCATCACGTCGAGGCCCAGGGCCTTTTGCGCAGGCTTGGCGAAGGGGCCGACGGGTTCGATCAACTCTTCACCGGCCTGGCGCTCGCAGACCTGCCGGATCAGGCCCGGCAACCAGCCACGCAGCTCGCCGAACACGCGTTCGACCTCGGCCGCGCGCATGCCGGGCTCGAACTGGTCCATCAGCGCGTCGTAGCGCGAGAGGCCCGTGGCCTCGGCGCGCAGCTGCGCCTCTTGGCGCGTGAGCTTCACCACCTCGCGCAGATTGGGCAGGAAGCCGGCCCAGTCGTTCGCCGGCCGCTGGCTGCGCCAGGCATGTTCGCAGCGCGAGCCGGCGAGGCTGCGCGCCTGGACCAGTTCCTGCGGCAGCGCGTTGGCCGCCCGCCAGGCGCGTCGCGTCTCGCGCAGGTTGGCGCGCTCCTCGTCGCCCAAGTCCTCCTGCGCCGCACGGTCCAGCAGGCCCGGCCAGGCCGGATCGGTGGCCAGCTCGTGCAGTAGCCCGTCGATCTCGGCCAGGGCCAGTGAGCGCGACTCGTTGCCCTTGGCCGGCATGTTGGCAGCACGATCCCAGGCACAGATGGCTTGCAGATGCGCCAGACGGTGCAGCCGCGCGTTGCGAGCATGGAGTTCCTGGTAGGCGGGCTTGTTCATGGGTTGATTGTTGGCGGGAGCGAAAGGCGGGAGCAAAGGGCGGAGCCGAAAGTCATGGCCGAAGGTCAGGTTTGATCAGGGCGATCAGGGCGATCAGGGCAGATCACAGCCACAGCCACACCACGCCCGCGGTGATCAGGGCATAGCGCAGGAACTTTCCCACGGCCATGAAACCCACGCAGGGCCAGAAGCGCAACTTCAGCCAGCCGGCCACCGCACACAGCGGATCGCCGATCACCGGCAACCAAGACAGCAGCAGGGCCGGCGGCCCGTGGCGCTGCACCCAGGCGAGCGCACGCGACTCGGTGGGCGTGCGGTGGGTGGCCACCTCGAACACGCGCTCGGCGCCGTAGCCCATCCACCAGGTGATCGTGCCGCCCAGGGTATTGCCCAGCGTGGCCACAAGGATCGCCGGCCAGAACAGGCTCGGGCTGCTCTTGACGAGCAGCAGCAAAGCGGGCTCTGAGGCCAGCGGCAGGAGCGTGGCACCGATCAGACTCACGAGGAAGACGCCGGCCAGGCCAACCTTGGGCAGGGCCAAGAGGGTCAGCAGCGCTTCGATCCAGGCTTGAAGTTGTTGTTCCATCGGCCGGCATTATGGGATTGCCTCGGCGGTATACTCCTGCCTCTTTTTTGAGCACCCCTCCCCATGCCCGCCCCGGTTCAACTCGGCCCTCATCTGCTGCCGAACAACCTGTTCGTCGCGCCGATGGCCGGCGTGACCGACCGCCCCTTCCGGCAGCTGTGCCGCAAGCTGGGCGCGGGCTATGCCGTGAGCGAGATGGTCACCTCGCGCAAGGACTTGTGGACCTCGCTCAAGACCTCGCGCCGTGCCAACCACGAGGGTGAGCCGGGCCCCATCGCCGTGCAGATCGCCGGCACCGATGCGGCCATGATGGCCGAGGCTGCCGCCTACAACATCGAGCGCGGCGCGCAGATCATCGACATCAATATGGGCTGCCCGGCCAAGAAGGTCTGCAACAAGTGGGCGGGCTCGGCGCTGATGCAGGACGAGCCTTTGGCGCTGGAGATCATCACCGCCGTGGTTGAGGCCGCCGGCAGCGTGCCGGTCACGCTGAAGATGCGCACTGGCTGGTGCGACAGCGAGAAGAACGCCGTGCACATCGCCAAGGCCGCGCAAGCCGCGGGCGTGCGCATGGTCACCGTGCACGGCCGCACGCGCGAGCAGGGCTATAAGGGCAGTGCCGAGTACGACACCATCCGCGCCGTCAAGCAGGCCCTGACCATCCCGGTCGTCGCCAACGGCGACGTGGACAGCCCGCAAAAAGCCCGCGAGGTGCTGACACTCACGGGCGCCGACGCCCTCATGGTCGGCCGCGCCGCCCAGGGCCGGCCCTGGATCTTCGCGGAGATCGCTCATTACCTGGCCACCGGCGAGGCCCTGCCGCCGCCGCGCGTGCTCGACGCGCTGGAGTGGCTGACCGAACATTTGCACGACCACTACAGCCTCTATGGCGAGCTGACCGGCATGCGCACTGCGCGCAAGCACATCGGCTGGGCCGTGCGGGAGCTGCCCGGCGGCGAGGAGTTCCGCCGTCAGATGAACCAGTTGGAGAGCACGGCAGCACAGTTGGCCGCGCTCAAGGCCTGGTTCACGGCGCTGGCGGACCAGCAGGAACGGCTGGCCTATGTGGCCGCCAACGACGACAACAACGACAACGACCAAGAAGAACAAGCATGATGGCCCAAAAGTCCGACAACTCCATCGAGCATTGCGTGCGCGAGAGCCTGGAGCTCTATTTCCGCGATCTCGATGGCGAAACGCCCCACTCCCTGTACGACATGCTGATCAGCGTCGTGGAGAAACCGCTGCTCGAGGTGGTGATGGAAAAGGCCGGCAACAACCAGAGCCGCGCCGCCGAATGGCTCGGCATCAACCGCAATACCCTGCGCCGCAAGCTCACCGATCACAAACTGCTCTAACGTCATGACCCAACTGACCGCACTCATCTCCGTCTCCGACAAGACCGGCATCGTCGAATTCGCCAAGGCCCTGCATGCGCTGAAGGTGCGCCTGCTCTCCACCGGCGGCACGGCCAAGCTGCTGGCCGATGCCGGCCTGCCCGTGACCGAGGTGGCCGAGCACACCGGCTTTCCCGAGATGCTTGACGGCCGCGTCAAGACCCTGCACCCCAAGATCCACGGCGGCCTGCTGGCCCGCCGCGAGCTGCCCGAGCACATGAAGGCCCTGGCCGATCACGGCATTTCGACGATCGACATCCTGGCGGTGAACCTCTACCCCTTCGAGGCCACGGTGGCCAAACCCGGCTGCACGCTCGAAGACGCCATCGAGAACATCGACATCGGCGGCCCGGCCATGGTTCGCAGCGCCGCCAAGAACTGGAAGGACGTGACGGTGCTGACCGACGCGTCGCAGTACGCCGGCGTGCTGGAGGAGCTCAAGGCCCACGGCAAGACCAGCGACAAGACGCGCTTCGCCGCCTCGGTGGCCGCCTTCAACCGCATCGCCCAGTACGACGCTGCCATCAGCAACCACCTTTCGGCCTTGGCCGAAGATGGCACGCTGAGTGCTTTCCCGGCGCAGATGAATGGCAATTTCGTGAAGGTGCAGGACCTGCGCTACGGCGAGAACTCGCATCAGAGCGCCGCGCTGTACCGCGACCTCTACCCGGCGCCTGGCTCTCTCGTGACCGGCAAGCAGCTGCAGGGCAAGGAGCTTTCGTACAACAACATCGCCGATGCCGACGCAGCCTGGGAATGCGTGAAGAGCTTCGAGACACCGGCCTGCGTCATCGTCAAACACGCCAACCCCTGTGGCGTGGCCCTGGGCGCGGATGCCGCCGAGGCCTATGCCAAGGCCTTCAAGACCGACCCGACCAGCGCCTTCGGGGGCATCATTGCCTTCAACCGCGTGGTCGACAAGGCGGCCGCCGAGCTGGTCGTCAAGCAGTTCGTCGAGGTGCTGATGGCGCCGGCCTTCACGCCTGAGGCACTGGCCCTCTTCGCGCCCAAGGTCAACGTGCGCCTGCTGCAGATCGATCTACCCAAGGGTGGCGAGACGCCCTGGCTGCAAGGCCGCAACGCCATGGACAGCAAGCGCGTCGGCTCGGGTCTGCTGATCCAGAGCGCCGACAACCACTTCCTCCAAAAGGCCGACCTCAAGGTCGTCACCCAGCTCCAGCCCAGCGCGCAGCAGCTCGACGACCTGCTCTTTGCATGGACCGTGGCCCAATACGTCAAGAGCAACGCCATCGTCTTCTGCGGCGGCGGCATGACCCTGGGCGTGGGCGCCGGCCAGATGAGCCGCATCGACTCGGCCCGTATCGCCTCGATCAAGGCCGAGAACGCGGGCCTCGCGCTCAAGGGCTCGGTCGTGGCCTCGGACGCCTTCTTCCCCTTCCGCGACGGCCTGGACGTGCTGGCCGATGCCGGCGCCTCCTGCGTGATCCAGCCCGGCGGCTCGATGCGCGATGCGGAGGTGATCGCCGCTGCCGACGAGCGCGGCGTCGCGATGGTCTTCACCGGCGTTCGCCACTTCCGGCACTGAACCGATCAGGCTTGGCCGGCCTGCTGACCGATCAGGACTGGCCGGCCTGCTGATTGAGCGCGCGGATCACGTCGCTCTGCGTAACGATGCCCACCAGCCGCCGCTCGCCGTCCACGACGGGCAGGTGGTGGTGGCCCGTCTCGGTGTAAAGCGGCACCAGCTCGCTGACGCGCTGGCCCAGGCCCACCGTGCGCACCGCGGTGCTCATGATCTGGCCCACGGTCTCGGGCTCGTCGCTGTGACTACGGCCTCTGGGGCGCAGCAATGCCTGTATGCGATCACCCAGGGCTGCATTGCTGGCCGGCGCATGGCGAACGAAGTCGGCCAGCGTGAGGATCCCGATCACGCGCCGCACGCGGTCCACCACGGGCAGGGCCTTGACGTGATGCCGCTCCAGCAGCGCCCAGGCCTCGGCCAGCGGCGTGCCGTACGCCACGGCCAGCGGCTCGCGCGTCATGATGGCCGCGCAGCTCAGCGTGCCGAAGCTGCGCTGGTAGGCAGCGGCCTCTGCATGGTGCAGCAGTTCCTCGAGGTCGTCGCGCGGGATGTCAATGACCTGGTTGTAGTGGGCCAGCGCCGCGTCGAGGTCGGCGGCCGAGAAGCGTGCTCGGGCGGGGGCTGAAGCAGCCACCGAGCGGCCTTGGCCATGCGGATAGCGCCGGCCCGTCAGCCCGTTGTAAAGCATGCCCGCCGCCACGAGCAGCAAGCAGTTCACCGCCACCGGAAAAAGCGCGAAGCCCAGCGGCACCGCCCCCAGTGCGCTGAGAAGGGCCGCGGCGCCCCCCGGCGGATGTAGGCAGCGCAGCGTGAACATGATCGCAATTGCCAGGCCCACCGCCACGGAGCCGGCCCAGGCCGGGTCCGGGATATACATGGCACAGGCTGCGCCGATCAGCGCCGAAAAGCTGTTGCCGCCGATCACCGACCAGGGTTGAGCCAATGGACTCGCAGGCACGGCGAACACAAGGACCGCGCTGGCACCCAGCGGCGCCACGATCCACGCGCCGCCGCTGCCCTGAAGGCTACGCGAGACCAGCGCCGTGAACAGGATACCCAGCAGACCGCCGAGCATGGCACGCAGACGCTCGCTGCCGTCCACGCCCACGCGTGCAGGCCAGCAGTCGCGTGCGAGCCGCACGAGAAATGAAGCAAGGCTCATGATCAATTCCACCCTCCCGGGCCGCGCGGCCGCTCGCGCAGCTCTTCTTCGTGACAATGGGCCAAGGTGGGCCGGACGAGATCGCTGCGCGCGATGAGACTCGCAAAGGGCATCGAGGGCTCGTCGTCCACAACGGCCAGGCGTTCGCGCCGCAACTGCGGCATACACGTGGTGGCGGCACGGGAGCTCTCGTGCGGCAGAGCCACGTGCAGGGTCTGGCCTTTGCAGGCCTGTGCACAGGCGATGCCCACGGGCAGCAGCACGGTGGCCAGCGGCATGCGCAAGTAGGCGCTCAGGCCGGCCGCGGCGCCGGCCACGAGCAGGGCCTGACGCTCGGCCGCGCTCAAGCAGAAGCAATGCGCCAGCAGGGAGCCGATGGCGCGACTCGTCATGATGATCGGCCCATCTGCGCCGAAAGGGCCGCCGCTGCTGATGGCAATGCCCGAAGACTGCGGCTTGAGTACCGCCAGAATCGGCGCCAGGTGTGCGCCCTGATCGAACTCAGCGCGCTCGAGTCCGCGTGCGCTCATGAATCGAGATCGATCTGCGGCACGGTGAACACGCCGCGCAGGGACTTCAGCTCTGCACGGTGCAGGTCGGCCAGGCGCTGCAGCATGCGCTCGCCGGGCGCGGTGAGATGGACCTGCACCTGGCGGCGGTCCTGCGGCCCCGGCCGTCTCTCCACCAGGGCCTGCGCCTCGCAACGCGAGACCAGTGCCACGGCGCCGTGGTGCTGCATCTGCAGGCGCTCGGCCAACTCGCCCACCAGGGCCCAGTCCCGTCCCGGCATGCCCTTGACTTGCAGCATGAGCAAGTACTGCTGCGGCGTGAGGCCGGCCTCGCGCGCGGCGAGTTCGGAGAAGCGTTCGAAGCGGCGCATCTGGTAGCGGAACTCCGCAAGAGTCTCGAAATGCGATTTGCTCAGCGGCGACGTGTCGGCCATGGAGATGAAGAGGTTCCGGGAGGCCGAACTATATCGCGTCGTGATATTTCCATCCGATGCGGGCACGAGATCGGATGCGGGGCCGGGGATAATCGCGCCCCATGTCCTTCGCCGAACTCACCGGCCTCTTTCTCGCCTCGCTCTCGCGCGTCATCACCGGCACGCAAGGCCACTGGAAAGGCTGCCCCCCCACAGCCGAGCAGCGCATCTACTTCGCCAATCACCAGAGCCATTTCGACTGGGTGCTGATCTGGGCCGCCCTGCCGCGCGGGCTGCGCACGCACACGCGGCCCATCGCCGCGCGCGACTACTGGACGGCCAGCAAGCTCAAGACCTGGCTCACAAGTGCCGTGTTCAACGCGGTCTACGTCAGCCGCACGCGCTCCACCCCCGACGAAGACCCACTGGAGCCGCTGGTCGAGGCTCTGCAGGCCGGCAACTCGCTCGTGATCTTTCCCGAGGGCACGCGCTCCAACAAGGGCGAACCTCAGGTCTTCAAGACCGGTCTCTACAACCTCGCCCGGCAGTTCCCTGATGTGCAACTCGTGCCGACCTGGGTCGACAACGTGCAGCGCGTGATGCCCAAGGGAGAGGTCGTGCCCGTTCCCATCTTGTGCACGGTGACTTTCGGCGAGCCGCTGAAGCTGCAGCCCAATGAGGACCGACACGAGTTCCTGGCCCGCGCCCGCACCGCGCTGATCGCACAGCGCCCGTGCACCGAGACCCGGGGAGGCCGCGGATGATCGAGTTCATCCAGACGCTCAAGGCTCTGGACGCCAGCCGCCAGGTGGCCGTGCTCTTCGTGGGCCTCTTCGGCGCGCTGACGCTGATCAGCGCCGGCGGCCTCGTCTACTCGATGAGCAGCCACCAGCGCAGCAGCTACGCCGAGGACAACTGGCGCCAGTTCAAGCGCGACATGAAAGCGATCTGGGTCGGCTCCGCGATCGCGTGGGTGGCCTGGCTCTCGGGCCATATCGGCGCGTCCATCCTGCTCGGCCTGTTGTCCTTCTACGCCCTGCGCGAATACATCACGCTGATGCACACGCGCCGTGCCGACCACCGCAGTCTCATCCTCGCCTTCTTCGTGCTGCTGCCGCTGCAGTACGTGCTGGTGGCCACGCGCAACTTCGACCTCGCCTCGGTGCTGATCCCGGTCTACGGCTTCGTCGCCATCCCGGTGGCCAGTGCGCTGTCCGACGATCCGCATCGCTTCTTGGAGCGCAACGCCAAGATCCAGTGGGGCATCATGGTCTGCGTGTACGGGCTCTCCCACCTGCCGGCGCTGATGCTGCTGCAGTTCCCGGGCTTCGAGGGCCGCGGGGCCTTCCTGTTCTTCTTCATGGTCCTGGTGGTCGGCGTGGCGCAAATCGTGCAGGAGGTGGCCAGCCGCACGGTGCGACGCCGGCCCGTGGCGCGACGCATCAGCCGCAGCTTCTCCCTGCGCGCCTGGTGGCTGGGGCAACTGGCCGGCGGCCTGTGCGGCGCCCTGCTCTACTGGATCACGCCATTCAAGGTCGGCCAGGCCCTGTGCATGGCCCTGCTGGCCACGAGCGCAGGCACGCTCGGCGGACTGGTGATGAAGGCGCTCAAGCGCGACGGTGGTGTGATCTACTGGGGCAACCGCAGCTCGATCACGGGCGCCGTCGGCCTGCTCGATCGCATCGCCGTGCTCTGCTTCGCAGCGCCCGTCTTCTTCCACTCCGTCCGCTGGTATTTCAAGGTCTCGACATGAGGATTCTCGGCATCGACCCAGGCCTGCAGACCACCGGCTGGGGCGTCGTCGACGCCGAGGGCCCGCGACACGCCTACGTCGCCAGTGGCACGATCAAGACCACGGGCGCGGCCGGCGCCGAGACCGGCGACCTGCCCGGCCGACTCAAGATCCTCTTCGACGGCGTGCGCGAAGTCGTGTCCCGCTACGGCCCGCAATGCGCGGCGGTGGAGATCGTCTTCGTCAACGTCAACCCGCAATCGACCCTGCTGCTGGGCCAGGCACGCGGCGCAGCGCTCACGGCACTGGTTTCCTGCGACCTGCTCGTCAGCGAATACACAGCGCTGCAGATGAAGAAGGCCGTGGTCGGCCATGGCCATGCCAAGAAGGAGCAAATCCAGGCCATGGTTCAGCGCCTGCTGAACCTGCCCGGCCTACCGGGGAAGGACGCGGCCGATGCGCTGGGCCTGGCCATCATGCATGCCCAGACGCGCGTCACCTTCGAGGCCATGGCTCGGCACGGAAGCCTCAAGCGCAAGCAGCATGCGCAGTACCGGGGCGGGCGTACGTACTGATTCGGGCTCGAACCAGCTGGCCGCTGTCAAGGCCAGCATGCGCAAGACCGTGGATCGTTCGGCTGCGGGGGGCACATAGGAAAGCTTGTTCATCACGGCTCCCAAAAAAAGTCCCCAGCGGCTCCGCGATACGCGGACGCATGGGAGTCACCGGGGACGAATCACCCCGAGATGGGGCGAGGAGACAAAGGAGCGACGGGTCGCGGGTTTCGCGTCGTCATGGGTGGCACGATAGCCAGACATTTGCTGCGCGTGAACCAAGATATTCGTGCATCGTTATGCGCGATGTGTCGGTCTCCGGGGTGGGAGGGAATGGCTATCGTGGTTGCCAGCGCTGCGGCCCGGACGGCTGCGGGGCTGCCGGCGCGAGCGTGGCGTTTGCGCCCTGAATACGGCTCCAGCGGTGATAGTGAGTCCCGCGGCGCGGACTCCATGCCTAGACGACAAGCTAGCCCGTCACCCGGCTGATCATCACCTGATCCACCCGATAGTTGTCCACGTCCATCACCTCGAAGCGCCAGCCGCCCCACTCGATGTGGTCGGTGCGCCGCGGGATGCGGCGCAGCATCACCATCAAGAAGCCGGCCAGGGTGTCGTACTGACCCGCATGCGGCCAGTCGTCCACGCCCAGCGCGCGCTGCACGTCGACCACGGGCGTAAGACCATCGGCGAGGAAGGAGCCATCGTCGCGGCGCACGATCTGCTGCTCTTCGTCGTGTGCAGCCACCAGCGAGCCCATCACCGTGTTCATCACGTCGTTCAAGGTGATGACGCCAACCACGAGGCTGTACTCGTTGACGATCACGGCGAAGTCTTCCAGCGCTTGGCGGAACTGCGCCAGCATCTCCGACAGCGAGAGCCGATCCGGCACGATCAGCACCTTGCGGATCAGCGCGTCGCTCTTGAGCTCCAGCGGCTCGCCGCGCAGCACGCGGGCGAAGAGCGCGGTGGCGTCCACATAGCCCACGATGCGATCGATCTCGCCGTCGCAGACGAGATAGGTGGAGTGAGGCTGCGTAACGACGCGCTGGCGGATCAACGGCTCGTCGTCGTCTCGGGAGAAGAAGACGATGTTCTCGCGAGTGGTCATCACGCTTTCCACGCTGCGCGTGTCGAGCTCGAAGACGTTGGCGATCAGCTGCTGCTCGGCCACGGCCACCACGCCGGACTGCAGCCCGGCCTCGGTCAGCGCGAGGATGTCGTCCTGCGTGACGGACTCGTCGCGCACAGCGGGCCGGCCCATCAGGCGGATCAGCGCCTCGGTTGCGTTGCTGAACAACCAGGCCAGGGGCTTGAGCAGGCCCACAAGCACCGACATGGGCCCGATCACCAGCAGCGCCATGCGCTCGGGCTCGTTCATCGAGATGCGCTTGGGCAACAGGTCCGCAAGCAGGATGAAGAGCACCGTGATGGCACCGAAGGAGATCGCGAAGGCCACGTCTGCGGCCAGGGCCGGCTCCATCGCGCGACTTAGCATGACCTGGAAGTACGGCGTGAGCGCACCTTCGCCCACGATGCCGCCGAGGATGGCCACGGCGTTGATGCCGATCTGCACGACGGTGAAGTAATGGCCCGGGTGCTGCTGCACGGCCAGGGCCAGTGCGGCGCGCGGATCGCCCTCGTCGCTGAGCTGCTGGAGCCGGAGCCGGCGGGAAGATGCGAGCGAGAACTCTGCGATGGAAAAGAAAGCACTGGCCGCAATCAGCGCGGCGATCACCAGAAGGCTGGAGCTCATGCAAGCAGTTTAGACCCTGCTTCACCGAGGCTTCCAGACCTCCTTCACCACGATGCCGTGCAGCGCCGCCGTGAAGCGCTTGGCGTCCGCATACGACAAGTGCGACCACTCAGGCTGCTCCAGCCCCTGCAGCTCCTTGTAGTCCTGAAAGTGGATGCCCGGCGCGCCGGTCTTGTGCAGCAGCACGTCCCAGGTCAGAGCCCGCGGGAACGCGTGCTCCTCGCCGCCGAGAAGAGGATCGGTGCTGGGCGCGCGCACGAAGAGCACGGCAACGCCACGGGCACGCAGCTTCGTCACCGCCTGGGCTGCGCGTTCGATCTGCTTGTCGCGGATCTTGGCAGCCTCTTCGGGCGAGGGACCGCCCGGACGCGGCCCGAAGACCTTCAACCAGACGCCGCGCGCATAGTCCCGATACGCTGCATCGTGTTCGACCTTGCTCCACATATGCGTGTTGCGGTCCGCTTCGCTGACGCTGAGTTTGCGCACGCTGAAGAAGGGAGGCAGGCCCTCCCGCTGTGGCCAGGCCTGGCGCTCGAGCACGGTCCCGAGCGCGAAGTCCGGGTCATAGAAGGCCAGGTTGGGTTCGACCAGGCGCATGGACAGCCATTGGCCCACCCGCTGCGACGGAGACTCCTTGCGGAAGTAGTCGAGCGCGCGGCCGCGGAAAGCGCCCCCGGTGAAGAACAGGCCAGGCGTCACGCCGACGATGAGCCGGCCAGTGAACTTCGGATCATCGGCCAGGTCTTCGAGAAAGCTCACCGGCGAGGTGCCCTCGAGCGCGAGCTGGATGGGGCGCTTGCCGTCGAGTTGCTCCCACACGTCGAGCTGCAGGTCGAACAGAAGACGCGAGGACCCGAGGATGACGGTGGCATCGCCCTCGCCGGCGTCGATACGGCGGCGCTGCATGGCCCAGAGGCCATCGCTGTTGCTGATGCTGGGGCTGGCGCCGTAGTCGCGCCAGTACCATTCCCAGCCGCCCACCAACACGGCGAACATCAGGAACGCCTGCACCAGGACGCGGACCCAGGGCCGCTCGGGAACCGGCCGCGTGGGTACGGGCTGGGCCACGCCGGGGCGGTCCGCGGCGGTTTCGCGCATGGCGTGCGGGGCGCGTTGCAAGATCAGGTCAGCAACCATGACAGGCCTCCGACTCAGAACTGGAAGTAGATGAAGGCATTGCCGGTCCCCTGCGAGATGACGACGGCAAAGGCCATCAGCGCCCACACGGCCGACAGGGCCAGCGCCGGGCTGCGTGCGACGACGGTCTCCAGCGTGCTGCTGCGCATGCGCCAGTGCACGAGGAGCAGCGCGGTGATAACGACCGCCGTCTTGATCAGCGCATAGCTCGCCAGCATGGGGCCGGCCTTGTCGTTGAGCCCGACCATGCCGGAGAGGATCTGGCCCGCGCGCTGGAAGCTGTGGGCGCGGAAGAAGACCCAGGTCACGTTGATGAGCGCGTAGGTCAGCAGGCCCAGGCCGAGGAAGGCGAGCGGCCCGGGCTTGTAGCCCTTCAAGCGCGTGCGCAGGGCCCGCTCCACGGCCAGGTAGAGCCCGTGCAGGCCGCCCCACACGACGAAGGTCCATGCCGCGCCGTGCCACAGGCCCCCCAACAGCATGGTCCCCATCAGCGCGATGTAGGTCCGTGCCACGCCGTGTCGGTTGCCGCCCAGCGGGATGTAGAGATAGTCGCGCAGCCAGGACGAGAGCGTGATGTGCCAGCGCCGCCAGAAGTCGGAAAAGCCCACGGCCGCGTAGGGAAAGCGGAAGTTGTCTGGCATGGCGAAGCCCAGGCACAGGGCCGCGCCGATGGCGGTGGTGGAGTAGCCCGCGAAGTCGCAGAAGATCTGCCCGCTGAAGGCCAGCGTGCCGGCCCAGGCGTCGATGAAGCCGGGCGCCTCCTTGGCGTCGTAGACGTGCTCCACGACGCTGGACAGCAGGGTGTCGGCCAGCACCACCTTGTTGAACAGGCCCAGGGTCATCAGCGCCAGGCCGAAGCACAGCTGGTCGGCGCTGGCGCGGCGGGGAACAGCAAACTGCGGCACCAGCTCGGTCGGCCGCATGATGGGCCCCGCCACCAAGTGCGGGAAGAAGGTGACGAAGAGCGCGTAGTCCAGCAGATTGTTGGCCGGCTCGGCGCGCCGCAGGTAGATGTCCAGGGTGTAGGACATCGTGGCGAAGGTGTAGAAGGAAATGCCCACGGGCAGCACGATGCTGTCGTGCGGTGCCTGGTAGCTCACGCCCAACGCGCCCAGCGCGAGCGCAACGTTGTCGAGCAGGAACTGGCCGTACTTGAAATAGCCCAGCAGCCCCAAGTTGGCCACCACCGAGACCAGCATCCACAGGTGCCGGCTGCGGTCGCGCCGGGCGGCCACCAGGCCCCGCGCGGCGTACCAGTCCACCACAGTGGAGATCCACAGCAGGATCACGAAGGGCGGGTTCCAGGCCGCGTAGAAGATGTAGCTGGCAACAAGCAGCTGGACCTTGCGCGCCTTCCAAGGCAGGGGCAGCGAATGCAATGCCAGCACGATCGCGAAGAACGCGACGAAGCTCAGACAGTTGAAGACCATGGCAACCCTCCGGATGAGAAGGAAGCTCGTGCGCGCCGCGACTGCCTGGCTGCATGGGCAGCGCATATTGGCAGCAGTCGCACGCCTTGCCAATATGACTTGTACGGGTGGCTTCTAGAATCCCTCCCCCGATGTCTGCCCCGTCCCCGAACACCTCCCTCACCCGCATGCTCGCGGGCTTCGTCCGCCGGCACTGGACGGCCTATGCCTCGGCCGCCGTGATGCTGGCCGGCATCGCGCTGCTACTCGTGTGGATCCCTCGCCAGGTCGGCCACGTGGTCGACGGCCTCGTAGCGGGCCGTTTCCGCGACGGCGGGCTGCTGATCCAGCTCGGCCTGCTGCTGGGCGCCGGCGCCTCGGTCTATCTGCTGCGGGTGTGGTGGCGACTGCGACTCTTCGGCGCCAGCTACCAGTTGGGCCGCGAGTTGCGGACGCGGCTGTACCGGCGCCTCACGCTGCAAGGCCCGGTCTTCTTCCAGGCCAAGCGCACGGGTGACCTCATGGCCCTGGCCACGAACGACACCGACGCCATCGAGATGGCCGCCGGCGACGCCCTGCTGGCAGGCTTCGACGGCACGCTCACCCTGATCCTCGTGCTGACCATGATGACCCTGGGCGTGGACTGGCGCCTGGGCCTGGCGGCGCTGATCCCCTTCCCGCTGATGGCGCTCTCGTTCTGGTGGATCTCCAATCAAGTGCATACGGCCTGGCAGAGCTCGCTCACGCGCTTCTCCGGCATGAACCAGCATGTGCAGGAGGGCCTGGCCGGCGTACGCACCGTGCGCGCGCTGGGCCTGGTGGAGCGCAACGCGCGCCAGTTCGGCGAGCTGGCCGGCAGTGCCGCCGAGGCGAGCTACATGGCGCAGCGCTGGGAGGCGGCCTACGAACCGGCCGTGGGCATGACCCTGGGCGCGGCCACGGCGATCGCGCTGGGTCTGGGTGGCTACCTGGTCGCCATCGACGAGCTGACGATCGGCCAGTTGACCTCCTTCACCATGTACCTCGGCCAGCTGATCTGGCCCATGTTCGCGGCGGGTTGGGTGCTGTCGCTGCTGGAGCGCGGTCGCGCGGCCTGGGGGCGGCTGGAGCCGGCCTTGAGCGAGCCGCTGTGCCTGGATGACCGCGGCACTCAGGCCATGCCTTCGGCTGCGTCCCTGGGCTTCGAACACCTGTGCTTCTCGTATCCGGAGGCCGCCAAGGCCGCGGTGGACGACGTGTCGCTCACGCTCAAACCCGGTGGCACGCTGGGCCTCGTCGGGCCCACGGGCGCGGGCAAGTCCACGCTGCTGCGCCTGCTACTGCGCCAGTTCGAACCGCAGGGCGGCGTGATCCGCGCGGGCGGCGTGCCGCTCAACGAGATCCGCCTGCAGGCTCTGCGCGAGTCGATCGCCTGGGTGCCTCAGGAGCCCTTCCTCTTCAGCGCCTCCATCGCCGAGAACATCGCGCTGGCCCAGCCGGGCGCGACGCGGGCGCAGGTCGAGGAAGCAGCGCGCATGGCGGCCGTGGACGCCGACGTGCGCCGCCTGCCCCAGGGCTACGACACCGAGGTCGGCGAGCGCGGCGTGACGCTCTCGGGCGGCCAGCGCCAGCGCGTGGCGATTGCACGCGCTCTGCTCTCCGATGCGCCCATCCTGCTGCTCGACGACGCCCTCTCGGCCGTGGACACCGGCACCGAGACGCAGATCCTGGCCCACCTGCGCGAGCTGCGGGAGATCCGCCCTGAACGCAGCGTCATCATCGTCAGCCACCGCTTGTCGGCCGTCATGGAGGCGGACCATATCGCCGTGATCAAGTCCGGCCACATCACCGAGCAGGGCAGCCACGCCGAGTTGCTGGAGCTGGCCGGCTGGTACGCGCAGCAATGGCGTTATCAACAGATCGAGGCCAGTCTTGACGCAGCCTGAACAGAAGGTGGAACGCCCCTGGGCCGCCGTCGGCCTGCTCATCAAGGCGGCCGACGGCGAGCGCCCCACTCTGTGGCGCGGGTTCGCGTGGCTGCTGATCGCCTCGGGCCTCGAGGCGCTCGTGCCGCTGGCGGGCAAGCGCTATATCGACACCTATCTGCTGCCGCGCAATTTCGACGTCGCCGCGATGGCGGGCCTCGTGGCCGCCGGCCTGCTATGCACTTGGGCCTCGTGCTGGATCCGCTACGCCCAGCTCGCGCGCATGGCTGGCGTAGCGCGGCGCTCGGTGCTGCGCCTGCGCGAGCGCGTGTACTCACATGTGCTGGGCCTGCCCATGGCCTTCTTCGACAAGGCCATCACGGGCCAGCTCGTCAGCCGCGTGACCAACGACACCGAGGCCGTCAACACGCTCTATCGCCAGGTCCTCTATGTGATGCTGGACTGCAGCATCATCGTCGTCAGCTCCATGGTGGCCATGGCACTGCTTGACTGGCGGCTGATGCTGATCGTGGCGCTGCTGGTGCCGGCCATGGTCGTCATCATCCTGCTCTACCAGCGCTTCAGCGGCAAGGCCGTGCAGCGCCAGCGCCAGCTGCGCAGCGACATCAATGCGCAGATGGCCGAGAGCATCGCCGGCATGGCCGTGCTGCAGGCGGCCGGCGCGGCGCAGCGCTTCGAGGCGAAGTTTGCCGACACGAACGCTCGTCACCTTGAATCGCGCAAGGCCGAGCTGCGCGCCAATGCCTGGCTGCTGCGCCCGGCCCTGGATCTGCTCAACATCTTCTTGATCAGCACGGTCATCTACGGCTTCGGCAGCCGCGAGATGTCGGCCGTGCAGGTGGGCCTGCTCTACGCATTCCTCGGCTACATCTCGCGCGTGGTGGAGCCGCTGATCCAGATTACCTTGCAGTTCGGCCAGCTCCAGCAGTCCATGGTCGCTGCCTCGCGCGTGGGCGGGCTGCTCGACGAGATGGCGCCGGTGCCGCAGGCCGAGACCAGCCGCGGTGTGGAGCGCGGCGAGATCGCCATCGCCTCGGTCAGCTTCGGCTACGACCCCGAGCGGCCCGTGCTGCACGACCTGAGCCTCGCCATTCCCGCCGGCTCCTTCTGCGGCATCGTCGGCCACACGGGCAGCGGCAAGAGCACCCTGCTCTCTCTACTCTTGCGCTTCTACACGGCGCAAGCCGGCCGCATCACCATCGACGATCAGGCCCTGGCCCTGCTGCCCGACGACACCTTCCGCGCCGCGGTGGGTCTCGTGCCGCAGGAGCCCTACCTGATGGCAGCCAGCGCGCGCGAGAACATCGCCATGGGCCGCGCGATCCCCGAAGAGACACTGATCGCCGCCGCCAAGGCTGCACGGGTGCATGAATTCCTGTCAACGCTGCCCGAGGGCTACGAGACCCTGCTCGGCGAGGGCGGAGCGCGCGTGTCCACCGGTCAGAAGCAACTGATCGCAATGGCCCGCGCCCTGGCCGGTAGCCCGCGCATCCTCTTCCTCGACGAGGCGACATCCAACATCGACAGCGCCACCGAGCGCACGATCAGCGAGGCGTTGGACGCGCTGCACGGCACGGTCACTGTCGTGGCGATCGCGCACCGGCTCTCGACGATTCGCGCGGCGGACCAGATCGTCGTGCTCAACCATGGGCATCTTGCCGAGCGAGGCACGCACGAGGCGCTGATGGAGATCGAGGGCGGCTTGTATCAGCGGCTGGTGCAGTTGCAGGCGCTGGAAGAGTGAGGCGCGACTGAGCGGCGAGCCCGGCCGCGCAGGCGAGCAGGTTCCACTGCACGGGTGGGCCTGCGGCCGACTTCCTTCAGTGCTCGTCAGCCGGCTCGCGACGAGAACTCGCTTCGCCTATATGTGTGAGGCGCTGGGGCCCGCAAAGGTCTCGTGCAAAGGCCTCGTGCAAACGCCTCGTGCAGAGGCCTCGTGTCAGAGGACCGGGGCGTAGCGCGGCTTGCTCAAGCCAGCCCAGCAAAACCCAGCAAAACCCAGCACAACCCAGCCCAGCACCACCCAGCCCAACCCTACCAAGCCGGCGCCAACTGTGCAAAGCCAGGCGGCGCCAGCTTTTCATCCTCGAAGCTCACGATCTCATAGGCTGTCTCGTCCGCCAGCAAGGCGCG
>Ga0213872_10001081_pt1 | contig 18782 bp, 21 predicted proteins | sample VelepicomBERX_R2_FD_160071 | JGI IMG/M metagenome (GOLD analysis project Ga0213872, IMG submission 160071) | Rhizosphere microbial communities from Vellozia epidendroides in rupestrian grasslands, the National Park of Serra do Cipo, Brazil - RX_R2 | ecosystem: Host-associated > Plants > Roots >...
TGCCGCCGGTGATGTTCTATTCGACGACGCGCGACGACCGCGTCCACCCGGGCCATGCGCGCAAGATGGCCGCCAGGATGGAGGCCGAGGGCTATCAGGTCGACTACTTCGAGAACATCGAGGGCGGCCACCACGGCCCGGTCGTGACCGAGCAGCTCGCCACGCGCATCGCACGCACCTTCACCTTCCTGTGGAGCCACGTCGGCCCGGACGCGTCGCAGCGTTGAACGCGGCCGGTCCTACACTCGCGCGACCTCACGCGACAAGCAAGGAGCAGCGCATGGCAGCACGATCAATCCAGGCAATCCTGGCGTCCATGGCATTGGGCCTCGGCGCTCTCGTGCTGGCAGGGCCGGCCACCGCCGCGCCCGACGATCCGCCGCCCGCCGGGCACATCACCGGCATCGGCGGCGTGTTCTTCAAGGCCAAGGACCCGAAGACGCTGGCCGCCTGGTACCGCGACGTGCTGGGCATGCCGGTCCAGCCCTGGGGCGGGGCGGCGCTGCGCTACGACGCGCCGGGCCATCCGCCCGTTGCCGCGTGGAGCGCCTTCCCGGCCACGACCAAGTACTTCGCACCGTCGACCAGCGACTTCATGATCAATTACGCCGTCGACGACATGGATGCGATGGTCGCGCGGCTGCAGGCCAAGGGCGTCGAGATCCTCAAGCGCAGCGACGACGACGAGAACGGCCGCTTCGCGTGGATCGTCGACCCGGAAGGCAACAAGATCGAGCTCTGGGAGCCCAAGCGGGCAGTGAAGCCTTGAGGCTTTGATGCCGCGCGCTCAGCTCGCGGCGTAGGCCAGCATCCCGGCCACGAGCGCGTCGAAGGTGGCGCGGCAGCGCGGGCTGCCGCGCAGGTCCTCGTGCATCGTCACCCAGGTCTCCAGCGCGAACGCCATCTGCCGGGGCAGCAGGCGCACGAGCGCGCCGTCGCGCCGCGCCAGCGGCACCTGGCACATGCCGATGCCGGCGCCCGCGCGGATCAGCGCGAGCTGGGCGAGATTGCTGTCGCTGCGCAGAGAGAACATGTCGCGCCGCAGGCCCTTGAGCGAGCGCTCGGCCTGGCGCAGGTAGGGCGTGGGCTGGTCGTAGCCGATCAGCGTGTACGCGGCGAGCTGCTCCAGCGAGCGCGGCGTGCCGTGGCGCTCGAGGTAGTCGCGCCGCGCGTGCAGGCCGACGTCGATGCGGCCGATGCGCCGCGCCAGCAGCTGCTCCTGGCGGGGCTCGGCCATGCGCACGGCGATGTCGGCCTCGCGGTGCAGCAGGTCCTGCACGCGATCGGTCAGCACGAGCTCGATGCGCAGCGCCGGATGCGTCGCGCGCAGCGCGGCGATCACGGGCGGCAGGACCTCCACGCCGACCACGTCGCTGCAGCTGACGCGCACGACGCCCTTCACCTCGCCGGGCCCGCCCTGGCTGCCGGCCGCGCGCTCGAGCGCCGCCGCCGTGCTCTCCATGGCCTGCGCGTGCGGCCGCAGCGCCTCGGCAGCCTCGGTCGGCAACAGGCCGGTCTGGGAGCGTGTGAAGAGCACCAGGCCGAGCTGCCGCTCCAGCGCGCCGACATGGCGCCCGACGGTGGGCTGCGTGATGTCCAGCGCGCGTGCGGCGCCGGACAGCGATCCCTCGGTCAGGACGGCGAGAAAGCTGCGGTAGAGCTCCCAGCCGACGGCGGTCTTGGTCATACGGAAATGTATAGCTGCTGGGCGATGGTCGGCAATTCCATTGGAAGTCTCGGACTTCCAGAATTCAGCCCATCGACCCTCACTCCACAAGGAAGACGACATGAACGCTATCGACAAGACGGCCCTGGTCCTCGGCGCCACCGGCGGCATCGGCGGCGAGGTCGCACGCCAGCTGCGCGACGCCGGCTGGACGGTGCGCGCCCTCAAGCGCGGCGCCACCGAGGCCACGCAGCAACGCGACGGCATCACCTGGCTGCGCGGCGACGCGATGAATCGCGCCGACGTGATGCGCGCAGCGCAGGGCTGCGCTGTCATCGTCCACGCCGTCAACCCGCCGGGCTACCGCGACTGGGACCGGCTCGTGCTGCCGATGATCGACAACACCGTGGCCGCCGCCACGGCGCTGGGCGCCACCGTCGTGCTGCCCGGCACGGTCTACAACTTCGGCCCGGACGCCTTGCCGACGCTGGCCGAGGACGCGCCGCAGCATCCCGTCACGCGCAAGGGCGCGATCCGCGTCCAGCTGGAGCAGCGCCTCGAGGCGGCGAGCCGGCAGGGTGCGCGCGTGATCATCGTGCGCAGCGGCGACTTCTTCGGCCCGCGGCCCGGCAACAACTGGTTCTCGCAAGGGCTGGTGAAGCCGGGGCAGCCGGTGCGGACCATCGCCAATCCAGCCAATGCCGGCGTCGGCCACCAGTGGGCCTATCTGCCCGATGTGGCGAGGACGATGGTCGAGCTGCTCGCCCATCGCGACGCGCTCGGCCCGTTCGAGCGCTTCCACCTCGCCGGCTTCTGGGATGCGACGGGCACCCAGATGGCCGAAGCGATCCAGCGCGTCGTGGCGCGGCGCACCGGCCGCGCGCCGCGCATCGGCCGCACGCCCTGGTGGCTGCTGCGCCTGATGGCGCCCTTCGTGACGACGCTGCGCGAGCTGATGGAGATGCGCTACCTGTGGCGTCAGCCCGTGCGCATGAGCAACCGGCGCGTGATCGAGGCGCTGGGCCGCGAGCCGCGCACGCCGATCGACGAAGCCGTGGAGGCTTCGCTCATCGGCCTGGGCTGCCTGCCCGCGGCGGATCTGCAGTCGAGGCTGCAGTCAGCGTGAGGCGTGTACGCCGCGGTTCACCGAGCGAGCATGAGGGCGAATTCCTCGGCGAACCGGTGTGCATCGCCGGGCCAGCGCGCCGAGAGGTAGTTGCCGTCACGCACCGCGAAACCCAGGCCGAGATGCCCGGGTGCATCGCGCCGCAGGCTGACGGGGCCGGCGTCGAAGTCACCGGGCCGGGCCAGCGCGCGCGTGACTTCGGACTGCACGGTCTCGGGGTAGGTGCGGTAGTAGTCGCCCATCCAGGCGCGCGTCAGCCACCAGGCCGTGAGCTCCATCTGCGCCGTCAGCGCGGTGCTGCGCCGGCCGTGCAGCACGGAGCGGCCCTGCGCGTCGCGCGAGCGCGCCGCGACGACGCTGCCGTGGCAGATCGCGCCGACCGGTTTATCGAGCGCGAACATGGCCGCCACGAAGGCTTGCAGCGCCGTCGATTCGAGATAGGGCCGCACGCCCTGCGCGTGGCCGCCGGGAAGGATCAGGCCGGCGAACTCGTCCGCCTGCAGCGCTGCATAGGCGAGCGGGCGCTGGAAGGCCGCGTCGCGCAGCAGGGCCTCGTAGGCCTGGCGGCCGTTGGCATCGGCGCGCAGCACGCCCGCGAGCAGGCCCAGGCCCTGGCCCGTCACCATGACGGGGTCGGCGCTGGCCGGGCCACCGTCGGGCGTCGCGAAGACGAGCTCGTGGCCCTTGGCCTGGAGGATGCGCCAGGGGACAGCGACTTCGGTCGGATCGAAATCCTGGTTGGGCAGCGCGATCAGCAGTTTGGCCATGGTGTCGGGTGTCAGCGCGGCGCGAGCGCCCGCAAGAATTCTTCCGGCGGCGCGCTTTCGGGCCAGGCCGGCACGCCGTCGGGCAGCGTCAGCCAGGCCTGCTTGCGCTTCACCCAGATGTGGGCGACGACCTCGAGCTCGTCGCTGCGGTCCAGCGTGCCCGCGCGCACGACGACGAGGCCCGGCCGCGCGCTGTTGGTGTTGTAGATGCGCGTGTAGCAGACGCTGCAGATGCGCTGCTTGGAGACCCGGCCGCTCGGGCTGGTCAGCTCATAGACCACGATGGGACCGCTGACGCTCAGGAGCGACTCGGGCTGGGGCGTCTGCTGGCTGAAGGCGCTGCCGCTCCAGGTCTGGCAATCGCGGCAATGGCAGGCGTAGGTGCGCGGCAGCTGGTCCAGCGCGAGCGTGTAACGGACGGCGCCGCAGCGGCAGCCGCCTTGGATTTCAGGCATGGCGTCGGCTCCTCCTCGCGTGGGGTCGCGTGTTCAAAGACGGACCGGCGGCACGACGCCGCCATTCACGAAGACGTTGAGCAGGTCGCCGATCTTGAAGGGCTTGCGCAGCACCTCGCAGACGGCGAGCGCGGCGAGTTGGTCTTCCTCCTTGCGCCCCAGCTCGGCGGCGATCACGACGACCGGCGCGTCGGCGCGGCTGTTGAACTTGCCGTGGCGCAGTTCGCCGAGCAGGTCGACGGTACGGGCGCCGTCGTCGAAGTCCAGCACCACGGCTTCGAAGGCGGCGCTCGTGGCCAGCAGCACGCGGGCGCGGTCGATGGTGCTTGCCTCCTGGATCTCGGCCACGCCGAGATCGCGCGCGACCGTGACGATGGTGCGACGCATGACGAAATGCTGCTCGAACAGCAGCACGCGGGGCAGGGGCTTGGCGCTGCCCGTCATGGTGCGGCCTCGGCGTCGTCGCGGCCGGCCAACGCCTCGTTGACGAGCCCGCGCAGCGCTTCGAGCACCGCTCGCTCCACCGCGCCCAGCTTGCGCGGCACCTTGTCGATCACGCACAGCGTGCCGATGCGATGGCCGCTGGGCGCGTTGATCGGCGCGCCGGCGTAGAAGCGCAGGTGCAGGTCGCCGGTGACGAGCGGGTTGTCGGCGAAGCGCGGATCGAGGCTGGCGTCCTCGACGACGAAGAGCTCGGACGAGACGATGGCGTGGCCGCAGAAGGAGATGTCGCGGCTGGTCTCGGTGGCGTCCAGGCCCAGGCGCGACTTGAACCACTGGCGCCGGCCGTCGACCAGGCTCACCAGCGCCACCGGCATGTCGAGCTGCTCGGCGGCGAAGCGGACGACGCGGTCGTAGCGCTCGTCGGGCGGCGTGTCGAGCAGCAGGAGCTGCTGCAGCGCTTGCAGCCGCTCGGCTTCATCGGCGGGGATCGGGGCAGGTGTCATGGCGGCGATCGGACGAGTCGCCCCGAGTATTCCACCGATCCGCCTCAGGCCCGGCGCTTGCGTTCGCCCTTCTCCTGCCTCGGGACGACCTGGCCGGCACCGGGCAGGGTCGGCTTGGGCAGCCGGGCGAGCTCGTCCTTCGCGACTGCCAGCGCGGCGCGCGCGTCGGGCAGCACGGGCGCCTGGGCCGTCGGTGCGTCGAAGCCGAAGGCCGCGCGCAGGTCGCCGAAAGTCTCGCGGCGCCAGGCGCTGATATTGGGCTCCTTCACGCCGGTGAACTGCTCGAGGAACTGCAGGACCGAGGTGTGATCGAAGGGCTGGCTGCAGACCCAGCCGCCCGCCGTCCAGGGCGAGACGATGATGGCCGGCACGCGGAAGCCCGCGCCCGCCGGCACACCGTCGACGAACTCGTGCGGCGTGCCGGCCGGCGGCACGGGCGGCGCGACGTGGTCGAACAGGCCGTCGTTCTCGTCGTAGTTGAGGATGAAGACCGTCTTGGCCCAGACCTCCGGATTGGCGGCGATCGCCTCGATCTTGCTGGCGATGAAGGCGGCGCCGTCGGCGGGCGTGAACTCCGGGTGCTCGGACTGGAAGCTCGTCGGCAGGATCCAGGAGACGGCCGGCAGGCGGTCGTTGCGCGCGTCGTCCTCGAACTGGCCTTCGGGGCCGCGCACGAGGCCCTTCTGATGCAGCGGCGAGTCCTTGTGCGCCACGCGGAACTGATGGAAGAGCTCCAGCATGTTGGTGCCGTAGTTGTCTTCCTGCTGGTAGACCTTCCAGCTCACGCCGGCCGCTTCGAGGCGCTCGGCGTAGGTCGTCCAGGTGTAGCCGCCGCCCGGCACCTTGTTGCTGATGATGGGGCCGCCATCCCGGCCGTCGGTATCGATGGTGCCGGTCATCCAGTACATGCGGTTCGGCCAGGTCGGGCCCATCATCGACGAGTGATAGCCGTCGCAGATCGTGAAGGCCTCGGCCAGCGCGAAGTGAAAGGGGATGTCGGCGCGCTGGTAATGGCCCATCGTGTAGGGCCCGTTCGCGCCCTCGGCCTTGCGGTGCGCAGGCACCCAGTTGTCCATGCGACCGCCGTTCCAGGCCTCGTGCTGCACCTGCCAGCTGTGGTTGGTCGACGGGATCTTCTGCGCACTGGTCTTGCGCGTGTCGAGGTGGAAGGGCAGAAGGTAGCCGTCCGGGTTCTCGGGGTCGGGCTGCTGGAAGACCGACTTGCCCGCGTGCGGGCCTTGCAGCGGCATGGCGTTCGGGTCGTCGAAGCCGCGCACGCCGGCCAGCGTGCCGAAGTAGTGGTCGAAGGAGCGGTTCTCCTGCATCAGCAGGACCACGTGCCTGATGTCCTTGAACGAAGCCGGCCGCGCATTGGCGGGCGCCTGGGCCAGCGCGCGCTGCACGCTCGGCGGCAGCAGGCTCAGGCCGGCGGCACCGGCGGCTTGCTGGAGAAGACGGCGGCGGGCCGGGTTCGGCGGGGTGTCTGGCATGGCGGCGCGATCAGTGGAAGCAGTGGCAGGAAACGATACGCGCGTTCAGGGACAAGTCCGTGAACACGGCGAAGTTAGCGCCCGCTTGATGCACCGTGGTACACTATCGGGATAGATTCGCACAAGACCGTTCTTCTAAGGTCTTATCTGCAGCCCCGCTGGCCTTCTCCAGGCTGTTTCTCGCGAGCGGCTCGCTACAGCTTCCCCCACTGATTGTTCTTGAGTGTTTCTGTCTCCGCAGGCCATGTCGGCCCCGGAGGAATCTGTTCATCCGTTTTTCTCAAAGGACATCAAATGACGATCCAGACCGGCACCGTGAAGTGGTTCGACGACGGCAAGGGCTTCGGCTTCATCACGCCGGCCGACGGCACCAAGGACCTCTTCGCCCACCACAGCGAAATCCGCAACAACGGCGGCTTCCGCACGCTGGCCGAAGGCGCCCAGGTGGAATTCGAAGTCAAGCAAGGCCCCAAGGGCCTGCAGGCTGCGAACATCCGCGCGCTGTAAGCAAAGGCGCGTTTGCGCCGACCATGGGCACCTGTGGTGCCCATCCCAAAACCGCGCCAAGACGGTTCCCGCCGATCAAGGCGCACACCTCAAGAAATCATGCAGAACAAAAGCATTGAGGTGGGGCGTTTCCTTGTCTCACCGATGACCAACCCCGATGCCGACGGACATTTCGTCGCCTCGGTTTCCATCCGCTCCGGCAAAGGCTCGGCCAGCGTGGATCGCGTCATGCGATTCAAGCCCCGCTTCGCCAACCCGGGCGCCGCGCTGCGTTACGCCGCTGCCGAAGGCACGGCCTGGGCGCAGCAGCATTGATTGACCCGCGGCCCACGCGGCCGCGACCCGAATCGTGCAGGACGAAGCCCTCTGCGGCGGCGCCTGCCCACAACCCAGGAGCGCCACGATGGCCAAGGAAGAACTGATCGAGATGCGCGGTGTCGTCAACGAAGTGCTCCCGGACTCGAGGTTCCGTGTACAGCTCGACAACGGGCACGAGATCATTGCCTACACGGGCGGCAAGATGCGCAAGCATCACATTCGCATCCTCGCCGGCGACAACGTCTCGCTCGAGATGTCGCCCTACGACCTGACCAAGGGTCGCATCACCTTCCGCCACCTCGAGCGCCAGATGCCCACGTCGCAGCCGCGCACGTACCGCAAGTAAGGCGGTCCCGCGGCGGGCCCCCGCGGCTCGCCGTGCTCAAGCCTGCGTCGCGCGATGCAAGGCCCGGATCAGGTCGCTCTGCGTGAGGATGCCGACAAGGCGGTTCTCGCCGTCGACGACGGGCAGGTGATGGTGGCCTGACTCGGCATACAGCGGCACGAGTTCGCTGATGCGCTGGTCGCGCGCCACGCTGCGGACCGCACGGCTCATGATCTGGCCGACGACCTCGGGCTTGTCGGTGTGCGTCAGGCCGCTGGGCCGCACGAAGGCGCGCAGGCGGCCGCTCAGCGCGGTCGCGCCGTCGGCGCCGGCATGGCGCAGGAAATCGGCCGGCGTGACGATGCCGATGACGCGCTGAACCCGATCGACCACGGGTAAGGCCTTGACGTGATGCCGCTGCAGCTGGGCCCAGGCCTCGTCGAGCGGCGTGCCGAACTCGGCCGTCTGCGGCGCGGGCGTCATCAAATCGGCGCATACCAGGGCGCCGAAGCTGCGCTGGTAGGCCGCGGCCTCGGCGTGGTGGAGCAGGTGCTCGAGGTCGTCGCGGCTGATGTCGACGACCTGGTTGTAGTGGGCGAGCGCCGCGTCGAGGTCGGCCGCCGAGAAGCGCGCCGCGGCGTCTGCCGGCAGCGCTGGCGCGGCCTGTCCGTGCGGATAGCGGCGCCCGGTCAGGCCGTTGTAGACCATGCCGGCCAGCACCAGCAGCAGGCAGTTCACCGCCACCGGGAACAGCACGAACTGCAGCGGCACGGCGCCCAGCGCGCTCAGCAAGGCCGCCGCGCCGCCCGGCGGATGCAGGCAGCGCATCGCGAACATCACGCCGATCGCAAGGCCCACCGCCACGGCGCCAGCCCAGGCGGGATCGTGGATGAAGAGCGCACAGCTCGCGCCGACCAGGGCCGAGAGCGTGTTGCCGCCGATGACGGACCAGGGCTGCGCCAGCGGGCTGGCCGGCACGGCGAACACGAGCACGGCGCTGGCGCCGATGGGCGCGACGATCCACGCGCCCGGCCCGGCACCATGCAGCGCCCGCGCCAGCAGCGCCGTGAACAGGATGCCGAGCAGCCCGCCGACCCCGGCGCGCAGCCGCTCGCGGCTGCCGACGCGCATGCGGGCGGGGAAGCAATCGCGCGCGATGCGGGCGAGTGTCTGCACCATGCTCATCGCCGACTCCACCAGGCCAGGCCTTCGATCTGGCGCGGCCGCTCGCGCACTTCTTCTTCGTGGTGATGGGCCAGCGTCGGCTCGACGAGGTCGCTGCGCGCGATCAGGCCGACCAGGCGCAGCGAGGCTTCGTCCGCCACGACCGGCAGCCGTTCGAGCTTGAGCCGCGCCATGCGCGTGGCTGCGGCGCGGCAGGTCTCGTGCGGCAGGGCGAAGGCCGGCGGCTGCTCGGCGCAGGCCGCGGCACAGGACGAGGCCAGTGGTGCCGCGGTCAGCACCGCGCGATCGACCATGCCGACGAGCCGTCCCGCATCCAGCACCGGATAGGCGCGATGCGCCTGCTGCGCGCCGAAGTGCTCGGCCAGCGCGCGGGCCACGGGCGTGTCGCCAGCGATGCTTTGCACCGCGCGGCTCATCCACTCCTCGACGGCATGGCGTTCGAGCGGATCGACGCCGGTCTCGCGCCAGATGTGGCGGCCGCGGCGCGCGATCTTCTCGGTCAGGATGGAGCGGCGCATCAGCACGACGGTGCAGCCGTAGGACACCATGGTCGTGGCCAGCAGCGGCAGCAGCGCCGAGGCGTCGCCGGTCAGGCCGAAGGCGAAGGCCGCGGCCATCAGCGGCGCGTGCATCACGCCGCCGAGCACGCCGGCCATGCACAGCAGCGGCCACAGCGCCGCGTCCTGCGCGGGCACGATCGCGCTGAGAAGCAGGCCGACGCCGGCGCCGATGGTGAGCACCGGCGCGAGCACGCCGCCCGAGGTCAGCGAGCCCAGCGCGACGAGCCAGATCACGGCCTTCACCGCGATGAGCCCGAGCGCCGCGCCGCCCGGCAGCTGGCGGTGCAGCAGCGCGTCGATGACGTCGTAGCCCACGCCCAGCGTGCGCGGCTCGAGCCAGCCGCCGACGCCGACGACCAGGCCGCCCAGCGCCGGCCACCACATCCAGTGCAGCGGCAGGCGGCCGAAGCCGTCCTCGATGGCATACAGCGCCTTGGAAAGACCCGCCGCCAGCACGCCCGACGCGAGGCCGGCGCCGAGGCATTCGAGCGCCAGCCAGGGGCTGCCGGCGCCCGTCGTCAGCGCGAACAGATAGCCCGGCTCGAGCAGCAGCGGCCGCGCGAAACCGGCCGCGGCGCAGGCCACGCCGACCGGCAGCAGGCTGCGCGGGCGCAGCTCGAAGAGCAGCACCTCGATCGCCAGCAGCACGGCCGCGAGCGGCGTGCCGAACACCGCCGTCATGCCGGCCGCCGCACCGGCCACGAGCAGGGCCTTGCGCTCGGCCGCGCTCAGGCGGACGAACTGCGCCAGCAGCGAGCCGATGGCACCGCCCGTCATGATGATCGGGCCTTCCGCACCGAAAGGCCCGCCGCTGCCGATGGCGATGCCCGAGGACAGCGGCTTGAGCACCGCCACCTTGGGCGACATCTTGCTCTGCCCGAACAGGATGGCCTCGATGGCCTCGGGAATGCCGTGGCCGCGGATCTTGTCGGTGCCCAGGCGTGCCATCAGGCCGACGATGAGTCCGCCCAGCGCCGGCACGGCGATGACCCACGCGCCCAGGTGATGCCCGGCCGGCGAGCGCTGCACGAGCGACAGCGACTGGTAGAAGAAGAGATTGGTGAACAGCCGGATCATCGCCAGCAGCAACCACGCGCCGCCCGTGGCGGCGAGGCCGATCACGACGGCCATCAGGGTCATGAGAGCCAGGCGCGCGTCCTGGTCGAAGTCGGCACGTTCGAAGTGGCGGTCGGCGTGGTCGCTGCTCATGATTCGAGATCGATCTGCGGCACGGCGAACACGCCGCGCAATGACTTGAGTTCGGCACGGTGCAGGTCGGCAAGCTGGCGCAGCAACTGCTCGCCCGCCGGGCGGAGATGGACCTGGACCTGGCGGCGGTCGGCTTCGTCGGGACGCTTCTCGACGAGTCCCTGCGCCTCGCAGCGCGTGACCAGCGCCACCGCGCCATGGTGCTGCATCTGCAGCCGCTCGGCCAGCTCGCCGACGCTGGCCCAGTCGCGCCCGGGCATGCCCTTGACCTGCAGCATCAGCAGGTATTGCTGCGGCGTGATGCCGGCTTCGCGCGCGGCGAGCTCCGAGAAGCGTTCGAAGCGGCGCATCTGGTAGCGGAACTCGGCGAGGGTCTCGAAATGCGGTTTGCTCAGGCGCGACGCGGCCATGCTGGGTCCATCGGGAAGGATCGTTACTGTATCACGATGTGATATTTATATGGTCGTGTGCGTCAAGTGCCGAGCTGGCGTATCACCTGAGTACCGCGCGGCGCAGCGGCCCGCACAATCGCGCGCCAGGGAGGACGTCCCACGATGGACATCGATCGATTCAAGCAACTGGTCGCGCGGCTCGAAACAGCAAGCGCGAGCGCCCCGCGTGCCTACCGGATGCGCGTCGCCGCGCTCGTGCTGCTCGGCTTCGCGCTGATGGCCCTGCTCTTGTGTGGACTCAGCGCCGGGCTCCTGCTCGCCGTGGGCGCTGTCATCTGGCTCGCCCTGAACGGCGTGCATGCCATCGTCTTGCTCGGCAAGCTGCTGATCTTTGCGGCCGTGCCGCTTTGGTATCTGTTCAAGACGACGATCAAGGCGATGTTCGTGCGCCTGCCGGCGCCGCAGGGCCGCGCGCTCAGCGCCGCCGAGGCGCCGGCCTTGTTCGCGGCGATCGACTCGATGCGCCAGCGCATGCGCGGGCCGCGTGTCCACCACGTGCTGCTCGTCGACGACGTCAACGCCGCCATCGTGCAGCGGCCGGCGCTCGGTCTCGTCGGGTGGCCGCGCAACTACCTGCTGCTTGGCCTGCCGCTGCTCGAAGGCATGTCGGAAAGCGAGGCTCTTGCCGTCGTTGCCCACGAATACGGCCATCTGGCCGGCGCGCACGGGCAGTTCGGTGCTTTCGTCTACCGCCTGCGGCACATCTGGGCGGCAGTCCAGGCGCAGTTGGCCCAGCTCGAGGGTCGCGCCATCGCCGTGCTCGCGCGGCCGCTGATGCGCTTCGTGCCCTATTTCAACGCCTACACCTTCGTGCTGGCGCGCGCCGACGAATACGCCGCGGATGCTGCATCGGCCGAGCTCGTCGGGCACGCGGCTGCGCAGCACGCACTCAAGCGCGTGAACATCCTCGGATCGCAGCGCACGCGCTTCATCGAGAACGTCTTCGAGGGCTGCAAGGATACGAATGCCCCGCCTGCCGACCTTTCGGAGCGTTGGGCACTGCACCTCGTCGAGGACCTGGAAGCGCCCGACGCGCAACGCTGGCTCGGCAATGCACTGGACCGCGAGAAGCATTGGTCCGACACGCATCCGACGCTGCGCGCACGGCTGGAGGCACTCGGCGGGCACGCGGCAATCGATACCCCGCCGCCGCCTGTCGAAGGCCCGAGCGCCGCGCAAGCCTGGCTGGGAGCGCGCCTCGCGCCCCTGCGCGCCGAGTTCGCGCTGGCCTGGGCGAACGGCGTACGCCAGCCCTGGTCCCAGCATCACGACGAGCTGAGCGGCCAGCGCGAACGCCTGGTCGTCCTGCACGGCATGGCGGAGCGCAGCGAGGACGAGCGCTATGAGCGCTGGCGCCTGATGCTGCGCCACGAGTGCACACCCGCGCTGGTCGAAGAGCTGGCGGCGTTCAACGCCGCGTCGGCGGGCGATGCGGTGGCCCTGTATTTCGAAGGTGCTGCCCGCCTGGCGCTGGCAGACGAGGCCGGCCTGCCCATCCTCGACCGATCCGTTGCGCTCGACGCCAGCCTGACCAAGGCCGCGGCGGAGCGTGCCCACGAGTTCCTTCGCAAGCAGGGCCGCAACCAGGAAGCCGATGTCCAGGCGCAGCGCTGGCAGGCGCGCGATGCGCTTGAGGCGGCGCGAGCGCATCAGCTCGAGCATGTGTCGGCGCAAGACATGCTCGCTCCGCACGAGCTGCCGGCCGAGACATTGCAGGCTATCCGGGCCTTGCTCGATCGCGATGGCCGGGGCGCTATCGCGAGCTTGTACCTGGCGCGTCGCGTGATCGCGGCCGACCCGCAGGCGCGGCAATGGCTGCTCGGCGTCGAAGCGAGCTGGTGGGCTCGCCGGCTCGGCAAGCAGCGCCAAGTGATCCAGCGGCTCGCGGCCCATGAGTGGCCGATGCCGCTGATGCTCATCACGCTCGATGGCCGGTACAAGCCGCTCCGGCCGAAGTTCAGGGCGCTGGCGGACGCCCGGCTGCGCTGAGCCTCAGCACCCAATCCACAGCCAGATCGCGGCCACCGCCAGCGTCACCAGCGTGACGGGCACGCCCACCGCCGCGTGGCGGCGCCAGTCGATGGCGATGCCGCGGCGCGCAGCGGCGTCGACGACGATGATGTTGGCAATCGAGCCGACGATGAAGAGATTGCCCGCCAGGGTGCTCGACAGCGCCAGCAGCGGCCCGCCGAGCACGTGCGCGCTGGCGACCGGCAGCAGCAGCATCACTGCCGGTACGTTGGAGACGATGTTGGAGAGCACGAAGCTCGCGCCGAAGAGCACCGCGGCGTGGTCCAACGGCAGGCCGGCCGCCGCCGCGTCGGCGACCCAGCGCGCCGGCAGGCCGGTGCGTTCGAGCGCGGCGTTGACGATGAACAGGCCGATGAAGAGCACCAGCAGCTCCCAGTCGACGAGGCCGAGCACGCGGCTCGAATGGAACTTGCGGCTGGTCAGCAGCACGCCGGCGCCCGTCAGCGCGACGATCTCGCGCGGCCAGTCGGTGCAGAGGTAGGCCAGCAGGATGCCGGCCGCGACGAGCAGGCCTTTCATGGTCTGCCAGCGATCGAGCGCTTCGTCGAAGCCCTGCGCATCGGGCAGCGCGGCGGCAGCATCGGCCGCTTGCGTCCACGCGCCGCGCGTGCGCCAGGCAATCAGCGCCCAGCACAGCAGCAGGCCGGCGAGCACCGGCAGCAGGGCTTCGCGCGCATAGCCGCCGAAGGACAGGCCGAGCTTCTGGCCGATCAGCATGTTTTGCGGGTTGCCGATCAGGCTGGCGGCCGAGCCGATGTTGGCGCTGCAGGCCAGGGCGAGGAGGAAGGGCACGGGTGCCAGGCCGCGGCGGCGGCAGGCGTCGGCCAGCACGGGCGCGACGGCCAGGCAGACGACGTCGTTGCTGAACACCGCCGAGAGCGCGGCCGTGGCGAGCACCAGCGCCAGCAGCAGTGTCTGCGGCGCGACGTCCAGGCCCGCGAGGCCGCGCGTCACCCAGGCGTAGAAGCCGCCGAGCCGCATCTGTGCCGAGAGCACCATGAACGAGAACAGCAGGATCAGCGTCGGCAGGTGCACGGCCCGCGCCGCGGCGTCGAGCGGCAGGGCGTCGCCGGCCATCAGCGCAATGGCGCCGAGCAGCGCGATGCCCGTGCGGTCGAGCTGCAGAAAGGGCAGTCCGCCGAGGATCATGCCGAGGTAGACAAGGCCGAAGACGAGGAGAACGAAGGTGGTCATGGCGCGAGCGTACAAGTCTTTGCAAGCCGGCTCGCCGCGGCGCTGCCGCGCGCGCCGCGATAATCCCCCCGCGACCTTTTGCCGTCAGCCTCCGTCCCCATGCCGCTGCCGAAACCTCACCCCGCCCTCGCTTTCGCTCTCGCCGCTCCGTTTTTCCTGGCCGCCTGTTCGACCTTGTCGAACACGAGCAAGGCCGACCGGGTCTACCAGTCCGAGCGCTTCCAGGCTGATGAGACCTACTCTCGCCTGTTCGATGGCAATGTCGCCGACGCCTGCGAGGCGGGCCGGCGCGCGCTGCTGAGCCAGGGCTACGTCATCAACCCGACGACGCTCAAGGGCCAGGTCAGCGGCGTCAAGCGCTTCCAGCCCGACGGCGACGTTCACGTCGAGATCACGATCAGCATCGTCTGCATTGCCGACGGGAAGGACGGCGAGGTGACGACGGCCTATGTTTCCGCGCAGCAGGACCGCTACGCCATCAAGCGCAGCCCGAACTCGGCGTCGATCGGCGTGTCGGCGATCGGCTCGATCTCGATGCCGCTGTCGTCCTCGCAGGACTCGATGGTCAAGGTCGCGTCCGAGACGATTCCGGCGGGCACGTTCTACGACCGCTTCTTCGCGTTGATGCAGAAGATGTTGTCGGACGCCGCTGCCGACGCGGACGCCAAGTAGGCATCGAGCCGCTCGACGCGCGCCGCGAGCAGTTCGCGATCCGCGGCATTGCGCGTGAGCGCCAATGCGGCTTCGCAGGCCTGGCGCGCGTCGGTGAAGCGGCCCAGGCGCTCGAGCACGTCGGCGCGGGCGCCGTGCAGCCAGGGATAGGCTCGCAGCGTTTTTTCCTGGGCCAATCCGTCGAGCAGGTCGAGCGCCGCCGCCGGGCCGTAGCCCGGCTGGTCGCGCACCATGCTGATGGCGATGGCCTGGTTGAGCGCGACGACGGGCGAGGGCGCGATCTGTGCGAGCGCATCGTAGAGCGCGACGATGCGCAGCCAGTCCGTGTCTTCGGCCCGCACGGCGCGCGCATGGCAGGCGGCGATGCGCGCCTGCAGGCCGTAGGCGCCGGGCTCGTGCACGCGTTCCAAAGTTTCGAGGCCTCGATGAATCAGCAGGCGGTCCCAGCGCGTGCGATCCTGTTCGAGCAGGAGGACTGGGCGCCCCTTGGCGTCGCGGCGCGCCGGCAGGCGCGCTGCCGTGAGTTCGAGCAGCGCGAGCAGGCCCAGGACTTCGGATTCGTCCGGCATCAGCGCGGCCAGCTGGCGCGCCAGGCGCAGCGCCTCGTCGCACAAGGCCGGGCGCAGCCAGTCGGGGCCGTCGGTGGCCGCGTGGCCTTCGTTGAAGATCAGGTAGACGACTTCGAGCACGGAGGCCAGGCGTGCCTGGCGCTCGGCAGCCAGCGGCTGTTCGAAGCCGACGCCGGCCGCGGCCAGCGTGCGCTTGGCGCGGACGATGCGCTGGGCGATCGTCGACTCCTGCGCGAGAAAGGCGCGGGCAATCTCGGTCGTGCTGAGCCCGGCCAGCACCTTGAGCGCCAGCGCCGCGCGCGCCTCGGGGCCGAGCACCGGATGGCAGGCGGTGAAGATCAGGCGCAGCTGGTCGTCGTCGATGCGTTCGCGCGCATCGAGCAGGGCCGGCGCGAAGTCCGCCTCGTGGTCCAGGCCCAGCGTGGCGAGTTCGCGGGCGAGCTCTTCGCGCTTGCCGGCGTGCAGGGCCTGGGCGCGCAGGTGGTCGATGGCGCGGCGCTTGGCCACGGTCATGAGCCACGCCGCGGGCTGCTCGGGCAGGCCGTCGCGCGGCCAGCGCTCGAGCGCCTGCACGAGCGCGTCCTGGGCGAGATCCTCGGCCAGGCCGATGTCGCGCACGACGCGCGCCACGGCGCCGACGAGACGCGCGGCCTCGATGCGCCAGATCGCGGCGATCTGTTCTTGCACGTCGGCGCTCCGCGCCGCCTCAGCCCTGCGCCGCCTTCTGGGCCTGCAGCTCGGCGCGGATCTGCTTGAATTCCTCGCGGCCGGGCTGCGGCGCGAAGTCTTCCTCCTCGAAGAGCTGGCGCACTTCGATCATGCCGCCGTCGCCCTGCTTGCCGAAGGGCGCGGGGAAGCGCCGCGCCCATTCCATGGCTTCTTCGCGGCTGCGCACCTGGATCATGGTGTAGCCGGCGATCAGCTCCTTGGACTCGGCGAAGGGCCCGTCGATGATGGTGCGCTGGCCATCCTGGTAGCGGATGCGCCAGCCGGTGCTGCTGGGCTTGAGGCCGTTGGCGTCGAGCAGGACGCCGGCCTTGACGAGTTCCTCGTGGTAGGCGGCCATCTCGGCCATCAGGCCGTCGTCGGGGCCGGGCATGATGCCGGCTTCGCTGCGGGCGGTGGCGTGGACGATGATCATGAATCGCATGGTGAATCTCCGTTCGGTGGTTTGCAGGACTGCATCACCATGACGAATGATCGCGGCCAATTTCGACAAGCCATGCACAACCCTGGGGTAAGTACCTAGGCGACAATATCGCCCCTATGAGCCAAGTCCTGATCTCCGCTTCCAGCGGCTTCGAGTCGGCCTGCCGCATCCCGGTGCTGCCCGAAGGCCACCGCAGCCGCGGCCTGCACGGCCACAGCTATTTCGCGACCGTCCGCGCGCTGATCCCGGCCGGCTGGGCGCCGTTCGCGGGCGGCGAGGTCGAGGAGCTGCGCAAGCGTATCGAGGCCTGCGTGGCGCCGCTGGACCACGGCCTGCTCAACGAGCACATCGAGCAGCCGACCGACGAGAACATCGCGCGCTGGATCCGCACGCGCCTCGAGACCGAGTTCGGCGTGCCCGGCATCCAGCAGGTCGGCGTGCAGAGCACGCAGCATTCCGGTGTGGATCTCGATGCGGCCGGCCAGGCCCATGTGTGGCGACGCTATCGCTTCCAGGCCGCGCACCAGCTGCCCAATGTGCCGGCGGGCCACAAATGCGGACGCATGCATGGCCACGGTTTCGAGGTCATCCTGCATGCCAACCAGGACCTCGGCGAGCGCGACCTGGCGGTCGACTACGACCGCCTCGACGAAGTCTGGGCGCCCTTCCACATGCTGCTCAACTACCAGTGCCTGAACGGCATCGAGGACCTGGCCAATCCGACCAGCGAGATCATCTCCTCGTGGCTGTGGGCGCGCCTGAAGCCGCAGCTGCCCGAGCTCTCGTGGGTCACGGTCTACGAGACGGGCTCCTGCGGCGCCAACTTCGACGGCCGCCACTACCGCATCTGGAAGGAGATGACGCTGGACAGCGCCATCAAGCTCAAGCACGCGCCCGAGGCCAGCCCGCTGCGCGGCATCCACGGCCACACCTACACGCTGCGCCTGCACCTGAGCGCGCCGCTGGACACGGTGATGGGCTGGACGGTCGACTTCGGCGACGTGAAGACGCTGTTCGACCCGATCTTCAAGGCCATCGATCACCGCCCGCTCTACGAGATCGCCGACCTGCCCGACGGCGACACCGCCAGCCTCGCGGCCTGGGTGCTGGCCAAGGGCGGCGCCGTGCTGCCGCAGATCGACCGCGTCGACATGTACGAGACGCGCGGCAGCGGCTCCATCGTGTTCGGCTCGCGGCTGGAGGAGTTGATTCCGGTATGACGCAGCTCGAGCGCCGGGCCGCCCCAAGCCGAGCTGTATCCCCGCGGGGGATCGGCTCATGTATTCATGAGACGAGGGGCTGACATGTATTCAGTTAAAGAGATGTTCTACACGCTGCAGGGCGAGGGCGCGCAGGCAGGCCGCGCGGCGGTGTTCTGCCGTTTCGCCGGCTGCAATCTGTGGAGCGGGCGCGAGCAGGACCGCGCCACCGCCGTCTGCACCTTCTGCGACACGGACTTCGTCGGCACCGACGGCCAGAACGGCGCCAAGTTCGCCACGGCCGAGGCGCTGGCCGACGCCGTGGCCTCGTTCTGGCCCGAGGGCCAGGCCGGCAAGCCTTACGTCGTCTGCACCGGCGGCGAGCCGCTCTTGCAGCTCGACGAGGCCGCGATCGAGGCCTTGCATGCGCGTGGCTTCGAGGTCGCCGTCGAGACCAACGGCACGCAGCCCGCGCCGGCCGGGCTCGACTGGATCTGCGTCAGCCCCAAGGCCGATGCCGAGCTCGTGCTGACACGCGGTCACGAACTCAAGCTCGTGTTCCCGCAGGCGCTGGCGCGGCCCGAGCGCTTCGCGCACCTGGACTTCGAGAACTTCTTCCTGCAGCCCATGGACAGCATCCTCAGGGCGCAGAACACGCGCGAGGCGGTGGCCTACTGCATGGCGCATCCGCAGTGGCGCCTGTCGGTGCAGATGCACAAGGTCGTCGGCATCGACTGACGCGTGCCGCAGGCATGAAAAAGGGGCGACAGCGGCGCCCCTTTGTTTTGCTCGGCGCGAACGCCGATCAGAACTTGTAGCCTACCGACACGGCAGCGGCCAGCGGGTTGAAGGTCACGTCGATGTTCTGGCCCGTCGACAGGTGGCCCGTCGTCTTGAGGAAGGACTGGATCAGGTTGGCGTCCACAGACCAGTGTTCGCTGATCTGGTAGGACACGCCGA
>Ga0213872_10001082_pt1 | contig 18762 bp, 16 predicted proteins | sample VelepicomBERX_R2_FD_160071 | JGI IMG/M metagenome (GOLD analysis project Ga0213872, IMG submission 160071) | Rhizosphere microbial communities from Vellozia epidendroides in rupestrian grasslands, the National Park of Serra do Cipo, Brazil - RX_R2 | ecosystem: Host-associated > Plants > Roots >...
ATTTTTGCGGGTCGCTGGCCGGGACGTTGACCTTGCCCAAGTCACTATTTCCATAGAGCTGGGCTCCTTATCTTTTGTCGCGTCAGGCTTTCGCTCAGCTACAGGCTTATGGGCCGATATCGGCCATCTGTCGTTGCCCAATGTGATGGATCTGATTGACGCAAGGCGAGCAGCGGTAGTCGAACGCTGGCAGGCAGACGTGCGTGACAATCCACATCGTAGCTATGGTCTTGCCGATGTCAGTGGCAGGACGCTTTTGCTCATCAATGCTGCGTCTCGCCTGACCAGAGCAGAGGATGTCTGGGTTCAGGTCGAAAAATACTTGCACGGCAAAGTGGTTGATATGGGCGGTAAGATCAAGGCGAATGTGCATCTGGAACTGGAGACTGGTCAAACGCTGACGATTGCCGCCAGCCAGGAGATTCTGGCGAAGGATGAAAAAAATCGCCTGTATCGCCCCGCGCTTCTGCACGTGACGGGAGAGGAAAATCTGCGCACGGGTGAACTGCGCAACCTCAGATTGCTGGCCTTTGAAACCCACCAGCCGAGTTACGATGATAATGAATTCCGTCTTATAGTTGAGCGCGGCACAGAGGCGTGGCGCGGCACAGGAAACGTGACAGAGTGGATCGATGCTCTGCGAGGCGGCAAGGTAGCTAAGGCGCGCTACGCCGCTCTTCGCCCAGCGCGGTGGCGAGGTGGCGGCTGATGGCGCCGCTGGCCCTCATCTTCACCAGAACCTCCGCCAGGCGCGGCGCCAGCGCGGCGTGGCGCTTGTGCAGGTAGATGTAGACCGGGATGTCCTGCACCAAGCCGGCGTTGTACATACTGCTGTAACGGTTCTGCAGCCGGGCCAGCTGAAGTTCGCCATATTCTTCCAGGTCGACAAAGATATCGGTCTGGCCCAGCGCCACGTTCTGCAGGCCGGTCTGGCTGTCGACCACGGAGGAGATCTGCGCCGCCGGCAGCACTTGCTCCAGCTTGGTTTTCAGGGTGGTATAGCCGCTGCGGTACTTGACCCTGTAGGTGCCTTTCAGGCTGTCCCAGCCGCTGACCTTGAGGCCGGGGATGCGGGTGAACGCCGCGATGCGCAGCGACAGCACGGGCTCGTCAACGCGGATCAGGTTGGGATGGTCGTCGCCATAGATCAGCGCGCGTCCGACTTCGCCATCGATCCGGCCGGCTTCGGCTTCGATGGCGCCGCGCATGGGCGGAAAGGAGCGCACTTCCACGTCCAGGCCGAGCTGCCGGAAGGCGTCGTCGCAGATCAGCGTCGCCGCCTTGGGGGCGTAGGCGGCCTCCCTGGGCCAGGGATGGGCCAGCAGAATGGTCTCGCCCGCCGAGGCCTGCGTCAGGCTGGCGGCAAGCAGCAGCAAGGCGGCGGAAAATCGCGTGATTGGTCCCGGCGCGGTCGATGGAAAGGGTGGCCTTGCATTCATTCTACGTCGTGGCGTTGTCAATGCCATGTAGTAGCTACGCTGCAATTACGTATGACTTCCCAACGGTTTGCGATTATGTTGAATGGCTGGTTCATACGGTGAATGGGCGAGGCGTATCGCATTGCGACCTTCATGCTTAGCCTTGTACAACGCGGCATCGGCGTGCGCTAGTAAGGTCGCGAGCGTAGGCCCGCTGTGCGTGATGCATGCGCAACCAATACTCGTTGTACAGGTAACAAGTCCCGCCGCAACGATTTGCCTCTCAACGGTAAGACGGACCCGTTCGGCGACAATGGCAGCACTCTGCAAATCATTTTCTGGCAACAGGATGATGAACTCCTCTCCACCATATCGGCCTAGCGTATCGATTGAGCGGAGCTCTGACGTTACGCTGGCCGCGAACTGAATCAGAACCTGGTCACCAACTGCGTGGCCAAAGCGGTCGTTGATGCGCTTGAAATGGTCAATGTCAAGCAGCAGCACAGAGAAAACGCGGCCAGTGCGTCGCCAGCGTTCCAGTTCGTGTTCCATCGATTGCATGATGGCGCGGCGGGAGGCGGCACCTGTTAGCGGATCGACGTTGGCCAACCGTTCAAACTCGGCACGCACGCGCTCGCTGGCGAGCAGAACCAGGCCGAGGCAGGTAATCATGCCCCCCACGCTGAACGAGGTGAGATATAGCGCTTGAATCAATGATGGGTCGAAGCGGGTTGCGCTCGCGCCTTCGATAAAAGGCGCGCTGCCTGCACGCAGCAGAAGGATGAGGCATCGCACCAGAAGCAACACGGCGAGCAGGCGACCGGCGAAGCTTCGGCCATGTCGCCAATGCAGCAAGGCATGCATGCCGGTATAAGCCGTTATCGCCAAGGCGAAAATGGCAACACGTACACGATAGTCGGGCCAAACCAGCATGAACCAAGCGATGGCGCCCAGCGTTGCCAGCGTGAACCCGAGCCAACGGCGCCCATTTAATGGATGCTCGTAAAAGGCCGCCGTTCCAAACAGGTTCAGCGCCGCGCTCGTGAAGGAGAGCGAATTTCCCAGCATGGCAACGAGCGCAGGATGCAGCATCCCATCCAGACCAAATATGAGCGCGGAGCCGGCTCCAACCAGCGGCGATACGGCCCAGGCCAGAGTGCCACGAATTCTGCGTGGATGGTAGTGGCGCATCCCCAGCAAAATGAAGGCCATAAGCAGCGCCATCATGCCCGTGATGGAGTTGATGGTGCGAAGGTCTAGCATGAGGCTACATGCGGTAGTTGCAATACTTCAACATTATACGCGACACGGATGTTGAAAAAGCCATCTCATTTTCCATCACACTGAGTACTCAACAAGGTTGCCAACATCACTAGAACCCGCATAGAATGCGTGGCACGCGGGTGTAGTTCAATGGTAGAACGGCAGCTTCCCAAGCTTCATACGAGGGTTCGATTCCCTTCACCCGCTCCAGCGTTCTCCGAAGTTGATTCAGAATAGGAGACAAACGATTCCAAACGGGAGACATTCGTCTCCGTTTCTGCTACATTCGTGGCATGCTTGCTGACTTCCTTCTCGGCCCATTCCGCACCCGCGTTCTGTCGGCCTTGCTCCTTCATCCCGACACCGCCTGGCATGCTCGCGAGCTTGCCCGCCGCATCGATGCCCTGCCTGGCAGCACCAGCCGGGAACTGGTGAAACTGGCGGAGGCCGGAATTTTGGCGCGTCAGCAGATCGGCAACCAAGTGCACTATCGCGCCAATCGTGACTGCCCGATCTTTGCCGAACTTGCCGCCATGCTGCGCAAGACCGCTGGCCTGGCGGTGGTGCTGGCAGAGGCACTTCAGCCACTGGCAGGACGTATTCAGAGCGCGCTGGTGTTTGGTTCCGTTGCGCGCGGAGAGGAGGGGACGCACTCCGATGTCGATGTGCTGATTCTGGGAGAGCTTGGTTTTGCGGAGGTGATCGAGGTTCTGCATCCGGTTCAGGCAGAAGTACTGCGCGAGATCAATCCGGTTGTCTATCGTGCAGAGGATTTTTGCGCCAAACTGAACTCCAACAATTCCTGGGCGCAGGAAGTCGTGGAAAGACCCAAACTCTTTCTGATCGGGACTGCCGATGACTTTGCAAAACTTATTGAAAATTCAGAGTCTCATCGAGTTCACAGCCCAGCCTGAAGACACTCAGCGGCTGCTGACTTCTGTTGAGTGTGCTTTTTCCAGATAGTCACGGATGGCAGCAATCGCCAGCCGCACCTTGGCCGGCTGCGAATCGCGCTGCACGGTCAGCGCATACACCCCCATCGGCGACATCGACCACTGCGGCAGCACCAGCACGGCCTGGCCCGCGTCCAGCATGGGCTGGGCGTCCGGCCCCGGCATGCGCATGATGCCCATCCCTTCCAGCATCATGGCCCGTAGCGCGATAAAGCTGTTGCCCGCCACCGGACCGTTCACGCGCACGCGCCGCGCCGGCTCGCCCGGGCGCGACAGCTCGATGAACTCGGTCTGGTTCATCACGTTCAGGTTCATCACGGGATAGCGCGCCAGCTCCTCCGGCGCCTGCGGCAGGCCGTGTTCCCGGGCGAAGCCGGGCGAGGCCACCAGCACGTGGCGCCATTCGGTCAGGCGCCGCGCCACCAGGTTGGAATCGGTCAGGGTGCCGATGCGGATGGCCAGGTCGATGCGCTCGGCGATCAGGTCGACCCGGCGGTCCTCGGCAAACATGCGTAGCGACAGGCGCGGCTGGACCCGCAGCAGGGGCGCCAGCGCGGCCGCCAGGTGCTCGCTGAAGCCGACCGGAAAGGCGATGCGCAGCTCGCCGCGCGGCTCGTCGCGCAGGTCGGCCAGGCGCTGCTCGGCGGTGTGGGCGGCCAGCAGCATGGTGGCGCAGTCTTCGTAGTAGGCCTGGCCCGCCTCGGTGGTGCTGAGCTTGCGGGTGGAGCGGTGCAGCAGGGCCAGGCCGATTTCCGCTTCCAGCTGGCGGATCTGCTGGCTGACGGCGGAAGTGGTCATGCCCAGCTCACGGGCGGCGGCGCTCATGGAGCCGGCTTCCACCACGCGGGCAAACACGGCCATGCGCTTCAAACGGTCAATTGTTAAGATGGGCTTCATAGTGATTGTGAATTTTGCCGACTTATCAGGCTATCGTAAAGCCATCATACTGAATCCACTTTCAACTTACCTGGAGTTCATCATGAAAATTGCACTGATCGGCGCGAGCGGCTTTATTGGTTCTGGTTTGCTGGCGGAGGCGCTGTCGCGCGGCCACCAAGTGACGGCGCTGGTGGGCCGTCCGGAACGCCTGGCGCCCGCCGCCGGCCTGACCGCCGCCGCGACCGATGTGATGGATACCGCGCGTCTGGCGGCCCAGCTGGCCGGCCATGACGCCGTGATCAGCGCCTTCAGCGGCCACGCCAACGAGGACGTGCGCGCCTATTATGGCCGTGGCGTGGACAGCATCCTGGCCGCCGTCAAGCAGGCCGGCGTGGCGCGTCTGCTGGTGGTGGGCGGCGCGGGCAGCCTGGAGGTGGCGCCTGGCGTGCAGGTGGTGGACAGCCCGGACTTCCCGGCCCAGTGGAAGGGGTCGGCGCTGGGCGCGCGCGATACGCTCAACAAGCTGCGCGATGAGCCAAGTCTGGACTGGACCCTGCTGAGCCCAGCCGCCGTGATCGCCCCGGGCGAGCGCACCGGCAAGTTCCGCATCGGCGGCGACCAGCTGATGACCGACGCCAACGGCGACAGCAAGATCTCGGTGGCCGACTACGCGGTGGCCATGATCGATGAGCTGGAGCGCCCGGCGCACTCGCGCAAGCGCTTCAGCGTGGCGTACTAAACGTCCGCCACCATGGCCACCAGGTCGGTGACGCCGATGTCGACCCCGGCCTGGCTCAGCAGGGTGGAAATCTGCCCGCGATGGTGGGTCTGGTGGTTGAAGAAGTGGGTGATCACGGCGCCTAACTCCTTGCGGAACGGCTGGCCCTTGGTGCTGTGATAGCTCAGCGGCTGGGCCAGGGCGGCTGCCGTCATCTGGCCGGCCCAGGCGCTGATCACGCCGTCGCGCTGCTGGCGCACGGCGCGCAGCGTGGCCAGATCGGCGCCAAAACTGTGCGTCAGGCTGGGTGGCAGCGGCACCTCCTGCATCGCCTGCAGGGCCGCCGGCGCGCTTGGGTGGGCGGCAAAGCGCTTGAGCCAGATGGTGTCTCCCACCAGCAAATGGTTCAGCGTTCCCAGGATGGAGCCGAAGAAGGCGCCGCGCTCGGCGGCCAGGGCTTCATGCGGCAGTCGGGCGGCGGCGGCGTACAGCTTCTCGTTCATGTCGAGGTTGTAGGCGGCCATCTGGACGAGGTAGGCGGGCGTAATCATCCGGCCATTCTAATCGGAGTTTGTATGCCGGATACAAACTCGTACACGATTTATTCAAAAGGCGTTGACTTTGCGGAAATCGCGGGCTAGTATGTATCTCATAAGCTTAAATCGTATGCGATTTAACGCGGACTTCAACCCACGCAAAGGACACCATCATGATCACCGCACACAATGTTCTGTACACCGGCAAAACCCATACCACCGGCGGCCGCTCGGGCGCCGCGCGCAGCGCCGACGGCAACCTGGACATCAAACTGTCGCCACCGGGCAGCGGCGGCGCGGGCACCAATCCGGAACAGCTGTTCGCGGCGGGCTGGTCGGCCTGCTTCATCGGCGCGCTGAACAAGGCGGGCGTCAAGCTGAACGTCAAGCTGCCGGCCGACCTGGCGGTGAATGCGGAAGTGGACCTGTCGCTGGACGACGGCGAATATTCGCTGCAAGCGCGCCTGAACGTCAGCCTGCCGGGCATCGAAGCGGGCCTGGCGCAGCAGTTGATCGAGCTGGCCCACACCACCTGCCCCTATTCCAAAATGGTGAAGAACGGCATTGAAGCGCAAGTTAAACTCGCCTGATCACCGCAGCACAACCTTGGTAGGGGGCATGCCATGAACCAGCAGATCAATCAAGTACGTCGTCGTGTATTGGCCGGTGTTTTGTCTGCAGCAGCGCAGCTGGGCTGGCCGCATGGCGCCGCCGCGGCAGCAATTGCTGAAGCCACGCCACAGCCGCTGGCGCCGATCCACCAGGTCCACGCCGGGGTGCTGGATGTGGGCTATTACGAGGCCGGTCCGGCCGACGGCAAGCCGGTGATCCTGCTGCATGGCTGGCCCTACGACATCCACAGCTACGCGGAGGTGGCGCCGCTGCTGGCCCAGCAGGGCTATCACGTGATCGTGCCGCACCTGCGCGGCCACGGCACCACCCGCTTCCTGTCCGGCAGCACGCCGCGCAACGGCCAGCAGGCCGCCGTGGCGCAAGATATCGTGGCGCTGATGGATGCGCTGCATATCGATAAAGCCATCCTGGCCGGCTATGACTGGGGCGCGCGCACGGCCGACATCATCGCCGCGCTGTGGCCGGAACGGGTCAAGGGCCTGGTGTCGGTGAACGGCTACATCATCAACAACCGCGAAGCCAACAAGAAGCCCTTGCCGCCCAAGGCGGAAAACGGCTGGTGGTATCAGTTCTACTTCGCCACCGAACGCGGCAAGGCGGGCTATGAGCAGAACCGCCGCGACTTCAACCGCCTGATCTGGCAGAACAATTCGCCCAAGTGGCACTTCGACGAAGCGACCTATGCGCGCAGCGCGGCGTCCTTCGACAATCCGGACCACGTCGCCATCGTCATCAGCAACTACCGCTGGCGCCTCAGCATCGATCCGGGCGAGGCGAAGTACGATGCGATCGAACAGCGCCTGGCCGCCGGCCCCGCCATCGGCGTGCCGGCCATCACGCTGGATGGCGACTCGGATGGCGTGACACCCGCTACCGATGGCAAGGCGTATGCCGCGCGCTTTACCGGCAAGCGCGAACATCGCATTGTCCGCGGCGCGGGCCACAACCTGCCGCAAGAAGCGCCGCGGGACTTCGCCAAGGCGGTGGTCGACGTCGACGCGCTCTAAGCTCAGCTGTTGCCGGCCACAAGCGCGCGTGGCCGCGCGGTAACGCGTGGCGGCCGATCCGGCAAACATGGTAGCGTGCCTTCTTCCAAGGGAGGGACGCCATGGAGCTGATCAAACATATCGTGATCGTGGGCGGCGGCTTTGCCGGCACCACCGCCATCCGCCAGCTGGACGGCCATCTGCCGCCGGGCTATGAGCTGGTCATCATCAGCGAGGAAAGCTACACTACCTTCAATCCGCTGCTGCCTGAAATCCTGGGCGCATCGATCTTTCCCGAGCAGGCCGTGGCGCCGATCCGCGAACTCTTCAATCCGCGCCATGCCACCCGTTTCATCATGGGGCGCGTGGTGGCGGCCGATCTGGAGCGGCGCAACCTCACCTGCACCACCCTGCACGGCGAACTGACCGTCGAATACGACCAGCTGGTGCTGGCCTGCGGCAATCGCGCGCGGCTGGACATGGTGCCCGGCGCGGCCCAGCACGCGCTGCCCTTGAAGACGGTGGGCGACGCCATGCACGTGCGGAACGTGGTGCTGCGGCGCCTGGCCACCATGGAGCTGGAACTGGATCCGGCCATGCGCCGCAGCCTGGGGCATTTCGTGGTGATTGGCGGCGGCTTTTCCGGCGTCGAGGTGGCGGGCCAGCTGCTCGACTGCCTGCGCAGCGCGGCGCGCTACTATCCGCATGCCGGGCCGGAGAACGTGCACGTGACGGTGGTGCAGGATATCGATCGCCTGTTGCCCGAGCTGCCCGCGTCGCTGGGCGAGGAGGCGCACCGTTCGCTGCTGCGGCGCGGCGCCAGCGTGGTGCTGGGCAAGCGCGCCAGCCAGGTGACGCCGCAGGGCGTGGCGCTGAACGACCAGTTCATTGCCGCCTCCACCGTGATCGTCACGATCGGCACACGCCCCAATGAGCTGATGGAGAAACTGGGCCTGCCGCTGGAGCACGGCCGCCTGCGCGTGCAGCCCGATTTGTCGGTGGCGGGGCGGCAGGGTTTGTGGGCCGTGGGCGATTGCGCGCTGGTGCCGAATGCCTTCGACCAGAACGCCTCGCCGCCCACCGCGCAATTCGCCGTGCGGCAGGGACGTCAGCTGGCGGCCAATCTGCTGGCGCGCTTACAGGGGCGCGACTGCGAGGCCTTCAACTACCGCAATCGCGGCATGATGGCGGCGATCGGCCATCGCAAGGGCGTGGGGGAGATTTATGGTGTGCCGCTAGCGGGCCTGCCGGCCTGGCTGGCGTGGCGCTTCTACTACTTGTCGCAGATGCCGACTTTGCGGCGCAAGCTGCGCGTGATGATGGAATGGCTGTGGGGCGCCTTCTTCTCGGTCGATCTGACCCACCTGCGCTTTACCCGCAGCGGTGGCGAGGTGGAGCCGGAGGATACGCCGGCGGCCAGCACCGGCATGGCGGCGCCCCAGTCCGCGCCCGCGCCAGAGCCGGCGCCCCACGAGGCGGCCGAGCATACTTAGGCGCGCTTAAGCTGCCCCGTCTGCTGTCCCTTCTGCTGCGCGGTGGCGCGGCGCACGAAGTGCTCCACCAGCGCGCGGTGCGTCGGCAGATCCTGCAAGGCGCGCTGCGATACCTGCTCGATCATCTGGAACTCCTTGCGCGCCGCTTCAAAGTGGGGCAGGGCGCGCTGGGTGGCCTGCGGCTGCGTGGGGAACTCCATCCCGTACAGCACGTACTGCCAGCTCGACGGCGGATACATCTCCAGGTCCACGATAAAGTCCATGCGGTGCGGCGGACGGCTGCGCCACATGGCCAGCTTGTCGCGCAGGCTTTGCGTGCTGCTGGCCGGATCGGCGTTATCGATCCAGAATGGGTTGTCGGTGCGCTGGCTCAGGCAGTAGTGCATCTTCACGAAGTCGACGATGCGCTCATAGCGCGCCTTCATCATCTCGTTGAAGGTCCTGGCCACGGGCGCCATATCACCGTTGTGCGGGAACAGATAGCTCACCAGATAAGCCGCCGTCTCGATCAGGCCGATGCCGGACGATTCCAGCGGCTCCAGGAAGCCGCCCGACAAGCCCACCGCCACGCAGTTCTTGATCCAGTGCGTTTCGCGATAGCCCACGTTGAGCTTGAGCTGGCGCGGATTGAGCTGCTCGCTGGCGGGACCGATGTAGTTGCGCAGCACCTGCTCGGCGCGGGCGTCGTCGGTATAGCGCGAGGAGTAGACGTAGCCGATGCCGCGCCGCTCGTGCAGGCCGATATCCCAGGTCCATCCCGCTTCATGCGCGGTGGAGATGGTGTAGGAGGGGATCGGCGCGTCGGGACGCTCATACGGTACCTGCATCGCCAGCGCGCGGTCGACAAACAGCACGTCGTTCACGCTGTGGAATGTCGAGCCCAGCGCTTCGCCGATCAGGGCGGCGCGGAAGCCGGTGCAGTCGATGTACAGATCGGCCGTCAGCGCGCCATGTTCGGTGGTATGCACGGCGGCGATGGCGCCGTCCTCGTCCAGCTGCACGCGTTCCACCGTGCCCAGCACGTGCTTGACGCCGAGCGCCTGCGCGTGGGTGCTGAGCAGCCGCGCGAACTTGCCCGCATCGAAGTGATAGGCATAGTTGAGCGGCCCCATGAAGTCGGCATCGCCGGGACGCTTGGGCGCGTGGCAGGCATCGGCCACCCGCTTCTGCATGGTGCAGGCGGCGGCAAAGCCTACGCCTTCCGGCGCCGCGCCTAGCAGCCAGTAGTGCATCAGCTCGGGGCCGTCGGGCCGCTGGCTGGGCAGGCTGAAGGGATGGAAGTAGTGGTCGTTGCCAGCAGTGCCCGGCGCGCGCACCCAGTCCGTGAACTTGATGCCCTGCTTGAAGGTGGCGCTGCACTCATGGATGAAGGTCGCCTCGTCGATGCCGATGGCGGCCAGCGTGCCGCGGATGGAAGGGAAGGTGCCTTCGCCCACGCCGATGATGCCGATGTCCTTCGACTCCACCAACGTCACGCGAATGCTGTTGTCTTCCGGGCCGATGCCCATGGTCTTGGCGAGGAAGGCGGCGGTGAGCCAGCCGGCGGTGCCGCCACCGACGATCAGAACGTCTTTTACGGGTTTCATGCAGCAAGTCTCCTGTACTTGTGGCGCAACGGCTACAGCATTTTATGTTGACACCGAAGTTTATATTTATGTACTATGAAAACGATTTCAAAACTACTGAGATCGTTTTCATTGTATTTGAAAACGTTTTCAAGCAACAGCGAAATCGTACCTTGACGATAAATGCCAGCACCGCCGAGGATCGGCGCACGCTGCGAAAAAAGGAGACTTATGAACGCCCGCGTATCCCAGCCAGGGAAGCTTTTGGCATCCCCGATTCAACTGGCCATCCTCGCCCTGCTGGCAGGCAATGCCGCCGCCGCCCCCGCTGAAACCCCCGTCCCAGCCGCGCCGCCGACCGCCGCCGCAGAAAGCAATTCCACCGTGGTGCCGGAAGTCTACGTCACCGCCACCAAGCGCACCACGTCGCTGCAGAAGACCCCGGTCGCCGTGACCGCGCTGAACTCCGCCGCATTGGATGATGCGCACGTGCAGACTATCCAGGACGTCGTCAACCTGGTGCCAGGCTTCCAGGCCACCACCCAGGGCGACCATGGCGTCATCACCATGACCCTGCGCGGCGTCGGCAACGACAGCGCCAAGACCGAGTACGCCGACCCGGAAGTGGCCACCTTCGTCGACGGCATCTACTCGCCGCGTCCGGAAGGCGCCACCACCCTGCTGTTCGACCTGGAGAGCATCGAGGTGCTGCGCGGCCCGCAAGGCACCCTGTGGGGCCGTAACTCGTCCGTCGGCGCGGTGAACATGCAGACCGCCAAGCCGGAGCTGGGCAGCACTGCCGGTAACTTTGAAGTGGGCTACGGCAGCTTCAGCCGCGTCGGCACGCGTGGCGCCTTCAACATCCCGGTCAGCGACACCGTGGCGCTGCGCATCGCCGCCGTGCACGAGCAGCACGATGGCTATGTGAACTACCAGAGCCCGCCGAACATCTCGCTGGCCGACCAGCATGCCGCCGCCGATCCGGCCATCGCCGCCTGGAACGCCGCGCATCCCAAAGCGCCGATCGCCTTCCAGCCGCTGAACCCCAACCTGTTCGTGCAGGGCGGCCCGAAATACGGCGCCCAGGACCAGAGCGCCGTGCGCATCAGCGCCCTGTACCAGCCCAGCGCGCAGCTGAAGTGGAACATCGCCTTCGAGAAGTTCATCGACCGCGGCACGCCGAACATGAACCTGCTGCAGAACCCGCGTCCGGGCACCGACTTCTGGTCGGCCCTGATCGACACCGCGCCGTCGCTGCACCGCGACGCCAACTCGGTGCGCAGCCGTGTCGACTACGCGGTCTCGCCGTACGTGTCGCTGGCCTACATCTTCGGCTACTCCACCTTCCACGGTTCCTCGACCTTCGACCAGGACGGCGGCGCCAGCGTGCCGACCAGCTTCACCACCGGCCAGACCTCCTATCAGGCCGACAACACCGTCTGGTCGCACTACAAGAACTACAGCCACGAGCTGGAAGTGCAGTCGACCGGCAAGCGCGAGGTGGACTGGCTGCTGGGCCTGTACTACGCCAACGAAGACAACGGCATCCGCTTCGACATCCCGATCATGAACGGCACCCAGCAGGGCACCGTGGGCTGGCAGGGTTCCTTCATCCAGCCCAAGGAGACCGTGGATTCGAAAGCGATCTTTGGCCAGACCACCTGGAACGTCAGCGACCAGCTGCACCTGACCGGCGGCCTGCGCTACACCGACGACAAGCGCGAGAACATCGGCGGCACCGGCAGCGGCTGGGCCTATCTGGACACCGTGCCGCAGACCCCGATCAGCCCCGCGCTGGATCCGCTGGCGCCGGGCTCGGGCTTCACCGTGAACAGCAAGAACAGCGGCAGCTTCAGCGGCCACAAGACCACCGGCCTGGCGCGTATCGGCTACGACATCGACAGCAACAACATGGTCTACGCCAGCGTCTCGACCGGCTACAAGTCGGGCGGCCTGCAGGATGGCGGCGTGCCCTACGGCGCCGAGACCCTGACCAACTACGAGATCGGCAGCAAGAGCACCTTCCTGAACGGCGCGGTGCGCTGGAATAACGTGGCCTACTACGAGAAGTTCAAGGGCTTCCAGTTCAGCGCGCCGGTGACCAATCCGGACGGCAGCCACAGCCTGAGCACCTACAACGCGGAAGGCGCGAAGATCTATGGCTTCGAGTCCGAGATGGCGGCCAAGCTGACCAAGGAAGACAAGATCCAGGTCACCGCCACCTTCACCCACGCCCAGCTCAAGCACCTGATCGGCGGCTCGAACGACTACGCGCTGCCGGTGTGCCCGATCAAGGGCATCAGCAACTGCCTGGACGTGACCGGCAACACCATGCCGCACTCGCCGCGCTTCAGCGCACAAGTGCTGTACCAGCACACCTTCAACCTGGCCGAAGGCACGCTGGTGCCGCGCATCAGCATGCACTACGAGACCGCCAGCTGGCTGAGCGTGTTCAACCTGGGCGAGCCGGACCGCCAGAAGTCGTACACCCGCACCGACCTCGGCCTGCGCTACGACTCGCACAAGAGCTGGTACGCCGATTTCTTCGTGCGTAACGTTGAAGACAGCAAGATCAAGACCAGCGCGCAGAACGGCTTTGGCGGCATCTGGCAAGCGCAGTACCTGCCGCCGCGCACTTACGGCGTGAACGTCGGCCGCTCGTTCTAAGCCGGGAGCTTGTTTCCGTAGTCTGTTGTTCGTTGGTGTTGTTTTGTGCTTTAAGCCCCGCGCTCTCCCCGAGCGCGGGGCTTTTTTTACGCCAGTAGCCGGTAGATGGCGTACGATGGCTCCTCCTTGCGGTAGGCCGGGCCAGAAGCCGGACTGGACGAAGTCGGAAATCCAGTGGCTGCCGTCGTAGCCCTCGATGTGGCCGGCCCGCCGTGACCGCGCCGCCAGCCTCCAGCGCGAGGCGCACATACATGGCGCATTTATGCAGGCTCATCGGTGAAGCCTGCTTTCTTAACTGCTGAGCAAATGCTGCGGTGTTGATGGTCATATACCCTCCCACTCATCCAACGCATGGATTGACTATTCGCCTTAGCGGCGGGCAGGGCTTTGTGTTCGCTCAAGCTCGGGCATAATGGCCTGAGAAGGCCAGGGAGGCATCGGTAGCAACGCCAACGGCATGGGCGTGGCTTGCGCAAGGTCTGCGGAAAATAAAAGGTAACATCAAAAAAGTGACACGCTGCGGAGCAAGGCCGGTCCGCAGCGGCGGGCTTACTTGGCGCTGAACTCGGGCCGGAACGCGATGATTTCGCCGACCACGCGGTCGACTTGGCGCGCCTGGTCCTCCATCCGCTTGGCGTAGGAGCCGGCGCCGTTGACGGCGTCATAGGCCTCGCGGAAGGTGGTGCCGTCCGGTTCGAAGTCCTTGAAGCCCTCCTTCAGCCGGTTCACCAGGATCACTTGCGGCTCGCCGGATTGGAAGGCGGTGTAGACCACGATGTTCAGGCCAAGCTTTTCCCATACCGGCTTGATGGTCTTGAGGCCTTCGAGGTAGGCGGGCATCTGGCCGGGCTTGATGTACAGATGGCTGATCGAGGCCTTGGCCGAGAAATTGCCCACCGCCGTGGTGCTGTATTCCGGCTTGAAGGTGACGTAGGACTCCGGCGAAGTTTTCTCCACATGCGGCAGGATGTTCTTCTCGTAATCCAGCATATGTTTTTCGCCCAGGTCGCCGCGGCGTTCATACTCGGTCCAGGTATGCGGGCCCTCGGTGATTTGCAGCGCGCCGCCATCCGGTCCGGTGAGCACATCGTAGACGCGCCATTTCCACTCCCCGTTGTGGAACTGTTTGATGTGCGCCAGCAGCGCTTTGTTGAAGGCCGCCGTGTGGCCGGGTTTGATCCAGTGGCGGTAAGTGTCCATGACGGCGGACGGCTTGACGTCCTGGGCGGAGGACAGCAGCGGAGACAGCAGAAGCGGAAGGATGAGACAGGCGAGCTTTTTCATGGAATCCCCTTTCGGTTGTTGTGTTGGATCCTGATTCTGGCCTTGCGGATGGCAAGCTTACGCTTGTTTGACGTGGACAGAAATAAGCTGGATGAAATACAACAACCCAAGAAAAACGGGGTCAGACCACGGTTTTCGCGAAAACCGTGGTCTGACCCCGTTTTTTGACTCCAGCCTTTATTCCTTGTGGTGGAAGGGCGCGAACCAGGTCACCAGGAAGGAGGGAATGGTGGCTATCATCACGAAAGCAAAGTAGCTGACGTAGCCCAACATCTGTTGCAGATGGCCACTGACCACGCCGGTCACCATCATGCACAGCCCCATCAGGCCGGTGCCGAAGGCGTAGTGGGTGGTGGTGTATTTGCCCGGCGCCAGCTGCTGCATCAGGTAGATCATGAAACCCACCGAGCCAAAGCCGAAGAAGAACTTTTCCGTCGCCACACCCGCGCAGATCAGCCACAGATTGGACGGCTGGTAAATGCTCATCACCAGGAAGGTGACGTTGGGGATGTTCACCGCGCAGCACAGCAGGAACAGGCTGCGCGCCAGCCCGCGCTTGGCGACGAAAATCCCGCCCAGCAGGGAACCCAGCAGCACGGCGATCAGGCCGTAGGTGCCGTAGATCAGGCCCAGCATCTCGTTGCTCAGCCCCAGGCCGCCCTGCGCCACCGGATCAACCATGAAGAAGGGTCCGATCTTTTCCAGCAGGCCGATACTGAGGCGGAACAGGAAGGCAAACGACACCATCAGCCACACGTCGCGCTTCTGGAAGAAGGTGATGAAGGAATCCTTGAGGATAAAGGCCGCTTCCGCCACCGAGGCGGGCGCGTTCTCCGCCCTGGCGCCGTCCGGCATCACGCGCGCGTGCCACAGCGCCATCAGCACCGTGATGCCGGCGACGATGAAGAAGATGATGCGCCAGGCCTCGATCCACTCCGGCCCGAACGCGCCGGCGGTGTGGTGGAAGTAGTGGGTGTGCAGCCAGCCGCTCAGGTACACCATGCCGCCGGAAGCGACGATCGGGCCGATGTTCCAGCTCAGGCTCTGGATGCCGCAGAACAGCGACTGCGTGCGCGGTTCCAGCGCGGTCACGTACACGCCGTCGGAGGCGATGTCCTGGGTCGCGCCCACCAGCGACAGCAGGCCGAACAGGAACACCAGGATCACCATGTAATCCGGCAGCGCCATCGCCAGCGCCACGCCGGCAAAGCCCAGCGCCAGCGTCAGCTGGGTGCACAGCACGAAGAACTTCTTGGTGCGGTACATTTCCACGAAGGGCGCGAACAGTGGCTTGATGGTGTAGGCCAGGATCAGGTAGCTGGCGTATTGCGCCGCCTGGCCGTTGTCCATGCCGAGGTTCTTGAACATGATGGCGGTGACGCTGGTCAGCATCACATAAGCCAGCGCCATGGTGAAGTAGCCGCTCGGCACCCACAGCATGGGCGTGCCGCGCGTGAACATCGCGCGCCACAGCGAAGCTTCGCCGGAAGCGTGGGCCGGCGGCGTGTGTGGCACCGCCTGGGCGTCGGTTTGTGCTGCTTGCATGGTGTCGTCCTCGTATTCCGTTGGAATTGTAAACGGCCGTCTGCGCGGCCGTTGGAACTGCTGCGTATTTACTAGCTTGGCTTAACGCGCTTTCTGCGCGGTGAGGAAGTCGCGGTACCACAGCGCGCTGTGCTTCAGGGTGCGCTGCTGGGTCTCGTAGTCGACGTGGACGATGCCGAAGCGCTTGGCGTAGCCGGAGTTCCATTCGAAGTTGTCCAGCAGGCTCCACAGGAAGTAGCCCTGCACGTTGACGCCCTGCGCCTGCGCGTCCTGCAGCGCGGCCAGGTGGCGCTTGACGAAGTCGATGCGCGCCAGGTCCGCCACTTCGCCGTCCACCACGCGGTCCGGGTTGGCCATGCCGTTCTCGGTGATGTAGATCGGCGGCAGCTCGTATTCCGCATTCAGCTTGAGCAGCAGCTCGGTCAGGCCTTGCGGGTAGATTTCCCAGCCCATGTCGGTCTTGCCCAGCTTGCACTCGGGCTGGCGCGGCGGCACCTCGGCGCTGCAGAAGGCGCGGAAGTAGTAGTTCACGCCGAGGAAGTCGATCGGCTGGTGGATGATTCCGAAATCGTTGTCATCCACGATCGGCGCAAGCTCGCCGTGCTTTTGCAGGGCGAAGGCCGGGTAGCGGCCCTTGAAGATCGGGTCCATGAACCACTGCACCGAGCGCGCGTACTCGAACTTGGCCAACTCGATGTCGGCGGCGCTGTCGGTGGCCGGATCGGCGGTCCACTGGTTCAGCACGATGCCCAGCCGGACCGTGCTGCCCACCTTGCGCATCGCCGTCATGGCCAGGCCGTGCGACAGCAGCAGGTGGTGCGACACCTGGATGGCCTGGCGCGCATCCGCCACGCCCGGCGCGAACTGGGCATTGCCATAGCCCAGGTTGGCCGTGCACCAGGGCTCATTGTGCGTTGCAATCGTTTTCACGCGATGGCCGAAACGGCGCGCCACTTCGGCGGCGTACTCGGCAAAGTGGTAGGCGGTGTCGCGGTTCAGCCAGCCGCCTTCGTCCTGCAGGCCTTGCGGCAAGTCCCAGTGGTACAGGGTGAGATGGGCGGCGATGCCCTTGGCTTCCAGCTCGCTCAGCAGACGGTCATAGAAGGCAAAGCCGGCCTCGTTCCAGGCGCCTTTGCCCTGCGGCTGCACGCGCGCCCAGGCCATGGAAAAGCGGTAGGCGTCCACGCCCAGGCCGGCCATCAGCGCCACGTCCTCGGGGTAGCGGTGGTAGTGGTCGCAGGCCACGTCGCCATTGCTGCCGTCGATGATCTTGCCGGGGGTGTGGCTGAAGGTATCCCAGATCGACGGACCCTTGCCGTCCGCCGTGGCGCCGCCTTCGATTTGGAATGCACTGGTGGCAACGCCCCAGGTGAATGTGGGCGGGAATTGCTTGAGGTCGCTCATGTCTCTCTTGGTTTTAGTGGGATTTGCAGAAAGGCTTGAAAACGATTTCAAGCGTCATGGCACGATTAGACCTCAAGACCCTGCCGGTGTCAATGTTTTACCTTCCGCGCCTGATATAATGCCGCCTTGCCCGATTTTTACGAACTTTTTCCATGTCTTCCGATACCCCAGCCAAGGGCCCAGAACGGTCCATGCTCTACGACCCGACCGAACACCGCATCCGCAGCTTCGTCACCCGCGCCGGCCGCCTGTCGACCGCGCAGGCGCGTGCGCTGGAGGAGCTGGGTCCGAAGTTCCTGATCCAGTACGCCAAGGCGCCGCTGGACTATGAACAGACCTTCGGCCGCAAGGCGCCGGCGGTGCTGGAGATCGGCTTTGGCATGGGCGGCACCACCGCCCACATCGCCGGCGTGATGCCGGACAAGGACTTTATCGGCGTGGAAGTGCACACCCCCGGCGTGGGCAGCCTGCTCAAGCTGATCGGCGAGCAGAACCTGACCAACCTGAAGGCGATCCAGCACGACGCGGTGGAAGTGCTGCGCGATATGATCCCGGACGGCTCGCTGCACGGCGTGCATATCTACTTCCCCGACCCATGGCACAAGGCGCGCCACAACAAGCGCCGCCTGATCCAGCCGGCCTTTGTGAAGCACCTGGTGCAGAAGCTGGCGCCGGGCGGCTACATCCATCTGGCCACCGACTGGGAAGATTACGCGGTGCAGATGCTGGAAGTGCTGAGCGCAGAAGAGGGCCTGCAGAACACCGCCGACGGCTACGCGCCGCAGCCGGCCTACCGTCCGCTGACCAAGTTTGAAAACCGCGGCCTCAAGCTGGGCCACGGCGTGTGGGATCTGGTCTTCAAGCGCAAGTAATCACGGCTTACGCGAGGGGCTCGATATCGAGCACCACCACGTAGGACATGCGGCGGCCCTCAAACATGCCGCCGCCCTTCACGATAGCGTCGCAGGTAGTGGGCTGGCCCTCGGCCTCTTTCTGCGCCAGGCGCTGGCGGAACACCACCGCATCCTTAGTCCCCAGCTGGCCGACAAAGCGGCCATCCACAAACACCGTCACCGCCTTGTCCTCGTAGGGATTGGCATCGTCCGGCACCAGCGTGGCGACGTAGCGCGCGCTGGCAGGCGCATCGCCATGCGCACCGGCCAGCTCTTTCAGCAGCGGCTGGAATTTCGACTCATTCACCACCTCCACCATGAAGCGGCCTTCGTCCTGCCAGTGCAGGGCAGGCGACGCGGCGGGCGGCTGCGGCGCGTAGGGCGCGGCCTTCCATTCGCGCTGCGGCGCGCGTTGCGATGGGTTGGTGCGGATGATGGCGTAGGCCGCGGCGGCCGTGCCGGCGATGATGAGCAGAGAGATCAGAAGTTCCATGCCCGCTATCTTAACGTAAGGCCCCAGCGTCA
>Ga0213872_10001083_pt1 | contig 18741 bp, 20 predicted proteins | sample VelepicomBERX_R2_FD_160071 | JGI IMG/M metagenome (GOLD analysis project Ga0213872, IMG submission 160071) | Rhizosphere microbial communities from Vellozia epidendroides in rupestrian grasslands, the National Park of Serra do Cipo, Brazil - RX_R2 | ecosystem: Host-associated > Plants > Roots >...
GGTGCCGGAACTGTTTGGAAGTTCATAACGGCGGTGCATTCACCGAAAATGTAGAATAGCACAGGTGAGAAAAGGCCTTTAGGTATCCAGCGGTATTCATTGTAGTCGGAACAGACAATGTTATCGTCACCCTCACAAACGATTGCCAAAACTTTCAGGTCTTTTCTTTGTTCGACAAGTTCCAACATCCTCTTTCTGTGAAATTTCGCATAGTCACCGCCAATGTCGCTTAGAAAATGCTCCTCAAGACCGTATTGTACGATGGTGCCCCCGTGTTTACGGGCGTGCTCGTAGACATGATCAAAGAAACGGCACAGACCATCATGCCCGGTCAAGACCTCAACCCCTTGAGGCTTCAGGCAGACGCCAGAGTTATCGGTGAAATTGACCCCATTTTCATCAAAAACACGGATAATATCCGCGAGCGTTCCTTCACGCGGTTGTACGGCATCATCTTCTATCTTGGTAATGGTGTCACGGGTAAGCCCAGCTTTTTCAGCCAAAATGGCACTAGACCATTTCAATAAGCCCCTCGCTGCTCTAATTTGCCTGCCTATGCTCATGGACAACCCTCGTTATGGCGGATATGTTTATACATAATTCTGGTTAATGTTGCAATTTATTATACAAACAACACTTTAATACCAATTATAATTATTCATATAAATGAAAATGAATAATTATTTTCTGCATTTTGCCTGTTTTCTATTGCTTTCATGACCAGCCATCCCTTACATTCCCGTCTGTAGATAAATGCAGCCCCTTTCTTCCCGAGGTGTTTCATGAAAACCATGAATTTCGACAGTTACGTTATGTGCCATGGCGAAGGCTATGTGCAGTACATCGTGGAAGAAGTCGAGCGGGTGCATGGCATCCGCTACCCCACACCCCAACCACTCGAATATCGCTGGAATGTCGCCGTCAATCAACAGGTGGCCTAACATGACCAACGCCAGCCACCTGATTACCTACACAGAATTGACCACCCTCTACGGCCATAAGGCCGCGAATGACCTGTTGGTCTGTATCGAACAGGCAGCTGATGTTGATCGTAAGGTCGTTCCATTCTGCAAGCAGAAGCGTCTGGAGACTGCTCTGCTCGCGCTAGATCTCGCCGTAGACAAGGACGCTGCATGATAATCAGCGCCGCACAAATTAAGGCGGCCCGCATGATCCTGAACTGGCATCAGGATGAACTGGCCGTCAAATGCGATCTATCCAGAAACACCATCCGCAGTCTTGAGATGGGGAATATCTCCACGAAAAGCGCCAACATCGTGCGCAGCACTTTTGAAGCCGCCGGTCTTGAGTTTCTGGAAGATGATGGCGTCAAGCGCCGCAGCATGACAATCATCGTGCAATCCGGCCATGCCAGCCGTAACGCTCTGTTTGCCCAACTATGGCAAGCCGCCCATTCCCGGTGCGGCACGATCCTGTTCGCGGTTCAATCTCTTGATCATCTTGTGAAGATTTTGGGTGGAGAATCCGCAGATGCCCTGTCTCGCGTGGAGCAGCTCTGCAAAGCGGTGGATGTGAAATGCCTGCTGCTGGAAGAGCCTGATAATCTGCCTGATTACCCGCGCTTCCAGTGCCGCGTCACAACGCAGCAATCCATGGGGGCTGCCTTCTACGCGCTCTATGACGACACCTACATCAATATCGTCCGCAACGGTGCGAATGACTATATGATGGTCGCCTATCATTTACCGCCGCATGCGCGCAGCTATCGCGCTCACTTCACCTGTACGTGGGAAACGGCGTCACTTGTACGCTCCCGGTCTTACGGGATTGACCGATACTCCCGCGAAAAACGTTTGGCCTAAAACCATGCTGCCGATTGAACATAGCGTCTCAATCGGCCCCGAAGCGCAAAAGATAAATTCCCTTCTGGCCATCAGGATCAAAAATCAGCGTTCAATCTGGAAAGCCCAATCGCCCACAATCTCCGCCTCAGTCATTGATACTTGGAGAGCGGATATGACGCGGCACGATCAACGTATTTTGTACTCGGCTTTGGGTTTTCTGGCTGTGGTGTTGCATGAGGGCGAGGCAAATGCCGAACATGGGGCTGCCGACCTGTCTGGCCGCGCCAAATTCATCGCCGGTCTGATTGAGATCTTTTGCAGGGATAATGTGCCGCCGGTTGGTGTCCTGATCGACCTCGACAGTGACGCGTCCATCGAGATCACAGACCAGATCATCGCCCGTCACGTCAAAGAGTTGCGTGAGAAACACGAAACCGTTCTGCCGCAAGAACGCGAGGGTTTGCTCAAGCTTTATGACCGCCTGCGTCACCGGAGCAGCCGCCGCCAGCAGTGCGAGATTTATACCGACGCCAGCGCTGATCGACTGGCCGATCTTGTCCTTCGCTATCTCGATGAAGAAATCGCTGTACAGGAGAAACTGTCATGAACGCCGCCATGTGCAAGAGACCTGAGCAGGATGACGTGCAATCCACCAACCAGAATGAGAAAGTGCCGGAAAGCAACCCATCCCCTGTGGTGGAGGTTGAAAACGAGAGAGAGACTTCATCCGAACCTCATACCCCGCGTGGTGGCGCCTATCATTATTATGACGACGCCGAGAAAATACCGTCATCTCCACCCGACAAATGGGCGCATCTGCCGATGGCGGAACAAATTGCTGAAGCCATTGTCGAATGCCTCAACAAAAACGGCGAGTGCTGGATCATCGATGTCCGCGCCATGGGCTTCTCACTCAACGACATCGCCCGCTATTGGCCCGACGCCTGTTCCATCGCTGAACGGAAAAGGCCGAGGCCGGCACATACAAAAAAAGATTAAACCGAGGGCGTTTAGACATACCCGCCAAAAACTATTTAGAACGCTCTCGTAACTCGAACGTCACAGAAAACATAATAATACCAACATGCTAAGTATAACCTCTATGCACCACAGCGGGGCCTATGGCAAGGCACATCATGCTCCACACATTTCCTCGCCTGCCCCCCAACAACATATATTTTACTTTCCAAGTAAATGGGGCTGGACTCTCAATAAAACCAGTGCAACCTAATGTAAAATTTGCACTGTAACCGTTAGGTGTGAGGCCAATATGTTTCCATCAGGTTTTTATGACAGGCTTAAAGAAGCTCGGAGATTATCAGACTCTCCTGAATCAGAAGAATTAGAAAAATGTGTGCACAACACAGTTGCACAGCTTCTTTCTCAACCAACTGATGCGAGAAAGCCAGGAATGCTTCTCGGCAAGATTCAATCAGGAAAAACACGCGCTTTTCTTGGGGTAATCGCAGAATCTTTTGATAAAGGATTCGACGTCGCTGTCGTGTTAACAAAGGGCACCAAAACTCTCGCCAAACAAACCGTAAATCGTATCTCCAAGGAGTTTTTTATTTTTCGTGAAGCTGAGCAACTCGCGGTTTATGATATCATGAGTATTCCCGATCTTGCTGATTGGGAAATCGATGAGCAAAAATTGGTCATTATCGCGAAAAAAGAAATCAATAATCTTCGGCGCCTTGTAAAACTATTCTCTGAGACTCATCCGAGTCTATCACAAAAGCGCGTTCTAATTATAGACGACGAAGCCGACTTCGCCTCAATACGCTTTACCAAGAAAAAAGATTCTGCAGAAATAGAACAAGGGAGGATCGCAGATCGCATAGACGAGCTGCGTCGTGAGTTAATCAACCCAGCAGTGTTACAAGTTACCGCAACCCCTTATTCCCTTTACCTTCAACCTGAGGAATATGAGGTCCAACCCGGAACAAATTTTACGTTTGAAGATAAACGGCCAGCCTTTACTGAACTCGTTCCCATCCACTCGGGATATGTTGGAGGAGACAATTACTTTGGTGAACACACTGATAAACGGTCAGAATATTACTTATGGCACGAGGTTCATCCAGATGAATTGACGGCTTTAAAAAAAGAGGACCGGAGGCGTATAAAAAAAGAGCAAGTACTAACCACAGATAAAGCTGAAGCGCTGCGTCATGCACTTGTTACATTTGTGGTTGCAGCAACTGTTCGCCGACTTCAACAGAAACATGCCCGAGAAGCCTTAAAACGCTATTCTATGATTGTGCATGTTGAAACCTCTCGTAATTCTCATACATGGCAGCACACAGTCTCTGGCGACATAATAGACGGATTAAAGAGTGCGATTAAGTTTGGTGATAAAATATTTAGGGCCTTAGTCGACGAGGCCATCATAGACATTCGTCGTTCAGTGGAAGCAGAAGGCCTACCTATGCCAAATGATTCGGACATTTTTGATGAAGTAAAAAATGCTTTTCAAAAAGGTGCGGTTGTTACTGAAAAAGTAAATTCGGATAATGACGTTGAAGCCTTGCTCGATGAAAATGCCGAATTGCGATTGCGTACCCCTTATAACGTTTTTATCGGTGGACAAATTCTCGATAGAGGCATAACCGTACCAAACCTGATAGGGTTTTATTATGGGCGTTCGCCGCGCCGTATGCAGCAAGACACCGTTCTTCAGCATGCCCGCATGTACGGCAGCCGCCCCAGAGCAGATTTAGCTGTTACAAGATTTTATACTACGGCAAATAATTATATGGCATTACGTTCCATCCATGAATTTGACTCTGCACTCCGCTATGCGTTCGAAACCAATGCCCACGAGCGAGGCGTGGCTTTTGTGGTGAAAGATCAAACAAATCGCGTTATTCCGTGCTCGCCGAATAAAATTCTTGCATCAGATATAATTGCATTACGCCCAGGCCAAGCTCATGTCCCATTTGGTTTTCAAACTAAGCCTAAAACTGTTTTAGCTCCCATTACTCAAGAAATAGATCTGTTAATTCCAAGAGCTGCTCTGGATACCGGTGTTCCGATCAAAATACCAACAAACTTATCCATAAAAATTATATCTCTTGCAGAAACCTGCCTAGAATTTGAACCAGGCTATGAATTTGGATGGGAATCTTTTAAAGCAGCCATAGAGTATTTTTCTCGTATTGCATCACCACCCAGCGAACGCAATCAATGCTGGATTTATACAAAAGTAGGCAGAGTCTTGGAAAGAAAAAGAAAGTCCGGCGATCGTTTTGCTAACGAACCAAACTCGTATCAAGACCGCACAGTGATTAAACAAAATTCAGAACACCTTCCTACCCTTGCTTTATTTCGCCAAGAAGGAAGAGAAGTAGATGGTTGGAGAGGATCGCCCTTTTGGTGGCCAGTTCTTTTTGCTCCAGCAAGAGCAAAACCGAGTATTTTCGCTTCAACTATGAATGGACAGTCAATCGATACGACAGAAACGGAAAAAGATTCTTCTGTGGAGGCTGCATGACACGAGCAGAACCCAGTGGCAGAAGGTTGAATGAAAAAGATGCCGCACTTGTAAAAGGCATGTTAAGCAGAGGTGATAGGCACCATGATATAGCCGCTTGGTTTGGAGTGAACCAGGGACGAATTGCGGAGGTGAACCAGGGAACAGCATTTGCCAATGTACCGACAGCTTATGAAAGTGACCTCCCTCCCAAAGGACCGTACTCTTCCGGTAGGGCAGCTCACCGCGCAATACAGGCTTTAGAGAATGTCCAAAGTGCTTTAGACCTTGCAAAAGAAACTGTGGACAGCGCCCTGAAAGAAATCAGAGACGGTAATCTTTAAATAAAATTATCCACCTGCAGCGGCCTATATACAGACATTTCATCGCAGAGAGTCATGCGCGAGCCCAAAATTAAGCAATTCTCATCTTTCTGGAGACACCTTCAATCCCTTTTTCTTCGATCGCGCATATTTTGCCTGCGATGAACTTCGCGATGGGAGGGGCGACTGCGTTGCCAATGAGCCGCCCTCTGCGACCGTCCAACCCTCTGGGAATCCCATGAGTTTCTCGCACTCTGTCCAAGTCAAGTTTCTGGCCACATAGAATTGGTCTGTCAGTGTGGCCGCCCTGATGTCTTCCAGTCTGGGCGCGTATCGTGGGGCTATAGCTTTTTGCTTTGGTATATCCAAAGCCTCCGCGACGCTGTACCAAAAGCGGAGTGTTTCCGATAAACTCTTCTGAAAAATCGGATCCAGAGTCCTTTTTGCCCTTTTCTCCCGGCGCAGAATCCCTAAGCAATTTGCTGCCGTCAGAATAGAACTGATATGCACTTTCTGATCTATAAGATCCGACAATGAATATTCTCTCTCTATTGTGGGGAAGACCCGCGCTGAGAGTGTTACACGAGAACCAGATCCCCAGATACCCGATCTTTTCGAGCTCGTCGATAACGACTTCAAACGCTTCCCCTTCATCTGCACTGAGGAGGCCTGCCACATTTTCAAGGACAACCCATCTGGGTTTATGGCTTGCAGCAAGAAGTTCTGCAAATTTGTAAAATAGCCCACTTCTTTTTCCATTAAGCCCTTTCCTTTGGGTGTTCGCATGACTGATGTCTTGGCACGGCCAACCGGCTGCCCAGAGATCAGCTTGAGGAATTTGGGATGGTTTGAGTGTGTTGATATCGTCATGCAGGGGCACCTTTGGCCAATGCCTTTGTAAGATACGCTGGCAATAAGAATCAATTTCACACTGAAACACGGCCTCCATCCCAGCCTGTTCAAAGCCGAGATCGAACCCTCCGATTCCAGAGAAAAATGATGCAAATTTCATCGTTATTGAGTCTGCCATAAGTTTGGGTCTAGTCTAGCTTAATTAAATTTTTTCTTGAATGAAAGCGGTATCCGACAATGGTCAGCAATAGCCGTGCAAGCAAAGGATTGCTTTTAGAGCCAACAAAGACTCCTAATATTTCCGAAGAAAAAAGGAGCAAATGGCTTGCGGACGCAATCGCAGGTTTTGTGGCCCCTACACCGGCCAACAGGCGAATTTATAAGATCATTCTCGAATCATTCTGGCCCGTTGGGCACGGCATACCAGGCCCAGTTCTTACAGAAAAAGAAGTTCGCGCAGAAGTTGATAGACACCGCAATACGGAAGGCTTGCCCCCTTATAAAGATGTGTTTCGACGACTAAGAGAGCTTCAAGGAGAGGAGGGTTTCACTTGCATCATTAAGGAAGGAACAAAATATCAATTACAGCATCTAGATCTTTCTCCAAAAAGAGAACCTAGAGCTAAGCCGGACAAAAAAGTGTGGGACGCGATCAAGCAGAGCTATAATTTCAAATGTGCCAACTGCGGTCAACAAGAACCGCATATTAAATTAAGCCCTGACCATCGAGTACCCCGGTCTAGAAACGGTGGAAATGAGCCAGAAAATTGGCAGCCGCTTTGCGAGCAATGCAATAACATCAAAAGCACAACCTGTCGCGGTTGCTCCCTGAATTGTTATGTTTGTTCTTGGGCATTCCCAGAGAAATACAAACAGATTGTTATTGCTGACAATAACAAAGCGCTCATACAGCGCATCGCTGAAAAAAACGGAGAGAGTCAATCAGAACTCGTGAACAAAATTTTACAAAATTACTTTAACAGCAACCGCTAATACCCAAGAGCCACTCGGCTGTATATAGACACCATGCTCGACTATCGCCGGAAGTCGAGTTATTTCCGCGTGGACGGTTCCTTAACCGGATCAAGTAGGCGGGCCGGCGGCACGTCCAGCGCCTTTGCAAGTTTCTGCAACACAGTCACAGTCGGATTACGCCCACCACGCTCCACACCACTAACATAGGTCCGGTGCAGGCCAGACTCAAATGACAGCTCTTCCTGCGACCATTTGCGCTTTTCGCGCAACTGCCGAACATTTAAACCCACTTGCCGCCGAATATCCATAGCTGCAGCAGATAATTTTGTTGCTTTTCAGTCTACATCCTATGAGTCACAATTCTGTTGCCTTGCGGCAGGCTTTATGGCCATATGTAGACTATGAGTATCGATGATCCACAAACGGCAAATGACCGAACCAACCCGGTCAATCATAATGACCTGTCTCCCGATGGTGGTGGTGGCAGGCCCGAGTTCATTATCGTTTACGCCGCCTTTTCTCTATCCGGAGGCATAGTTGGCTTCTTGCTGGGCTGGCTGATGCATGGGCCGTAAGCCCCCGCCAGCTAACTAATCGTCATCACGCAAGAAGCGTTTCGCTTCTTCCACCCTAGACATGGCCTCAAACATCATGTGGTTACGGTGCATCTCCTCCAACAAGGGGATCAGCTTGATCATGGCGGCGATGCTACGGTCATTACCGCTGATCGCGCCATTGATCACTCTTTTAACGAACCCCTCGCCTTTACTGAGTTTCACTTCTTTACCACCTTCGGAGAGTTGCATCATTTTCTGCAGATCATCATAAAATAACCCTATGATACTACGCTGGCCTTGCTTGGGCCTACCCCTGGGATTGCCACTCTTGCCAGGCTTGTAGCGGGTATGCTTTGGCGGCTTTTTATACCCCACGTCATAAGGTTTTTGATTATCTTCAGACATGTGCACCCTCCGTCGCGTTTTCGTCGAAGGTCTTACCCGTCGCGCCATGGATGGCCGCACGCCCCGTGTGGCGCTGCCAACGCCGGACGGTGGCGTCGACATAAAGCGGGTCCAGGTCCATGCCGTAGCAGATGCGCTTCGTGCGCTCGGCCGCAATAAGGGTCGTCCCACTGCCAATAAACGGGTCGAGCACAAGGCCGCCGCGGGGACTGCTATTACGGATCGACCGCATAACGAGGCCTACCGGCTTCATAGTTGGATGCAGGTCGTTTCTGGCCGGCTTATCAAAAAACCAGACGTCACCTTGGTTTCTGGCGCCACACCAGTGATGCCCCCGCCCCTCAGGCCAACCGTACAGGATGGGTTCATACTGTCTTTGATAGTCTGAGCGGCCCAGGGTGAAGCTATCCTTCGCCCAAATGATGGTCGTGGACCAATGCCCGCCTGCCTGCGTAAACGCCGCCTGTAAAGCCGGCAATTCGCTTGACGACATGCATATGTAGATCGCGCCCTTCGTGACCTGAAGAATATTCGCGCACGCCACCCGTAGAAAGGCCTCAAATTTGTCGCCCAAAGCGTCGTTCATAATGGAGCGGTGCTTACCGTCCTTCGTTTCATAATCGACATTATAGGGCGGATCTGTAAAGGCCATGTCCGCCGTCTTACCGCCCATCAGGGCCTGTACTTCATCGGATTTGGTGGCGTCACCACATCCAACACGGTGTTCGCCCAGCACCCAAACGTCACCAAGTTGAGTTACTGATGGCTTCGACGGATTAACGTCTACGAGATTACCGTCATCAAAATCCTGTGTCAGGCCATGAACAATCAGTTCGATTTCCGGAAGATCAAACCCGGTCAAGGTGATGTCCAGATCAGGTTCCAGCGTCAGCAGGTGCTGGAACTCAATTGCTAAAATATTCTTATCCCACCCGGCTTTTTCCGCCAGCCTATTGTCGGCAATAACGTATTGGCGGATCTGTTCTTCGGTTAAATTATCGCGCATGATTGTCGGCACAGTTTCCATACCCAGCGCCTTTGCGGCTTCAACCCGGCCATGACCGGCTATGATCCGATGCCTGCCATCGACGATGACAGGATTGATGAAGCCGAAGGCTTCGATGCTGCTGGCGATCTGCCGGATCTGTTTATTACTATGAGTGCGCGCGTTGCGCTCATAGAGCTTGAGCTCATCAACCGGTGTGTAGGTGATGGCTAAAACCGATGTCTCGGTCATATTTCTCTCCTTTGCTACGACGGAACAATTTCCGTCAGAAACAAAGTCAGGCCACTGATCGCGCTATCCGGCTTTCGAGACCTTAATACGGCTGAGCCGATGTTTCAGCCCGCTAGTCTTTGCTGATTTCAGCTTTCCATCATGGTTCTTAAAATTAATAAATTCATCGTCGATATCTTCAATCACCCCCATATGTTGGCGTTGTTCTAACTCGACATATAGTTCTTCAGCCGTGATCTTCGGTTTTTTCTGAATAATTTCGGTAATCAGATCATGTAGCGCGTCGCCTTTAGGCGCCGCGCCGCCCCTTGCGGCCCTCTGATGCAGGGCTCGTGCTTTCGCATTAGCCGCCAATTCCAGGGCGGCTTCAAACTCATTACCAGTCGCCCAGGACATGCCACGCTGCCATTCTGACTGCATAATATCAATGGCGGTCTCGTGAATCGCTTCGTCCGCCATACGCTCCCGGCGTAAAGTGTAGCGCGCGTCCCAAAATTTATTGTTGCGTTGGTTAATTTCAACGGGGGAAGGTTGAACCGTAACAGTGGCCACACTAAGCACTTCCAGCATCGCAGACTCCCTGGCTGTACCGATCACGAACAGGCAACTGATTCGCTACCTCATCCGGCCTTATTGTAACACAAAGGGCGATTTTTATAAAACATACGCCAATAAATTTTCCCTGGTAAAATTTATACAAATCCAGGCTTGACATGGGCCAGCACTCGGTGGCATGATGGCCCTATGCTGACTTGATTCGTTTTTGCCAAACGTTTTGAAAAGGCTGGATATCCCTGCTCCCCGGGCCGGCTGTAAGGCAGTGCTGGTTCGGGGGCAGTCAACTTTAGGTCAACCATGAAAGCTAAACCTCTCTATCGACCATTACGCGAAATCGGCAAAACTGCTGACTCTACAGAACGCCCATATAAAGTCTTTTATAACGTCAACATGGGCAATACGACTTTCCTCATTACTCTGCCTCTTTTTGATTTTTATCGTATGAGCGCGATTGCGAATGAGCAAATCCCTAATATTGCCGCAACCGACATCGCACAGCGCCCTATAGATATGGACCACGCCAATAGATTAGCTAACTATGTTCTCAAAGGTCTCATTTATTCCGTTATTACAAAGAGAGAAAGCGATGGACGGGCCGTTCCAAGCGCATACACAAAAATTCAACGCCTAATCGGACACCAACCCTATATCGCTCTCCAGCCACTAGTTTGTAATTTAAGAAATTGCGCGCGCGACGGCGCCGATCTTCGAGCACGAGCCCTGAATGTATTTAACGTATCTGAAACCCAAGAAATTGCAGCCTATGAAATCCTATTATCGCAAAAGCATATTTTATGGGTGATTGATGGCCAACATCGGCGAAAGGCCCTTGAAATAGTTTTTGACTTTATCGATCACGCCCTTTCTACCCATGCCTATCCCATTAAAAAAACAGTTTTCCCATTGTCTGGAGAACAGGTGAAGTCAGACGAATTGCAGCTGTGGAGCGAGTGTAACGAAATTGCTCGATCAGAATGCAAAATTGCTGCTGAGGTACATCTCGGCCTGAAACCACCTGAAGAACGGCAACTTTTTCATGATCTCAACAATCTAGGAAAGAAGGTTGAAACCAGCCTCGCTTTGGAGTTTGACAGAGGAAATCCTGTTAATGTCTTTGTCCAAGATCGCCTAATCAAGGAGATATTAAATTGGCCTGTTGTAGATCGTGACATCATTAACTGGCATGAAGATGATGGATCCATTACACGCAAGGATCTCGTTTCGATAAGCACGCGATTAATTATTAACAAAACCAATCCTAAGGGAGCGACCCCTGCCATTGTCGATCCCAGATTGGATAAAGCCATAGATTTCTGGCATGCGGTACAAAGAATCCCTCACATCGGTCGCAAAGGCGCTAAAACAAAAACAGTCGCAGCCCAGCCGGTAGTCCTAAAGGCTCTGGCAAAAATTGCTTTCGATCTATGCTTCGGCCGTGAGCGTAAGCTTAATCTTTCACAGAAATTTTTCCGCGATATCCCAAAGATAGATTTTTCTCATGAAAATAGGATGTGGGGATACTATCGCCTGACAAAAGTTGAGCGCAGCAAAGCTGGTTTAAAGGGTCTGGAAGAATATCTGCCAGATGACTCACGCGAAGGCATCGATTTTAATAGGGATATTGGTGACTACGACGCTGCAAAAATGATGCGATTTGGAGCCAAACATAATGACATATATCCTATCATAGGAGATATGGTGCGCTGGCAGCTTGGGCTCCCGAATAGAAACGAACGATAGGACTCTCTGATAAAACTTACCCCCATTAGATTGCATCTAATGTCGGGAAATTCTCTCTAATAGCTTGGGCAACATAGCCCGGACTGATATGGGCATAATGCTTTTCCGTAATAATGGTGTTGGAATGCCCTAGCTGTTTTGCAATCACAATCAACGGCACACCTTTCATGGCCAACAAGCTGGCATGCGTGTGTCTAAGCACATGATAGGTAATGGGTGGATCTATCGCCGCACGAGTACAGGCATCATGAATACGGCGGCTTTGCAGCGACTTTCCCCAGGGCTTGCTCACTTTTGTTAGGAAGATGTGCTCCGTGCGCGATTTATTTTTTGTAACTGTTTCAAAGAATTTCTTTGCCTCGTCCGTCAAAACGACATGACGCGGCTTGCCATTTTTGGTTAGCCGAATATATAGGGTCCCCGTATCCGGCCTGTAATCTTCAGCCACCAGTCGGCAGATTTCGCCATACCGACATCCTGTGAAAAGAGAAGCTTGCACAATAAGGCGTAGGTCAGGCTCACATGCTTTGATCAGGCGGACACATTCTTTTTCATCTAGATAGCGAATAACCGGAGCCTCGACATTACGGAATGCCCTTACGCGCCGCCATGCAAGGTCAGAAGCAACGCTACCCTCTCGCCAAACATAATTAAGAGCAGCCTTCAAAACATTGAGGTTGCGATTGGCCGTCACCCGACGCCGGCGAATAAATTCCGGATCGTCGCTCCATGCCTGCATATTTTGTTCAGGCGCACCTTTTTTTGTTCGCAGGCGCAAGGGGGTGCGTGATATTTCTTGATGCCATTCCGATATCTGCTTGGTTGTCAGTTCATGAACTTGAATGTTGCCTAGCTTAGGAAGGATATGCGCGTTAACAATATTACTCATAACCGGCAAGCCTTTTCCCTCCTTAGCATAATGCCTGAGGTAATCCTGGACAGCATCCGCGACAGTATAGCTGGCCGAATTGCCACCTTGGATAATCTGCGGCAATGCATAACCTTCTCGTCGTCTGTGCAGACCACCAAATCGCCCCCCAACCGAATTCATATCAACGGAGATAGTTGTTTGATCGTGGAGAGGCGCTCGTATTTCTTTGTAAACACGTTTGCCTTCCGTGTTTTTGATACTGGCAATATTCAAGCCAAGTTTGTTTTTAAAAACACTTAGAACACCCCGAATGCTGTGCGGTTGCCAACCAGTGGCCAGTGTTGCTCGTTCAATAGTCAGACCATCTGGATGCCGCAGCATTTCAAGCAAACATTCCTGTTTGCCATATGTACTGCTGATCTGCTCTTGTGAGTTTTGCACTATCAAAGCGTTGCCATGCATCTTCTGCCTCCTGGAATGATGATCTTTGGCCATGAATGCGTTGATGCCGACGCACATCCAGTAGAAACAGGATCATTAAATTGCTTTTAATACCTATCAATAGATCACAACCAAACATCTGCTGCTGACACCACCTCCAGTCTTGGCTCGAGTAGAACTTAGTGGATATACTGGCTCGAATAGGCTGGAGAGATGCGGCAATGACTTTGTTGATGATATGGAAAGAGGCCAACGTCGAACGTATCTGGCTGGTTAGCGATAGTCGATTGTCCAACGCCGGAGAAGCCGGTGGACACACGGCATTCACAGATCGCGCTGCCAAAATATTGGAAATACCAGCAATCTTGAGCGGCCCCAGGACCCCGAAGGCATGCCCTACTCGATCCGTTTCCATCGGGTTTGCTTATACTGGTAGCACATTAATTGCCTTACAAGCTTATACAGCCGTACTTCCTCTTTGGTCTCGATTAGAAACAACACAAGTTTCCACCCTACCTTCGATCAAAGAATTCGCAGAACATCTTAAGATTTTTATGGAAGCCTATGCTCACGAAATGGGAAGTAATGGACATGATGTCGGATGCCAATGCGTCCTTGTTGGCCCAAACGATCCAACTGGCGTTTTGGATGCATGGCTTGTTGAAACCAAAGTAGAAAATGGCTGCTTTACGGCTCTGTCTCGGCAACTTAACTTTTTATCTTCCAATTATGTCGAGCTGTTAGGAAGTGGTCGCACAATGGCGGCAGAACGGCTTATGAAGATTGCTCCCAATGGAGAAGCATGGAGCAGAGAACCGTTACGAATGATCCGTGACTATCTTGGTGAAGATCGCGCAGGAAGCGTGGGCGGTGCAGTACAGATAGGGATAGCAACAGAGGTTGGTTGTGAAATGCATTTTGACGTTCAGCCCCTTACCGTCGGCAAGCCCTTGGGCACTCCTTTTGTTGCTATGACTTATCGTGGCTTTGATTTCTTCAAGATAGGCCGGATTGGGGATGCCTTCATAACCCTAAGGGGCATAACCTAACCGCAGCCCCTGCAAAGTTTGTATGAAATTTATTTGTTGTTTGGGTTCGAATCCCTGATCGGGATTCGTATTGTGCCTAATTCTTGCCACAGATTCTCACGAAATTTTTGTATCCGAAACAAAACAATGGAGATGCAGCTATGCAAACAAGATTTTTACGCCTTCCCGAAGTCAAAGAACGCACCGGCCTTTCGCGCAGTACGATTTATGACATGATAAGCAAAGGGTTGTTTCCAAGGCAAATAAAACTAGGCATTAAAGCGGTTGGATGGGTTGAAGAGGCCATTGAAAACTGGATAATTGCCAAAATCAACTCGATCCGGCTCACAGAAAAGGTTGACCAATAAATCTTAGACGCAAGACAACCGCGAGATTTAAAAGACCTAGACCGCTCATGTTAAACCATTTAGCCTGACTATCTTATGTAGATCACTAACAGTGGATAATAAGGACTAATCATCATGAGCGGTCGAAAGAGTCGTCCCGATCTTGTTAGAAAACTTACAGGCAAGTGGACAAGCATTTACCAACAGACGCCGTATTTGAAATCCGTCTCCTTAGGAAAACAGATTAAGCTGCGCGGCATACACGATAGCAAACTGGAATATAAGTTTCCTCTAACTGTTATATGCGGCCCCAATGGAACTGGAAAGACAACATTTATTGCTCTTTCTCTCTTAGCGTTTCATCATACAAAATCTCTCACACTATCCAATAACCGCAAGGGATACTTCGACTTCACCCACTTTTTTGGATCTTCAAATAAAGAAAAGCACGAAACTGGCATCAGTATAGCATGGGAATATACAAATCAAACTAGCGACAGCTTTACTAAAGGCACGGAACGATGGATACGATACATCAGGAATGATGGCGCCCCTCGGCGTCCTCAAAGAGGAGTTGAGTTTGTTGGTCTATCTAGAATAGTGCCCGCTTTTGAACGACGCGGATACAAAGGTTTATTCAGTAATTTTGAGAAACAGCCATCTACTCAATCACCTGATTTAAGTAAATATCTTTCCCAAGTTTTGGCTAGATCATACGGCACCGTTAAATCATATCAAGGCACGAACGGAAGCGGTGTGCATAGATTGAATGATTATGCAAGCCATACGAGCTTCAATGCTGGCGCTGGGGAAGAATGTTTGGCCAATATCCTCGATACACTTCTGAGGGCTGATAATGGCGCGTTCATAGCAATAGAGGAAATAGAAATCGGTCTGCATCCTGCCACGATGGAAGCACTAGTGGATGCCTGCCTGGAAATTATTTACAACAAAAATTTGCAGGTTGTTATCACTACACACTCACCTGATTTTCTTAGAGCATGTCCAAGTGAAAGCCTTGTATTAGCCGAGCGAGGGGGAGATAAAGTTTCCTTTTTCCATCGCCCGAACCTTGAGGGAGCCATATATAACTTAGCCGGCAAAGCTGCCACCGACTTGTATATTGTATGTGAAGACAAAGCTGCTGCTGCTCTTATAAATGCAATGACCACCAGCAAACAGCGCAAAATAATCAATATAAAGGGATACGGCAGTGAAAGCGAATTACTGCAGAAAGCGGAAAGCATCAAAGAAGTCACTCAAAAGAAAGTTCTCGTAGTTTGGGACGGCGATGCCCCCGATTATATAAATGAGGCAAAACAAAAAAATATATACGCCGCTAAACTGCCGGGCCTTCTCATGCCAGAAGAAGAGATAGCGAATACTATAGTGGACGACAGTCTACAATCATCTTTCATGGCCAAATATGAAATTGATGACGCTGAATGGGACTCATACAAAAACAAAATTTCTTCGTTAATAGACAAACATGATATTTTCTATTGTACAGCTCAAGCTTTGAGCAAAGATCAAACGGTTGTTATCGAAGGTTTATGTGAACTGTTTTATAATCTGAAAAAATCTGATTTCGCAGACTTAAGAGCACTGATAGAAATGTGCCTATCTGCTTCTGACAGAAAAAAGGAAGCTGCCTAGTCATAAAATCCTTGTTCTCTCGCGAGATAAACGCCAATAGATCCCTGTTAAACCAAAAATTATTCCCTGTTAATTGCCACATCATCGCTTCCATCATGATGCGCATCATGATGATAAATCGCGCTTTTTGATGCATTTTGCTGGTTACTACCGTTTGTAAGCCGCGGATATTCCCTGTTTTTTCCCTGTAAAACAGGGATTTAGGAGGAGACGATGGCTTTCACGGTAGTAACACGGGTTCGAATCCCGTAGGGCAGACTTAGCAGACAATCTTAAAGTCAAAATGATGCATGATGGCCATCACCTGCATCGCCCTGTTCAGCATTTTCCCTTTAAAATCAGCGCTGGTTACTACACATCAACGGTAGTAACACGGGTTCAAATCCTGCAAAGCGTGGGAAGGTATCGAGAGCCCCTATTTCACTAATCCGACGGGTATGCCGAAGTTATTAGGTACTCATTAGGGAAAAAACATTACGCTTAAGCACCGCTAACTGGGTGCGAGAAATGTCATTAGATCGAAAAACATTTTTTGATGCGTTGGGCTTTCTAGCCGTGCTCTTGCAAGATTCAGAGCCCCGTGATGCAGCCCAAAAAGCCAGAAAAATGGCCGCTTTGGGCATCTATCGAGTTGGAGCCAACGTTTAGATCCTAAAGTGCTTCAGCTGTGAAACACGCGAAGGGTTAGATGACTTTGTCACACAACCCACGTCTTGCGCGAAGCTATAAACTCGTGTATGGGTTGCCAAATAAAAAGTTTTATGCTTGGTTGATTACTATGAAATCAGTTTTTCTGGCTTTTCTGGTTATTTCCATGTGCTGGTTCTCTATTTCTGGGCCAGCCTTTGCCAATCAACCATCTGTTTCTGAACTTACGGCCAATGCCGGACACGGCGATCCTGTAGCTCAGTGCGAACTTGGTCGGCTTTATAAAGGAGGCGGCCAAGAATTATCGCAGGACTACAATCAAGCAGAAATGTGGTTTCGTAAGTCGGCAGAGCAAGGATATGCCCCTGCGGAAACTGAGCTTGCCATAAGATTAATGAATAAAAATGATGAAGAGGCGTACCAATGGTTTCAGAAAGCCGCTGATCAGGGCGAACCTATAGCTAAACAAGCTCTTGCTTTAAGGCACTCTCCGATTGTTGCATATATTAGAGGGCTTCCAGAGGGGGTAAGAACCTTCATTGCGGTTGGTACCCCGCTTATTTTAGTCCTTACATTATGTGGTTTTGTGGCTTTCATATTTATGCGTATTAGGAAAAAATATTTTCCAAACTGGAATTGGGCAAGATATGTGTGGATTGTCTTCGTGTTGGTTGCCGCAAAATATTTATGGCCGCTCATGATGAGTCAACTGACTGTGCCGTAAACTCAACCGATCAGCGGACTTATTTTGTGGAAACTCAATACCTGTTCCCTAAAGCGAGTTCTAACTGTATCTATTAGGGGACGCCACTTTTCAAAGACTTAGCCGATAATCCTGAACCCGAATTGATGCATGATGGCCATCGCCTGCATCACCCTATTTGGCGTTTTCCCTTTAAAATCAGCGCCGGCTACTACCGTATCAACGGTAGTAACGCAGATCACCCAAAAGGCCCCTATTACTCACCGACACATTCGTAGGTGCCACTATTGTCGGGTAAGGTGACCCCTAACTCACGCCAGACTGCCCAGTCAGCATTGCAGTATTTGTTTTTGCTGCGCGCCCGCGCGACTTCATGCAGGTAGGGAATACCAAAATCCTTGTCGCGTTGAAGAACATAAAGCGTGAAGTTTGCAGGAGTTTCGCGCGCCTCCGGATCGGTTTTACCTGCGGCATTCTGCAAATAAGGTCTTGCCGCCTTTAATACATAAAGGGAGGACACATTGCCGGATTTGGACGTTCCCTTCGGCACCATAAAACGCACAGTCACAATACTGTCCTCAAAAGTATGCGGTTGCGTTTTGGTAAGAACCCCACTCCAACCATTCTTTTCATAACGCACCATTTCCCAAGCATCACCATTTTTGATGAGGACTGTGTATACATCCCCGCCCCAGGCGGTGCCCGTTTCGAAGACACCCCTGACGATCAAAAGGTCATCACCACTTATGTGAAGGTCGTTTGTTCCATAATGCAGCGGCAAAACATCTAGATCGCCGACCATATACCTGAGCGTTTCTGCCCGGGCCGGAACAGCAATCAGAAGAAGGAAAAAGAAAAAAGTCAGACGTGCGAACATGGTCACCTACAATGTTCGAGCCTAGCACATTTCTCGCATCCGACAAATGTATCACTTCAACGTTTCACCGGCGTTGTGCGAACAGTGCCGGACCACCAGCCTTCGACTTTCTGGATGGCCGATGTTAGACGCCCCAGTTGATCCGGCGTCATATTTCCAATGACTTCACCGCCCGTGAAGCCACCAATTTTATTGATCGCAGACTGCACAGCTACAGTGTTGTTATCGTCAGGTGGAGAACGTCTG
>Ga0213872_10001084_pt1 | contig 18723 bp, 24 predicted proteins | sample VelepicomBERX_R2_FD_160071 | JGI IMG/M metagenome (GOLD analysis project Ga0213872, IMG submission 160071) | Rhizosphere microbial communities from Vellozia epidendroides in rupestrian grasslands, the National Park of Serra do Cipo, Brazil - RX_R2 | ecosystem: Host-associated > Plants > Roots >...
TTGTGCTTGGCAGCGGCGACCGCCGAGTTGGTGTCCTGGCTGATAGAGGGAAAGCGGGAAGGGAAGAAGGCGGCGTGAATCCAATCGCCTTTGGGCGATGCGAGGATTCATCCTCGCGCTCCTGATTGCACTTTGAGGATCGCCGGACAAGTCCGACAGTCCTTAATGCGCCAGCATCGGCCCCAGATTCTTGCCGCCGAACAGGTGGATATGAAGATGGGGCACTTCCTGGTTGGCGTTGGCGCCGGCGTTGAAGAGGGCGCGGAAGCCCTCTTCGACGATGCCGAGTTCCTGCGCCACCTTGCCGACCGCGCGGAAATAGCCGGCGATCAGGTCGGCCGGCGCCGAAGCGCAGAAATCGGCCAGCGACACATAATCGCCCTTCGGGATCACCAGCACATGCACCGGCGCCTGCGGACGGATGTCGTGGAAGGCCAGGGCGTACTGGTCCTCATAGACCTTTTTGCAGGGAATTTCGCCGCGCAGGATTTTGGCGAAGATGTTGTTGGGATCGTAAGCCACGGGACGGACTCCCTTTTTGGTTTGGGCGCAATATGGACGAGCAAGGCGAGGACGCCGAGGGTGCGGGGTAGGCTACCCCGCTTATGTTTTTCGGGATTTTTTCTCTTCGATGCCGGAGGTGCCGACGCGGCTCTCCAGCTCTTTCCACACCTGATAGGGCTCTATGTCGCATTCGGCCCACAGCACCAGCAGATGATACAGGAGATCGGCGCTTTCGCCGACCACCTCGGCAGGGGTCTCGGCCAAGGCGGCGATCACCGTCTCGACCGCTTCCTCGCCCAGCTTCTGGGCGATCTTGGGCCGGCCCCGCGCGAACAGCTTGGCGGTGTAGGATTTGTCCGGATCGCCGCCGCGGCGGGCCTTCAAGATTTCGAACAATTGATCGAGAACGCGCCCTGAGCTGTCGGCCATTACCGTCACTCCGTCCTTACCGCGATGCCGGCCGCCTTCATATGCTCTTTGGCCTGGCGGATGGAAAATTCGCCGAAATGGAAGATCGACGCCGCCAGCACGCCGGTGGCGTGGCCTTCCAAAATGCCTTCGGCCAGATGGTCGAGCGTGCCGACACCGCCCGAAGCGATCACCGGAATGGTGACCGCGTCGGCCACGGCACGGGTCAGTTCCAGATTGAAGCCCGAGCGGGTGCCGTCGCGATCCATCGAAGTGAGAAGGATTTCGCCGGCGCCGAGTTCCGCCATCCTTTGCGCCCATTCGACCGCATCGATCCCGGTACCTTTCCGCCCGCCATGAGTGAAGATCTCGAATTTGGAGGGCCCCGTCTGCTTGGCGTCGATGGCGACCACGATGCATTGGCTGCCGAATTTCTCGGCGCCTTCCCTGACCAGTTCGGGGCGATGCACGGCGGCGGTGTTGATCGACACCTTGTCGGCGCCGGCCAGCAGCAATTTGCGGATATCCTCGACCGCACGCACTCCGCCGCCGACGGTTAGCGGCATGAAGCATTGCTCGGCGGTGCGGCTCACCACATCGAACAAAGTATCGCGATTGTCGGAAGAAGCGGTGATGTCGAGAAAGGTCAGCTCGTCCGCGCCTTCCGAATCATAGAAGCGTGCCTGAGCCACCGGATCGCCGGCATCGACCAGATCGGTGAAATTCACCCCTTTGACCACCCGTCCATCCTTGACGTCGAGGCAGGGAATGACCCGCATCTTCAGCATGGTCAGGAACTCGCCAGCAGTTTCAGGGCCTCTTCCAGCTTGACCCGCCCGTCATAGAGGGCGCGCCCGCAGATCACCCCTTCGATGCCATCCGCCGCATGCGGCTTCAAGCGCGCCAGATCGTCCAGACTGCCGACGCCGCCCGAGGCAATGACCGGGGTGGAGAGTTTGGCGGCGAGCTGCGCGGTGGCTTCGACATTGACGCCGGACAGTTTTCCGTCGCGCTCGATATCGGTGTAGATGATGGCCGAGACTCCGGCATCCTCGAAGCGAAGCGCCAATTCCAGGGCGGAAAGCTCGGAGGTTTCGGCCCAGCCTTCGACCGCCACATGACCGGCGCGGGCATCGATGCCGACCGCGATCTGACCGGGAAAGCGCTTGCAGGCCGTGCGCACCAGCTCGGGATTTTTCACCGCCACCGTGCCGAGAATGACCCGGGCGACGCCGGCCGACAGCCAGAATTCGATGGTGGAGAGATCGCGGATGCCGCCGCCCAGCTGCACCGGAACTTCGACCACGCCCAATATCGCAGCCACCGCCGAGCTGTTGACCGGACGGCCGACGAAGGCGCCATTGAGATCGACCACATGCAGCCATTGGCAGCCGGCATCGACGAAGGCCAAGGCCTGGGCCGCCGGATTGTCGTTGAATGTGGTCGCGGCCGACATTTCACCTTGGACCAGGCGCACGCAGGCGCCGTCCTTGAGGTCGATGGCGGGATAAAGGGTCAAGCTCATGGCCGCCACTCCAGAAAATTCGCCAACAATTTCAGTCCCACCGCCTGACTTTTCTCCGGATGGAACTGGGTGCCGGCCAGATTGTCGCGCCCGACCAGCGCCGCCACCGGCCCGCCATAGTCGGTCTCGGCATAGGTTTGGGCCTGTTTGGCGGCGAACCGGTAGCTATGGACGAAATAGGCGTGCGATCCCTCGGCGATGCCGGCCAGGAGCGCGTGGGGCTGCCGGATGGCGAGCTGGTTCCAGCCCATATGCGGCACTTTCAGCGCGGGGTCGGCCGGTTCCAGCGCCACCACCTCGCCCTCGAGCCAGCCCAGCCCCTTGGTGTCGCCATGCTCGCGGCCCCATTCGGCCATCAGCTGCATGCCGACGCAGATGCCGAGGAAAGGCTTGCCGCCCTCGATCACCTGCTCCTGCAGCGCCTGATGCATGCCGGGCAGCGCGTCCAGCCCCTTCATGCAGTCGGCGAAGGCGCCGACGCCGGGCAGAACGATGCGTTCGGCCCTGCGCAGTTTCTCGGGATCGGAGGTCACGATGACTTCGTCGCCGGCGACGCGAATCAGCGCCTTGGCCACCGAGCGGAGATTGCCCGATCCGTAATCGACGACGGCAAGGGTGGTCATAGGCTTCCGCCCAGCACACCCTTGGTCGAAGGAACGGCGTCGGCCTTGCGCGGATCGATGCTGGCGGCCTGGCGCAGCGCGCGGGCCAGCCCCTTGAAGCAGGCCTCGATCATATGATGGCTGTTCTCGCCATAGAGAACCTCGACATGCAAGGTGGCGCCGGCGGCTTGCGCGAAGGCCTGGAACCATTCCTTGAACAGCTCGGTATCCATGGTGCCGAGCTTGTCTCGCTTGAAATCGACGCGCCAGATCAGATAGGGCCGGTTCGAGAGATCGAGCGCCACGCGCACCAGCGTCTCATCCATCGGAATCAGCGCGTCGCCATAGCGGACGATGCCCTTGCGGTCGCCCAAAGCCTTGGCCACCGCTTCCCCGATGGCGATGCCGCTATCCTCGGTGGTGTGGTGATTGTCGATATGGAGGTCGCCCTTGGCCTCGAGATCGAGGTCGATCAGGGAATGGCGCGACAGCTGTTCCAGCATATGGTCGAGAAAGCCAATCCCGGTCGAGACGCGATACACGCCCTGGCCGTCGAGATCGACGCGAGCCTTGATCTTGGTCTCCTTGGTGTTGCGCTCGACGCTGGCCTGCCGCATGGGGCTTGCTCCTGCTGAATTTTTAAGGCGGTTTCTCCTAGCAGGAAGTCGCCCGGATTGCCAGTTGTCCGTAAGCGTTTGCCGCGTGACAGCGGCGCGCTGGCCGATTCTCACCTGATGTGCCACCATCGGCGCGATGAATGAGATCCTGAATTCCTTCCTGCTGGTCTATGCGGCGCTGTTCCCGATCATCAATCCGGTCGGGGGCGCGCCGATTTTCCTCGGTTTCACCCGCCACTGCACAGAGCGCGAACGCCATGGGCTGGCGCGCCGGGTGGCTGTCAACGGCTTCATCATTCTGCTGACGTCGCTGCTGGTCGGATCCCATGTGCTGGAATTTTTCGGCATCACCATCCCGGTCCTGCGCATCGCCGGCGGGCTGGTGGTCACCTCCTTCGCCTGGAAGCTGCTGCAGCAGGGCGGGGCGTCCGAGGGCGCCGACAGCAATGCCAGACCGATCGGCCCCAAAGACGCCTTCTATCCGCTGACCATGCCACTGACCATCGGGCCCGGTTCGATGTCGGTGGCGATCACCTTGGGCAGCCAGCGGCCGAAAGGCATCACCGATCTCTACAGCCTGGCCGGCATCGGCGGCGGCGCCATCGCCGGTCTGGCCGCGGTGGCGATCACTGTCTATCTCTGCTACCGCTTCGCCGAACGCATCGTCGCGGTGCTGGGCGAGAACGGCTCCAATGTGCTGATCCGCCTGTCGGCCTTCATCCTGGTCTGCATCGGCATCCAGATTTTGTGGAACGGAATCAGTTCTCTGCCGGGGATTCCGACCCACTAGGCGGTTGAGTCTCCAAACAACCGCCCTTGCATCAGCGCCAATTCGCCACAGATTCAGGGCTCCGAATTCTTTTCGTTTTCCCGAGGTTTCATGTCCGAACAAATCTGGCACGGCACCACCATCCTGGCGGTGCGCAAAAACGGCTCGGTCGTCGTCGCCGGCGACGGTCAGGTGTCCCTAGGCAACACCGTGATCAAATCCAATGCCAGAAAGGTTCGGCGCCTGGGCGATGGCAGCGTCATCGGCGGTTTCGCCGGCGCCACCGCCGACGCCTTCACCTTGTTCGAGCGGCTGGAAGCCAAGCTGGAAAAGCATCCCGGCCAATTGACCCGCGCCTGCGTCGAGCTGGCCAAGGATTGGCGGACCGACCGGTACTTACGCCGGCTGGAAGCCATGATGGCGGTGGCCGACAAGGATGTGTCTCTGGTCCTGACCGGCACCGGCGACGTGCTGGAGCCCGAAGACGGGCTGATCGGCATCGGCTCGGGCGGCAATTACGCTTTGTCGGCGGCGCGCGCTTTGATCGATATCGAGGGGCTTTCGGCCGAGGATATCGCCCGCAAGGCGATGGGCATCGCTGCCGACATCTGCGTCTATACCAACCGTAATGTGATTGTGGAATCCCTATGAGCGCGGCCTTTTCCCCCCGAGAGATCGTCTCGGAACTCGATCGTTTCATCGTCGGCCAGGATGACGCCAAGCGCGCCGTCGCCATCGCGCTGAGGAACCGCTGGCGCCGTCAGCAGCTTCCCGAGGCCTTGAAGGACGAGGTCCTGCCCAAGAACATCCTGATGATCGGCCCGACCGGCGTGGGCAAGACCGAGATCGCCCGCCGTCTGGCCCGTCTGGCCCAGGCGCCTTTCCTCAAAGTGGAGGCGACCAAATTCACCGAGGTCGGCTATGTCGGCCGGGATGTCGAGCAGATCGTGCGCGACCTGGTCGAAAGCGCCATCGTCATGACCCGCGAGCGCTTGCGCAAGCAGGTCACCGCCAAAGCCGAGCTGGCCGCCGAGGAACGCGTGCTCGATGCGCTGGTCGGCACCAATGCCAGCGCCGACACCAGGCTGAATTTCCGCAAGAAGTTGCGCGAAGGCTCGCTGAACGAAAAGGAAGTCGAGCTGCAGGTGGCCGACAATGCCGGCATGCCGACTTTCGAAATCCCCGGCATGCCGGGCGCCCAGGTCGGCATGGTCAATTTAGGGGACATGTTCGGCAAGGCCTTCGGCGGCCGCACCAAGCCGCGCAAGATGAGCGTCGAAGAGAGCTACAACGTGCTTCTGGCCGAGGAGAGCGACAAGCTTCTCGACCAGGATATGGTGGTCAAGCAGGCCATCGCCGCGGTCGAGGATAACGGCATCGTCTTCATCGACGAGATCGACAAGATCTGCGCCCGCTCCGGCGAATGGAAGGGCGGCGACGTCAGCCGCGAAGGCGTGCAGCGCGATCTCCTGCCGCTGATCGAGGGCACCACGGTGAACACCAAATATGGGCCGGTGAAAACCGACCATATCCTGTTCATCGCCTCGGGCGCCTTCCATCTGGCCAAACCGTCGGATCTTCTGCCGGAATTGCAGGGCCGCCTGCCGATCCGGGTCGAATTGCAGGCCCTGTCGCGCGACGACATGGTGCGAATCCTGACCGAACCGGAAGCCAGTCTCATCAAGCAATACAAGGCGTTGATGAAGACCGAGGAGGTCGAACTCGATTTCACTCCGGAAGCGATCGACGCGCTGGCCGACCTCGCCGCCGAGATCAATCGCGGCGTCGAGAATATCGGTGCGCGCCGGCTTCACACGGTGCTGGAGCGGTTATTGGAAGAGATCAGCTTCTCGGCCACCGACCGCGCCGGCTCGACGGTGCTGATCGACGCCGCCCTGGTCAAGGAGCGGGTCGGCGAACTGGCGAAGAACGCCGATTTGTCGAAGTTCATCCTGTAGTAAAAAAATCTGGTTCATGCTTCACTTCCCCCGAAAGTCGCGGGGGAGGTGAAGGTGAAGCTTTGCCTTTGGATGTTCTGCCTGCTGGCGCCGGTCCTGGCCGCGCGCGCCGAAGACATCAGGCTGATCTATTTCTTCATGCCGCCCTACGCCTCGGAAGTGGACGGCAAGGCCGTCGGGCCGGTGGTCGATCTCCTCAAGACCCTGACCCAAGGACTGCCCGTCGCCGATCAGCCGATGAAGATGCCGTTGAAGCGGATCGAATATGCGCTGCAATCGGAGAAGACCATTGCTGTCGCGCTCGGCCGCACGCCGCGACGCGAAACTTTGGGTCTGACCTGGGTGGCCGAGCTGTTCCGGGACGATTATTATTTCGTCACCCTGACCAGCCATCGGCCGGTCGACAGTTTCGAACAGGCGCGCGCGGTAAAGCGCGTGGCTTGCAATCTCGGTGCTGCGCCGGCCGACGTGCTGCGCGACCACGGCGTCGTCAATCTGGAAAGCGCTTATGATTTACGATCTGAGGCTGCCAAACTGCGGGCCGGCCATGCCGATGTCTGGTTCGATCTCAAGAGCTTCATCGAGCCCACCTGGCGGAGCCTCGGATACGATCCGGCCGAATTGCATTGGAGCCCGCCCGTCGCCACGCAGCGAATGTGGATCGTCGCTTCTCCCAAGGTCGAACCAGCCGTGATCGAAACGATTCGCCAGCGCTACGCGGCCTTGAAAGAACAGGGAAAGCTCGATCCCCTGTTCGCCGCTCCGACTCAATGAGAGTCCAGCAGATCCAGCAGGGCCCGAAGGTGTTCTTCGCTGAGATCGCCGATGTCGGCCGCCAACCGGTTGGCCAGAAGAGTCGCGGCGGGTGAAAGGCCTGCCGTATCCAGCGTCACTTTGGGATGCGACAGGCGGGCCAGTTCCTTGATCTCTTCGGCGTCGTCCCAAATGACGTTGAAATAGCCGATGATCTGCATCACCAGACCGGGGCTCGGGCGGCCGCGATGGCCATGTTCGAGCGCGGAGAGATAGGCCGAGGACAGATGCAGATCGGCGGCCATCTGCTTGAGGCTGAGGCCGCGCTGTTTGCGTAAAGTCCGCAATTTCTCGCCGAAGGGGGTCATCGGCGCCTCTGCAGCAGCACATAGAGCGCGCCCGCGCCGCCATGTTTGGGCTGCGCCGAGGTCACCGCCAGGACGGGTGGCGACCAGGTTTCGAGCCAGAGCGGCACTTCCTGCTTGAGCTTGCTCGGGCGGTCTGGTCCGCCCTTGCCGGTGATCACCAGGAGACAGCGCTTGCCGAGCCCGGCCTGCAACTCGACGAAGCGGCGCAAGGCGGAATGGGCCGCCTGCAGGGTCATGCCATGCAGGTCGATCACCGCTTCGACCGTTCGTTCGCCTTTGGCCAATTGCTTGAAAGTCTGGCGATCGATGCCGTTCGGGCGCGGTGCCGAAGCGGCCGGCGGGATGATTGCCGGCGCCGGTTTGGAAATGACGGTAACGGGCGGGGCTGGCCCTTCTTCCGGCGCCGGCGGCAGGGGACGATAGGGGGTTACGCTCTTCATGGCGGCCCGCCACAGCTTCGCTTCCTCGGCGGTGACCGTCCGCGAGCGCCGCATTTCTTACGCCACCGGGGCCGAGCGCTGGACCGGCAGCAGCACATAGTAGAAGCCGCGGCTTTTCATGCGACCGGCCTTGTCGAAGGCCTGATCGCCCGAACCCCAGAACACATCGCCGCGCACCGCGCCCTTGATCGCCGAGCCGGTATCCTGCGCCATCATCAGTCTTTGCAGGCGTATCCCATCCGGATCGACCGTATCGAGCCAGACCGGCACGCCGAGCGGGATGAATTTGGGATCGACGGCCAGAGAGCGCCCCGCCGTCAGCGGCACGCTGAAAGCGCCGATCGGACCCTCGCCATGCACCAGGCGGAAGAACACATAGCGGGGGTTTTCCGCCATCAGGGCCGGCGCTTCGGCGGGATGGGATTTCAGCCAGGCGCGGACGAAGGGCATGGTCGTCTCGCCCGGTCCGAGCTTGCCGTGATCGAGCAGGATCTTGCCCAACCCCACAAACTCGCGGCCATTATTGCCGGCATAGCCGACCCTTTGGACCGAACCGTCCTCCAGCAGCACCCGGCCCGACCCCTGGATCTGCAGGATATGCAGATCGACGGCGTCATCGACCCAAAGCAGCACGGGCGCCGATGATCCCAGCTGGCCGGCTTCGATCTCGGCGCGGCTCAAGGACCCCGTCGCGCCGGGATCGACCGGCTGGCCGGCCGGGCGGCCGAGCAGGGGAATGTGGTATTTCGCCGATTTGTGACGGGAGCCATGCAGCTCGGCCTCGTAATAGCCGGTGAACCGGCCGTCATCGCCATGGCCATTGCCGACCCTGTAGGGCTGAAACCAATCCTGCAGATAGGAGCGCAGGGCGATTTCGTCATCCTGCTTGACCCAGCGCAGCGCCCCGCAGGCCCCGGTCCAGTCGGCCACCGTGCCGCCGGCGCCATTGTTGCCGACCGCTTGGCCGGTCGGCAATTGCATCAACCGCTCGCAGCTCTTGCGTAAAGCGGGGATCGCTTCCGCCAGACGATCGCTATCCCATCCGGGCAAGGCGCTGAAGGAAACCGGGATATAGGCGAGCTGCTCGGCGGGCGGCGGAGCCGCGGGCAGGGTGGCGGGGGGAGGCGGCGTTTGCTGATGGCAGGCGGCCAGCAGCAGGGCGGCAAACAGGACGAGCCGGCGCGCGGCCATCAATGATCTGCGGTGCCGGTGGCGACCAGGCGCCAGTTCGGATCTTTCGAGGAGACGTCGCGGGCGAAGCGCCACAGATCGATCATCCGCACTTCCTCGCCCTGCGCCGATCTCTGCTCGGAGACGAAGCGCACGGCGATCTCGGCCATGCGGCCCTCGAGCTTCGCGTCGGCGAAGGTGGCGGAGACGATATGCACAAGCTCCATCGCATGCTCGTCGGGCCGGCCCTGGCGCTGGTCGATGGCACCGGCGAAATCGCGGTAGACATCGTCGGACAAGAGCGGCTTCAAGGCCTCTTTGTCGCCGGCGGCGAAGGCCTTGACGATCATTTCGAAGGCCCATTGCGCGCCGGACAGGAACCGCTCGGGATTGAAGGAGGGATCGGCGGCGGCGATCTGCGCCAGCGGATCGGAGGGGGCGGTACGCTGCACCCGGCGCGAATCGAGGTCGATCACCGGAGAGGATTGCGGATCGGCGGGGTTGGGGCGCGGCGGCTGATCCTGCTCGGCATTGCGGCGACCCAGCACGCTTCTCAGCCTGAGACCGAGAAAGACCGCGATCATGGCGAAGATGACGATGTCGAGATAGGGCTGGGATTCGGTCATGATTGGTGCCTTGGTTAAGAGATAAGCCCTTGTTCGGCAAAGAGCAAGGCCGCGGTCCTTGTAATCCGCGCCGCAAGCGTGCTAGCACACCTGATCTTTTCTTTGGAGCACAGTATGTCGGATCAAGCGGAAGCGGGGAGCTTGTTGCCCATTTCGGTCGGCGCCCAATATATCAAGGACCTTTCCTTCGAAGTGCCGGGCGCCCCGGCGATCTTCACCGAACTGGCCGGCGCCCAGCCCGATCTGGCGGTACGCGTCGATCTGAACGCCACGCCTCTGGGCGGCAACACCTTCGAGGTGGTGCTCAATCTCGCGGTCGACGCCAAGGTCGGCGAGCGCGTCGGTTTCATCATCGAGCTGTCTTACGGCGGCGTTTTCCTGCTCAATGTTCCCGACGAGCATGTGCAGCCGATCCTTTTGATCGAAGGGCCGCGCCTGCTGTTCCCCTTCGCCCGCCAGGTCATCGCCGACGTCACCTCGGGCGGCGGCCTGCCGCCCCTGATGCTGCAGCCGATCGATTTCGCCGCGCTGTTCCGCGCCCGCATGGAGCACCTGGCTGCCCAGCCGGCCCCCGACGCGGCCTTCAACGCCTGAGTTAAGTTTTAAGCCAGAGCGCGTCCGTCAGCTTGGCGACGAATTCGCCATGCGCGGCGCGCTCTTCTTCCGTCGCGGTGTGGGGACGAGGGCTGCGGGCTTCCCGAACGATGGCGACCCCATTCGAAGCCGCCACCGCCGCCTGACGGGCGGACGCCAGGGCAAGGCCGGGTTCACGCCCGCCAATCAATTCCAGATAGACGTCGGCCAGCAATTCCGAATCCAGAAGCGCGCCATGCTTCTCGCGGTTGGAATTGTCGATGCCGAAGCGGCGGCAGAGCGCATCCAGGCTGACCGGTGAGCCGGGGAAGCGTTTCCGGGCCATCGCCACCGTATCCAGGGCGCGGTCGCGCGGCATGGTTTCGCGGCCCAGCGCCTTCAGCTCCCAGTTGAGGAACTTCATATCGAAGTCGGCATTGTGGATGACCAGCCTCGAATCGGCGATGAAATCGCAGAAGGCGTCGGCCACATCGGCGAAGAGCGGCTTGTCGGACAGGAATTCCTCCGACAGGCCATGCACGTTGAAAGCCTCTTCCGGCATGTCGCGCTCGGGATTGAGATAGACGTGGAAATATTCGCCGGTCCGCACATGGTTGATCAGCTCGACGCAGCCGATTTCCACCACGCGATGGCCGGTGGCCGGATCGAAGCCGGTGGTCTCGGTGTCGAGCACGATTTCCCGCATGTCAGTTCCTCTCCCTGAGACCGGCTAGCAGCCGGTCGATCATCGTCAATGCCAGCCTTTTCCCCATTCCAGTGGGGATGACCAGGTCGGCGCGCCGTCTTTTCTCAAAATCCGGCATCTGGTGCGACAGAATTCCGGCGAGCTTTTCCCGCGTCATGCCGGGCCGTTTCATCACCCGGGCAGTTTGCAGAAAGGACGGCGCCGAGACCACCACGATATAGTCGGCCAGACCGTCATTGCCGGTCTCGAACAAGAGGGGAATGTCGAGCACCACCACGGATTTCCGGCGCGCCCGCTGGCGGCGTAAAAAGGCCTGTCTTTCTTCGGCCACCAGCGGGTGGAGAATGGATTCCAGCTTTTTCAGGGCCGCCGCGTCGCTGAACACCACGCCACCCAGGGCTTTGCGATCGACCGCGCCATCCTTGACCACGCCGGGAAAAGCCTTGTCGATCGTCGCAACCGCGCGGCCGCCTCGTTCCGAAAGCTTGTGAACCATCCGGTCTGCATCATAGACCGGCACGCCGCGACGGCGGAACAGAGCCGCCGCCGTGGTCTTGCCCATGCCGATCGATCCGGTGAGGCCGATCACCTTCATGGTTTGAGCATCATTTCCCTGATGTCAGGCGTAATTTCAGGCATTATCCCGAACCAGGCCTGAAACCCCGGCCGCGCCTGGTGAAGCAGCATGCCGATTCCGTCCGCGACCGGATTTCCCCGAATCCGCGCCGCGACCAGAAGGCCGGTTTCCAGCGGCGCATAGACCAGATCATTGACCAGAGCGGTTTCGGGCAGCCGGTCGAGCTCAATTTCCAGCGGCGGCTGACCGGTCATCCCGAGGCTGGTGCTGTTGACCAGCAAAGCCGCCCCTTCCAGCGCTTCGGCGCGTCCCGACCAATCGAGGGGGATGACGGGTCCGCCGAGATCGGCGGCCAAAGCTCTTGCTCTGTCGAGCGAGCGATTGACCAGGCGGATTTCGGGAACGCCCTCTTCCAGCAGCGCCGCGCAAGCCGCGCGCGCCGCACCCCCGGCGCCCAGCATCACAGCCGGACCGGCTTTGGCGTCGAAGCCCGCGCTTTCCCTGAGATTGAGCAGAAAGCCAAGCGCATCCGTATTGCGCCCCAAGATTTTGCCATCCGGTCCGATCACCAGCGTATTGACCGCGCCGATGCGGGCCGCCAGCGGCTCCACCTGGTCGGCCAGTTCGAGCACCGCTTCCTTGTGCGGCACGGTGACATTGGCGCCGGCGAAACCAAGATAAGTGAGGGCCTTCACCGCCTCGGCCAGATGGTCGGGCGGCACCGGCAAGGGGATATAGGCTCCATCCAGGCCGAATTCGGCTATCCAATGATTATGCAGGCGCGGCGATTTTGAATGGCTGACGGGCCAGCCGAGGATTCCCGCCAGTTTGGCTTTGCCGGAAATCATCTGGGAAGCGCGCCTGCTTCGCGTAAGGCGGCCAACAGCGGGATCAATGGCAGTCCGAGGATCGAGAAGAAATCGCCCTCGATCCTGTCGAACAATTGCGCGCCGATCCCTTCCAGCTCATAGGCGCCGACCGACCGGACCGCCCCTTCGCCGGCCTCCTCGATATATTGGTCCAAGAACTCGTCCGAGAAATCGCGCATGGTCATCTTGGCGATATCCCCGCGGCGCCAGATGATGCGGCCTTCATGGGCGATGACGGCGGCGGTGATCAGCTGGTGGGTCTTGCCGCGCAATCTCATGAGATGGTCCTTGGCCCCCGCGCGGTCGGCCGGCTTGTCCAACCACACGCCGTCGCACTCCAGCATCTGGTCGGCCCCGATCACGAAGGCGCCCGGCAGGATCTCCGCCACGCTGTTGGCCTTGCTCTCCGCCAGCTGGTCCGCCACCTGTTCGGCGGTGGCGCCGGAACTTTTGAGATCGGCCTTGATGATCGCCTCGTCGACCGGCGGCTTGGCGGTCTTGAAAGAGATACCAGCCTGCGCAAGCAGCTTGCGTCTGGTCGCGCTGGAAGAGGAAAGGACGATCACGGCGCCGGTTCTCCCGCCGCTTCGCGCCGCGCGGTGAGAAGCTGGAGGATGGTGGCCGAAGCTTCCTCGATGGAACGCCGCGTCACATCGATCACCGGCCAGCCCTGTCGCGCGAAGAAGCGCCGCGCTTCGGCCACCTCCGCCTTGACCCGGTCCTCGTCGGCATAATCTGTTTCGTCATTCTGCTGGAGGAATTTCAAACGCGACCGGCGGATATCCGCCAGACTCTTCGGTTCCTTGGTCAGTCCGACGATCAGCGGGCGTTTCAGCGTCAGCAATTCCGGCGGCGGCGGAAGCCCTGGAATCAGCGGCACATTGGCGGCCTTGATCCCGCGATTGGCCAGATACATGCAGGTCGGCGTCTTCGAGGTGCGCGACACGCCGGTCAGCACCACATCGGCATCTTCGAGCCCGGTCAGCAGCTGGCCGTCATCATGGGCCAATGTGTAATGCATGGCGTCGATGCGGGCGAAATAATCGGCGTCCAGAACATGCTGTCGACCCGGCTGCGCGCCGAAATCGACATTGAGATAGCCGGACAGGGCCGCCATCACCGGGTCGAGTACGGGGATGAAGGGAACCCGGAGCTGGCGGCAGGCCTCCTCCAGCAGTGAACGCACCGCGCCGTCCATGAGGGTGGCCAGCACCACGCCGGGTTCGGCTTCGATGCCGGCGACGACGCGCGCCACCTGACCTTGGCTGCGCACCAGCCACCAGAGATGCTGGACCGGCTCGACCTGATCGAATTGTACCAGACAGGCGCGAGCCACCGAGGACAGGGTCTCGCCGGTGGCGTCGGAAACCAGATGCAGATGAAAGCGTTGCAAAGTCACAGTTCTGCCTGGCGTCTGTGGAAAAAGGGCGGAATGCGGGGAAAACCCGGACCTGTTTGCCAGTGTGCCCAATTCAGTGCCCGCATGCCACCTCGCTATCGACAAAAGTCAGGGGCCGGGAAAACCGGTCGGGGCTTCGGATGAATTGCCGGGATTGATCGTCCATCCCCCCTTGCCACGGTTTCCGGCGCTGACATATGCACCGCATTTTTTGTTTCAGATCAATATATTAACCGCTTTGTCCAATAAATTTTCCACAATCTCCGGCGTATCTGGGAGTCTGTTGATAAAGGCCCGCCAAAAACCCGAGAAAAGCGCATCCCCGTTATCCACAGGGATCCACCACCACACCTACCTTTCCTCTTACCTTCAAACTCTATATTGAAAGAGGCTTCCGAACCGATGAGAGATCCCGTCTTGACCCCTGCTCTTCTTCGCGCGCTGAACGGCGAAAGCCTCTCTCCGCCTCCCGTTTGGCTCATGCGTCAGGCAGGCCGCTATCTGCCGGAATATCGCGAGGTCCGCGCTTCGGCCGGAGGGTTTCTCGATCTCTGCCATTCGCCGGACAAGGCTACCGAAGTCACCCTGCAGCCGATCCGGCGCTATGGCTTCGACGCCGCCATCCTGTTTTCCGACATTCTCGTCGTGCCCGACGCTCTCGGCCAGAAAGTGACTTTCGCCGAAGGAGAGGGACCGAGACTGAATCCTTTGCGCAAAGCCGAAGATCTTTCGGTTCTGAGCAAGATTGGTTTTCAGGATAAGGTTCGAACGGTGTGGCGTACGGTCGAACAGCTGCGTCAGGCCTTGGATCCTTCCGTCGCGCTGATCGGCTTTGCCGGTTCGCCTTGGACGGTGGCGACCTACATGGTCGAAGGGCGCGGTTCCAAGGACTATGCCGTGGTCAAGAAAATGGCTTATGGCGATCCCGGCCTGTTCCAGGCGATCATCGATATCCTGGTCGAAGCCAGTTTCGACTATCTGATCGGCCAGATCGATCATGGCGCCCAGGTGATTCAGCTGTTCGACAGCTGGGCCGGCGTGCTGCCCGAGACCGAATTCGAGCGCTGGGTGATCGCACCGACCAAGATCCTGGTTTCCAGGCTGAAGGCGGCCCGGCCCGAAATCAAGATTATCGGCTTTCCCAAAGGCGCCGGCGTGCTGGCCGAAGCTTATGCGCTTGAGACCGGCATTGACGGTATCAGTCTCGATTCCTCGCAGAGCCTGTCCTGGGCGGTGAAAACCCTGTCGCCGCGTTTCACGCTGCAAGGCAATCTCGATCCGATTCTGCTGGTAACGGGCGGTCCGGCATTGGAACGGGCGGTCGATCGCATTCTCGAAACCACCAAGGGCGTGCCTTTCATCTTCAATCTCGGTCATGGCATCGTTCCCGAAACTCCACCGGAGAATGTCAAAGCCCTGATGGAGAGAGTGCGCCGATGAAACTGGCCGTCGTCCTGTTCAATCTCGGCGGACCGGACAGCCCGGCGGCGGTCAGGCCCTTTCTGTTCAATCTTTTCAAGGATCCGGCGATCATCACTTTGCCGTTCGGCATCCGCCAGGCCCTGGCGTGGCTGATCGCCCGCGGAAGAGCGCCGGTGGCCCGCGAGATCTATGAGAAATTGGGCGGATCCTCGCCCTTGTTGCCGGGAACGCGGGCTCAGGCCGCGGCGCTGGCGGAGGCTTTGGCGCCGTTGGGCGAGGTGAAGATCGGCATCGCGATGCGCTATTGGCATCCTTTTTCCGATCAGACGGCCAAGGAATTGGCGGACTGGAAGCCGGACCGGGTGGTTCTTCTGCCGCTTTATCCGCAATATTCCCGGACGACCAGCGGTTCCTCGATCAAGGATTGGCAGCGCGCCGCCAGGAAAGCCGGGCTGACAGCGCCAACCCATATTGTCCGCTCCTATCCGCGTTTGCCGGGCTGGGTTGCCGCCCAGGTCGATCTCTTACGGGAGAAGCTGGCCGGCCTGGGCGAGAACGCGCCGGTTCGGGTGCTGTTTTCGGCGCATGGCCTGCCGAAGAAATTCATCGAGGCCGGCGATCCCTATCAGGATGAAGTCGAACAGGGCGCCCAAGCGATCGTCGCCACGCTCGGCATGCCGGATCTCGATTGGCAGATCTGCTATCAGAGCCGGGTCGGCCGCCTGGAATGGATCGGCCCTTCGACCGACAGCGAGATCGAACGGGCCGGCACCGATGGAAAAGGGGTGGTGGTGCTGCCGATCGCCTTCGTTTCCGAACATTCCGAGACGCTGGTCGAGCTTGATATGGAATATGCCGAGCTGGCCCGGGACAAGGATGTGCCCTTTTATATCCGCGTGCCGACGGTGGACACGCACCCCGCCTTCATTCAAGCTTTGGCGGAATTGGTCGGGCAGGCCTTGGCGGGGGAGGCGTCATGAACTGGTATGGCATGATTCTCGTCCTGCACATCGTCGCGGTGATCTCCTGGATGGCGGGACTGCTCTATATGCCACGACTGTTCGTCTACCACAGTCAGGTGGCGCCCACTTCCGAGCCGGCCAGGATCTTCCAGGTGATGGAAAGAAAACTTCTGCATGCCATCACCATTCCGGCGGGACTGGCCGCTATGCTGTTCGGCGGCTTGCTGGCTTCGGAAATCTCTCTGTCCGGCCAAAATTGGCTGTTCGTGAAGATGGGTTTGGTGTTTCTGCTGGCCGCCTATACGGTGCTGCTGGAGAATTGGCGTCGTGATTTTGTCACTGGACGGGTTCGGCACTCGGAGCGATTCTTCAGGGTGATCAATGAGATTCCCGCGGTGCTTATGATCGCCATCGTCGCCTTGGTTGTTCTGAAGCCGTTTTAGGTTTGACAGGCTGGTTCGCTTTCGTTAAAGCTGCAACGTCTTCAGCGCCTCAACCTGAAAATCCCCAGAGCTTTCACAGCCCGGCCGGTTGTTCGCGTCGCGTCTCCCTTATCCGCTTTCTCTCCGAACCCGGATTCTTTCCCCTTTATCGATTTTCTCGAACTTGGACCTACGATGAATCTTCAGGAGCTCAAGGCCAAAACCCCGGCCGAACTTCTTGCTTTCGCGGAAGAACTGCAGATCGAAAACGCTTCGACTCTGCGCAAGCAGGACATGATGTTCGCCATTCTCAAGCAGTTGGCCGACAATGATACGCCGATCTATGGCGATGGTGTGCTGGAGATCCTGCAGGATGGATTCGGCTTCCTGCGCTCGCCGGAAGCCAATTATCTGCCGGGTCCGGACGATATCTACGTCTCTCCCAGCCAGGTGCGACGCTTCGGCTTGCGGACTGGCGATACGGTCGAGGGTCAGATCCGGGCGCCCAAGGAAGGCGAGCGCTATTTCGCCCTTCTCAAGGTCAACACCATCAATTTCGAGCCGCCGGACAATGTCCGCCATCGTATCAATTTCGACAATCTGACTCCGCTTTATCCCGATGAGCGCCTGCGCCTCGAGATCGAGGAACCCGGCAAAGATCTGACCACCCGCGTCATCGATCTGGTTTCGCCGCTCGGCAAAGGCCAGCGCGCCTTGGTCGTGGCGCCGCCGCGCACCGGTAAGACGGTCATGCTGCAGAACATCGCGCATGCCATCTCGGCCAATCACCCGGAAGTTTATTTGATTGTGCTCTTGATCGATGAGCGCCCGGAAGAAGTGACCGACATGGCCCGCTCGGTGCGGGGCGAGGTGATCAGTTCGACCTTCGACGAACCGGCCTCCCGCCATGTGCAAGTCACTGAAATGGTTCTGGAAAAAGCCAAAAGGCTGGTCGAGCACAAGCGCGACGTGGTGATCTTGCTCGACAGCATCACCCGTCTGGCGCGCGCCTATAACACGGTGGTGCCAAGCTCCGGCAAGGTGCTGACCGGTGGTGTCGATGCCAATGCGTTGCAGCGGCCGAAACGTTTCTTCGGCGCCGCCCGCAATATCGAAGAGGGCGGCTCGCTGACCATCATCGCCACTGCCCTGATCGATACCGGTTCGCGCATGGATGAGGTGATCTTCGAAGAGTTCAAGGGTACCGGCAATTCGGAAATCATTCTCGACCGCAAGCTGTCCGACAAGCGCACATTCCCGGCCATCGACATCACCAAGTCGGGCACGCGTAAGGAAGAGCTGCTGGTCGATAAGGGCGTGCTTGCCAAGATGTGGGTGTTGCGCCGCGTGCTGATGCCGATGGGCGTGTCTGATGCGATGGAGTTCTTGCTCGACAAGCTCAAGCATTCCAAGACGAACAACGATTTCTTCGATCAGATGAATTCGTAAGAGGTTGATTGGAAGGCCCTGTTTCACGTGAAACAGGGCCTTTTGTTTTTCAGGCGATAAGAACGGTCGAGCCGGTCGTCTTGCGTCCTTCGAGATCGCGATGCGCCTGGGCAGCGTCGGCCAGCTTGTAGGTCTGGCCGATATTCGGCTTCACCCTGCCGGACTGGATCATCTCAAACAGGCGTTGGGCCGAGTGGCGCAGATCTTCGACCCTGGCGTTATAGGTGTTGAGTGTCGGGCGGGTGACATAGAGCGAGCCTTTGGCTGCCAGCGTGCCCAGATTGAAATCCGGCACGGGACCGGAAGAGGCGCCGAACAGGACCATCAGACCGCGTGGCTGAAGACAGTCGAGGGATTTGGCGAAACTGTCCTTGCCGACAGAGTCATAGACGACCGGCACACCCTTGCCGCCCGTGATTTCCTTGACCCGGGCGACGAAATCCTCCTTGGAATAGTCAATCACATGATCGGCGCCATGAGCCTTGGCCAGTTCCGCCTTGGCCGCGCTCCCTACCGTGCCGATGACGACGGCGCCCAGGGCCTTCGCCCATTGCACGGCGAGCGACCCGACACCGCCGGCGGCGGCGTGGAACAGAATGGTTTC
>Ga0213872_10001085_pt1 | contig 18704 bp, 14 predicted proteins | sample VelepicomBERX_R2_FD_160071 | JGI IMG/M metagenome (GOLD analysis project Ga0213872, IMG submission 160071) | Rhizosphere microbial communities from Vellozia epidendroides in rupestrian grasslands, the National Park of Serra do Cipo, Brazil - RX_R2 | ecosystem: Host-associated > Plants > Roots >...
CGGCGGGCCAGGTTGATGCCGAGCAGCCCGGTCCCGCCGGTCACGAGGCATTTGCGGCTCACGAGGTAAGCCGCGCCTTCATCAGCTTGGCCATGGTGGCGAAGGAGACGCCTTCCTTCTGCAGCTTCTCCAGCTCTTCCTTGGTCGCCGCAACCGCGCCCTCGATCTCCTCGACGGTGTGCTCGGAGGAAATGAAGAAGCGCAGGCGGGCCGATTGCTCGGGCACGCCGGGCGGCACGATCGGGAAGGCGTTGTAGCCGCGCGCCAGCAGGCGTTCGGCCAGCAGCACGGTGCGCAAGCTATCGCCCAGGATTACCGGCGTCACCGCGTAACCCCAGCTGTCGCCGACATCGAGGCCGGCTTCGCGGGCCTTGTCGAGGAACAGCTTGCCATTGGCCTGCAAGCGGGCCACACGCTCGGGCTCGCGGTTCATGATCTTGAGAGCGGTCAGCGAGGCGATGGCGGCCGGCGCCGGCATGCCGACGCTATAGACCATGCCGGGCGCCGCCAGCTTCAGATATTCGACCAGCGAGCGCTTGCCGGCGACATAGCCGCCGCAGCTGACCAGGGTCTTGGACAGGGTGCCGAGCCAGATGTCGACCCGCTTGGGATCGACGCCTTCCATCTCGAACAGGCCGCGGCCGGTCTTGCCGAGAATGCCCAGCGAATGGGCTTCGTCGACCATCAGCCAGCACTCGAAGCGCTCCTTGAGGTCGACCAGCTTGGCCAATTCCGGCCCGTCGCCATCCATCGAGTACAGGCCCTCGGTGACGATCAGTACGCGGTCGAAACGATCGCGCGTGGTCAGCAGGATCTCGTGCAGGGCGTCGAGGTCGTTATGCGGGAAGGAGCGGCGGGTGGCGCCGCAGGTCTGGGCGCCGACCACCACGCAATTATGGATCAGCGAATCGTGAAGGATCAGGTCCTTCGGTCCCATCAAAGCGGCGATGGTCGAGATCGCGGTGGCGTGGCCGCTGACGAAGACCAGGGAATCCTCGGCTTCGTAGACATCGGCGATGGCGCGTTCGAGATCGCGGTGGAAACCGCGCTCGCCCGCCGTGATGCGGCTGGCCGAGACGCTGGTGCCCCAGGTCGCGGTCGCCTCGGTCACCGCCTTGGTGATCTCGGGATGCCCGTTGAGGCCGAGATAATCATAGGAAGCGAAATTGACGACCTTCTGGCCGGCGATGACGCTTTGCGCCCCCGCCTTGACGTCGTGTGGGCGGTAGAACGGGAAGTTGATCTTCAGCGCGTCGGCCATGGCGCGGCTGGTCTTGAGCTGCTGATAGGCCGGCAGGCTCTCGAACGACAGGTCGCGCCCCTTGCTCTGCGGCCCGGAGGCCGCGGCGCGAGGGGCCTTGTCGCTGCTCTTGCGCATGGTGTCGAGCAGCGCCGATTTGACCGAACGGGTCAACCCGCCCAGCGAGTTGTTGTTGCTGTTATTGTCGGTCAATTTATGTGTCCCTCAGGCGCCGGGCGGGCGCCAAGGCGCCCTTGGCTACCGCGCCAAGCTATACTGTCTGCGTGACCACGGTTGTCGGCAGCGCGGGCCTGCAGTCGCAGGCCAGCAACGAATTTTCCGGAAAATTCGTTGCTCATAGCAGGGCCGTCACCGCAGCGCGGCTCTCCTCGACGATGTCGGTCACAGCGGCCAGTTCGTTCACATCGATATCGCCGCCATGGCGCTGCATCAGGTTCAACTCCATCGCTCCCGGTCCCTTTTCTTCGGCCGGAGCCTTGTTGTCACTGGCGGCGGCGATCAGGCGCGTCGCCAACTCGTTGACGTTGACGCCCGAGCTGATGGCCACCACCGGCAGCTCGACGCCGAAGCGCGCCTCGATGCCCATGCGGAGTTCCAGGCTCATCAGGCTGTCCATGCCGAGATCGTCGAGCGGCTGGGCCACGTCGATATCCTCGGCGGTGAGGCGGAGGATACGCGCCACTTCCTGCGCCACCAGGCCGGCCACCACGCCGCGGGCGGCGAGTTCGCCCTTGTCGGCGATCAGCCCGGCCAGATCGACGCCGCCATCGCCGGCACCGCTCTCGGCAGCGGCGAACAGCTGGCCGAAAGCCGGCGTGCTGAGCAGCTTCAGGCCCTGCAAGGCGGAGCCTGGCTTGAACTGGGCGCAATGGACCGTGTCGGGGCAGCTGTCCTGGCGGGTCAGCAGACCATCCAGGTGCGAGAGCGCTTCGGACGCCTTCATGGCGATGATGCCGCTGATGCGCTCCAGCTTGGCCACGCCCTCGGCATCGCGGGCGAGAACGCCGACGTCGCCGATGGCGCCCCAGCCGACCGCGAGGCCCGGCAGGCCCGCGGCGCGGCGGCGCCGCATCAGACCCTGCAGATAGCCGTTGGCGGCGACGTAAGAAGCCTGGCCGAGATTGCCGATCATGGTCGTCACCGACGAGAAGGCGACGAAGTAATCCAGGCCCGAATTGCGGGTGGCGCGGTCGAGATTGTCCGCACCCTCCACCTTGGGGGCCAGCACTTTCCGAGTCCGCGCCGGTTCGAGGCCGGAGATCAGGCCGTCATCGAGCACCATGGCGGCGTGCATGACGCCAGCCACGCGGCCGTGTTCGCGGGTCAGTTTCTGCACCAGCGCCTCGACCGCCTTGCCGTCGGTGACGTCCAGCGCCTCGACCAGCAATTTCACGCCACTGGCGCGGAGCGCCGCCGCGCGGGTTTCGACGCCGGGTTCCAAGGCACCGCGGCGCGAGGCCACGACGATGGTCTCGGCCCCCTTTTCCGCCAGCCAGGCGGCGGTCTCGAAGCCGAAGCCGCCGGCGCCGCCGACCACCAGATGGCAGCCGGGACCGGGCTTGAAGACGTCGCGCGCCACCTTGGTGGCGATCGGACGGGTGGACGGGCGGACCACGATCTTGCCGACATGGCCGGCCGCCTGCATCAGCTGGAAGGCCTCGCCCGCCTCGAACCACTCGAAGCTGCGATAGGGCAGGGGCGACAAAGCGCCGCTGGAGAAGTGGCCCATCAGCTCGCCCATCAGCTTCTGCGCCAGCGGCAGGTTGGCGGCCAGCAACTGGTCGAGATCGACGCCGTAATAGGTCAAATTGCGCCGGAACGGACGCAGGCCCATCGCCGTGTTGAGCACGTAATCGCGCTTGCCCAGCTCGATGAAGCGGCCGAACGGCTTCAGGCACTTCACGCTGGCCAGCATGGCTTCGCCGGCCAGGGAGTTCAGCACCACGTCGACGCCGCCTAGATCCGCGCGGATTTCGTCGGCGAAGGCCGTGCTGCGTGAATTGTAGATGCGCTCGGCGCCATAGAGCTTGGCCAGCGCGCGCTTGTCGGGCGTGCTGACGGTGGCGGCGATGCGGGCACCCAGCAGGCGGGCGATCTGCATCGCCGCGATGCCGACGCCGCCGGCGGCGCCATGGATCAGCACCCAGTCGCCGGCCTGCAGACGGGCCTGGTGCACCAGGGCGTACCAGGCGGTCAGGAAGGCGACCGGGATGGTCGCGGCGGCTTCCAGCGGCACCTCGTCGGGCAGCTTGGTGAACACGCCCTGATCGGCGGTGGTGTGGCTGGCGAAGCTCTGGCGGCCGAAGCCGGTCACCGCGTCGCCGACGGCGAGATCGGTGACTTCCGAACCGACGGCCACGACGCGTCCGGCGCACTCGAAGCCGAACACCGCGCCGGCCAGGCCGTCATCGAGCACGTCGTCATCGAGCAGGCCGGTGGCCAGCATGATGTCGCGGAAATTGAGACCCGAGGACTCGACCGCCACCTCGACTTCGCGCGGGCCGGGGGCCCGGCGCTCCATCTCGACCCAGTCGAACTGGGACAGCATGCCCTTGTTGCGCAGTTCGATCCGCACCGCGGGCACTTCCACGTCGGTCGCATCGCGGCCGAGGCCGGTCAGCACGCGCACGGCGGTCACGCCCTGCTCGTCGATCGCCAATTCGCCGTCGGCAATGGTGCCGCCCATCAATTCGGCCAGGCGGCGGGCCGCCAGCTCGGGGTCGAGGCGGGGAGCCTGGTCGACCAGCTTGATGGTCAGGCCCGGATATTCGTTGATCGCGACGCGCAGGAAACACCACAGCGCCTCGGCGCGCGGATCGAGACCGGCCCCTTCGGCCGCACCTCGGCCGCGGGTGACCAGCCACAGCCGGTCCTTGCGGCCCTGCATGGCTTCCAGCAGGGCGGCCAGCTGGGCGATCGACTGGTCGAGCCCAGTGTCCTCGTCGAAGATGGCCGGGAAGACCACTTCTACAGTCTGATCCGCGCTCCATTGCGCGGCGAGCGCGGTCCAGCCGCCGGCGATGTCGGCGGGGACCAGGCGATGCACCGGCGTTCCGTCCATGCGCAGGGCCTGGGCCAGCTGCTCCATGACGATCGAGGGACGGTCGACCATCACCACCGGAACGGCGGTGTGCGGCTTGGCGGCCTGGGTGCGGTCGGTCGCGGCGAGCAGGACGGTGCCCATATTGTCGGGCAGCGCATGGCTGTCGATGGCGCCGAAGCCGGAAGCGACCAGCAGGCGGGCGCTGTCCTGCGCCGCGCGGACCCGGCCGACGCCCTGTTCGGACGCGGCCAGCAGCAAATCGAAGCTCAGGGCTTCGCTCGGCTGGAAGGCGCACAGCAGACCGCCAGGCGCCAGGCGGCGGGCGATGGCGCGGCCGAGCACGGCATCCGCGTTGAAGACCGGGCCGAACGCAAAGGCCAGGGCGAGATCGTACTGGGCGGGAGCCGCCTCGTCGGCATCGGCGTCAATCGCTTCAAAGGTGAAGCCGTCGACCGGGCCGCGGCGGGCCGCAGTCAGGTTGACGCGGCGCGCGTCGGTGCCGAGTACGGTCACCACGGCGAGGCCTTGACGCACCAGCGGCGACAGGCAGCGCAGCAGGCCGAGGCAGGACGGTTCGGCGACCAGGATGCGCAGCGGCTCGGGCGCCAGACGGGCCTGGACGGCTTCGCAGATGGCCAGGGCCGAGGATTGCAGGGGCTCGAACAGGATCGAGCTGGTCTCGAACTGCTCGACCAGGGCCGGGCGAATCTCGGCGCCTTCACCGGCCAGAGCCTGGGCGGCCAGGACGATTTCCGGGGTGGCGCCGGCGAACTCGGCGGCGAAGGTGGCCAGGATGTCGGCGGCTTCGGGCAGGCCGCTTTCCTCGGCCAGCACCCAGCCCTCCGGCGTTTCCTCGGCCAGATCGGCGGCGTGCAGATGCTCGAGCAGGGCCCGCTGGGTCTCGTCGAGACTGGCGGCGTCGAGCGGCTTGCCGTTCAGCGAGGTCCAGGCCAGCGAGCGCGAGAAGGCTTCGAGGATCAGCCAGGAATCCGGGCGGTTCTCGCGCGTCTCGCGCTTGAGGCCGGCCAGGGCGGCGGCCTTGATCGTGTTGGTCTCGCGCTGCAGGCGAACCGATTGCTCATGGAAGAACACATTGGCCTGCCGGTGGCGGTCGAGCGTGACCGCACGGAACAATCCGCCGCCAAGGCCGGCGATGAAGCCGTCGGCGTCGTACAGATCCACGGTGATCGACAGGGAATCGTCGGTCTCGCGGTCGATGAAGACCCGCGCCCGGTTCGGCACGGCGCCGTCGCGATCGACGCGCAGGCGGCCGAAGCGAACCGGCAGGAACGCATAGCGCTCGCCCTCGCGCGCCTTGATGTTCTCGAACATGGCGTGGAAGGCGCTGTCCAGCGCGATCGGATGCAGCACCTGTGGACGGGTGGCGATTCCGGCGGCGTTCTCGAACGGCGCCAGATCGACTTCGATCAGGGTCGAGTTGCGGCTGGCGTGCAGCACGCGGCGGAACAGCGGGCCGTACTCGACGCCGACGCGGGTGGCGCTGTCATAGACCTGTTCGGACGAGAAATGCAGCGGCAGGTCGTCGCGCCGCGGAATCACCGCCGGGGTCGGCGAGGCGACGCGGACGATGCGGCCGCGGGCGCACAGCGTCCATTCATCTTCGCCGAGGCGCGGACGGGCCCAGACCTCGATCACGTTGGTGTCGCCGCTGAGGCGCACCGAGACTTCCTTCATCCCGTCGGCGGGAATCGGCAGCCATTGCAGCAGATCGAAATCCTCGAGGCCGATCGGGCCCTCGGGATAGATCTCGCGCGCGGCGGCCAGGGCCATTTCGGCGAAGCCGGTGCCGGGGACGATGATCTCGCCGTCGATGCAGTGGTCGGCCAGATAGGGCACCTTGGCGGCATCGATCAGATTGCGCCATTCCGGCGTGCCCGAGGCGATGCGCGAGCCGATCAGCGGATGACGCGGCACCGAGCCGTAGATGTCGAGCGCTTCGTGGGTCTCGGGCTGCTGGTAGGGCTTGTGCTGCCACGCATAGGCCGGCAGCTTGACGCGCTGCGCCGGGCGGGAGCCGAACAGAGCTTCCGAATTGACGCGGCAGCCGAGGACCAGGGCGCGCGCCGCCACCATCACCAGCGGATCGGCGGGGTTCTCGAGGCTTTCCTTGTCGGTCAGGCTGGGCAGCGAGGCGCCGTCGAAGCCGCCCTCGTCGAGGATGTCGCTGATATTGGCGGTCAGGATCGGGCGCGGGCCCATCTCGATGAACAGGCTGGCGCCGTTCTTCGCAGCGCTCGTCACGGCGCCGCGGAACTGCACCGGCTCGCGCACATTGTGCCACCAGTAATCGGCGTCCAGTTTGTCGCCAGCGGTTTCGGCGCCGGTAACGGTGGACAGGAACAGCGCGTTTCCGCCTTTCTTGGCTTCAACCGTGCCCAGCGCGTCGAGCAAAGGCTGTTTCAGCGGTTCGAGCAGGGCCGAATGGAAGGGATAGGCCAGGTCGAGCGCGCGCACGGCGACGCGGCGCTTGCGGGCGAATTGCGAGAATGTCTTGATCGCTTCGACCGGGCCCGAGATGGTCACCGAATTCGGGCTGTTGATCGCCGCGACTTCGAGGCCGGCGAGGCCGCTGTCGGCGATCAGGCGCAGGGTGTTCTCCTGCGACTGGCCGGCCACCGCCATGGTGCCGAGGCCGAAAGCGCCTTCCTGATGCTCGCTGCGCAGATAGATCACGCGAACCGCTTCGGCCAGGCTGAGCGCGCCGGCAGATTCCGCGGCGGCGACTTCGCCGACCGAATGGCCCAACACCATGTCGGGCTTGATGCCCCAGGCGGCCAGGGCGGCATTCAGCGAGGATTGCAGGGCGAACAGGATCGGCTGGGCCACGCGGGTCAGCTTCAGGCGTTCGGCCAGGCTCTCATCGTGCAGGGCGTCGACCAGCGACCAATCGGCATGCTGCGAAAACAGCTTGTCGACTGCCTCGAAATGCTGGCGGAACACCGCGTTGCGGGCGAAGGCGGCGCGGCCCATGCCGGCCCATTGCGAGCCGTTGCCGGAGAAGACGAAGCAGACCTTGGGCGGCGTCGAGGAGGCGGTGCCGGCGATGCCGTCGGCGATCGCGCCGGTCTCGGCAAAGCTTTTCAGGGCGGCAACGGAAGTAGCGGTCTCGCCCAGCGGCAAGGCCACGCGGTGGGCGGATTTGTCGCGCTGCCAGGCATAGCCGGATGCGATTTCGGCGGCGTCGGCGCCGGATTCAATCAGTTCCGCGGCGGCGCGGGCGGCCTCATGCAGGGCCGGGCGCGAGAAAGCCGACAGCATCATCAGGCGGGGAGCTTGGGCTTCGCCGGTCGCGGCGGGGGCTTCGGGCTCGGGTTGGCTGACCACGACGTGCGCATTGGTGCCGCCGAAGCCGAAATTGGACACGCCGGCCAGCCAGGTGCCGTCCTGCGGCAGGGCGACCGCTTCGCGGGCCAGGGTCAGGTTGAGGTCGGCGAAATCGATGGCGGGGTTCAGTTCCTCGGCATGCAGCGAGCGGGGCAGCACGCGATGCTCGAGGGCCATGATTGCCTTGTAGAGGCCGGCCAGGCCCGAGGCGGGCTCAAGATGGCCGATATTGGACTTGACCGAGCCGATCGGCAGGGGGGCGTTGCGCGGGCGGCCGAGCGCCTCGCCGATGGCGGTCGCCTCGGCCGGGTCGCCGACGCGGGTGCCGGTGCCGTGCGCCTCGACGAAGGCCAGGCGGTTGGGATCGATCGATTCGTAGACATGGTGCAGGAGCTCGCGCTGGCCTTCCATCGAGGGCAGCGAGATGCCGTTGGTGCGGCCGTCGGAATTGATGCCCGAGGCCAAGGCGACGGCGCGGATCGGGTAAGCGCGCTGCTTGGCGACCGATTCGCTCGCCAGCACCATGGCCACCGCGCCCTCGGCGCGGACATAGCCGTCGCCGATGGCGGAGAACGGGCGGCACAGGCCGGTCGGCGACAGCATCGAGGCGCGCGAGAAGCCGATGAACGAGCTGGGCGCCAGCAGCATGTTGACGCCGGCGACGATCGCCATGTCGATGCGGCCCGACGAGATCGCGGCCTGGGCTTCGGCGAAGGCGACGATCGAGGACGAGCAGGCGGTGTCAACGGTGAAGCTGGGGCCGCGCAGGTCGTAGATATAGGAAATGCGGTTGGACAGGATCGACAGGGTGTTGCCTGTCATGAAATGGCTTTCGATCGCGGCCGGATCGGTGGTGTGCAGATTGCCGTAATCGAGGCTGGAGGCGCCGACATAGACGCCGACATTCTTGCCGGCGAGCGAGCTCGGCGGGATGCCGCTGTCTTCCAGGGCGCTCCACACCACTTCCAGCAGCAGGCGCTGCTGCGGGTCCATCTCGGCCGCTTCGCGCGGGGAGATGCCGAACACGGAAGGGTCGAAATCCCACGGATTGTCGAGATAGCCGCCGGCGAAGGTATAGCTGAAGCCCGGCTCGGCGGTGCGCGGGTGGAAATAGCGGTCGGGGCTCCAGCGGCCGGGCGGCAAGGCTCCGACGGCGCAGCGTCCGTCAACCAGCATCTGCCAGAATTCGTCTTCGGTGCGAGCGCCCGGCAAGCGAGCGGCGATACCCGTAACAGCCACACGCGTGAACGCCACGCGCGGATCCCCCTTAAGAGATGACATAAATGCTATACTTTCGTTGAAGCAGGCGCCTGATGAAATTTTCTGTAACAGAGCGGCTATGCGTTTGGCACGGTAAAAATGCGTTAAGGGGGGAAAAGTTTGCGCGCCATATCACCCATCTGTCTAGTGCCGAGTTTGTTAATCGCCTTGCCCGCCGCCGCATACGCGGGGTCTCCGGTCTCGCCCGAAGGGCTTTGGAAAACGCTCGACGATCATACAGGGGCGCCGCGCGCCCTGGTGCGGATCTACCGGCAGGGCGAAGCCTATTTCGGCCGTATCGAGGCGAACCTGGTGCCCGAGGAGGCCGATGCGCGCTGCACCGCCTGCGAGGATGAGCGCAAGGACCAGCCGGTCACCGGCATGGTGATCCTGCGCCGCATGACGGCCGATGCCGACGGTTTCGGCGGCGGCGACGTGCTCGATCCGGAATCCGGGTCGGTCTATAGCTGCGTGCTGCGCCTCGAGGATGACGGCAAGCGCCTGGTCGTGCGGGGCTATGTCGGCCTGTCGCTGTTCGGGCGGTCGCAGACCTGGCTGCGCGCCGAGTAGGGCTTTACGAATCCGGTCGGCGTTCATACATAGAGGGTCTTTGAGCCTCCGGTCATGACTCCCGACAGCGTCGACAAGCACATTTTCCATCCCGGCATCATCCATTTCGCGCTGGCCATGGGCGGTTTCGCCATCGGCACCACCGAATTCGCGACGATGAGCCTGCTGCCCTATTTCTCGAAGGACCTGGGCATCGACGCGCCGACGGCGGGGCATGTGATCAGCGCCTATGCGCTGGGCGTGGTGGTGGGGGCTCCGCTGATCGCCGTGCTGACGGCGCGCATGGCGCGGCGGTCGCTGCTGATGCTGTTGATGGGCATGTTCGCCCTGGCCAACGGCCTGTCGGGCCTGGCCCCCGATTATCATTGGATGCTGCTGTTCCGCTTCCTGTCCGGCCTGCCGCACGGCGCCTATTTCGGCATCGCGATGCTGCTGGCGGCCTCGCTGGTGCGGCCCGACCAGCGCACCCAGGCGGTAGGGCGCGTGATCTTGGGCCTGACGGTGGCGACCACCATCGGCGTGCCGGCCGCCAACTGGCTAGGCCAGGTGGTCGGCTGGCGCTGGAGCTTCGGCATCGTCGCCGCCTTGTCGGTGTTGACCGCGGTGCTGGTGGCGATCTTCGCCCCGCGCGACAAGGGCAATCCCTTTGCCAGCCCCTTACGCGAACTCGGCGCCTTGGCGAAAATCCACGTTTGGCTGACCTTGCTGATCGGCGCCGTAGGATTCGGCGGCCTGTTCGCGGTCTACACCTATCTGGCCTCGACCCTGATCGAGGTGACCGGCGCCTCGCCCGACCGCCTGCCGCTGGCCTTCGCCGCCTTCGGCCTCGGCGGCACGCTGGGCAACATCGTTATCCCGATGTTCGCCGACCGCGCCATCATGCGGACGGCCGGCCTGCTGCTGCTGTTCTCGGCGGCGACCCTGGCGCTCTATACGCTGGCGGTGCACAATTTCTGGCTGGTATCGCTGGACGTGTTCTGCATCGGGCTGGGCGCTTCGCTGGCTACCGTGCTGCAGACCCGCTTGATGGACGTCGCCGGCGACGCCCAGGCTTTGGCCGCCGCCCTCAACCATTCCGCCTTCAACACCGCCAATGCCCTCGGCCCGCTGCTGGCCGGTATGACCATCGCCGCCGGTTATGGCTGGCAGTCTTCCGGCTGGGTCGGCTGTGGTTTGGCGCTGGGCGGGTTCGTCATCTGGGGGATCGCGGTGCTTACGGCGCGGGTGAGGCCGGTTTCTGCGTAGGTTTCGCGGAAACTCGTATTAGCGCCGGGCATCCAAACGGGTTTCCGCGAAACCTCAGCCCTGCGCCTTCCGCACCCTGACCACGCCCTTTACCTCGTCCAAAGGAACGGGCTTGCCCTTGCGCAGATATTCGAGCTCTCCGGCTTTGGCCAGTGAGGTGATCTGCTGCTTGAAGGCTTGCAGATAGCGCCGCCAGGCGTCCGGCGGGTCGCCGGCCTTGGCGCGGGTGGCATAGAAATCCTGGGCCAGCTTCTGTGGCGCGAAAGACTCGCCGCTGGCGAGTGCGGAGCGCAGGAAGCTGCGGATCGGATCTTCTTCGTCGGCCATGGGGTCCCCTTAGGCGTAAGTGAAATACAGGAAGGCGGCGCCGCCGGCCAACCAGCAATAATAAGCGAACGGATTGAGCGCCTCGAATTCGCCCTTGCCGAAGTAACGCATCAGGAAGGCGATGCTGGCATAGGCGGTGACGCCCGCCACCACGCCGGCGATGATCGAGGTGACCCCGAAGCTCGCCGCGGCGCCGGCATGGATCAGCTTCGGCACTTCGAGGACGGCGGCGCCCAGGATCACCGGCGTGGCGATCAGGAACGAGAAATGCGCCGAGGCCCGGTGCGTCAGCCCAGCCATCAGGCCGCCCACCATCGTGGTGCCCGAGCGCGAAATGCCGGGGAAGAAGGCCAGGCACTGCCAGAAGCCGATCGCCAGAGCGCCCTTCCAGCTGAGATGTTCCAGTTCCTTGCGGTCATCGGCCAGGGCGAATTTCTTGCGCAGTTTTTCGCCATAGAACAGCACGAAGCCGTTGAAGAACAGGAAGGCCGATGCGGCCAGCGGATTGCCGAACAGGTCTTTCAGCTTGTGCTCGAACACCGCGCCCAGCACCACCGCCGGGATGGTGGCGACGATCACCTTGACCAGGATGCCGCGATTGATGTCGCGTGCTTCCGACGGCGAGGCGATCAGCGAGCCGGCGACGCCGATCCAGTCCTTGGCAAAATAGAGCAGTAGTGCTACCGCCGTGCCGACATGCAACACCACCAGGAAGGGCAGATATTGCGGCGACCTCTGGTCGAGCGGCAGATCGAGCATGGCCGGCAGGATCACCGCATGGCCCAGGCTCGAGACCGGGAAGAGTTCGGTGACGCCCTGAAGAATGGCGATGGCGATTGCCAAGAGAAGCGACATTAGCGGTTTTCCTCCGTCCAGCTGCAGGTCAGACCCAGTTCGCCGGCGGTGTTGGCCACCGCGGCGAGGCAAGCATTGACCGAATTGGCGGGAATGTTGAGGGCGAAACGTGTGACATAACGCCCATTGCCGCTGCCCGGCAGGGTCTGGGCGTCCATGCGGACGATGTTGACCTTGAAGCCGGCGAACAGCTCGGCCAGCGCGGCCACCAAGCCGGGCCGGTCCCCGCCGCCCACCGACACCACATGGGTGATGCTGGCGCTGGCGGCATGGCGGGCATCGAGGCCGAAGCCCTTGACCGAGATGTCGGCGTCGGCCAGTTCGGCCAGGCGGGACAAATCGTCCTTGAGGTCGGCCTCGCCAATATGGTCGGGAACGCTGCAGATCGCGGTGAATTCAGCACCGGTGCCGAGCACGGCGAAGCTGGCGTCGCCGAGATTGGCGCCCAGCTCGAACAGGCGGTTGGAGATGACGGCGATCAGGCCGGCGCGGTCGGGGCAGAAAATGGAGACGAGCAAAGTACGCATGGTCACGATTCCCGATAGTCGAGCAACAAAAGGCCGATCATCACGAAGCAGATCGGCCAGATCCAGCTGGCCATCCTGACGGGCCAGCCGCGACCGCGCAATTCCAGCCAGCGCGCCCAACCGGCCAGGATGCCGCAGGCCCCCATCGGCAGATGGTTCAGCTCGATCAGGTAGCTCTGCTTCACGTCGGTCAGGCTGTGGGTATGGGCCAGCAGCAGGGTTCCTCCCAGCACACAGAGGGCAGGGAACACCATCTTAGCCCAATTCTGCGTCAAACGCCCGGTGCGGACTGCCCACTCGAAGATGCCGAACGGCACCAGCAGCAGCATGACCAGGCGATGCTGCATCACCTCGGGATCCATGAAGCGGGTCCAGAACGGGATCGGTCCCAGCGGCCAGCTTTCCGGGTCCGAGCGGACGAACAGCATGCCGGCCAGCAGCAGGAACATCAGCGGCCAGTTGCGCGCCCACGGTGCGCGGCCGGTGCGTTCCAGCAGCGCCAGCGCCGCCAGGGTCAGCAGGAACAGGCCGGCCCAATGGTGATTGACCTCGGACCAGGCCTTGTCGGCGTCCGACGATTGGAAATTCGACGCCACCAGCTGGTCGGTCGGGATGGTCACCAGATCGTGCGACGGGCCGACCAGGCGTGGCACGGTCGGGGCCATGCGCTCGACGATTTCGTGGAACGAAGCCAGCGAGGACGGATCGAGCGCCTGGTCGGCGGCGGGCGGCTGGGTCGCCAGCGAGGCGCCGATGAACATCACGGCGATGCCGATGCCGATCTCGACTTCGGCGAAGCGGCGCAGACGGAACATCTCGGGGTCGTCGTTGCCACCATGGGTGGTCAGCAGGTTCATCAGACCCATCAGCAGCAGCACGCCGAGCAGGAACAGCTTGGTCGTCATCATCGCGCCATAGGCGGTGCCGATGAAGGCGGCCCACGAGCCGCTATAGCCGATCCCCATGATCAGGGCGCCGACCGCCAGGATCGCCACCGCGCCCATCGACATCTGCGAGAAACGTGTGCCGACCATCGCCTTGCCGGCCGGATTGGTGAGGCCGAGGCCGAGCAGCATGAAGGGGATGCCGCCGATCCAGATCGCCGCGCCCAGTTGATGCAGTGCGTCGGCCGACATGTAGAACAGGCGGTCGTCGAGGCGGGCCGAGGCATGGCTGGACATCAAGGCGGCGAGCAAGGCCGCGGCGGCGCTGCCCAGCAGCAGAATGCCGGCCAGCGGGCCGCGTAAGGCTCGCAGCCACAGCCAGGCGGAGAGGCCGCCCACGACGGCCAGCGCGGTCCAGGCGATGAATTCGGCGCCCAGGGACTCCTGTAAGCTCAGCCCCAGGGTCTGGTTCAGGTTGAGCAGATTGATGCCGACGTCGAGCGCCGCCACCACCGCCAGCAGCAGGCCGGCGCGGCCGGCCCACAGGCGGCTTTTTTCAAGCAATTGCGCGCCTGCGCCGCCCGGCAGGGCGGGCGCCAGCGGACGGGCCAGCAGCAGAAGAAAGGCCAGGCCGCCGATCAGCAGCGACTGGGCCGCCAATTGGCAGCCCCGCAGCAGCATGGTGATGAAGGCGGCGAGATCGGCGGGAAGGGTCATGGCGCCGGCAGCACCAGGGCCTGATCGCCGCGCGAGATATGGCCGTCGACCGACAGCACTTCCCAGCGCAGGATGTAGGAGCCCGGCTCGATGGCGCCGAGATGGCCCTTCAGCGTGGCCTGGTCCTCGCCGGCCTGGCAGTCGACCTTGGCGACTTCGCTGCCGTCGGACTTGAGGACGGTGATGCGCGAGCGGGCGGCATCGACGCGGCCGTTATAGCGCAGGATCACATCCTGGCCCTCGACCTTGGAGGACAGCAGCAGCGCATGGGCCTGCGCCGCGCCGGCGATAATGGCTGCGGCAACGGCAAAGCCGGCGAACAGACGGGCGAGTTTCGACATTGGGGGGATCTCTCGAAAGCTGAATAGCGGCCGGAGTTTAACGGCGCCTCAGCCGCCGCGCCAGTGGCAAGAAGCCCTGGCGCGGCGCCTCGTTCCCCATCAGGCGAGATCGAACAGCAGGAATTCGGTGTCCTGCTTCGCCGTCACGGTCAGCTTGGCGACATCCTCGATCTGGGCGCCGTCGCCGCTTTTCAGCACGGTGCCGTTCACGTCGATCTCGCCATCGACCACCTGCACCCAGGCGCCGCGGCCCTGGGCCAACTCGTGCGTGACCGTCTTGCCGGCGTCGAGCAGGCTGCCATAGATCAGGGCGTCCTGATTGATCCGCAGAGATCCTTCGCGGTCATCCGGGCCGACCAGCAGGCGCAGGGCGTTCTTCTTGTCGGCGTCCGGGATCGCGATCTGGCCGTAACGCGGCTGATGTCCGGCCTTATTGGGGACGATCCAGATCTGCAGGAAGCGGGTCTTGGCGTCGATCAGATCGTTGAACTCGCTGTGGCGCACGCCGGTTCCGGCCGACATGGCCTGGATGTCGCCGGGGCGGATCACGCCGTCGGCGCCGGTGGTGTCACGATGTGCCAAGGCCCCTTCGACCACGTAGGAGATGATCTCCATGTCGCGGTGCGGATGGGTGGGGAAGCCGCTGGCCGGATCGATGCGGTCTTCATTGATGACGCGCAGGGACCTAAAGCCCATATGCGCCTCGTCGTAATAATGGCCGAACGAGAAGCTGTGGTGCGAGTCCAGCCAGCCATGACGGGCATGGCCACGGGCTTCGGAGGGGCGAACCTGGATGGTCATTTTCAAGCTCCTTTCGAGGGAAGTGCGTTTTCGTTGGAGCAAAGATAGTCCTGGCACCGTTATGCAACAATATGGCTATATCGTATAAGTCTGTTGCTTATTCGTGGACAATCTCATGGATCGCCTCGCCGCCCTCGAAGCCTTCGCCCGCGTCGCCGAAACCGGCTCCTTCTCGGCCGCCGCTCGCGCGCTCAATCTATCGAAATCGCTGATCAGCCGGCAGGTTTCGGCGCTGGAGGCCGAACTCGGCGCCCGGCTGATCTCGCGCACCACCCGCTCCTTGACCCTGACCGAGGCGGGGCGCGGCTATTACGAACAGGTGGCGCGCATCCTGGCCCAGATGGAAGAAGCCGATCTGTCGGTCAGCCAGCTTCAGGCGACGCCGCGCGGCAAGCTGCGGGTCAATGCGCCGATGAGCTTTTCATTGCTGCGCCTGGCACCCGCCTTACCCGATTTCCTGGCGCTCTATCCCGAGATCGACGTCGATCTGGTGATGAACGACCGTCGCGTCGATCTGATGGAGGAGGGCTTCGACCTCGCCATCCGCATTGGGCGCCTGACCGATTCCAGCCTGGTGGCAAGGAAGCTGAGCCCGGTGCAGCGCCTGATCGTCGCCAGCCCGGCCTATCTGGCGGCACGCGGCACGCCGCATGTTCCCGCCGATCTGCGCCGTCATGATTGCTTGTGCTACAGCAATGCCGACACCATCGACGAATGGCGCTTCTGCGAGCCCGACGGACGCCCGGTCACGATCGAGGTCAAGGGGCGGGTGCGCGCCAACAATGGCGATCTTCTGCGCATTGCTGCCCTGCGCGGATTGGGGTTCGTCGATCTGCCGAATTTTCTGGTCGCCGGCGATATCGAATCGGGGGCTCTGGTGCCGGTGCTGCAGGACTATGTAAAGCAGGATGGCGGGGTCTATGCGGTGTACCCGCATGCGCGCTATTTACCGCCCAAAATCAGGGTATTCATCGACTTTCTGGCGGAGCGCTGGGGAGGGGCCGAATGGCCTGATATCGTGCCGTAAAATGGACTCAAAAATCTTTAAAATCTCCTTAACTTCCTTATACGGAGTCGGTCGCTAAATCAGGCGCACTTTTCTTGGACTCATGCCCTGTGTCGGAGTAAGTTAATCCCGGGGTACTAGAAGGTTTTAGGTCCATGGCCACTGCGCCGCGAGTTGCACCTGCATCTCCGGCCGGCGCGTCTTCCACCGTAAGGGGATGGGGAGGCGCTGCCGGCCACCATCCCTCCGTCGAGCATTACGACGGGGAAGGCTTCACCACGTCCTTTGGCGTACAGCCGGGCTGGCGGCCGACCTATGACGACCGGCATGGCCAGGGCTATTTCTTCTTCGGCCAGTATCCCCGCAAGGAAGAGCCGGAAAAGCACCCCTTCACTCCGCTGATGGCGCTGTTCGCCGCATCCTTTCCGGCCATCTCGCCGGTCAGCGACGTGCGCGGCTCGCCGCCGGTCTTCATCGCCGATCTGATGCGCGGTATCGGCATCTATGATTTCAATCTGCGCGCCATCGCCGGCTCGCTCAACCCGCAGGGTGCGGTTCTCAACCGCTACGGCTGATCCCCGATCTGGCGTTTCAGCCAGGCGATCAATTTCCGCAAGACTGGACCAGGCTCTCCCGCCGTTACGCAGGAATAGCGAAAGCGCGCCGTCAGCGCGGGCATGTCTGGGGCCAGTCGCACCAGCTTGCCCGCCTTGATGGCGTCGGCGCAGAGCAGGCGCCGCGCCAGGGCGACACCCATGCCTTGCTCTGCCGCCTGGATCGCCAGGTAAGCGTGGCTGTATTGCCCTCCATCCGGCGCGTCGTTCAGCACAATACCGGTGAAGGCGCTCCAGGCATTCCAGCCGCAGCCGCTGCGGTCGGTTTCGGCGGTGGTGTCGACCAGCCGGGGCAATTCCTCCCACCGCCGGCCTGCGCCGAGCAGGGCGGGACTGCAGACCGGAAACAGCTGGTCGGTGCCGATCGCCGTGCTGGTGAACCCGGGATAGCGTCCCGGGCCGAAGCGCAGGGCGAGGTCGGCCTCCATGCCGATCTCGTGCAACCGGTCATCGGCCACCACCGACACACTGAGCGGCGGGGGCAGCATCTTCAGCCGCGCCATCAGCCAGCGGCTCGCTACCGAGGAGGAGACCGCCAGCCGGATCGGTGCGGTTCCGGCAATGGTCGAGACGGCGTCGATCCCTTCCTCGATCTGGCGCAGCCCGCCTTGCACCGCGGCGAGCAGATGCTGGCCCTCGGCCGTCAGCGCGACCGCCCGGGTCAGGCGGCGAAATAGCGAGACGTTCAATTCCGCTTCCAGCGCCTTGATGCGCTGACTGACCGCGCCCTGGGTCAGGCCGATGGCTTCCGCGGCGGCGGTGAAGCTGCCGAGGCGGGCGGCGGCCTCGAATATGCGAAGGGTGTCGAGTGAGATGCGGCGCGATATCATCGGTCTGTGCATTAGTCAGGCTAATTCATAGGGTCTCATAATTCGGTTGTGCCGCCAAGCCGGAAGGCCAAGGATCGTGCGGGAATCCAGAAGGAGAATGGCGATGACCGAGATCGTGGTGGAACTGGTGGATGCCTTCGTCGATGGCGGCGCCGGCGGCAATCCGGCCGGCGTGGTGGTCGAGCGCGGCGACGTGCTGAGCGATAGGCAGAAACAGTCGCTGGCCGCCAAGCTCGGGCTGTCCGAGACGGCCTTCGTGCTGCCGTCGCAAAGCGCCGACTACAAACTCGAATTCTATACCCCGACCTTGCCGATCCCCCATTGCGGCCATGCAACGGTGGCCAGCTTCGCCCGGCTGGCGCAACTCGGGCGCCTGACGGAGGGCGAGGTGGTCAACGAGACCGTCGATGGGCCAAGGCGCATCCGCATCGAAGGCAGCCGCGCCTTTCTGGAACAGGTGCCGGCCCGCTTCGAGGTGTTGCCTGGCGACGCGGTGCGGAGAATCGCGGAGTCTCTCCGCTTTGCCGATTTCATCGAGCGCACGCCGCTTCTTGCCGATAATGGCAACAAGGCCATCCTGATCGGCGTGCCGGGGATCGAAGATCTGCGGCGCCTGCGTCCCGACATGGATGCCATCGCCGAGGTTACCCGCTCGTTCGGCGCGGTCTGCTACTACGTGTTCGCGCGGGGTTCGGTCGCTCCCGGGCGCGACGCGACGGCGCGCATGTTCGGCCCGGCCTATGGCATTCCGGAAGAGGCCGCCACCGGCATGGCGGCGGGGCCTCTGGCCTGCTGGCTGAATCTGGGGCGGGAAACCCTGATCGAACAGGGCCAGTTCATGACCCCGGCCTCGCCCAGCCTGCTGATCGGCCGACCGGAACACCGCGACGGAAAACTGGCGGCGATGTGGATCGGCGGCGAGGCGAGATCCCGCAAGAACGGGGCGAAGACACTGCAGGTCGAGTGATGGTCAGATCATCCGGGGGGCATCGAGTGGGAACGGATTCAAAGAAAATCGGACTTATCGGCGGGCTCGCCTTTCGTGCGGGCGTTTTCTATTACGATCAGATCCAGCGGC
>Ga0213872_10001086_pt1 | contig 18698 bp, 21 predicted proteins | sample VelepicomBERX_R2_FD_160071 | JGI IMG/M metagenome (GOLD analysis project Ga0213872, IMG submission 160071) | Rhizosphere microbial communities from Vellozia epidendroides in rupestrian grasslands, the National Park of Serra do Cipo, Brazil - RX_R2 | ecosystem: Host-associated > Plants > Roots >...
TTGACGATGCGCTCGCGCGCTTCGGGGAAATTGTCGCAGAGGAAGGCGATATGATCGAGCGAACCGGTGCCGCCGGATTGCCGCGCCGATGCGTCTACCCCGACCAGATGCAGCACCGCCACCCCGTCGCCGCTATAAAACCACAGGCCGGGAAAGTCGAAAGGCGGGCGCGGCCCGCTTTTCAACCCAACCACCTCTTCATAAAAACGGCGCATCGCCTCCAGATCGGTGGTGCGCACATTATAATGGTTCAGCGACAGGACACTCATTGGCCCTTTATGCGTTCCGCGAGCTATAGGCGTCAAGAACGCGGGTGGAGTAAACCAGGGCGGCGCCGGCATTGACGGCGGCCGCCGTGCTCAAGGCTTCGATGATCTCTTCGCGGGTGGCGCCGGCGGCGATGGCGGCGGCGGTGTGCACCGCGATACAGCCGTCGCATTGACGGGTCACGGCGGTGGCCAGCGCGATCAGCTCATTGACCTTGTCGCCGAGCAGGCCGGTCTTCTTGGCGGCGGCGCTAAGTCCCTGATAGCCTTTGATGAACTCCGGACTGACGCGGGCGATATCGCCGACGCCGGCCAGGACCTGCTGCTTATAGTCATTCCAATTCAACATGCTCATGATCCACCTGTCAGTCGGTTTGCCGATGAGAAAAATCCTAGGAGCGAAAACGCAGTTGCGGGACGCAACTAAATGACCGGGCGGATCAAAGCCGATGAAACCAAGTGTTACCAAAGCAACATAGACCCGGCTTTTCCATGGGTTATGGTCGGCCGATGCTTAATGGACAAAAAATTACTCTCGGCCCCATCCTCCCCACCGACTTCCCCAATCTGTTCCGCTGGGGCGACGATCTGGAAGCGGCCCGCCTGAACGAGACCTATCGCCCCGCCATCTGGAAGAGCCAGGAGGAATTCTGGTTCCATATGGGACGCGACACCTCGCGGGTGATGTTCGCCATCCGCAAACAGGGCAGCGCCACCATTATCGGCTATGTGCAGATCACCAATATCGACGCGGTGCATCATTCGGCGATGATCGGACTGCGGATCGGCGACGAGGCCGAACGCAATAAGGGCTATGGCAAGGAGGCGTTGGAACTGGCCGTCGATTATTGCTGGAAGCAGCTCAATCTGTCGCGCCTGTCGCTCAACGTTTTCGCCAATAATCCGCGCGCCATGGCGCTTTATCAGGCCAAGGGCTTCGAGCGCGAAGGCGCTTTGCGCAGCGCGGTTTTCATCGATGGCGAATGGCTGGACGTGGTGGTGATGTCGCTATTGCATCCCAGGCGGATCAACCAGAAATAGCCAAGAGCCCGCTGCGTTGCTAGGATGCGCCGGCGAATTCGGCAGTGCATCGGGTGCCAGCAATGATCGATACGCAGAACGATTTGTCGGCCGCCGCGGTGATCAACTGCCTCAACACCAACACCGGCGCCGCAGACGGCGCCCTCAGCATGATCGCTTGCGACTGCAAGGACGACGAGACTACGTCCTATATCGGCATCTCCACCGCGCTGCAGACCGCCAACACCATCAATCAGGCGGTGGCTCAGGTCGGTCAGACCGCCCTCTATCAATCGATGACCACCACCGCCAATCTGCAGCAGCTGTCGCAGGTGCTGAGCCAAATGCAGCAGATTGCGGCGGCGGCGCAAAATCCCGGCTCTGATGTCTCCGCCCTCAATCAGCAATATCAGCAGCAATTGGCGAGCTTCAACCAGATCGCCAGCCAGCCCGGCCTGCAAGGCGGTTCGACCACCCTCACCTTCGGACCCAATACCCAGGTGACCTTGAACCTGCCGAATATTTCGTCGCAAAGCCTCGGCCTCACCGGCACTTTGCAAAGCGGCAACGGCCCTGTCACCTCAAGCACCGTCACCGTGGACACTCTAAGCAAAGCGCAGAACGCCATCAACCAGGCGACCGGCCAATTGGCCGCCACCCAAAGCCTGATCCAGGGCGATCTGGCATCGCAGCAATCCGCCACCCTCAACAGCCAGGCGTCTCTGTCGGTGGTTGCCGACACCGATATCGGCGCCGCGGTGGCACAGGAAGCGCAGAATGGTACCCAACGCCGCGCCGCGATTGCGGCGACGGCCACCGCCAACAAAATGGCGCGCGAAACTCTGCAGCTCTTCAAATAGCCAGAATCCCGTCGTTCTGTTAAGCTAGGACCTTGGAATTCGCCTGTCGGGAGCGATCGGCATGGATAACAGTGTCGCGGCTTTGTCAGCGCTGAACAGTACGTCTTCCGCCCTTGGCAACACGATTTCTCAGCTCGCTTCCGGCAGCAAGATCAACAACGCCTCGGACAATCCGTCCGGCCTCGCCATCGCCACCGCGCTCGTGACCGAGACGACGCAGAACGAGGCGGTCGGTCAGGTGGGCAGTTCCGCCTTGTCTCAGCTTCAGACCTCCACCAGCAATCTGGGCACGGTGCAGCAATTATTGACCCAGGCCTCCAGCCTGGTGATCCAATCCACCGCGCCTGGCGCCAATGTCAGCAACATCAATGCCCAATATCAGCAGGTGCTGCAGTCGATCGATCAAACGCTGCAGCAAGGCGGCTTCAGCGGCACCGCCACCCCGATCACCACCAGTCCCGGCACCCAGGTCACCATCAACCGACCCAACCTCTCTTCATCCAATCTGGGGCTGAGCGCTTCATTGACCGGCGGCAATACCGGCGCCGCCCTGAACGGCATCGACCAGGCGATGAACCAGGTCAATCAGGTGTCCGGCCAACTGGCCGCCACCCAGAACCTGATCCAGGGCGATCTGGCGTCGCAGCAATCCGCCACCCTCAACAGCCAGGCCGCCCTTTCGGCGGTGGCCGACAGCGATATCGGCGCCGCGGTGGCGCGGGAAGCGCAGAATGACACCCAGCGCCGCGCCGCAATGGCGGCGGTGGCCACCGCCAACAAAATGGCGCGTGAAACCCTGCAACTCTTCAAGTAAACAATTGGGTCATGAGTGACCCAACGCCTTTGCGCGTCGCCGTGATCCCGGTGACGCCGTTCCAGCAAAATTGTTCACTGGTCTGGTGCACCGAGACCAACAAGGCCGCCCTGGTCGATCCGGGCGGCGAGATCCCGCGCCTCAAGCAGGCAGTGGCGCAGACCGGCGTCGTGCTGGAGAAGATCCTGGTCACCCACGCCCATCTCGACCATGCCGGCGCGGTGGCCGATCTGGCCGCCGAGTTCGGCCTGCCGATCGAGGGGCCGCACCGGGACGATCAATTCTGGATCGACCGCATCGAGGCCGACGGCCAGCAATATGGGATGAATTGGTGCAAACCCTTCGCCCCCGACCGCTGGCTGGCGGATGGCGACAGGGTGACGGTGGGCAATCAGAGTTTCGAGATCTATCACTGCCCCGGCCACACGCCGGGACATGTGGTGTTTTTCCACCGCGCCTCGGAACTGGCCTTTGTCGGCGACGTGTTGTTCAAGGGCTCGATCGGCCGCACCGACTTCCCGCGCGGCAATCACGCCGACCTGATCAATGCCATCACCGGCAAGCTGTGGCCGCTCGGCAATGGCGTCACTTTCGTTCCGGGCCATGGGCCGACCTCGACCTTCGGTCAGGAACGGCAAAGCAATCCCTATGTCGCGGATAAGGCGCTGGCCTAGGCGAACTCATTCCGTCGCGTCGGACTCATCCTCGCGGCTTTCCAGCAATGCCGCCAGCGTCTGCAACGCCAGATCGAGCTGATCCATGGTGGGAGCGGCCAAGGCCAGCCTGACCGCGTTCGGGGCGTGGCCTTGTGTGGCGGCGAATGTCGTCGACGGCGTCAAGGCGATGTCGCGTCTGGCGGCCGCCGCGACGAAACTCTGCGACCGCCAATGCGGCGGCAGGGTCAGCCATAGATGGTAGCATTTTTCATTGCCGCGGATTTCGAAGCCTGAAAGGCGATCGGCCGCCAATTTCTGGCGCGCCCGCGCGTCCTGCCGTTTCAGCCTTGCCAGCTCGGCCGCCGTGCCGTCCGCCATCATCCGCTGCGCGGCGGCGAAGGCGAATCCCGACGCGGTCCATCCGCCTGAACGCACCGCTGTCGTGACGCTTTCGCGCAGTCGCGGCGGCGCTACGATGAAACCCAAGGTCAATCCCGGCGCCACCTTCTTGGAAAGGCTGTCGATGACGATGCAGCGGTCGGGCGCCAGAGCGGCGAGTGGCGGAAAATCATCGAGGAAGCCATAGACATTGTCTTCGATGATCGGAAGGTTGAGCCTGTCGGCGACTTTCAGCAGTTCCGCTCTGCGGGCCGAATTCATCGTCACGCCCAGCGGATTGTGGATCGCCGGCTGAATATAGAGCGCCGCGAGATTGGCCTCGCGATGCGCCCGTTCGATCGCATCGGGCCTGACCCCGCCCTCATCCATCGCCAACGGCACCACGCAAACGCCCATCTGGGCGGCGATCACCTTGATGAAGGGATAGGTCAAAGCCTCGACCCCGCAGCGGCCGCCATGCGGAACCATGGCGGCGAGGGCGGCGGCGATGCTTTGCCGCCCATTGCCGGTAAAGACAAGGTGATCGGCGGCGGGGCTCCATCCGTTTTGCGACAGATAGGCGGAGGCGGTATTTCGCAATGCCGGCGTGCCGATGCTGGTCGCCGGACGCAATGCGATGTCGAGCGCGGCGGCCTGCTCAAGGCCGGCCAGGCTCTTGGCGACCAGCGCGCCTTGCGTGGGAAGGACCGGATAGTTGAACTCCAGATCGACCCGGATGCCGCGCGGCTCGCAGAGCAAGCCATCCGCCGAAATCCGATCGTCGGCGACGAAGGTGCCCCTGCCGACTTCGCCGACCACCAGGCCGCGCCGCATCAGCTCGGCATAGACGCGGCTCGCGGTCGATGCCGCGATCTTGCGGTCATAGGCGAAGTCGCGCTGGGGAGGCAGCCGATGCCCCGGCGCCAGCCGGCCATCGGCGATTTCCGCGGCGACCGCGTCGGCAAGCTGCAAATAGGCGGATTTGGACATTATTGCACCGAGTACAATCTATTTATTGCACCGAAGATCATATCGGAACAATCTGCCGCCATCAATTTAATTGCTCTGCGAACCACGGAGGCGGCCTCATGGATTTGACCATTGCCACGATCCTCGTCGCTTTTGCCGGCGTGTTCCTGATTGCCTTCCTCAAGGGAGCATTCGGCGGCGGCTTCGCCATTGTCGGCATTCCCTTGCTGTCGATCGTGATGGATCCACTGACCGCCGGCGGCCTGCTGGCGCCCCTGTTCATCGCCATGGATTTGTTCGCCATCCGCTACTGGAACGCCTCGACCTGGTCGAAGCCCGACCTGGTGCCTCTGGTGCCCGGACTGATTGTCGGCATCGGTCTTGGCTATTTGCTGTTCCGGTCTCTCGATCATCGCGCTATCGCCATCCTGATGGCCTCGGTCACCTTGGCTTTCGTCGGCATTTGGCTGGTTGGCGGCGCCAAAGCGCGAACCCGTCCCCGCTCGACGGCCAAGGCGATCACTGCCGGCCTCGCCTCCGGCTTCACCACCATGGTGGCGCATTCGGGCGGACCGCCGCTGGCGATCTATCTTTTGCCGCGCGGCCTGAGGAAAGAGGTCTATGCGGGAACCACCAGCCTGTTCTTCTCGATCGGCAATGCGATCAAGCTGGTGCCGTGGCTGCTGTTGCTGAAACCGCAGGCGGGCTTGTGGAAATTGATGGCCGTTTGCCTGTTGGCGGTTCCCGCCGGCGTCTGGCTCGGCTGGCGGCTGCAGGAGAGCTTGGATCAGCGGCAGGTCTATCGGGCCTGTTACGGATTGCTGGTCATCGCCGCGGCGAAATTGATGTGGGACGGCGTTGTTGGCTATCTCGTCTGAACATGGAGGCATGAAATGCGCAAAATAGTGAAATTGACGGTTATTTCCTTGGTCGTCGCCGGGGTTTCGGCGGTCGCCATCCCGCTCGGCGTGTCAGGCGCGCAGGGCGGCAAATATGATTTGCGAGTTCCGCAGGGGCTCGCTTTCGCCGAATTCAAAGGCTTCGAATCCTGGGAGACGGTCGGCGTCAGCACTACCGGAGAGACCATCGAGGTGATCTTGGCCAATCCCAAGATGATCGATGCCTACAAGGCCGGCGTTCCGGGGAACGGCAAGGCCTTCCCCGACGGCGCCAAGATGGCGAAGATCCATTGGACCGCCAAGCAGAGCGAGGACGCCCCGAGCCCGACCACGATCCAGGGTCCGCTGCATGATGTCGACTTCATGGTGCGGGACAGCAAGCGCTTCGCGGACACCGGCAATTGGGGTTACGCCGAGTTCTCCTATGATTCCAAGCAAGACAAATTCAGCCCCGACGGCACCGGAAAAGATTGCGGCTATGCCTGCCACACCATCGTGCAGGCGAAGGATTATGTCTTCACTGCCTATGGCAAGCGCTAGGTCACAGGCCGAGTTCGCTAAGACCGGGATGATCATCCGGCCGCCGTCCCAGCGGCCAATGATATTTCCGGTCTTTCTCGCCGATCGGCATGTCGTTGATGCTGGCGAAACGCCGGCGCATCAGCCCGTTCTCGTCGAACTCCCAGTTTTCATTGCCATAGGATCTGAACCAATGGCCGGAATCGTCATGCCATTCATAGGCGAAGCGCACGGCGATACGGTTTTCGTGCCAGGCCCATAGCTCCTTGATCAGGCGGTAATCGAGTTCCCTGGCCCATTTCCGGGCAAGGAACTGCCGCGCCTCGGCCCGTCCGACCGGGAATTCGGCACGGTTCCGCCAGATGGTATCTTCGGTATAGGCCAGGACGACCCGGTCGGGATCGCGAGAGTTCCAGGCGTCTTCCGCCAGCCGCACCTTCTGGATCGCGGTTTCTTGGGTAAAGGGCGGGACGGGAAGTCTTTTTTCCATGAGGTTCTCCACAGCTAATCGGTCAGATTGCCCACACCTGCGACGCGATCCGCTGGAAATTGCCGCCCATGATGGCGCGGACATCCTTCTCTCGATATCCCTTGGCGCGCAACAGCCGCTCGATCGCGGGGAAGGCGTCGGGAGCCAGGATCTCGAGATTGGCGGAATTCGGGTATAAGGCTGGCGGCCAATAGCGATCCGAGGTCTCTTTGTCCGGGATCGAATCCAGGCCGCAATCGTAATCGAGACCGATGCCGACATGATCGGCGCCGACCAGCTTCACCATATAATCGATATGCGCCACCATGGCTTCGGGCGAGCCGGGTCCGTCCCCAAGATAGGGGGCGACGCCGTTCACCCCGATCACCCCGCCGGTGGCGGCACAGGCCTTGATCTGCTCGTCGGTGATGTTGCGCTGATGCTCGTGCAGGGCCCGCGCATTGGCATGGCTGAAGATGCAGGGCTTTTTCGACAGCTTCATCGCTTCCAGCCCGGAGCGGATGCCGCTATGGGCGCAATCGACGGTCATGCCGACCCGGTTCATCTCCAAGATCACGGCGCGGCCGAAATCGGTCAGCCCCTTGTCGTCATCGTGACAGCCGCCGCCGGCGTCATTGTTGAGATTATAGGCGATCAGCATCTGGCGGACGCCGGCCTTGTAATAGAACTCGACCATGGACAGATCGCCGTTCAACGAGCCCATGCCTTCGATATCGAAGGTCAGGGCCATTTTTCCGGCCCGCCTTGCGCGCCTTATCTCGGCCAATGTCGAACAGAGCGCCATGTCGGAGCGGCTTTCGATCTGGCGGGTATAATCGGCGATGGCGCGAACCGTGCTGGTCCAGGGAACCGGGTCATAGCCGACATTGACCGAGAGATAGCCGATGCCGGCCGCGCGCCAACGATCGAGCAGATCGATATCCTGCGGACCGTGGAAGTCGAAGCCGGCATGATTGTCCCAATAGAACATCTCATGCTCGGCGGCCTTGGAGCGGCCGGCGAAAACCGCCAATCCGGCGGAAACGCCACCCCGCAAGACAGAGCGCCGGCCGATCACATCGGCACCGGTTCGATGGCGTCGGCCGGGGTGAAGCCGAACACCTTGCCGTAGAAGTAAAGCTCGGCCTCCTGGGCGCGGCGGATGGTTTCGGCGCGGCGGAAGCCATGTCCCTCATGCTCGAAGGTCAACATGGCGACGGGCAACCCCTTGGCCTTGACGGCGTCATACATATCCTTGGCCTGGTTGGGCGGCACCACCTCGTCGTCGAGCCCCTGGAACAGGATCATCGGGCAATGCAGCCGGTCGACGAAATGCACCGGCGAGCGCTCATAATAGGTCTTTTGCGCCGCCGGATAAGGACCGACCAGGCGATCCAGATAGCGGGATTCAAATTTATGGGTGTCGCGCGCCAAGGTTTCGAGATCGCCGATGCCGAAATAGCTGGCGCCGGCCTTGAAGCAATCGCGGAAGGTCAGAGCGGCCAGCGTGGTATAGCCGCCGGCGCTGCCGCCCCTGATCGCCAGGGCATTCTCGGCGACGCGTCCGGTCTTGACCAGATAGCGCGCCGCATTGACGCTGTCATCGACATCGACGATGCCCCATTTGCCGTTCAGGCGCTGGCGATAGGCGCGGCCATAGCCGGAGCTGCCGCCATAATTGACATCGACCACGGCGAAGCCGCGGCTGGTCCAATATTGGATATTGAGGCTGAAAGAGGACGAAGCGGCGCCGGTCGGCCCGCCATGCGCCAATACCAGCAAGGGCGGCTTGCCGCCCGGCGGTGCCGCGAAGTCCGGATTGCGCGGCGGGTAGAAATAGGCGTGGGCGGTCAGTCCGCCTTCGGTGGGAAATTCGATCGCCTCGGGCACCGAGACGAACTCCGGCCCGATCGGCCTATCGCCCGACCGCTGCAAAATCTCGACGGCGTCATCGGTGAACGAAAGCCGCGCCAGAACCCGCGGTTCGGTCGGGCCGGCGCCGAGGAAGACACACCAATCCGGACCGACCTGCAAGGACCCGATGTCGTCATAGCCGGTCGCGATCTCGCGGACCCTTCCGCCATCCGGCTCCAGCACCAACAAGCGCGACCGTCCTTTGACGGAACAGGAGCAGAGGATGCGGCCGGTTTTATCGAAGCCATAGGTCGACATGCCGAACACCCATTGCGGCAAGCCGAACTCCGCCTCTTGCGGATTCAGGGCTTCGGCCTTGCCGCCGCGCAGCCGGTAAAGGTTCCACCAGCCGCTGCGGTCGGAAATGAAATGCAGTTCGCCCTTGGGCGACCATTCCGGCTGGAACACCGACTCGGCCGCTCCGCCGGCGACGATCGCCGGCGCGCCGAGACTGCCGTCCGGCAAGATGTCGGCGACCCGCAAGGTGGTGGCGTCCCACGGCATGTCGGGATGATTCCAGCTCAGCCAGGCGAGACGCGATCCATCGGGAGACAGGCGCGGCGAAGAAAAGAAATCATGACCTTCGGCCAGGATTTTCTGCGTGCCGTCGGACAGCGAGACGGCAACCAGGCAATTGACCGTGTTGCCCTTTTCGCGATGATCCTCGCGCACCGAGATCAGGCGGTCGCGCTTATGGTCGAAGATGAAGTCGGCATAGCGCAGCGCCGCCTCTTCGGTCAAAGCGGCCGCCTTGCCGGCTATATAAAGCCGCTGGTCGGTGAAATTGGCGTAGACCGCCTTGCCTCGGGAGACGGCATAGGCGCCGCCGCCATATTCATGCACCCGGGTGCGGGCATTGGCGGGCGCCGGCGTGACCTCCTCGATGACGCCGGAGGCGAGGCGGCGCATCAGTACGGTGCGCCCCTGTTCCTGCGGCCGCCCTTCCAGCCAATAGACGTTGTCGCCATCGATGCGCGGCATGCTGAGAGACACATTGCCGACGGTCAGCATGTCGCTGGTGACCGGCGATTTCCATGCGCCGAAGGGCTGAACCTGCGGCGCCGGCGCCGCCGCGGCGCCATTGCCGGCGACCAGCAAAGCCGCCGATCCGAGTAGAATGTCCCTGCGCGTCACGATCATCTTTCTCTCAAACATTTACGGTCGGTCCATCCCCTTGGCCTGCATTACCACCGCGCCCGCAGGCCCTGTCAACACCTCTATCAGCGCCTTGGCGCCGGCCGCATTCTTCGGCTTTTCTCCGATTCCGGCGGCGAACATCAGCGAGGCATAAAGCTCGCCGGGGAACGGGCCGACCAGCTGGGTGCCCGGAACCGCCAGGATTTCGGACGCCATGGCGACGCTCATCTCGACCTCGCCGCGCGCCACCAGATCGGGCGATTGCGCGGCGGGAACCAGGGTGGTCTTCGGCTTCATCTGCGCGGTGATGCCGAGCTGATCGATGATCTTGGCGATCAGAACGCCGCTGAAGCCGCCATTGGCCGGATCGGCATAGGAGATCGATTTGGCCGCCAGCAGCGCTGCCTTGAATTTTTCCGGGGTCGAGATGTCGGGCGGCGTGGCGCCGGCGCGGATGCCGATTGCGGCGTATGATTTCCCGAGATTGACCACGCTGCCCTTTGCGGCCTTGCCCTCGCCCTCCAGAGTGTCGAGCAGCGGCCGGGTCAGGATCATCACGTCGGCGGTCTCGCCGGCTTCGACGCGCTTCTTGAGATCGGCGGCCGTGCTGTAGATGATCGTCACCTTGTGGCCGCCCTCCTTTTCGAATTTCGGCACCAGCTCGTTCAGCGTCGGCGTCAGCGCCACAGTGCTCATCACGGTGATGTCATCGGCATGCGCAGCGGCTGCCAAAAGGGCAGCCGAGATCAGCGGCAGGATGCGACTGGACATGTTTTGACCCCCTTCTAGGGCGTTTTCGCCTGAGCGGCGAGGTCGGCGGGAACATTGAGGCCGAATTTTGCCACCAATGACCAGTCGAAGGCGACTCCTAGATCTTTCGGGATTTCCGGCGGAATGGCGGACAGGGATTCGCCGTCCAGCAGGCGGGCCACCATGCGTCCGGCCTGACGCCCCATTCCCGGCAGCGAGGAATAATAGGTCATGGTGGCGCCCCGGCCTTCGCGGGCATCCGGCTCGATGACGCCGACCAAGGGCTTGGTGGCGGTCTTCACCACCATTTCGGGAAAAGCGGGGTTGATGCCCATCTGGTCGTTGGGCGCCAGGAAGGCGTCGACCTGCGGATCGAGTTCGCGGATCACCGCGGCGGCCTGCAGGGCCATGCGCTTGGTGCCATTGTCGCCGGCGATGAACTCCACCCTGCGGAATATGACATGCAGGTCCTTGAATTCCGGATCTTCGGCCAAAAGATGTTCCAGCCAGCCGCGATAGGCATTGGATTGCTGCATGTCGCCATAGACCAGACCGAGGGTCCGGACATTGGGCATGACGCGCCGGATGAAGCGCAGCCGCTCCTTGATCGGCGGCGGGAAGGAGACGCCGGTGATATTGGCCGGCGGACGCACCCCGAACCCGTCGATCAGCCCGAGCCCCACCGGATCGGTCACCGAGGCGAACACGAATGGGATCTGCGGCTCGGCCTGCATGTAAGGCTGCATCGCCTGAGCGGCGATGGTGCCGGCGACGAACACCACCGAAGCATGGGCGCCATCGTGATATTTCCAGATATTCTTGGCTTCGCCGACATGCTGGCCGATCGATACCCGGTCGATCTCGATGTCGGCCCCCTCGGCGTAGCGTTCGGTAAGAAACTTCAACATTGCGCCGGTGATGGTGATGTAAGGCTCGGTGGTCTGGGTCTCGACCACCAGGATTTTTTTCGGCGCGGCCGCAGCCGGCAAGGCGCAGCAAAGGGCGATCAAGCAAAAAAACAGGAGACGCGCCATTCTCGGACCCCCATCCGGATCGGACCGTCTACGGGTCCTCGCCGCAATCTTACGCCAATCAATATTTTCGGCACTGACAACTTGGTTCGCCAAGGCAATATTTGATAGGTTCGTTCAAAAAGGAATCGAGATGACTGAGCAGTTGATCGCCAAATTCAGCCCCTATCAGAGATTTGTCGCCGGGCTGATGGCCTTTCTGCAATTCGCCGTCATTCTCGATTTCATGATCATGTCGCCGCTCGGCGCCATGATCATGCCGGCCTTGGAGATCACCCCGACCCAGTTCGGGCTGGCGGTGTCGGTCTATGCCTTCAGCGCCGGCATTTCCGGTTTTCTCACCGCCGGCTTCGCCGACCGCTTCGACCGCAAGCGGCTTTTGCTGTTCTTCTATTTTGGTTTCGTCGCGGCCACCTTTTGGTGCGGTCTGGCCGAGACCTATCCGATGCTGCTGGCGGCGCGGGTCGCCACCGGATTGTTCGGCGGCGTCATCGGCTCGGTGCTGATGGCCATCGCCACCGATCTGTTTCCGCCCCATCTGCGCGGCCGCGCCATGGGTCTGATCCAGACCGCCTTCGCAGCCAGCCAGGTGCTGGGATTGCCGGCCGGGCTTTATCTGTCCAATCATTGGAGCTGGCACGCGCCTTTCCTGGCCATCGCCGCCTTCGGCGTGGTGGGCGGGCTCATCATCATCCTGTTCCTGAAGCCGGTGGCGGATCATCTCGCCCTCAGGCAGGAACACAGCGCGGTGTCGCATCTGCTGCATACCCTGGCCGATCCGCATTTTCAGCTGGCCTTCGTGACCACTGCCCTGCTGCCGGTCGGCGGCTTCATGCTGATGCCGTTCGGCAGCGCCTTTTCGGTGCGCAATCTCGGCATCCAGCTGACCGATCTGCCGACGGTCTATCTGGCCACCGGGATCTGCACGATTTTCGCCGGCCCATTGATCGGCAGGCTGGCTGACGGCGTCGGCAAGCTGCCGGTCTTCATCGCCGGCAGCACTCTCACCACGATCATGGTGCTGACCTACACCCATCTTGGGCAGACGCCGCTTTGGATGCTGATCGTCATCAACATCGTTCTGTTCGTCGGCATCTTCTCGCGGATCATCCCCTATCAGGCCTTGATCTCGTCAGTGCCGGAACCGGTGAAACGCGGCTCCTTCAGCTCGGTCAATGCCGCCGTCCAGCAGCTTGGCGGCGGCATCGCCTCTCTCGTCGCCGGCCATCTGATCTCGTTCGGCGAGGACGGGAATTTGGTCGGCATGCCGGTCGTCGGCTATGTGGTGATCGGAACCACCTTCACCTCGGTGTTTCTGGTCTGGTATATCCAGCGCTCGCTGAAAAAGCGCGACGCGGTGGCTTAGCGCATCGCCGCGAAGTCTTCCGGCGGGATCAAAGGCTGCAACGGCGCGATGAAATCCTGCCAATTGGCTTGACTGTCGAACAGGCGATCCACCGCGTCGATCACCTGATCGCCGAGCGGTCCATTGGAGCAGGCCACATAGGAATTGAGGATGGCCGGCACTTCGGCCACCGGCACAGTGACCAGATCCTTGAACGGATCGCCGGGTATGCCGCGCACCGCCGCCACGTCGATCGGCAAGGCGAAGCCGAACAGAACGCGATCCTCATGGATCAGATTGAACAGCTGACGGGTCGACTGCACCGGCTCCATGGCGGCGCGCCCGACGAAATCGCGGATGGCGTCGGGATAAGGCCGCGAAGCGTTGTAACCGCCCTTAATGCCCGCCAGCAGCTTGAGATCGATGGCGCCGGACGCATTGCGGAAGGGCGCCAGATCCGGCACATGCCGCGCCCTCAGCACCAGCCGGAAGCCAGGATAAGGCAAAGGGCGTTTGCTGAAGCGGAGCGATTGTTCGCGCTCGGGACTGCGGATCAGACTATGGACGCAAAAGCCGTCCTCATGCTCCATGGTGTAGATATTGCGCTTCTGGTTTCCCTGCATGACCTTGTGCTCGAAAGCGCCGAGATGGCCGATCAGAAAGGCGACCTGCTTGTCATTGAAGGTCTCGGCCCGCTGCCGCTCCTCCGGCGTATAGAGCAGAGGCAAACCCAGCATCCAGGTGATTTCGGCCGCCGAACCGGGACAGGCCGCCAACGCCAGCAGAAAAATCACCGCCAGGCGGAAACGACCTTTCATCAGGCGAGAAACTTCACGGACAGCAGCGCCAATCCGAAGATCCACGCCGTCTCGATCACCATCAGCGCCACCGGCTTCCAGCCGACTTCGACCAGGCTTTTGAACGAGGTCTTCATGCCGAGCGCGGCGATGGCGGTGACCAGGCACCAGCGCGACACCTCGGTGGCGGCGTCGACCCCCCATTTGGGCAAAAAGCCCAGGGAATTGATCGCCACCAAAGCCGCGAAGCCGAGCAGGAAGCGCGGCACCAGGGGACCCTTGCGCCCGCCGCCGCCCTCTTGCTTGGCCATGCTCCAGGCGATGAAGGTGACCACCGGCAGCAGCATAGCGACGCGCAACAATTTGACATAGGTGGCGATGTCGCCGGTCTCGGTCGAGATCATGAAGCCGGCGCCGATCACCTGCGCCACGTCATGGATGGTGCCGCCCAGGAACAGGCCGGCACGCACATGATCCATGCCGAACGGTCCGACCATGGCCGGATAGAGGATCATCGCCAAGGTGGACAGCGTAGTCACCGCCACCACGGTCAAGATGGTGTCGCGCTCGCCCTCCGCACGCTTGGGCAGAACCGAAGCGATGGCAAGGGCGGCGGAGGCGCCGCAGATCGCCACCGCGCCGCCCGATAAGATGCCGAACAGGCGGTTCTGGCCGAAGCGCTTGGCCAGGGCGGCGCCGATCAGGATGGTGGAAATAACGCTGACCACCACTGTCAGCACCGGGACGATGCCGAGGCTGGAGATCTGCGCCGCGGTGATGCGGGCGCCCAGCAGCCCGACGCCGAAGCGCAGCACGGTGCGCGACGAGAATTCGATGCCGGCGACGCAGCGGCCATCCTCATGCAAAAAGTGAAAGGCCATGCCGAACAGCAGCCCGAACAGCATCACCGGCGCGCCGTAATGCTGCGACATCCAGGTCGAGGCCAGGGCGATGGTGGCGGCCACCAGAAGACCGGGATAGATGGCGTTGATCAGATTGCCGTATGGCAGTCGCGCGAAGCGAGAGGCGGACGAAACCGGCTGCAACACCTCGATCCCGTGCAGCGAGTCCAAAGAAGCCATGCGATCCAGTTCGTTGACTTGGCTGTCCGACATCCTTAATCCATTAGTTTGTTGGCTTTAAAGCCGACCATAACCCGCCTGCCGGAGATTTCCATGCCTTCCTTCGATATCGTCTCGAAAACCGACCTCGCCGAGATCGACAACGCCCTGGCCGGTGTCAGCCGCGAGATCGCCCAGCGCTTCGATTTCAAAGGCTCGAAATGCACCTTGGAGCGCAAGGAGTCCGAGATCACCCTGCTGGCCGACGACGAATTGAAGCTGAAGCAGATGCATGAATTGCTGGTGACCTATTGCACCAGGCGCAATGTCGACGCCAAGGCGCTGGATTTCAAGGACCAGCAGCGCGCCGCCGGCGACGCCATCCGCCAGCTGGTGGTCATCAAGCAGGGCATCGATCGCGAATTGGCCAAGACCCTGATCAACAAGATCAAGGAGAGCAAGATCAAGGTGCAGGTCTCGATCCAGGGCGATGAACTCAGGGTCACCGGCAAGAAGCGCGACGAGCTGCAAGAGGTCATCGCGCTGTGCAAGAAGGCGCCGGTGGAACAGCCGCTGCAATATGTCAATTTCCGCGACTGAAAATGCTGCTTGAACCCGACGAACCGCATCCGGTCTTCGAGTTCAACCGGCAGGGCCTTTCGCCCTTCGTCATCATCGTCGACCATGCCAGCCGGCTGATCCCCCGCAAGCTGGGCGATCTGGGGCTGCCGGCCGAGGAATTGCGGCGCCACGTCGCCTGGGACATCGGCGCTCTGGCGGTGGCGTGGCAGGTGGCGCAGCAATTGGATGCGCCTTTGCTGGCGCAGAACTATTCCAGGCTGGTGATCGACTGCAACCGGCCCCTGACCTCGCCCACTTCGATCCCCCTGGTCAGCGAATATCATCCGATTCCGGGCAATCAAGGTCTAAGCCGGGAACAGATCGCCGAACGGCAGGACGAGATCTTCCTGCCCTATCACCGGCATCTGTCGGCTCTGCTCGACCAGCGGCAAGATCCGATCCTGATCGCCCTGCACAGCATGACCGATCTGTTCAAGGGGTCGCGCCGCGCCATGCATGCGGCGGTGATGTATAACCGCGACCCCAGTTTCGCCCACCGCTTGCGCGACGCGCTGCGGCTCGAGGCCGATCTGGTGGTGGCCGACAACGAACCCTACCGGGTCAGCGACGAAACCGATTATGCCATCCCGGTGCATGGCGAAGGGCGCGGCCTTTTGCATGTCGGCATCGAGATCCGCCAGGATCTGATAACCGAACCAAAAGGACAGGCCGCGTGGGCCAAACGGATCGCTACTTCTTGTCTGCAGGCGGCTCGGTCGTAGTGCCGCCGGCGATCTTGGCGCAGGTGCCGGCCGGCAGCGCGATGAAGGTGTGCGGATCGCGGTCCACCGTGCCTTTGCCGGCGCAGATATGGGTCGAGGATTTGCAGTCGTTCTGACCGGCCTTGGCGACGCCGAAGCAGGTCTCGAACTTCTCGTCGGCGGCATTGCCGGCGCTGGTCGCCACCGCGCTGGACACCGCCATGGCGGCAAGCAGTCCGAGCGAGGCCTTAATCTTCTTCGACATGGCTGTCCCCCATGTAGTTTTCGCCGATCGACATGGCGCAGATACGGGAGAGGTGAGTATAAGGCAGCTTGGTTTCCTGGTGCCACTGATTGAATAGCGCCTGGATGCGGCCCATGTCGCGCTTCGAGCTCGGGCTTTCGGCGATCTCGAGACCGGCGTCGCGCAGACAGGCGACGACGTCGCGCGACAGCATGAAGCTGTCCTTGCCGATGAAGCGCAGAAAATATCGGCCGGTGTTGCCGCCCAAGCGCGAACCGCGCTTGCCGATCAGATGCAAAAGCCCGATCTGATCGTCGGTCGGCCAGTCGGCGAGAAAGCGGCCGAAGCTGCCATGCTCGGCCGCGATGTCGGCAACGAACTGGGCATTGGCCGCCACCGACATGATCTTCTGGCCATTGCGCACGATCCTTTTGTCGGAAACTCGCGCATCCCAGAATTCGGGAGGCTGGCGCAGCAATTTTTCCGGCTGAAACCCGAGAAAAGCGTCCTCGAAGCCCGGCCACTTGATCTGGATCAAGTCCCAATTGAAGCCTGAGCAGAAAATGCGCTTGGTCATCTCCGCGAGAATGCGATCGTCGGGGATCGCCGCCAATCGCTCATTGTCCGGCACGTCGGGCAACAGAGCGCCGAGCGCGGCCTCCCCGCCCTTGCGATCGGCGGCGCGCTTTCTGATGGCTTGGAACGACGTCACCCGGCCCCTCCTCTTGCGGGTTTGGCTGGGACAACATCTGGCGTATAAACTTGATGACGACAAGGGAGGGCCAAACATGTCCGATAGAAAATCGGCGAGGCCGGTGAGCGCGGAAGAAGCGGCATCCTTGGTGAAAAGCGACGACTGGGTCGATTATGGCTTCTGTCTCGGCCAGCCCGACCGCTTCGATCGCGCCTTGGCGGCACGCCGATCCGAACTGAGAAACGTCAAGATCCGCAATGCCCTGACCCTGCGGCCGCGCGCGGTGCTGGAAGAGGATCCGAATTGCCAGAGCTTTTGCAGCTACAATTGGCATTTCTCCGGCTATGACCGCAAACAGCACGATCTCGGCCGTTGCAATTATCTGCCGATGAATTTCGGCGAGACCCCGGATCTGTACCGCCGTTTCATCGACCGCACCGATGTGGTCTGCATCAAGACGGCACCGATGGACCGGGACGGGTTTTTCAATTTCGGTCCCAACACCACCTATCACCGGGCGATGACCGAGCGGGCAAAGCTGGTGATCGTCGAAACCTGCTCCGCCATGCCGCGCGCCGTCGGTCCGGATAATGCGCTGCATGCCAGCCAGGTGGATTATGTCATCGATGGCGGCTCGGACCCGCTGCCGCAATTGGCCTGCGCCGAACCGGGCGAGGTGGAACGCAAGGTCGCTTCGCGCATCGCCGAGATGATGGGCGACGGCGATTGCCTGCAGATCGGCATCGGCGGCATGCCGAACGCGGTCTGTTCGCTGCTGCGCGCCGCCAATCTCAAGGATCTCGGCATCCATACCGAGATGCTGGTGGATGGCATGGCCGATCTGATCGAAGCCGGCATCGTCACCAATAGCCGCAAGGCGACGAACAGGGGGCTCACCGCCTATTCCTTCGCCGCCGGCAGCGAGCGGCTCTACCGGATGATCGACAATAATTCTGCGCTGACGGCCCTCTCAGTGGATCTCACCAACCTGCCCGCCGAAATCGCCAGGAATGACAATGTGGTCTCGGTCAACAACACCGCCGAGGTCGATCTGCAAGGCCAATGCACCTCGGAATCGGCGGGCTATCGCCATGTCAGCGGTACCGGCGGCCAGTTGCAATTCGTGCGCGGCGCCTATGCCTCGAAAGGCGGGCGCAGTTTCCTCTGCCTGGCTTCGACCTATGACAAGAAAGGCGAGCGGAAAAGCCGCATCGTCTCGACCCTATGCGCCGGCAATATCGTCACCACGCCGCGCACCGACGTGATGTATCTGGTGACCGAATGGGGCATGGTCTGCCTCAAGGGCAAGACCGTGGCGGAACGGGCGCGGGCGGTGATCTCGATCGCCCATCCGGATTTCCGCGAACAGCTGGAGCGCGACGCCTATGCCCTAAATCTGATCCCCAAGGGGTTCTGCTCATGAGCGACTGCCTGATCCGAACCGACGCGGACGGCGTAGCCCTCCTCACCATGAACCGGCCGCAGGCGCGCAACAGCCTGTCTTTGGAATTGCTGCAGGCGATGCTGGGCGAGCTGACGGCGCTGGCCACCGA
>Ga0213872_10001087_pt1 | contig 18696 bp, 17 predicted proteins | sample VelepicomBERX_R2_FD_160071 | JGI IMG/M metagenome (GOLD analysis project Ga0213872, IMG submission 160071) | Rhizosphere microbial communities from Vellozia epidendroides in rupestrian grasslands, the National Park of Serra do Cipo, Brazil - RX_R2 | ecosystem: Host-associated > Plants > Roots >...
CGGCCTGCAGGCCGCTGTGCAGAGCCGAGCCTGGCGCCGTGTATGTGAAGAAGAAGCTTTCGGCCTTGCCGTCGGAGGCGCGCTCGAGTTCGCTTACGTTGATGGCGGCAACGCCGGCGGTCTGTGCCACGGCAGCCAGCTTCTTGGCCAGCGGCGCGGTCGGCTTGCCTTCGGCATCAAGTGCGACGGCGACCGGCAGCACCTTCTCGCGTATGGTCTTGTCGGGCGAGGCGGCGCGTACACCGGTGATGGCCACGGCCAGGCGGCGCGGGGTAGCGTAGGCGGTGGCTTGGGCGCCCTCGTCGAGGAAGTGGCGCGACTGCAAGCCGCCGAAGATGCCGGCCGCAAAAGCTTCGCCAAGCTTGGCCAGCGCCTTGGGCGGCAGCTCTTCGGTCAGGAGTTCGACTAACAGGGTTTGACTCATGGGGATCGCTTTTCGAATATTCTCAATAAGGCCGGTTCGCTGCTGTGCGGGCGGCGATCAGGCCGCCGAGCGCACGTCGCCGCACATGGGGAAGCCGAGCGCTTCGCGCGATGCGTAATAGGCTTGCGCCACCGCGCGCGACAGGTTGCGGATGCGGCCGATGTAGGCGGCACGTTCGGTCACCGAGATGGCGCCGCGCGCATCGAGCAGGTTGAAAGTGTGCGCGGCCTTCAAAATCATTTCATAGGCCGGCAGCGCAAGCGGCACGTCCATCAGACGCTTGGCTTCCGCTTCGTAGTTGCCGAACAGCGAGAAAAGGAACTCGGTATTCGAGTGCTCGAAGTTATAGGTCGACTGCTCGACTTCGTTCTGGTGGAATACGTCGCCGTAGGTCAGGCGCTTCTTGACGCCGTTTTCCTCCCACTCGGTCCACACCAGGTCGTAGACGTTTTCCACGCCTTGCAGATACATCGCCAGGCGCTCGATGCCATAAGTGATTTCGCCGAGCACCGGCTTGCAGTCGAGGCCGCCGACCTGCTGGAAATAGGTGAATTGCGTGACTTCCATGCCATTGAGCCAGACTTCCCAACCCAGGCCCCAGGCGCCCAGCGTGGGGTTTTCCCAGTCGTCCTCAACGAAACGCACGTCGTTCTGTTTCAGGTCGAGACCGAGCGCCTGCAATGAACCGAGGTAGAGATCGAGAATGTTTTCCGGGGCCGGCTTCAGCACAACCTGGTATTGGTAGTAATGCTGCATGCGGTTCGGATTCTCGCCGTAGCGGCCGTCCTTGGGGCGGCGCGACGGCTGCACATAGGCGGCACGCCATGGCTCGGGCCCGATTGCGCGCAGGAAAGTCGCCGTATGCGAGGTGCCTGCACCGACTTCCATGTCGTAGGGCTGCAGCAGCGCGCAGCCTTGCGCGTCCCAATATTGCTGCAGGGTGAGAATCACTTGTTGGAAGGTGAGCATTGTGGTTTGGAGGGTATCGCAAACCTTCAAGTTTACCGGGTTTTTACCCGGTTTTATCTGCTACCCGATAGGAAGAGACAGGTTTTCCAGGAAAAGGCTGATCGCCTCAGCGGCGAAGCTTTGGAAACAGCGTGGAGCTTGGGCAGCGAGAGTGAGGCCGGCGCCGCGTTTCGGAATATTTGTAGAGGCACCGGGTTTTGAGTCACTTGGACGGGGTTTGCCATCGAGATGCTGAGCCCATGTCATTTTCGACAGGGAGAAAGTGTCGGAAAACTTTACAAAACTTGCCTGTCAATAAAATCAATCCACGCAGAAAGATGAGGGGATTTTATAAATAATTGATTTAAAACGGTTTTTTTGTTTTTGTTTCACGCTTTTTTGATTGGCATGGTTTATGCGTATTTGGTTACGTCGAGGTCGCAAGGGCTCGCAAATACTGGGTTTTCGAGCGGTTTGTCTTTTTATTTACGATCATTGTTTCGTTGCGGATATTTATTACCGCCTTGAGATAAAGAGAAAGGGAGGGAATCATGTTTTTCAAGAAAGTTACTCTGGCCGCATTAATTGGCACTACGTGCTCGTTGGCCTGTGCGGCCCCCATCAGTATTGACTTTACCGGTTTCGCTGGAGACACTCCAATTTCTTCGATGGATGGATTGACCTTCGCGGTTGAGGGTGGAGGACCCGGCCCGAATGGAACTCCGGCAACCCTCGCTTCCAATTGGGGCGGCGGTAACGGCAGCTCCTATGGTGGTTTGTCCAATAGTGTTAACGGCGATTATCCTACCGGCCCCATTTTGGACGTTATGTTCAATGGCCTTGCCAGCAATGTAAGTTTTACGTTCAATAACATTGGCGACTCGGGAACCTTTGTGCAAGCTCTGAGTGGCAGCACAGTCATTGAAACCGACAGCATCGGCACGCTTAATGTCGCGCCTTTCACGATGTCTTCGTCCGGGATAACGGAACTGCAGTTCAACAATAACACCGGCGGCAACTCCGACTGGATTTTCGCCGTAGGCAGTTTGTCAGCCAACGTGCCCGAACCGGCTTCCATGCTCCTCGTTGGTCTGGGCATGGCAGGTTTGGCGTTTAGCCGTCGCCGTCAAGCCTGATAGTACTTTCCTCCTGCCGGAGACTTTCGACCCGCTTCTTGCGGGTTGCGAGCCCGGCAGCGATCAGGGTCAACGCCGCCAGCACCACGGCGGCGGTATTGCCAGCCACGATATACGGTGTCCACCCCGTATAGCCTTGAATAGTCACCGCGAGCGTGCCGCGCGTATATGGCGGCAGTTCTGCCGTCACCACGCCATGTGGATCAATCGCCGCCGTAGCGCCGGTATTGGTCGCGCGTAATACCGTCCGCCCGGTTTCAAGTGCGCGCATTTGTGAAATTTGCAGATGTTGCGGCACCGCCAGCCATTGCCCGAACCACCCCATGTTCGACTGGTTGAGCAGGATACTTGCTTGGGGCGCGCCACTCGAATAGCCTGCCGCCAAATTTTCTGCAATCTCTTCCCCGAACAAGTCTTCGTAGCAGATGTTCGGCATGATCCACTGATCTTTAACCGCAAACGGCGCTTGCGGCAACGGCCCGGCAGTCTGGTCGCCAAGCGGGATGTTGAGCAGGTTGACGAACCAGTGGAAGCCGAGCGGAATGAATTCGCCGAACGGCACCAGGTGGTGCTTGTCGTAGCGGTACAGGTTATTGCGGTTTAACCGAGGCGCCAGGTCGATCGTGCTGTTGGTATAGATGCCGGGGGCGTCGCTCAAGACGATGCCGAGCGCCAAATGGCTATTCGTTTCCTTGGCGAAGACGGCCAGGCGCGGCAGGTAGTCGGGCGGCAGCAATTGCGGCAATTGATCGATGGCGGTTTCCGGTGTCGCGATCAAATCGGCCGGTTTGGCACGCAGCATGGCGTCGTACATGGCCAGGTTATCGGCCAAGCGGGCGTTCTGGAATTTCTCTTCCTGCGGTACATTGCCTTGCAGCAGACGCACCGAGATGCTTTGTCCGGCGGCATGGGTCCAGGGGATGTAGCGCAGGCCGACGCCGGCGATCAGCAGCAGGCCCAGCGTCGCCATTGCCCGGGTGTCGGTACGGCCTGCGGCAAACGCAGAGAGCAGCAGCGCCAGCGCACCGGCCATGATCGCGGCCAGCCAGCCGACGCCGTACACGCCAAGAATGGGCGCAAACCCGGAAAGCGGACTTCCGGTGTGGGCGTAACCGAGCGCCAGCCAAGGAAAACCGGTGAGAATCCAGCCGCGCAGCCATTCGGCCAGCATCCAGCAGGCCGGGAAGATCAGCAGCAGAGACAGGTGCAGCCCGGCTACCCAGCGGCTGCGCAACCAGTTTGCCAGGGCCATGGCCAGCGCGCTGAACGAGCCGAGCAACAACGCGAACAAGGCTACTGCCAGCGCCGCCAGCGGCGGCGACAGATCGCCGTAGCGATGCATGCTGACGTACGGCCAATACACGCCGAAAGCGAAGCAGCCTAAGCCCCATGCCCAACCGAGCAGCGCGCTGCGCTTGAGCGAAGTTTCGTTCAGAACCAGCCGGAACAACCCCGCCAGGGCGAATAGCTGCAAGGGCCACAGGCCGAAAGGAGCGAAGGCCAGTACGGACATGCAGCCGGCCAGCAGGCTGGTCAGGGGTGCGAAGCGGTCGAAGGGGCTGAAGGGGTTGAAACGGGAGCGGAGTGCGCTGCGGGCGGGGGCGGACAGGGCGGTACTCACGCGGAGTTGCGGCGTCAGTTCGCAGCTTCGGCTATCTGCGGCAGCTTCTCGACCAGCAGTACGTGCACCTGGCGCGCATCGGCGCGCAATACTTCGAAACGCAGCAGATCGATGTCGAAACGGTCGCCCTTGCGCGGCACCCGGCCCAGGTGGTTCGCGACCAGGCCGCCAATGGTATCGACGTCCTCGTCGGAGAATTCGGTTCCGAGCGTCTCGTTGAATTGATCGATCTCGGTCAAGGCCTTGACGCGCCAGCGTGGGCCCTGCTCGCCGGCTTCGATGGCCAGGATATTGTCTTCTTCCTCGTCGAAATCGTATTCATCCTCGATGTCGCCGACGATTTGTTCGAGCACGTCTTCGATCGTGATGACGCCGGCAACGCCGCCGTATTCGTCGACCACGATGGCCATGTGGTTGCGGTTGGCGCGGAAATCGCGCAGCAGCACGTTCAGGCGCTTCGACTCGGGGATGAAAACGGCCGGACGCAGCATGTCGCGCACGTCGAACGATTCTTCCGCGTAATAGCGCAGCAAATCCTTGGCCAACAGGATGCCGATCACCTTGTCGCGTTCGCCTTCGATGGCGGGGAAGCGCGAATGGGCAGTCTTGAGCACCATAGGCATCCATTCCTCGATCGGCTTGCTGATATCGACCACGTCGGTTTGCGAGCGCGGCACCATGATGTCGCGCGCGGAAAGGTCGGACACCTGGAATACGCCTTCGATCATTGACAAGGCGTCGGCATCGATCAGGTTGCGCTCGTGCGCATCGTTGAGAATTTCCAGCAATTCGCCGCGGTTTTCGGGCTCGGGCGAGATGAGGGCAGTCAGGCGTTCGAACAGCGAACGGTGGGGTTTGGGTTCGGCGGGAGAGCTACTACTGGGATGGTCCATATGGTTGCAGGCCTTGCCTGCGACTTTGTTTTCAACCTCGATAGCATACACGAAAAGTTTTGTGCGACAGGCTCTTTGAGGGCTTGGCGCCGTCTTTTTGCGCCTCGTCAGCCGCCTGGGCCGGCGACAAAGTTGTTAATTGGCCGCATGAAATTCAAATGTAAGCGTTCACTTCGATTTTGATGCCCGTTGAAAGGCTTAATAGCGAAGCGGAGTGAGGCTTGCGGATGCCTCAGCTCTTGCGATAGGGGTTGTCTATCCCCAGACCCGCCAGAATTTCGATCTCCAGCGCTTCCATTTCAGCTGCTTCGTCATCGGTTTCATGCTCGTAGCCTTGGGCGTGCAAGACGCCATGCACGATCAAATGGGCGGCATGCGCTTCCAGCGTTTTGCGCTGCTCCAGTGCTTCGCGTTCCAGCACGTCGCCGCACAGGACGATGTCGGCCTGGGTTGGCGCATCGTCGTCCATCGCCTCTTCGCTATAGGCGAAGGTAAGCACGTTGGTTGCGTAGTCCTTGCCGCGATAGTCGCGGTTGAGGCTGCGCCCCTCCTCGGCATCGACGAAGCGTATGGTCAATTCGGCCGGCGCCAGCAGGGCGGCCTGCACCCAGCGTCTTATCAGGGAGCGGCTTACCAGATCGCGCAGGCGCGCATCCGGGTATTGCACGGACAGACTGAGCTTATTTTTTTGCGGCATGTTTGACTGGGGCGGGCCGGGCTTCGGCGGTGAGGTTGCTGGCGGCTTCGTAAGCCTCGACGATGCGGGCCACCAGCGGGTGGCGCACCACGTCGGCGCTGGAAAAATGGGTGAAGGCGATGCCGCGCACGTTTTTGAGGATCTTCAGCGACTCGATCAGGCCGCTCTTCTGGTGGTGCTGCAAGTCGATCTGGGTGACGTCGCCGGTCACTACGGCCTTGCTGCCGAAGCCGATGCGGGTCAGGAACATCTTCATCTGTTCCGGCGTGGTGTTCTGCGCCTCGTCGAGAATGATGAAGGAATGGTTCAGCGTGCGCCCGCGCATATAGGCCAGCGGCGCTATTTCGATAGCCTGCTTTTCGAACATTTTCTGGGTGCGGTCGAAGCCCAGCAGATCGTACAGAGCATCGTACAGCGGACGCAGGTAAGGGTCGACCTTCTGCGCCAGATCGCCGGGCAGGAAACCGAGCCGTTCGCCGGCTTCCACGGCCGGACGGGTCAGTACGATGCGCTGCACCGCGTCGCGTTCGAGCGCATCGACGGCGCAAGCCACGGCCAGATAGGTCTTGCCGGTGCCGGCCGGGCCGACGCCGAAGCTGATGTCGTGCTCGAGGATGGATTTGATGTACTGGCTCTGGTGCGGCGTACGGCCGCGCAAGTCGGTGCGGCGTGTTTTCAGCACCGGACTTTCCGCTTCGGGTTCCAGCGCGAGAACAGTGCCGAGACTGCTCTTCGAAGGCGCTGCGGCGGAATGCTTCTCGCCGAGTGCCTGGGCAGCGCGTCGTTCGACCAGCGCAAGTTGCACGTCTTCCACAGAGATGGCCTTGTTGGCCACGGCGTAGAAGCTTTCCAGAATGCCTACAGCACGTTCGGCATTGTTGCCGCTGACGACGAAACGATCGCCGCGACGAAAGATCGTGACGTCGAGCGCAGCCGAGACTTGGCGCAGATTTTCATCGAGCGGACCGCACAGATGCGCAAGGCGCGAGTTGTCCAGCGGTTCGGGTTGAAAGTACAGCGAGGGAACGGCCGTCTTTTTTACCATGTCGGGCGGTTCCTCAGGCGACAGCTACGTCACCGCGCAGCGTATAGGCATAGCTGTGCGTAATGCGGACATCGAGCATCTGGCCGACCAGGCGCGCCGGGTTCGGGCCGCCGTCGAAATTGACCACGCGGTTGTTTTCGCTGCGGCCTTGCATCTCATGCGGATTTTTCTTGGACGGTCCCTCGACCAGCACGCGCTGCACGGAACCTATCATGGCTTCGCTATAGCGCTTGGTATTGGCGTCGATCACGGCTTGCAGGCGTTGCAGGCGCCGGAGCTTGACTTCATGCGTCGTGTCGTCCTGCAGATTGGCGGCCGGCGTGCCGGGACGCGGGCTGAAGATGAAACTGAAGCTGTTGTCGTAGCCGATATCGTCGATCAGCTTCATCATGGCCTCGAAGTCGGCGTCGGTTTCGCCGGGGAAGCCGACGATAAAGTCTGACGAAATGGCGATATTGGGCCGTACTTCGCGCAAGCGGCGGATGATGGACTTGTATTCGAGCGAGGTATAGCCGCGCTTCATGGCCGACAGGATGCGGTCGGAGCCATGCTGTGCAGGCAAATACAGGTGATCGACCAGCTTCGGCACCTTGGCATAGGTATCGATCAGGCGCTGCGTGAATTCCTTGGGATGGCTGGTGACGTAGCGGATGCGTTCGATGCCGTCGATTTCGGCGATGTATTCGATCAACAGCGCAAAGTCGGCGGTTTCGCCGCCGGCGTCTGTCATGGCGCCTCGGTAGGCATTGACGTTCTGTCCCAGCAGCGTGATTTCCTTGACGCCCTGGGCCGCCAGGCCAGCCACTTCGGCCAGCACGTCGTCGAAGCGGCGCGAGACCTCTTCGCCGCGCGTATAAGGCACGACGCAATAGCTGCAATACTTGCTGCAGCCTTCCATGATGGACACATAGGCCGTCGGTCCTACGACCTTGGCCGGGGGCAGGTGGTCGAATTTTTCGATTTCGGGAAAGCTGATGTCGACCTGGGCGCGGCCGCTGGTCTGGCGCTGGTGGATCAGGTCGGGCAGGCGATGCAGAGTCTGCGGGCCGAACACCACGTCCACATAGGGTGCACGCTTGATAATGGCTTCGCCTTCCTGGGAGGCGACGCAGCCGCCGACACCGATCACCAGTTCAGGCTTGAGCAGCTTCAGTTCACGGATGCGGCCGAGATCGGAAAACACCTTTTCCTGCGCTTTCTCGCGCACCGAGCAGGTGTTGAGCAGCACCACGTCTGCGTCTTCCAGCGTGTCGGTTTTGACGATGCCGTCGGCGGCGTGGAGTACGTCGGCCATCTTGTCCGAGTCGTACTCGTTCATCTGGCAGCCGAAGGTTTTGATGAATACTTTCTTTTGCATTACACAACCAATTCTTGTCGCTTATCGATATTGCCGGCCGGCGCTATTGCGTGGCCCGTATTTCCTCGTCCGTCAAAATCCATACGCGGTCTATCATTCCCTGCTGATCAACCGTGTACTTGACCGCGCATGCCTGGTTGGTGCAGGACGTCGGCATGACGATGGTATTTTGCCGGCCCTTGATTTGCGCACCGGGCGCCAGGCGCAGGCTTTGGCCGTTGATCACGACTTGCGTGAAATCCGGTCCGGCAGTCATCCAGCCATTCCTGGCCCCAGGCGGAAATGGGCGCGGGGCGGCGTAAGCCGACCAAGCGCTCAGGGCCAGCAAAACAGCGAGCAGAATACGTGTCCACATGCTTGATCTTTCCGACTCTTGTACGTATGCGGCAAAGGCGGACCGCAATCATGCTTGCAGCCCATAAAATACATATAAATCAATGGCTTGGGCCGGGATTGCCGAACTTCGGCCAGACCGCGAGTGTACCACTAAGCCCGCGCCTACTCCAGTCTGCAGCCGGTACCCGGCGCGGGCAATAAAAAAGCCGCAACCGACGCCGGTTGCGGCTTGCGCACGGTAAGAGAAACTTAGTTTACCGGGTGATTCGCAACCAGCGTCCAATAGTGAGCCAGGTCACCAGTGCCGTCGGTACCATGCACGCCCTTCAGAGCTTGCAGGCCCTTGGCTTTCTTGTCGGCTTGCAGGTAGGCGATGCCGAGATGCAGCTTGGCTTCATCCGGGTGCGCCAAGTCGCCCTTGGCGATGCCTTGCTCCATCAGGGGGATGCCCTTGTCGGCCTGGCCATTGGTCACGTAATCGTAGCCGACGTTGACCAGGTCGTTGCCGTCCTTGGCCTTGGCTTCGTTTTGCGCCAGAGCAGCAGCATCTTCCTTGGCCTTGTTTTCGGCCATGGTCTGCAGACGCTTTTGACGCGCGGCCTGGTCGCCGCTGCCGAATGCCCCGGTTTTATTGGCGAAATTGATCACTTTCACGGCTTCAGCCGGGTAGCCGGCTTGCAGCGTCAATTCGACCATATTGGTCAGGTCGGCGGTCGAGGTCACCGCGCCGATTGCCATCTTCAGGCGGAAAACGTCGAGGCCGAGACGGGTGTCGTTAAAGCCGGATTTGCTGGAAAGACGATTCAATACCTTGACCCAGGCGCTCTTGGTCGGGTGGAAAGTCACCAGCTTTTCCAGGGCGGCAGCTTCGCCGGCCTTGTCGTTGAGCTTGTAGGCGCAGCTTTGCAGCATGCTCAGCGCTTCTTCGCTGGGCACGCGGCCGGCCTTCTCGTCGGCGTTCACCTGTGCCTGGGTTTCCTTGTAGGCGCGGGCCACGTCGCCGCTGCTGAAGTAGGCTTGCACCAGCAGGCCACGCGTCTGCGCATCGTCGCCGCCTTCGCTGATGGCTTTGTTCAGCCAAGTGATGGCCTTGGGATAATCGCCGGCACCATAGTACAGGGTGGCAACGGTCTTGATCATCGTGGTTTGGGCCGCGCCCGTTACCTTGCCGGAAGCGATGACCGCTTCGTAGGACTTGGCTGCGGTTTCGCGGTCGCCGGCACCCTGCGCCGCAGCAGCGCGCAGGTATTCGATCATGTAATTCTCGTACGGAGTACGGTTGCCGACGGCGTCCGCATCATGAATCTTGGCCAGGGCTTCCTTGTACTTGCCCTTCTTGATGTCGTCGCCGGCGGCTTGCAGCGGCTTGCCGATTTCAGGCCGCACGGTGTCGGCAGCATACGCGGTAGCGGCGCCGTCGACGAAGACGGGGGCCACGTTCAATCCAATCAGGGCTGCCAACAGGCCCAGGTGTGCAAGTCGAAACTTAGACATAAGAATATATTCCTGCGGTCAAATGTGTTCTGGGGAAATTCCCACTCTAGAAACCAAAACGCGGCTCCCGAGGGAGCCGCGATTCTTGAAACAAACTACGGTATTACTGGACGAACTGTTCGTTGCCGACCATGCCGATCTTGGTGACGCCAAGGCGCTGTGCCGAAGCCATCACTTTTGCCACATCGCGATACGGTACCAGCTTGTTCGGACGCACGTGGACTTCATCCTGATCGGGTTCTGCCGCGACAGTCATCAACCTGCTTTCCAGATTGGCGCGATCGGGAACCGGTTCGCCGTCCCAGTCCATCGTTCCATCGAAGTCGATGGAAATCGTGTGGACCACCGGCGGCTTCACCGGCGGCGGCGGGGTGCCGACCGGCAGGTTCAAGTTCACCGAATGCATCTGGATAGGGATGGTCGTGACCAACATGATGAGCAACACCAGCATGACGTCGATCATCGGCGTCATGTTAATGTCCATCATCGGTTCGGCGTCGCCACCACCACCAGAGCCAACATTCATGCCCATGGTATTTCCTTTTCTCTGCGATTTTCATGCCGGTCCGTATGCACGGACCGGCGCAAGCATCATTTACTTAGACGGAGGCTCAACGATGAAAGCCACCTTGGCGATGCCGGCGCGCTGGGCGGCCAGAATCGTCTTGCCGATGAACTCATAGCGGGTCTGTTGATCGCCGCGGATATGTACCTCTGGCTGAGGTACCTTCACCGACTCTTTCTTCAGACGCTCCACCAGTTCGTCGGTGTTGGCCAACGGCGACTGGTTCCAGAAAAGATCGCCTTCCTTGTCGACTGCGATGGTGATGTTCTCCGGCTTCGTCTTCAGAACCTGGTTCTTTTCGGACGGCAGCTTGATCGGGATGGTCTTGAGCACGACCGGGCTGGTGATCAGGAAGATGATCACCAACACCAGCATCACGTCGACCAGCGGCGTCGTATTGATCGCCGCGATCACTTCATCGTCGCCCCCTTCGGAGCCAACTGACATTGACATGATTTAGCCCTTCTTGGCTTGCGCGGTCGTCATCACGCCGGAGATCAGCACAGAGTGCAGGTCGGCCGAGAACGAACGCACTTCTTCCATCGCGCTCTTGTTACGCTTGATCAGCCAGTTGTAGCCCAGAACGGCCGGAACTGCAACGAACAGGCCGAAGGCCGTCATGATCAGCGCTTCACCGATCGGACCGGCAACCTTGTCGATCGAGGCTTGACCAGACGTACCGATTTGCGTCAGCGCCTTGTAGATGCCCCAAACGGTGCCGAACAGACCGACGAAAGGCGAAACCGAACCAACCGTTGCCAGGAAGGACAGGCCTTCTGCCAGACGGCTTTGGACTTTTTCAACAGCGCGCTGGATAGCCATCGTGACCCAGGTGCTCAGATCGATTTGCTCGAGCAATTGGCCTTCGTGGTGTTCGGTCGACTTCGTGCCGCTTTCAGCGATGAAACGGAACGGGCTGGTTTGGTTCAGCGTTGTCGTGCCAGCCTGGATCGAGTTGGCTTTCCAGAACTTGGTCTTGACTTCGCCGGCTTGCCTCATCATCTTGGCTTGGTCAATCAGCTTGGTCACGATGATGTACCAGCTGCCGACCGACATGATGACCAGAATGGCGAACACAGCACGCGACACGAAGTCACCGTGTTTCAACATCTCGGCGGGGCCGTAGGGATTGTCGACTTCTTCCTTGCCGGCGGCCGGAGCGGCGTCAGCAGCGTCAGCGGCCGGAGCGGCAGCGTCAGCGGCCGGGGCAGCCGCAGGTGCTGCAGCGGCAGCCGGTGCGGATGCGTCAGCGGACGCGTCGGCAGCGTGAGCAGGAACCGCCACCATTGCGGCGGACATCAAAGTAGCCGCAATCAGGGCGGACAAACGAGTAGTCAAAGACATGCTTCCTCCAAATTTTTTAACAAACGTAAAAACTAAATAACGAAGTTTATTCGTCAAGCTTCCAATTCCACTGTGCCGTCATGGTCGACTGAACAGGCTTACCATCTTTGTAACCGGGCTTGAACTTGCATCGGCTCAGGCCATTGATCGTGGCTTTATCCAAATTCTTGAAACCGCTCGATTTCAATACAGTGACCGATACGATCTGACCATCGGCGCCGATCACGAACTGCAGCGTGACCAGACCGGTTTCCTCGGCCAGCATCGATGCGCGCGGATACTCGGGCTTACAGGCGTTCAGGTCGGAGATCGCCGCGATGGGCGGTGCCGGCGGACCCACCGGAGCGGCCTGAGCAGGCGGCTGCGAGGGACGGAAATCCTGGTGCGCGGGGGCTACCGAAGATGTCGCGGAGATCACGTTCTGCTGAACCGGCGGCGTAATATTCACTTCCGGCGGCGGGATGAACGGCGGCGGCGGTGCCGTCATCTTCGGCGGCGGTGGCGGCGGTGCCTCCGGCGGCGGCGGCGGTTTCACCTCTTCGATGATCTTGGTTTCGACTGGCTTCTTGATCGCGTCGATCATCTGGTGGGCTAACCCAGAGACCACCGCATAGGCAACCAAGACGTGCAGCAATACAACGATGCCAATCCCGCCATACCGCCGGCCGAAACTGACTTCGTTATTTGAAAAATCCATTCGTGCTTTCCTCCATGGCCAACAATGTTACTAAATCCCTGAAAAGCTCAAGGTCTGTGCCTGTCTGAATCCGGGGTATGCGGATTATACAGACGTTGAATTTTCAATCAATACAAATTTCGCCCTTCCGGACAGTGCCGAAAGACGGGGTCGGATTACCTTGTGTGCTCGACAATAATCCAATTCAGTCAGGGTAGACTGCGGTCGCGAAACAAAATTCAGTTTTTCCGAACGCGGCACCGGCCTGCCAAGGGCTGCAGCGCGCAGAAATGCAATCCATCCTGAAGAATATACGGCTTTCGTAGTTTCGTTGTCGAAGCCGGAAAAGATAAATGATGCAATTTCCGCGCCAATCTGTCAAACGTTTAACTAAAAAATCCTCAGTGAATACCGGGGCTTGCAAGGAGGGTATTTGCTGTAACCGGTAGTATAACCAGTAATCCAGAATTCGCCGGCGCGAGGGGGAATGGCGGCTTGCCGGGTAGGCCGGGCACGGCTGAGTGGAGCAAGCGGCGCCGCTCGTACATATTAATATTAGCGTGAACCCCAGGCAGGTGCGCGTTGATTTGCCGCTTGCCGGACTGGTATTGTGGATTGCATACCACTTTACGCCTTTCCTGCACCTGAAAGTGCACCCGGATGGCACACGCCGCGCTTTCATGCCCGGAGTTGGGGCGTCAGGGAAGCACGTATCTCGGCTCCGGATGCTCCCTTGTCCCTGCATCCTGAGCAGCGCATTTTACAGATCGTCCCGGAAATCCGGCATTCCGTCGCATAGCGTTTGAGCTGGCCGAAGTTTCTGAATACAGTGATGATGCCCGAAAAGGGGAAGTCGCATGTCCGGATGGCGCAAGCCGGCCATGCGCGACCAAAGGCTGCCGGGCACGGTGTTTGTATTGCGCAAGAACAAGATTACATGGTGTGCGGCGGGCAGCGCGCTGCACGATTTCCCGACATACGGCAGATAAAAAATGAAAAACCACTTTCAAACCGACAAGGCGGCACAGCCGAACCATAACCCCGGACGCCTCAAGCGTTGGCTGCCGCCTTTGACCGGTCTCGTACTGGCGGGGGTTCTCGGCGGCGTCTGGATGCTGCATTCCAACAATGCGGCTGCCAGCAAGGCTGATGGCAGCGACGCCGCCAAAAAAGTAGTGGTGCAGGAACTGGCTGCTACCGATTATGCGACCGTGGAGGAACGGGAGCTTGCGCTCACCTTGCCTATATCGGGGGCCTTGAATCCGCTCAATCAGGCGACTGTGAAGTCCAAGGTCGCGGCCGGAGTGTTGACGACGCCGGTGCCTGAAGGTGTGCGCGTGGAGCGCGGCCAGGTCGTCATGCGGCTCGACAGCGGCGATTTGCAGGCCCATCTGGATACGCAACTGGCGGCGCAGGAAGATGCCAAGGCCAAGCTGGCGCTGGCGCTCAAGAATCAGGAAAGCAACCAGACGTTGCTGCGGCAAAAATTCATTTCACAGACCGCCTACGATACGGCGGAAAGCAATGTCGACGTGGCCAAGGCCGCTCTGAAATCCGCCGCTTCCCAGGTTGAAATTGCACGCCGCGCCTTGGACGATGCCACCGTGCGGGCGCCGATCGACGGAATCATCAGCAAGCGTTTCGTGCTGGCGGGGGAAAAGGCGTCGCCCGACACGCCCTTGTTCGCCATGGTGGACTTGCGGCAAATGGTATTGGAAGCGCAGGTGCCCACCAGCGAAATTCCGCGTGTGCATGAAGGGCAGGCAGTCAGCTTTGACGTCGAGGGTTTCGCCGACCGCCATTTCGCCGGCCATGTTGCACGCATCAATCCGGCAGCCGAAGCCGGATCGCGCACCTTGACTGTCTATGTTGCAGTCAATAACGAAGATGGTGCGCTGCGCGGCGGCATGTTCGCCAAAGGCAGCATCACGCTCGAAAAGGCTGCCGCAGCGCCCCTGGTGCCCTTGACCGCACTGAGGCAGGAGCATGGCGCAAATACCATTCTGAAAATCGAAAACAACAAGCTGGTGGCGCAAGCGGTCAAACTCGGCCTGCGCAACGAGGACGTGGGCATGGTGGCGGTGACTTCCGGCTTGACGGCGGGCGCCCGCATCCTGGTCGTCAAACTCGACGGCCTCAAGGACGGCAGCCCGGTCAAGCTGCCGCCATCCGCGACTGACAAGCTGCTCAGCAATACCGCCGCCTCGCTCCAGCAAAAAGGTTGAGCCATGTGGATTACCAAAACCAGTATCAACAATCCCGTATTTGCCACCATGGTCATGGTGGCGCTGCTGGTGCTCGGCCTGTTCTCCTATCGCGAGCTGGGCCTCGAGCAAATGCCCGATGTGCAATACCCGGGCGTCTTCATCCAGGTGCTGTATCCGGGCGCTTCGCCGGAGGCGGTCGAAAACGATCTGACGAAGCCGATTGAAAACGTCGTCAATACGGTCAGCGGTGTGCGCAAGATCAGCTCGACGTCACGTGAAGGGGCCAGCAATACCGCGATCGAATTCGAGCTGTCGGTCAACATGGATCACGCATTGCAGGAAGTGCGCGACAAGATCTCGCAGATCCGTCCGGGCTTCCCGAAAACGGTAAAGGATCCCTACGTCGACCGTTTCGACAACGAGAATTCTCAGCCTATCACTTTCCTGAGCGTCTCATCGCCGACGCGCGACTTGCGCGACCTGTCGACTTTGACCGAACAGATCATCGTCAAGCGCCTGCAAGGCGTGCCGGGCGTCGGCAAAGTGCAAGCGGGCGGCACGGTGGCGCGCCAGATTCTGATCAACCTGAATCCGGCCAAGATGGCGGCGCAAAACATCGGCGTGGACGAGGTGATGAAAGCCATTCAGGACACCAACCAGGACATGCCGGCCGGGGCCATCAGCAAAGGCGATCTCGAGCAATTGGTGCGGCTGGAAGGCAAGATCAAGACACCGCGCGAATTTGGCGGGATCATTGTCGCGCGCCGTGGCGGCGCTCCCGTGTTGCTGGAGCAGGTGGCCGACGTGGTCGACGGCGAGCGCGAGGAAAAGTCGATTTCGCGCATCAACGGCCAGCGCGCCATCAGCCTCAACATCGTCAAGATCCAGGACGCCAACATCGTCGAAGTCGGCGACGGCATCAAGGCCGCCGTCGAAGACCTGAAGCAGCGGCTGCCCAAGGATGTCGAGATCAAGACCATTTATTCGAACGCCGACGACATCAAGAATTCGCTCAACCGTGTCAAGGAGACCATCCTCGAAGGCGCCGGTTTGACCGTGCTGATCGTGTTCCTGTTCCTGCATTCGTGGCGCAGCACCATCATCACCGGCCTGACGCTGCCGATCTCGGTGTTCGCCAGCTTCATCGCCATGCGCGCCTGCGGCTTCACATTGAATTTCATGACGCTGATGGCCTTGTCCTTGTGCATAGGCTTGCTGATCGACGACGCCATCGTGGTGCGCGAAAACATTGTGCGCCATCTCGGCATGGGCAAGAGCCATGAGCAGGCGGCGCGCGAGGGCACCCAGGAAATCGGCCTGGCCGTGATGGCGACCACCTTTGCCATCGTCGCCGTGTTCGTGCCCGTGGCTTTCATGCGCGGCATCATCGGCCGCTACTTCACGCAATTCGGTATTACCGTGACGGTTGCGGTGCTGGCTTCGCTGTTCGTCAGCTTCACGCTCGACCCCATGCTGTCCTCGATCTGGCCCGACCCGAGCGAAGGCAGATTCCGGCGCTTCCCGCGCCTGGCGCGCATGATGGCGGCGATCGAACATCTGATCGAGCGCGTGCACGTGTTGTATGGACGCGTCCTGGAACTGGCGCTGCGCTGGCGCAAGACCACGCTGGCTATCGCCTTCCTGTTCTTCATCGGCAGCTTCTTCCTGGTGCCCATGATCGGTACCGAATTCGCTCCGCAAACCGATCAGGGCTATACCGAGTTGCGCTTGAAGACGCCGATCGGCTCCAGCCTGGCCTACACCGATTCGAAAATCCGTCAGGTCGAAACGGCGCTCAGGGAATTCCCTGAAATCGACTTGATCAGCTCGACCATCGGTACCGACGAAGGCAGCAACTACGCGGAGATCGACCTCAAGCTGACCAATGCGCGTTTGACGCATCGCCGCTCGCAAAAGGAAATCGAAACCAGCATACGCGAACGCGTGCAAAGCATTGCCGGGGTCGAACTTTCAGTGGGCTTCTTCAAGCCGATCAACGTGGCGATTCTCGGACCGGAAGCCGATAAACTCAGTGCCGTAGCGGATCAGGTGATGCAGAAAATGAGCAAGGTCCCCGGCATTGCCGACCTTGAGAACAGCATGGCGGCCGCGACGCCTGCCATCGTAGTCAAGGTGAACAACCAGGCAGCCAGCGATCTGGGCTTGAGCGTGCAGCAGATCGGCGCCGCATTGCGGCCTTTCGTCGGCGGCGACACCACCAGCAACTGGCTGGCGCCGGACGGACAAAACTACGAAGTCAATGTGCAACTGCCGAAATCGGGCCGTGAAAAGGTGGCCGACCTGGCCGACCTGACCGTGGCCAGCAGCCATGTGAAGGCGGACGGTACGCCGGTGATGGTGCCTTTGCGCCAGGTCGCGGAGTTCGTCCAATCGTCCAGCCCGCAGGTCATCAAGCGCCAGGACTTGCAGCGCCGTGTCGCCATCTTCGCCAATGCCAGCGGCCGGCCGGCCGGCGACGTCGGCGCCGACGTGCAGAAGCTGGTCAAGACCATAGAGCTGCCGCCCGGCTACCGCTTCGACGTCGGTGGACAAACCCAGCAGATGCAGGAATCCTTCGTGGCGGCTGTCACGGCGCTCGGCATTGCGGTCATCTTCATCTACCTGATCCTGGCCTCGCAGTTCGGCAGCTTCCTGCAGCCGGTGGCGATCATGATGTCGCTGCCGCTTTCACTGATCGGCGTATTTGCCGCGCTGCTGATCAGCGGCAGCACCCTGAATGTGTTCTCCATCATCGGCTTCATCATGCTGATGGGCCTGGTGACGAAAAATGCGATTCTGCTGGTCGATTTCACCAACCAGGCGCAGCGCCAGGGCCAGTCGCAGCATGATGCGATTCTGGCGGCGGGACAGGTACGTTTGCGGCCTATTCTCATGACCAGCCTGGCCATGATCTTCGGCATGTTGCCGATGGCCATAGGCGCCGGCGAAGGCGGAGAGTTCCAGGCGCCGATGGGGCGGGCTGTCATGGGCGGCATCATCACCTCGACCTTGCTGACCCTGGTGGTGGTGCCTGTGGCCTACACTTATCTCGATAGCTGGGGCAAGCGCGCACTCAAGTTCTTCAAGGGGGCTGCGCACCCGCCGGAAATGGCGGTCGGGCCGGCAGCCGCGGAATAGGCGGAGCGATGTATGAAAAAAATGCCGGCAACTTCAAACTTGCCGGCATTTTTTATCGACGCAGGGATCAGAAAGCGACGAATGGGCCGGTTTGGCCGGTAACGACCTTGTTGCCGCTGATGCCGAAGACGCTTTGATTTTCCGTGACCACAATGACATTGCGTCCGTAGAAGAACGGCAAGCCCCAATCGAAAGACTTGTTGGTGCTGGGATTCGGTGCACCGAAATAGAGATAAGCCGTCCAGTTGGGATTGAGGGCGAGAGCCGAGTCGGCGTTGCCAATGCCGAAATTGATGACTTGCTGCACGCCATTGGTGCCGACCATCGTGGCCGACAAACTCAATTGCGAGGATGGGCAGAAGAAGTTGTCGGAGCAAGTGGCGATATTGGTCGGATCGTAGAAATACAGCCCATTGGAGCCGCTGTCGATGAAGCTGCCCTGTTCGGTCTGACCCGCATAGATGGTGGAGAAGTACCCCTGGTCCGAACTCATCTGGAATACCGAGGCGCTGCCCAGCGCATTGTTGCTTTGCGTACCGACCCCGAAGTACATGGTGCCGCTGACGGTACTTGCTCCACCCGACGATGGCAAGGCAGGCAGGCTGATGATGACCCCGTTGTTGTCTTTCGCAAATTTATAGACAGGATTGGGTACCTGTTGATCCAGTGTGGCTGCCGTGTCGCTGCATGATGTGGTCGTGCAAGTGAAATAATTGCCGTTCACGGTATTGGCCGCACCGACGCATCCGGGTCCGCAATCCTGTTGGAACAGGCCGACGCCGATCACACCGTTCGAGCCGAACGTACTGACCGTG
>Ga0213872_10001088_pt1 | contig 18683 bp, 19 predicted proteins | sample VelepicomBERX_R2_FD_160071 | JGI IMG/M metagenome (GOLD analysis project Ga0213872, IMG submission 160071) | Rhizosphere microbial communities from Vellozia epidendroides in rupestrian grasslands, the National Park of Serra do Cipo, Brazil - RX_R2 | ecosystem: Host-associated > Plants > Roots >...
GACGAGTCGAGTGGTATGCATATATACCGACACACTTTATTCCAGCCCGACGAACTTTATTCCCTGTCGTCATATGTTCTGTGCCAATAAAGTCTGGGACAGTCACCATAACAAAATCAACAAGTTAGCCAAGTGCGTTTCGGGGCTAAAGTCTGGGACATGCTGCATCGAGTCGCCGAAGTCCCGTCAGCGTAGCGATGCTAACGGCTTTCGAGGGGCAAGCAATGCAGAGCACGCAATGCGCCGACCGCATGCCGTGCCCAATGTGCGTGGTGCAGGAACGCACATTGCCCTGCTCGATCCGAGTCGCAAACTACGCACAAATTTCCGGCTAGATGCGAAGACTGACGCTATTAATTCTTTCAGAGTTCGTCGACGACAAAATCGTTGCTGCCGCGCCGGAAGCCAGCCAATTTCGATGACTGGTCGACAAAATAATCATGTACGAACGATATAATATCAATGCGATCATCATAAATTATGTGCAGCTGATTGCTGTAATGCTCGGATCTGGGAAATACCCGCCAATGGACGGGTTCACCAGGAAACGTCTCGACTCCGCCATCGCTGCGCATAACGACTAACCTATCCTCGAATTCCAGAACGGTTCCAAAAGGCGCGGTGCCAGTCGCAATCACAGTGGATGCATCAAAATTCAGCTTAAATGTCCCCTGTTGGGAAAATTGATTCAGCTTAGTCTGCTGAGCGCCGCTTGATTTGCCTTTTTTTGGAGGCATGTGTGCGTAGTTCGCAACCTCAATTCCCTCCGAGGTTATCCGGTACATTTTTTCTCGACAGCCCCAAACGACGCCCGCATCTGCTTCGTCAAATAGTGAGCTTTGGAAAATCTCCTGCCTATCGATAATGCGATCAAAAATCCTGGATATTTTCTTGCTGGAGGGATCTCTCTCTTGTCGAAAGCTTGCCAAGAAGGCGCTTTCGACAGTCCAGCCCATGACGCTTTGAAAGGACCAGTCGCACGAACTGCAAGGTTTGGTGGCGAGCCTCCGCTCGTTATCCAAAACATTCGATTCTGTGCGTTTGAAGGCAAATTCAAAAAGCCCATCATTCCCGGCAGCAATCGCAATTGCCGTGAAATAATCTGACGCCTTTACTTGCAAAATCGCAGCGTCATGATGCTTGTTCGCCTTCTTGCCAAGCGGGCGGCTGGTACCTACACCAGTGCGTGGCGCAGAATAAAGCCCGTCGTTTCCGGCTGCGAATATATGGTTGTAGTAAACGTCGGTGTCTGTTGGCAGAAAATCAAATGGAGCATCCTCGATTCTCCAGTTCTGGTCCCAATCTCGGCGACCCGCGTGAAGATTTAGGCTTGCCAGACTAGTTAATTGTCCCTTAATTGGGGTTTCAATCTGAGGGTCGCAAAGAATTTTTCTGACTTTTTGATTATAGAAGAGATCGCTGTCCGAGAAGGCGACACGTAGTGCAGTTTGCACTAACGGATTCCCGTCTGCGATCGAGTCTACAACGGCTCGCCAGTCAACGCGATGCACCGCACCATCTGCATCAAACAGCAATAACTCACCAGAATAAATCTGTGAGTCCCAATAGACACCATCGATAGTAAGCTTTACAGGCTGCATCGCTTACCTCTGTGGATTTTTGCCATCGTGGGACGAGTGATGAAGCCTGCGTTGAGCCAAGCTTGCAGCACCGGTGTGTCCGGCTTGTCGAAAGGGGAAAGCCAGTGAGCAACTGGATATCCATGCCAATTACCCACCGCGTCACCTACGAACTTGGCGATTTGTAGCGGGTACTGGTTGGGCGACGGGGAAAGGCCTAGTTGGGCGGGGACTTGCCTCGGCGCGTAAAGCCCCCAAAAGTAGCCGCCGCATGTCCAGCCATTCGCCGTCGCCGTATGGTAGCAATCATGTTCGTCGTTGACTGCGATTGACCACTGTGACTTTATGGCGGCGTACGCAGCGCTTCTGTGCTGCGGGTGCGGCGTGTACGGCATGTTCCTCGTCCCCCAATGACCTCTATCGCCGAACTCTTCGGCCTTTTGGGTGAATTTAAACCGTTGCCACTGGTAGGGCAAGGTGCTGTTCATCGCCAATTAGTCGCCGAGTGCCTTGCGTCGCGCAACAAGACTCTCGATAGCCCGTATGCCGGCCAGCATCTTGTCGCGTGCCGACGAGTTTGCGGAATGGACAAGAATCGTCGGTGGCTCGAACGCTCGAAGCGCTACAGCTTCTTCGATCCATAGCACGACGTCGTAACCTGTGCCTCGCTCGTCGTCTCCAAGGTCTTGATCCAGGCTGATTTCGGTGATGTCACCAGTTTCGAGCAGCGCAATTGCTTCGTCTGGCCAATAGACCCGGACCCATCCTTCAGGCGTGGCCCGCTCGTCGTCGAGGTAGACGCGCATTTATGCGACTCCTTTGGGTTTGCCAGGCGCACCTGGTACAGAGCGCTGCGCAATGAGGTCGGCGATCTTTCGTCCTTCGGCATCCTTCCGACGCTGCGCACGCATACGAGCTGTATTGCCCATCCACCCAGCGATATCCGGGTCTGCACCATGCCGCAGTAGCAGCTCTACGAGCTCAGGGTAGTCGCGCTGTACTGCGAAGCACAACGGCGTTTCGCCAATCATGTTCTCGTCATGACTGTTTACGTCTGCACCATGCATAAGCAGCCACTCTGCGGCCCGATAGTGCTCTCCCTCGACGGCAAAATGGAGCGGGGTGCGACCCGTATCGTCGAACATATTGACATCGAACCCGGCGGCAGCGAGTTTCTCCATCTCCGGAATGTCACCGGCGCCGGCTGCGCGATGAAGCTGTTCCGCTTCGTACCAGTCCTCTCTATATGCCAAGATGGTTCCTCTTCGCGACCACCGTGCTATTGCCTTTCGTCGATCCAGCCAAGCGTATCCGCAAGCGGGTCCGGTGTTCTCGGCTCCTCGACGACAACAATCTTCTCTCCAGCAGTCTGGAGCGTGTTCGATTCATCAAGTTTGCCAACATCCCGCTTGATCTTCGCAAGCCTCAGTAGTGCGTGCTTGCGCATGGCACTCGCATCGTCCTTGTGCCGCGAGAGGACGCGATTGAAGAGCTCAGCGGCGACGTCCGGTTTGCCCTGCGAGAGCTGTATGACAGCGCGGTCATACAGCAGCTCTGCCACGTCGGTCCGTTCAGCCCAAGTTGGCACGGGTATTTCGCCGGGCTGCAGCTTCACTGCCATAGCTTTGGCGCGCTTGGCGTCGAGCAGGTCGAGTAGGCTTAGGGCGTCTTGCGTGCGACCTTCACGGAAATAGCGTGCAGCGACGCGGCGCCCGAATGCGTATGGATCAACTGGTTCGGGTCCAACGCCCCATTCTTCAAACGGGACGCGTTCATTGAAATCGAGGCGTCCGAGGATCTGTTCGAGAAGCGCGTCAGCGTCCTCGTCGCGGCGGAGTCCAATAAGCGAGGCCGCCCGGAAGACATCCATTTCCAGCGGTGCTGGCTGCTGCCCGTCTGTGGCATATCTAGCAAACCCCGACTGGGCCTGATCGAGCAAGCCAAGCGCCTTCGGATAGTCTCTGGTGATCAGGTAAACCGGGACTGCATCAAGTGTGACAACCGGCTCGGCCGTGACTCCCTTGTCAATCTCGATGCCCTTTGCAAGCTGCATCGCTTGCGTAAACAGATGCTTCGCCTCGTCGTTGTCGCCAACCCAATAGGCGAATTTCGAAATCATGTAGTACGAGAGCAGATACCCCTGCTTTTCTCTTTCTGTGCTTGCAGGTGGCAGTTTCCGTAGGTCATCGAGCGTCTGCTGCCAGCAGTGATGCCCCGGTTTCTGACATGCGCGCGCCACGTCTCCATATACCGCCTCGTACGGGTCGTCTGTGGCGAGGGCCCTCGAAGAAACACTGACGACAGCCAGTGCCAACAAAATGGTCGTGATCAGCCGAGGCATCAGTGGAGCCTCCCCGACGGCTGCTTGAGGTAGAGGTCGAGAACCGAGATTGGATCTACGGCCATCACCATTTCCCGTGCTAGGGCTGTCGCTTCTGCAATATCCTTGGCGGCCATCACCTTGGTCAGCGCATTGCGGTTTGCGGCGGCATGTGCGGCACGCGTCTGGCACCCCGTATCGGCCAACTCGAACAGCGCGAAGGCTGCAATTCGATTTGTTTGCGTGCTCATCTCGTTGCCGTAGAGCGTGCCGAGGTTGCATAGTGCCTCCGCGTGACCTTGTGACGCAGAGGAACGGTACCAGCGCAAGGCTTGGTCTTCGTCATGGTGGGGTCCGGCGGCATCGTCATAGAGCAGCGCAAGATTGAACTGGGCGCCACGATGACCTTGTTGTGCCGCTTGCAGGTACCAATTCAACGCTTCATCCAGGCTCCTGCCAACGCCGTCCCCGTTTTCATACATGACGCCCAGGCTGAACTGCGAGCCGGCATAGCCTTGTTCGGCAGCGCGGCGGTGCCAGTGTCCCGCGATGGACCAGTCCTTGGTCACACCACGGCCGGTGGAATAGAGCACCGCCAAGTTAAATTGCGCTGTAGCGTTACCTTGTGCCGCCGCCTTTTCAAACCAGCTGTGCGCCTGGCTCAGGTCGCGCTCTATGCCTTGGCCAGCCTCATACATTGTCCCCAGGTCGCATTGTGCCGCCGCATGACCTTGTTCAGCCGCGCGGCGATACCACGACACCGCTAGTACGTCATCGCGTTCGACGCCTCGTCCATATTCGTACATGCGCCCGAGGCATGCTTGAGCGCCGGCGTATCCGAGTTCGGCGCCTCGGCGATACCACTCGAACGCCTGCGTGAGATTCTTCTCAACACCGAGCCCGTTCTCGTAAGAGTCACCCAGGTTGAAGCAAGCTTTAGCAGAGCCACTCTGCGCAGCTTTTTCGTACCAACTGGCGGCGGCCGCACGGTCCTGCGTGATACCTCGACCATCCTCGAGCATCACCCCAAGATTCAATTGCGCGTCGGCATCGCCTTGCTCTGCCGCGCGCTGATACCACTCTGCTGCCGTCCGCTCATTTACCTCGACATCGATCCCGTAGGCATAAAACCTGCCTAGATTGAATTGCGCGGTGGCATTGCCCTGCTCGGCTGCACGTCGATACCATGCCGCTGCTGCATAAAGGTCGACTGGGCCGCCAATACCCTTGCTCAGCATCAAGGCAAGGCGGAACTGCGCGGTGTCGTTTTCCTGATTTGCCGCGAGCTGAAAGTATTCGCGTGCTCGGATTGGATCACGTTGCACGCCTTCGCCGGACTCATAGCGAGCGCCCATGGCGCATTGCGCACGTGCATAACCTTGCTCTGCGGCTTGAAGGTAAAGCGCCACGGCTTGCGCCTCATCTTGAGGAACGCCCTCGCCGCGCGCATGCAGTCTGCCCAGATGGAACTGAGCGTCGGCATCGTCCTGGTCTGCCGACTTGCGATACCAGCTTGCTGCCAGCGTGAAGTCCTGCGGCGTGCCCCTGCCGTGCTCATACATCAGACCAGCGTTGAATTGTCCAATGCTGTGGCCCTTCTCGGCGCTCATCAGGTAGTACGTGAATGCCTTTTCGAGATCAGCGGTGACGCCTCGACCATGCTCATATTGGTACCCAAGGCTACACAGCGCTCTAGGGTTACCCTGCTCGGCAGCTTTGTTGAACCATTCGACTGCCCGTGCGAAGTCCTGCGTTACACCGATTCCGCTCTCAAAGAGCGTACCCAGGTTGTACTGTGCACCTGCGTGTCCTTGATCGGCAGCGCGGCGGTACCATTTCGCAGCCGCTTCGTCATTCTGTTCCACGCCCTCGCCGTTCTCGTAAAGGATGCCGAGTGCGTTCTGCGCGGCTGCGAGATCTTGCTCTGCGGCCTTGGTGTACCAATGCGCTGCAAGCGTGAAATCTTGGTCGACACCGTTGCCGAAATCGTAAAGTGTACCGAGCCGGTACTGTGCCCAGGCGTGGTCATCTTCTGCTGCCTGCGCGAACCAGTGGTGTGCGTCGGTATAGTTCCGTTCTCGCTCAGCGAGTCTGCCCAGCCTGTAGAAGGCCTCTACGTCGCAGGATTCTGCTGCGCGCGAATACCAAAGGCGGGCCTGCTCCGTATCCTCCGGCATGCCTTGACCTGTCTCGTGCATGAAGCCAAGATTGATCTGCGCGCCGACGTGCCCTTGCTCTGCCGCCTTGAGGTACCACGCCGCGGCAAGCTCATCGCTTTGGGACAAGCCTTGGCCGTGGTCATACATCAGGGCAAGGTTGTGCTGCGCCTTCGCGTATCCCTGGTCGGCAGCAAGTTGATACCAGTGCGCCGCTTGCAGATCATTCTGCTCGACGCCTCGGCCAAAGTCATACAGTGTGCCTAGACTCCACTGGGCACCTGCATGGCCGTTCTCAGCCAAAGGGCGCCAGATCATCAATGCGCATTCGTAGTCGCGCACATGGTGAGCCTCCTGGCCGTCGTCGTAGCTCGCTCCTGTTCGGTCTTCCTCTCGCTCGTCCGGTTCATCCCCATGCGTCATGGTTGCGTAGATCTCCGCAACGCGCGTGATCGACATTCCATCACGCTGCTCAATCGCGAGAGGGTGATCGGTCGGCTCCAGCTCGATATACGGCCTCGTGCCATCGTCGCGTAGATGGACTCTGGTCTTGAGGTTGAGCGTGTCGGGATAAGGCTTCAGCGCAGCATTGAGCCAGCCGAAGAAGGGACCAATATGCGAGCGCTGGGCGTCCTGGAAGCAGTCAAACCATTGCCGGTAGCTGGCATCGCTCAGTGAGACCCAGACACCCCAGATAAAGGGGTCTTCTTCACCATGCACGGGGATTTCGATACATCCGCGCACGTAGAATTCGCGACCGTCGATGATGCAACCGTCGTCGCTCAGCTGGCAACGATCTGCCCGCTCAGACTTGGGGATGCTGTAGTAGCTCAGTGGGGCCTTATATGCAAAGGTTGGGACCCCGGAGTGTAGTTCGCCACAAGTGCTGCAGCGGAATTCGAAAGACATAAAAATATGAACTATCTGAATTGAAAATCTGGAACGTGCGTCGCAGGACATTGTACATGGGCACGACCACGCCCATGGTATTGCTAGGCCGCCTTTACACCCTGCCAATCCAATCCGAACCGCGCCAGATACTTCCGTACGCGATCCGAATCATTGACGGTAGAACGCTGCTTGCGTGATGCCTGGAACAGCTTTCTCCCGGCTTCGGCGATTGACTTGCTCTCGCGACACGTCTCGATGACCGCCGCCAGCTGGGCGCGATCAAAATGGTCGATCTCCGCCAACTGCTCGGGCGTAAGGACCGTCTCCAGGCAACTGATCTTGGTCGGCAACTTTTCGGCAGGCCAGGACGATTGCAAGCGGCGTGCCTCGCGCTCGACCGCCTCAGTTGTGATGCGCCCTCCTGGTGCAAGTGTAGCCATGCGGGTGACGCAGGCGTTCAGATCGCGGAAGTTGCCCTGCCAGACCGCATCGGCCGACGTTGCAAAGGCCAGGAAGTGGGCGCGCGCTTCACGGTTGAACGACACCTGCTTGCCCGCTGACTGGGCGAAGCGGCCCAACTCATAGTCCAGGTTGGGCTCGATATCTTCGGTACGCGCACGCAAGCCTGGCAAGGCGTAGGCCCAGAGATTGATGCGTGCCAATAGATCTTCGCGAAACTGACCACACTGTACGGCGTCAAGCAGGTTGCGATTGGTGCCGGCAATCAGCTGGAAATGGCTTTCCTCTTCCTCGTCGGCGCCGACTGGGTAGAAGCGACCCGTTTCCAGCGCGCGCAGTAGCATGGCCTGCTCCTCCGCGCCCAGCTCGCCAATCTCGTCGAGGAATAGCACGCCATTTCGTGCGCGCCGCAGCAGGCCTTGGCGATCTCCGACAGCGCCCGTGAATGCGCCCTTGCGATGACCAAATAGCGCGGACATCGCGCCGTCACCGCGCAATGTCGCGCAGTTCATCGGTACAAACGCGCCCTTGACCTGATGTCGCCGCCGCTTCAGGTCATAGATGCGCTGTGCGAGTTGCGACTTGCCGGCACCGGTCGGCCCGGTCAACAGGATGGGGTGATTGGACGCAATCGCCACCTGCTCGATCTCATCGATCATCTCGTTGAAGGCGGCATTTCTAGTCGCAATACCTGCCTTCAAGAAGGTGCTGCCTTGTACTTGCCGCGCAGCGAAGCGCTTGGCCAACAGATCGTAGCGTGCGAGATCGAGGTCGATGATGCGTACGCCGCCCTGCGACTCGGTCTTGCCTTCGTAGGTGCCTGGTGGGTAGGACTGCAGCATCTTGCCTGGCAGGAAGCGCGACTCCGTCATCAGGAACAGGCAGATGCGCATCACATGCGTCCCGGTCGACATATGGACGAAGTATTCCTCTTCGTCGACGTCGAACGGGTAGTCGGCGACCTGGTCGTGCAGGTAGGCGTAGATCTCTTCAAAGTCCCACAGGTCCTTAAAGCGATGGAAGTGGGGCACCACGGTCGTATTTGGTGAGGCGGCCTTGATGGCGGCTATTACCTCGTCTGCGAGGCCTGGTTTGACATCCTCCTGAACCAGCAGCTCAAGGCGCGCGACAGGAAAGTTGGGTGTCGTTACGGCGGAAACAGAGGGGCGCCAAAGACCGGTGCTGGGATGGGCGACATTCTGATCCCAGAATGGATCGAGAACCCCGAACACGACGTTGCGCTTGCTCATGACAAATATCCGATCGAATAGAACCTATCTCAAATTCTACTATCTGCCCCATGCAGGGTGCGCCAATATTTGCCTAATCATCAGCAGGAGTGGCTGATTTGTGTTGCTGAATCAGTATGTTGTGTAGTGAACGGCGTGATGGCATGGGCGCTGGCACGCAATTCGCAATGCTTTACGGGCAAGACATTTCATCAAACCGACCAAGGGGAACGCCATGCATTAGTTACTCATAACTGGAGACTTCCATGGCACGAACCATTCGACGCCGTCGCGCACAGCACCTTTACCCGCGCATCCTGTGGGAGCGCGTGACGAACGAACGATTTGACTTCCGCATTCAACCCGTCGACGCATCGAGCAGTACTGGCCGCCGCAAATTGGCGCGCTTCCACTCCGATGCCTGGCACGGCAGCTGGATTGGCGACATGCCGCGCAGCTACCGCAAAGCATCAGACACTCGTTTCAAGACGATCAATGACCGCATGTTTCGCCGTTGGCTGAACGACCCGGATTTCGAGCCAGTTTTCCAGCCGTGGCATATGCGCGACGCGAAATGGACTTGGTGGTAATGCTGGGATTTGTACTCGTATACCGCTTCACCGGCTACCTGATGCTTGGGCCGGCACCCGTTGTGGGTGCCGGCGGAACTCAGGAGAGCTGGATGAAGAACATGCAAAGGGCGCTACGGCGCCATCACGTCGCACGCCTCAAGGCTAAGCGGCGGTTCCATTGGAGGATGGACCTACGGCACGAGCCACGAAGATTGGGCATCGCCATCCATACCCCGTGTCCCTGCAGTTGCTGGATGTGTGGCAACCCGCGGCGGCATTTGAATGAACCAACATGGCAGGAGCGCCGATTTGAAGCGCATGCCGATTTAACGACTGATCTACAGTGCCGTGACACGGCCGGATGAAAGACATCATGTTTCACTACGACCACCCCATCTCTTCCACTGTGCGCAGCCGCGTGATGGCCGAGCTTGACGATATCGAGCAGCGTCACGATGTGCGCGTGCTGTTTGCCTGCGAGTCCGGTAGCAGTGGCTGGGGCTTCGCATCGCCCGATAGCGACTATGATGTCCGATTCCTATACGTGCACAGGCTTGACTGGTACCTGCGTGTCGAACCGCAGCGCGATGTGATCGAGGTGCCGATCAATGACGAACTCGACGTCTGCGGCTGGGAGCTGCGCAAGGCCCTGCAGTTGATGCGGCGTTCCAATCCCACCTTGTTCGAGTGGCTCGATTCGCCCGTCGTCTATCGTGAGGATGCCGACGTCGCCGGTCGCCTGCGTGCGTTGGCGCCTGACTTCTTTTCCTGCCGCAAGGGTCGTTGGCACTACAGGTCGATGGCGAAGAAGAACTTTCGCGGTTACCTGCAGGGCGAGACTGTGCGACTGAAGAAGTACCTCTATGTGCTGCGCCCGTTGCTGGCAGCACAGTGGATCGAAGCCGGTCGCGGCATGCCGCCGATGCGTTTTGCCGACCTAGCGGCGGCGATGGTGGTGGATGACGCACTGCGCGACGAGATCAATGCGTTGCTCAAAGTGAAGATGGCAAAGGGCGAAGCCGAGTACGGTGCTCGTTTTCCCCTGATCCATGAATTCATTGAGCGCGAGCTTGGTGCAGACAAGCCGCCGCAGGACTTCAAGAAGCCAAGTGGCAACGCAGCGACGCTTGATCGCCTGCTTGGCGACGTCGTGCAGGCGCTGTAATTATTGGGGTCGGAGGGCATGACCGCCGCAGACCCGAACAAGAATGGATAGCAAGATGTTGAATTTCAGATCATGGCTTGAATCGCTTGTGGGAACAGTCACCAAGCACACTACGTCCGATGGATCGAGGGCGGCTACAAATCCCTATGCGGCGTGGCTGGCGAACCTACGCAAGTTGGCCATTGGAAAGCTTGAGACGGCGCTCGACGTGGAGGCCCTCTTGAGCGCCAGTGCAGATAGAAATGGCTTCGTCCGAGAGGGGGCGATTCATGCGTTGGATGATCACCCGGGAACCGCTTCGCTATCGGCCATTATCGCCCGCCTGAACGACTGGGTGCCGCAAGTGCGCGATGCTGCGCAACGTGCATACCTGCGCTATCTGGATGAGCAGCGGGCTGATGCCGTCTTCGCCTGCCTGGGTGATCTACGGACGCTTCGCCGAAAGACGCGGCATCACCATGCCGACCTGCTCTCGAAAACCGAGCGGTTCGTCGAGCGGTCGGAAAATCGGCCACTGCTGCGGCGTTATCTGGCCACGAGCCGCGGCGAAACTGCCCGTTACCTGTTGGCTCGACTGCAAGCGGTCGAAGGGACGATCGCCGCAGCGCAGGTGGTCGCTGCGCATTCGGACCCATCAGTTCGGCTGGCCGCCCTGACCGCTGTCGCTGACTCCAATCGGCCGGAAGCGCTCGTAATTGCCCGCAAGGCGCTGAGCGACCGATCCAGTTCTGTTCGCACATCCGCATTCAGGTTTGTGTTCGCCGGGAGCATCGACGCACAGGAAAGGCAGCTGCTATGCCGAACCATGCTGCTTGATCCGTCCGTTGGCACGCGCTCGGTTGTTTGCTGGGCTGCACACGAGTGTGGCTTTGACCTCCGTACCGAGCTCCTGGCCCGGATGGCAGAAAGCGCCGTCGACGCTCACCAGGCAGAGGCATGGCTGTGGCATGCGACCAAGCTAGGTATGGCCGAGGCCGTCGATGTCGCAAAGGCGAACCTCGAGAGCCCGCGCACCTTCACGCGCATGATCGCGTACCAGTTGTTGTTTGCCCTGTGCCCACAAGAGCACGAGGCACTGGTATTGCGCGCTTGGCGAGACCCTTCCTCAAAGCTGAAGCGGTTCGTGCTGCTCAAGTTGCGGACGGCCATCAGTCTGAGGCGGGACGTCCTGGTAGCGATGGCGCTCGGCCGCTTTCGCGAGCATGACGGGGTGGTTGGTGCGTCGCTGGTACGGATGCTTTCCATCTGGTCTCAAGTCGATATTGCGCTGCAATTGCTGGCGTCGGCTGACACGGACTTGGATGGCAAAGCTATGCTCAGCGAGTGGGATATTCTGTACTCGCCGCTGATGTATGAGGCTCCATCGACGGACGTGTTCGGCGAGATCCAGGCGCAGCTGAAGGATGACACCGTCCGCCAACGCACTGGGGATTTTCCGCATCTGCTTGAAGCGTTCAAGAAGCATGGCTTGATGTAGCCATTGCCGAATGTGAACCTTCCTGCCATACGGCTGGCGAGGTACGCTGCCGCGTACCAAGGCTGTCAGGTTGCTACACGGTGGCAGCAAAGAAGAAAGGGGACTAGGTGCTCTCGGCGCCTAGTCCTTTGTCGCGCTAGCATGATCGTCCTTATTTGACGGAAACCATCTTTCGCACCTCTGCCTCAAGTGAATTAATTGCTGCACTCAGCGCATGGTTCGCTATCTTTTTCTGCGCCGTGCGCCGCCTTGGGTTGTCGATAAGCTGCTTAATCTCATCGGGCAATGCACGATCAAGGCATTCCGCCAAATCACGTTCATCCTCGAAGATAGCTTCGACAGCTTGCGCATCGTCGTTCATGAGTAAGGCCCGCACCGGGCATAGTCTGAGTGCAGAGAGAAGCTCCGTGTCCAAAGTTGTCACAAGCGGGACAAAGAAGTATTGTTCTTTGAATTCCGTCATTAAGGTTTCACACCATCGGAAAAGAAATAAATCCCAGGCTAGTGCGGACAAGCGACTCAGTGACTTGTCTGTGGGCCGCCTAAGGTCGGCCTCATCGAATATACCAAGAGGGTCGGCAGTTAGCCCGGTCAACATTTTCCAGCCAAAATACAATTCCTTCATTGGCACCAAATTGAAAGTATTCAAACAGAATTTGACAAGGCGTAACATGCCTTCGTCTATATTGCTTCCTTTCCAGAACTCAAGCGTGGCACGAAGCATGATGCAATACATGGCATCCCGGCGTCGAATTGCGTGCCAGATATGAGAACTTGAAAGAAAGGACTCCCACTGCTCGTCCGCCGCCGCCATGTGCCGCTTGAGGGAAACCGCCCGTCCTTCCTCTAGTACTTTTTGTATACGTGAAAAATCTGGTAGGGCATCGAATAGTTTTGCTGCGGCGACTTTGCGGTATGGCCACGGGTTCTCGGGCCGCACGACTTCACGTACATTTTCAAGTGATGCAAATGTCCAGTCAAAGCTTCGGCCGAGTCTTGAGTCGATGAATTGGAGTGTGGACTCAATTTCTTGTCGTCTCTTGATTTCGTTTGGTTTTGTAGCTGGTGTCGCTGAAAAGTAGCGAGGAAGCTCGGACAAGAAATTTGTGTCGAGAATACACCTCCATGCGTATACGACATCTGCTTTACCATTACTCATCTGCCTCTCGATTTCATCAGAGAATGCAAGCAAACCTTTTCCCGCAAATATTTGCGTAATAGGTAGTGATGATGACTCATTGTCTGCAAACATGCTAAATGAAACGCCGCTAAATTCAGACGCATAAAGCAAGCGTGACCCAATAAAGGCATCTCTGTCGGAATATATGATGTCATGCAATGATGTTTTCTGATGGTCGGCAAAAACTATTGCATGCTTCGCCCTTCGGAGTCTATTCAACGACTGAAGGCGCTCTTCCTGATTTGACATATGACCTAGTAACCCTTTCCTCGCTATGGGTTGATTGGAATTTCGGGAAAACTCTATCAACACCTGATGGCGCGCGTATCGGTGTTGAATTGAGTGTTGTGGCTGACGCCGTCAATTCAGCTCTCCGGAGAAGGCTATCTGCGCGTTGTGCCAAGCTGGTGCACGCGCGCTTGGCAGTTTTGCGTCAACGATTTTTTGCATTCGCGTACAGTCTCTCTATCGACCTGGAAGGCATTGTTAAGTCGAATTCGGCAATGACCCCGGTTACTTCGTGGCGAGCTCGGCATGAGTCGGCATGTTTGTTGTGCCATCAGCTGGGGCTATTTCGTCTCGTACCGACTTCAGTTCACTATGAAGCTTATCGGCCTCTTCTGCGGCTGCAAGTCGGAGAACTAACAGGAACATCGCGATAAGCCAGCAAGTCTCCAGGCCAATACCGAGACCTCGTTGATCCCGGATAGCAGAACTGACTAAGCCTTGTAGTTGATTCGATTTGAAATCGCCGCAGATCGACTCTACTTCTGCGGGCGCTAGCTTTGTCTGACTTACGATGGCGGCATGTTCTCCGTCGCAAGCTGTTAGGTCAATTTTCCACCCGTACCACAGGTGTTGAATTGACTTGGCATCCATCACAAAAGTGACTTTTGACGTATTGCCGATAAAGAGGCTGGCGTTTGGAAGAATCATTGCTGGTGTCACGACAAGCAATGCAAGGGAGGCCAACACTGATCGACCTCTGGATTTAAAATAGGCACGCGGCGGTTTGGTGATGAAGTCGGGTGCGTTGATGTTTATCCATCGCTTCGCACGCAAAACACGGGTTAACGCAAACTCATTCTTATCGAGCCATTTCTTGAATCGATGAAAGTCCTTCATTCGCTCAATTCGAATCCCGTGCATGAAGCGAAATTTCTCTAGGTCGAGTTCCTCTTGAAGAAGTTTTTTCAGCTCCTTATCCTTGACTTTGGTATTGCCGACAGCCAGTCGCCAGATGCGCTCAAGGACTCCGCGAATTGAGCCTGCACGCCAGCGAAAGAGGGCAATCAGTGCGGCCAGCCCGACGCCTGCAAGTATCTTGGAGTACGGAATGTCCTGGAGAACGCTAGTGATTTGACTCAAGTGTTACCTCGTCTGAGCACGATACGATACCGGCAAGGCATCTATCATTGATATGGCATGCTAATTATTGTTCGAGACAAGTATTAGCGCTGGCACGGATACCGATTCAAGTTTGATCCGATGCCAACCTTCCACAATTACTTTCATCATGTCAGAGTTGCATCCCTTACTGGAGTACGGACTGAGAGAGTTGACGTGCACTATGAGGTACGTCGCTGTTTGATCGTATCTCGACGCTTCTCAACGAGATCCCGCCATGTTTCGAGTTTTTCGATGTCGGCTTTCAATTCATCGGGGTGGGGTGTCGGCAAGTTGGTGGACGGTGCTGCGTCGTGGGCAAACTTCGAGCATCGGGTCATCCCTGCATCAACGGTTTTGTAATCGGCATCTTCGACCACAACGGAATGAAGACTTTGCGTGGATATACCTTCCGCGAAGCGTTGTACGACGTTGCAAAACAGGATTTCCTCGACAGCCCGTTCCCAGGCAAGTCGTAGCGTGGTGTAGGTCTCTCGGGTTAACTTCTTGTGAAGATCCTCGTCACCTACCTTATGGGCGCGTTCGACGCCGACGTGGGCCTGTCGTAGCGCGCCGATCCTTGCCTTGGTCCTCTGCGCATCGAAGGGTAGTCGATCCGCACGAACCCCAAATCCGTCCGGTGTCTTCCGAACACATTGGGCCATGAGCGATACCTGGGCGTCATACGCCTCCTGCTGCAAGATGCACAGAAAGTAGATGTCGTGCGTGAACACGACCACCTGGCGAGTCTGGGCCTCGATTGCCAGACGCTTGGCAACATGCCAACGCCGACGGTGATCCAGCGACGATACAGGATCGTCGAACACCACACCGCCCAATCCACGTCCCAATTTGACTTCGGTGAAGAAGGCTGCAATCGAGATGGCGCGCTGTTCTCCTTCGCTCAAAACGGCCGACGGAGCAGCCCCGCCCGGTAATTGGAGGGCCAACTTGAACTGTGTCTTTCCGCCGGGTGACTCAGGCTTCATCACCACTTGCAACTCGTGGACATTGAGGGCTTGTAGTTCGGCGTTGAGGGCTGTGACGACCTCTTCAGTGGCCATGGTCTTCGACAGTTCGGTGGCCTTGCGCGAAATGCTGGTTGTGCCTAACGAATCAATGCACCGTTGTAGCTTTTCGCTACGGTCCGACGACCATGCCGAGTACCACAGAGAGGGCCAGGTGGAACCCTGCGTTTAGCCAGCGCGCGAAGATGTGGAAATATCCGCCACTCGGCTCGAAATAGCGGCTCAGGAATGACCAGCCAGCAGGTGTCGTGGCGACGGCCGCGGACATGATCAAGGTGTTGATAAAGCTGTTGAGGTTGCGGGCGGTGCCGAGGCTGGAGAGCGTCCAAAGGGCCACGGGAAGGAGCACCGCTGGCACCAGCAAAGATCGCTTGGCCTTGCGTATAAGACCTTCATTGTGCTGAACGGCAGATCGATTTACCTGCACGACACATCGCTCGCAGTAGGGCTTTGAGAACATATCGGCGCAGGTCGGGCACAGCCCTTTCCCACAGGTGACGCACGTCCCGACCGCATCAGCTTCGTAGTGTTGCGCGCACTTCATTCAAATACCCCAGATGACCCAAAATCAATTTACCCAACGCCATACACCGGTTTCCGGCGAATTAGTACATTAGCAAGGCCGATCAAGGGGGTCAACATTCGCTGTTGGATTGCAGCGGATTAGGTTGGCCTACGATATGAACGAATTGGCTGTGCGACTTGGCAAGAATATCGCTGGAAGGCGCAAGGCGCTTGGCATCACCCAGGCAGTGCTTGCGGAAGTCGTGAACGTCGACGAAGAGACCATCTCTCGGTTCGAGCGAGGCATGGTGACGCCCAGCCTGGCGACGCTTGACCGGCTGGCCACTGCATTGGACTGCGGCCTGGAGCACCTGGTAAGCGGCGTGTCTGACAACTTGGCTTCTGTCTCAACCGACTTGGCCAAAATGCTTGAGCCGCTGGCTCCCAACGACCGCAGGCTGGTGAAGGAAATCGTGGCGTCACTCGCGCAACGATTACAGTCCGGTAAATGAAATGGGCCGGTGAAGCCGCCGGCCGACGATGCTTGCTTGCCGCTCTTCTGTATACCCTACGCCCGATATATTCGGTGGCTCACGAGCCGATGCTATGCGAACGTTGCAGGGGATGTTGCGGGCGCTGGTCGTTGGCGATCACGGTGCCGCTTACTGCTGGCCAGCTGCGCCGACTGTCGCGCCGACAAGCACTGTCAAACGCCCTTGGTTCGCCCCTCCAGCGAACGAAAGCAGCCAGACCCAGCGCAACCACTTCCTGCTAGACATCCAATCCAACGCACGGTAAAAAACATGGCACCCGTGCGCGAGCGTCGCCCTGGCACACGTCTAGTTCCGCTCCCCGTTTAATACGCAGGGCTATACGTGTGTCGATGACTATGACTCCTGCATCGGCACGAACCTGAATACCCGGGACATGGATATCAGGCGCCCGTGATTGGTTGCGGGCAAGCAAGGGAGGACAAGTGGCAACACAAACAGACAAGTACGCCGCCGGCGAGCAGGGGCTTGGCTACGTCTATCAGATTCGCTTCGCGCTCGCGCACCTGATGACGCAGGACGAGAGCCGTGCACTGCTCATTGAGGCCGACGATGACGTCGAACTGCGCGACGTCGACGGCAAGAAGACGCTGATTTCGCTGAAGCACAAGCAGGTCGGCGAGACTGTCGGCACGCTGTCGACCGACTTTTGGAAGTCCGTCCGCATATGGCTCGACCGGTACATCCGCGACGGCAACCTCGCCTGCGACCACTCATATTGCATGGCAACGACGGCGCGCGTCGGCCCCACCTCGCTACTTAGGTATTTCCTCGACGGTGCCGATGCCAAGCCAGCGGACTTTGCAACACAGCTTGTCACCGAGCTCAAGGGCTCGAAGGCGGCGCTGAGTGCGCAGATTGAAACCACGTTCAGCTCGTTGACCGCGACCCAACAGAGCGACTTCCTAGACCGTATCGTGATTGCCGACAGTTCGCTGCGCATTGTGGAGCTGGATGCCGCCTTCGCCCCGCTCCTGCGGTCGGTGGCTGCGAAGTTCCGCACTGATGTCCGCGAACGCATGGAAGGGTGGTGGCTCAGGGAGGCCATAGAGCTCATCCAGGGCGAGCGCAAGCCCATTACTGGCGCAGAGGTCTGGGCGAAGTTCGCACAGGTCAACAGCGAGTACTACGACGAGCGCCTGCCAATCACCTTCGACGAGGCTTACCCCCACGAGGGAATAGACGCGATGAACGATACCCGGCAGTTCGTCGAGCAGCTGCGGGCGATTGGCATGTCCAGCGACAGCTTGGAGATGGCCATACTAGACTTCTACCGCGCGTTCTCCCAACGCGCGCATTGGACGCGTGTCAACGCCCTTGTCGGCGGCGAAATTCGCAAGTTCGAGCTGCGCCTGGTCGAAGAATGGAAGCGCGCCAGAGGCTGGGCCATGTTGAAGGCACCACAGAACGAGGCCGAGTACCAAGCTGCGGGCCGCCAGCTGTATGACTGGGCAGAGAACCAGTCCAAGGGTCTGCAAATCCGCAAAGACGTCACGGAGGACTTCGTTCGCCGCGGTAGCTTCCACATCCTCGCTGACGAGAAGCCGATGCCCCGTGTGTACTGGCATCCGCAGTTTCTTGAGCGCCTGAAGGCTGCGACGTCGAAGGTGCCTGCATGAGGGACTGGTCATCTCGCCCGTTTGAAGAGCGGAACCTCTTCAACCCGGCGTTCTGCGCGGTGGTCCTGGCTGCGGCCATCCGTGAGTACGAGCGCGTATTGCAGAAGCCAATGCCCTACTCCTTGACCCTGCTTGTGCTACCGATCTGCCTGCACCTGGCCTCGCGCGAGCAGATTCTGGAAAACAAGAGGCTTTCGGTGCTGCGTGTCTTTGCGCTCCGTCCGGACTTGCTGGTCGACTTCGCTGAGCGGGCGCGAGCGATGGTTCAATACGCGACAGAGGCCTTCGCACTGCTCGCAAGCAAGGACTGCATCAAGGTGGACGATGACGGCTGCATCAGCCTTATCCCCAGACGCGTGTCACCCCAGCCGCTGAACACCGAAGACGCTGAAAGATGCCGTGCCGCCGCAGTCGCCCTCGGTCGCGATTTCGCCCAGATTAACGACCGCGTGACGGTCTACACTAGTTTGTCCATCCGCCCATGAAGATTGCTTCGATTCATATTTACAGCCACGACGGCCGTAGGCGCGACCTCAACCTGAATCCTGATGGGCTGAACATCATCA
>Ga0213872_10001089_pt1 | contig 18659 bp, 7 predicted proteins | sample VelepicomBERX_R2_FD_160071 | JGI IMG/M metagenome (GOLD analysis project Ga0213872, IMG submission 160071) | Rhizosphere microbial communities from Vellozia epidendroides in rupestrian grasslands, the National Park of Serra do Cipo, Brazil - RX_R2 | ecosystem: Host-associated > Plants > Roots >...
ACGGTGGCGCCGAAGAACACCTGGTCGCGCCGGGTCTGCAAGGCGGGGTCGACGATCTCGGCCTTTTCGATGCGCTTGGTCAAAAAGCGGATGCGGCGGTCGATCTCGCGCAGGCGTTTCTTGCCGTTTAATTTAACCCCGATTCTATACTTGTTGTGAAAAAACAATGGCTTAGGGGGCTGATATACTTCGGTCGATATAATCATTGGGGAAATATAACCGTTTTTCTTCGGGCGTGCATTTTTGCGTCGAAGCTTTGCTTCGATGAAAATGCGCGCAAGGGGAGCACGAGGGAACGCCCTCGTTTCGCCGTAGGCGAAAAAGCGCACGGTTTCAAATTTCGCAATTCTGCTAGGCGAAAATCAAAAAAATCGGGTAGCGTAAAAAGTAGCTTTACACTTTACGGTCAAGACCCATGAGCGCTCGCGGTTCCGCCCAGCACCCTGGTATTGAACTTCGCTCGATTATAAGCGAAAGCGGACTCAATGTCAGCCAGGCTGCAGAATTGCTGGGTGTCAGCCGTCCCGGCCTTTCCTATGTCTTAAACGGAAAAGCCGCGTTTTCGTCCGACATGGCGCGACGCTTCGCTACGGCTTTTCCTGCCTCTGCGGACAGAGTCCTAGAGTTGCAGAAAGAGCATGAAAGCGTTCAAAGCCAAGAGCAGGCCAAAGAGTTCATGGTCCGCACCTATGTGCCGCATTTTCTTGGTATCACCGCTAGGCAGATCGAGGCATGGGCCGATGGCAACCACGCTGCCCGAGGCCAGTTGCCTTCTCTCCTCCGCCGTTTGGTGCATGGAACTGGAGTTCCGTTGACCAAGGTGGATTTCCCCGCCTTCGACAATTCCCAGCGCCACGGCTGGGATGGGGTGGTGGTGGCGGATGCGGCTTCACCATGGGTTCCTCGGGGCGATTCCGGTTGGGAATTCGGCTGCGATAAAAAAGCCGACAAGAAGGCGGAAAGTGACTACGAGGCTCGAACTAACGCTGTCCCAATCGAGGCGCGTGCCTCGACCTCTTTCGTGTTCGTCACGCCCCGCAACTGGCCCGGGAAAGACGAGTGGGCCAAGGCTAAACGTGTCCAAGGTGCATGGAAGGATGTGCGTGCGCTCGACGCGTCTGATCTAGAGCAATGGTTGGAACAATGTCCGGGAGCCCAGGCGTGGTTTGCCGAGGTCATCGGAAGTGCTCCCCAGCTAGGTCTTAAATCGTTGGAAAAGGTCTGGGCGGGATGGGCAAATGTCGCCAGTCCCACATTGTCGAAGGTACTTTTTCGGCGATCAGTTGAGGCTAAGGCAAAGCGTTTGCAGGAATGGCTAGCGAAACCCGCGGCGGAGCCGCTGGTTGTTGCCGCGGAGTCCGAGGGCGAGGCACTTGCCTTTATCACTTGTGCCCTGGAACAGTTTGGCCAGCCCGCCGGTCAGGCTTCAGATGGCGCGCTGTTTGTGGAGACAGTCGCAGCCCTTGAGCGGGTCGCGTCATTGGGGGGAAATCTCATCCTTGTTGCCGCCTCGACCGACGTCGAGACAGCCTATGCTGCTCTTTCCCGACCGCCCCATCTGATCATCGCCCGCCGGCGCAATAGCCTCTCCCGTGAGCCAGACGTCACCCTCGACTTGGTCGACGAGGAAAGCTTCCGTAAGGCGTTAGCGGATATGGGGATGCACCAGCCCGACTTTCATCGCATATCTGCGCAAACCGCCAATTCGCCGACTATTTTGCGGCGCCGTCTCGCAGAGAAATATCCCTCTATCGCGGTGCCGTCCTGGTCGTCTGACGAGGTTACGGCCCGCGCTTTAATCCCACTTATCTTCGCCGGCGCCTGGGACAACGAAAAGGAAGCAGATCTCGAGATTATGCGTTGTCTGACCGGTCAGGAACCGAAGATCATTGAGCAGACGATCCGGCGGCTCGATGCTATTGAGGACGCACCTACCTGGTCGATCGGTAAATATCGCGGTGTCACCTCGAAGATTGACGCGTTGTCCGCCACGCGTAGTTTCATCACCGAGGACCATCTAAAGAATTTCTTGTTCGTCGCGGAGATTGTTCTCGCCGAGGAAGATCCCGCCCAAGATTTGGCACCAGAAAAGCAATGGGCGGCTGGCATATACGGCAAGACCCGCGAACATTCCTCCGCGCTGCGGCGTGGCATTTGCGAGACCATGGTCTTGCTGGCTGCGCACGGAAACAATTGGCTGGGACGTCATGTCAATTTGGATATCCAGGAAAGTGTCAGCAAACTTGTTCGCGGCCTGTTGACCCCTCTTGACGGCAGGACATGGTCGTCGCAGCGACAGGACCTTCCGCGCTACGCCGAGGCAGCGCCGGAAACGTTTCTGGATATTCTCGAACAAGATCTCGCATCTACGGAGCCGAAGGTGTTGGCCTTGATGCAGTCGGCGGAAAACACGCTTTTTGGTTCCTGCCCGCGCTCCGGCCTACTCTGGGCACTCGAACGCTTGGCGTGGAAGCCCGCGCAGCTCCCTCGCGTGTCTCGTTTGCTCGCACGTTTGAGCGCGATCCATATTTCGGACAATTGGGCAAATACACCACGGGCCAGCCTTGACGCGATATTTCGGAACTGGATGCCGCAGACTGCCGCTTCGACCAAAGAGCGGAACGCCGCCATGGCGGCGCTTTGCGCTGAGTTTCCGTCAGTGGGATGGCGGGTAATCATCAACCAACTCGGATCTCTCCATGCCGTCGGGCATGACAGCGACCGGCCAGAATGGAGAAACGATGCGTCTGGCGCAGGCGAGCCAGTGACCTACGGAGAGATTTATGAGGTGGCCGACGAAGCGATGCGCTTGGCGATAGACTGGCCGCGCCATGATCAGCACACCTTTGGGGATCTCATTCATCTCATGATCTTCATCCCGGAGGCTGAGCAGGAAAAAATCTGGGACATGATCACTGCCTGGGCGCTTTCTGACATTGACGATACAGCTCGGCACCAACTTCGTGAGCGAATTCGAGAAACGGCTTTAACTCGCCGCGCGCAGTTCCAGGGTGCGGTTCCGATCAATGTCGAGCGAGCGCGGGAAGTCTATAAACTGCTAGCTCCAAAGGATCTAATCGCCCGGCACCTTTGGCTCTTTGAAAAGATGTGGGTGGGTGAAGCACCTGATGACGATGAGGACAACGAATATAACTTCGATAAACACGAAGCACGGGTGGCCGAGCATCGCCGTTCGGCGATGAAGGAGATCTGGGCCGAGGAGGGCTTCGCAGGAATTCTTCGTTTAAGCAGTGCGAGTGACGCTGATGCTGCGATCGGCCGGCACCTCACTGAAATTGTGTCGTCGGAGACTCGGAACGAACTTTTGGACCGGTTGCTTCGGCAGGTTGAGAATCTGGATAGGCGAAAGGCCGATACTCTTGTCGCGGGTGTTCTGTGGCACCTGCAGGTGGAGGAGCGCGTTGCTCTGCTGGCTTCTATGCTCCCGCGATACCGGGAAGCAGGCGAAGCCGAAGAAGCTCTTCGGCTTCTCAAATGCGCGCCCTTTCGCCTGGAGACGTGGGTTTTTCTGGACGCCCTTCCTGAGGGGTGGTGGCAACGCTACTGGAAGGAAGTACCAGTCCAGCTACAGCTCCATGGCGAACATGAAGCGAATCTGCTGGTCTCCCGCCTCCTGGCGGCTCAACGTCCTCGTGCCGCCTTCGCTGTCTTGCATCTGAGCTTCGACAAAATCGAGACCAAGCTGCTCGTTCAGTTGCTGCGCGAAGTGGCAACTTCGGAATCCGAACCCACCACTCATTATCGCCCGGAGCAGTATCACGTTGTCGCTGCCTTCAAGAGCCTGAGCCGTAGGCCTGATTTAGATAAGGCTCAGCTGATCCAGCTCGAGTTTCTTTATGCCGAGGCGCTTGATCGCTCGGAATATGGCATCCCCGCTTTGGAGGAGGCGCTGGCTAACGAACCGCAGCTCTTTGTCCAACTGGTTGCCACGGTCTATCGCCGGAAAGATGAAGGTGAAGACCCGATCGAATGGCGTATTTCAGACGACGAGCGTCGCTCTCGTCTTGGTACCGTTGCCTTCAAGATCCTTAATCGGTTTACCACTCTGCCTGGCACCCGAGAGGATGGGACTGTCGATCCGATGGTGTTGCGGCGCTGGATTGACTCCGTGCGGGCCTTCGGAGCGCAGGTTGGAAGAGCCGCCATGACCGACCACGCAATTGGTGAGGTGCTGGGGCGATCTCGAGATGGATCTGATGGCATTTGGCCCTCTCCGCCGGTTCGAGAAGTCTTTGATGCCATCGCATCCGTGGACATGGCGGCGGGTATGCGACAGGGGCGGTACAATTCTCGCGGAGCGCATTGGCGGGCACCGGGCGGTGGTCAGGAGCGCGCGCTATCGGAACAATACCGCGCCTGGGCGAATAGCGTGGCCTATCAATATCCGTTTACGGCGAAATTCTTGAATAACATGGCCGCCCAATATGACGGGGAGGCGAAGTATTTCGATACCCAGGATGATGTGCGCAGGCGTATTGGCCATTGAGTTAGCGCACGAGAGATATGGGGTGCCGATGACCAGTGAGTATTATGGTTTACCCCTCAACGTGCGGAATGGGACGCCGCGCTCGCGCACCGCTGGGCGGAGCGATACGACGATGACCAAGCCTCCAAATCAGCAACGCCGTCCAGGTCCGCCAGGTTACCGTCGGCTAAATTTCAAGATTGGCGAATCCAGGCAGCAACGGAGCCGAGAACGTAGTCCCATGAGATGCGTTCCTGTTCCAGGCGGACGTTGACGCCCCAACGGTGGCACTTGAGTCCCGCGAGCAGGTCAGCTTCCGCGTCTGTAAGGCCTTCCGGCGCATTGGGGCCAGCCTGGGACGGCTCCTCGACCCAAAGGTCGCGGTGCGCCAGGAGCGTATCTTGGTCCATCAAGAGCGACCGAACTCCAGGGAGGAACTTCCGGGTATGCCCGAGGATGTGCAGCCCATGAGTGTCGATGTCTCCCCAGTAGCCAACCGCCGTTTCGTATAGCCATGGGATTCGGGAGAGGATGCCGGTTCCCTTACCGAGACCCATGACAACCAGGGTTCCCGGAATGTCGGGAAGGGCGATGGCGTTTTGCAGGTTCTCGACCATCAATAGGCGCCTCGGTCGTGTTCGAATGGCTCCCAACTCATCGGCCGTCGCGGACGTCTCAGTGAGCCCGTTGAAGCATAAGCGAAGATCGGGGTCGAGGACCCTCAAGCGGATCATAGCGGGCGGGGCCCGCAGTCCAAGGACATCCGGGTACGCGCCGCCACTGTTCTCGTCGGCGCGCAACGCCAACCACAGTGCCGTAACGGGTCCGGAGCGCCTCTCCAACCACTTGCTGTCGATGCCGCGGACCGGGACCTGGCGCGGATAGAGCCCCGAATCCGGGTTCTTGAGCAGCCATTCAAGGAATTCCGCGAGCCGTGTGAAGTCCTGGGTCGACCAGTCGGCGAGCAGGTCAAATTGCTTTGCAGCGGCAGATGCTAACTGGGGCCAGCGTCCATGAAGCTCACGTCCGCGTGCTTCGGCAAGCCTCCAGCGTTCAGCCTGGCCGAGCAAGGCAGCCGCCTCCGCAGGTCCGCCGACGACTATATGCTCGGGTAACGTTTGGCGCCCGAGGATAGGCCATTGACGTTCGGCCCACAGGACATTGCAGTGGCCTTGGCGTTCTCGATCTCTCCAACAGCTAATCCATGCCGCAAGCCCAGCAGGATCCCGTCGCGCCATTGACTCGGTCGGCGGCTTGAGGGGGATCGCCAAGGGCCAATCGTCGGACGGCGTGGCAGCAATAGTCGCAGCGAACCAGTCCTTATGCTGGTTGGCCCAACGGGTCGATAGGATACGATGGACGTCGTCAGGCTGACGCATTGCGGACCCCTTCGGGGAGGTCGAGCTTTTGGCGCGTTTCGTCATAGGTGATGTTGCGGATAGTCGACCACCTGCGGTCCTCGATGCCGACGAAGCATGCCCCGCCAATGAATGGTTCGAGAGTCATGACCGATTTCAGCGGCGTAGCGACCACCATTTGGAATCCGAAATTGGCGAAGACGTTCATAGCGAGCGCAGTGAATTCGTTGTCGGCCTTGTCAAATGCCTCATCCAGGACGACGGTGGCGTAGGTGGGAGCGCCACGGTCGTGGCCGCCGAGCTGGTAGCGCAAGGCGGCGGCCAGGCAGGTTGTGGCAAGCTTCTGGCGCTGGCCACCGGATTTCCCGCCACCGCCTCGGTAGACTTCGATCTCCACGCCATCCTCGCCGATCTCCCTACCAACGAACTCGACCTGAAGCCGGACGTCGAGGACAGTGGTCCGCCAGCGAACGTCGGCAGGCGTCTGGCTCGCTAGCCGGTCGACGAGGGTGCGGAATCCTTCGAAGCGGGCTTCCGCGAGGCCAGGGTCATCGCCGAATGCCTCGGCGAGAGTCTGGCGGATCAACTGACGGAATTCCCTAACGTCGGACAACTGTCGGTCTATGACATCTATCCGCAGGAAGCTGTTCCGATCGACGAGGCGGTTGAACGGAACCTCGGACAAGCTTCCGTTGACCAGCTCCATCCTTTCGGTGATCTCCCGCCTAGCGCCGTCCAGGTGCTGGGAGAGTGCGGCCAAATTCTGCCGGCTCTGCGTCTGCAGGAGTTCATAGAAGCGCTTCTCGTAGGCCGGCAGGCCGTCAGATTCGAGCTTCTCAAGCTTCCTCATGAAGTCCGAACCGGATGCAATAGTGGCGTCGAGACCACCTCCGTCGGCCGGCCAATTCCGGAGAAATTCTGCGAATGCCTCCTCGATGCGCCGCACCAAGCGCGCGATGTCGGTCCCCATTCCACGCAGTTCCTCGCCGAGCTCCGCCACCACGCGCGTGGCGGCTTGGTCGACGTTCGCCGCCGTCAGGGGATTGGCCGCAAGGGCGAAACGCGGGGCCAGGGCCTCTCGCTGGGCACCAGTCGGTTCCATTCGCGCAGGATCTGCGATTAGAGCGCCGTGGCGTCCGCGGACCGTTTTGAGCTCGTTTTGCGCGGTTCGCTGCTCAACCTTGATGTCCTCCAGCGCGCCTTCCGCGCTCCTAAGCCGTTTCTTCTGCTCGTCAACAGCGGCGGCGAGCTCGTCGAGCCGCTTGTTGTCGCGGCGCAGATCGGATATCTGCCGATGGATGCGGTCGATGCGATCGATCGTGCCGGCCGCGTCGATCTCCACCCAAAGCATATTGGACAAGGTCTGGCAGTGCTTGAGGCGGCTGGCGCGATTCTTCTCCCTGTTATCAATGGCCCGGATCGCCCCGTTGGCGGCCTCGAGCTGGGAAGCGATCCCCGCCGCCTGTTCCTTGAACAAGGCGAGCTTTTCACGGTTGTCGAAGCCTAGGACCCAGCTTCGACGGTCATTGACGGCGCGCCGGTCATCTTTTTCGTGGTGGGTCTGGCTGTGCTTGACCTGCCCCTCCTGCGTCACCGCCCGGTCTGCGCCGCGAAAGGAGCGCTCGTCGTCGACGCAAGCATAATCGAACCGCCTTCGAAGCTCCGTCCGGAGCCAGTCCGACCAGGGACCCTGTTTGGTATCGAGCTTGAATACCAGCGAGGACTGGGCAAGGGGGCGCTCAGCGCCTACCTGGGGGCGGCCGGTCCGATAGTAGACCAAGCGCCGGCCCAGGTGCGTTCTGTTGACGTGCGCGGCTAGCGCGGGATAATTCCTCTCGTCTACGAGCACGGAAAGTGCGAAGTTGCGGAGGACGCGCTCAGCCGCTCCGCGCCATCTGTCCTCGTCTTCTTTGGCCTGCAGCAGCTCGCCGACAAACGGTATGGCTGCCGCACCGATGCCGATGGCATCGGCAATGGAATCGCGCAGATCGATCATGTCGGCAGGGATGTTGGAGGGTTGGCGGCCCAGCGCCTCGATCTCGCGCCTGACGCCGTCGAACTCTTTGGTGAGCCGTTGCTGCTCAATAGCCTGCAGAAGGTGCTCCTCCCTCGCCTTCCGACTTTCCTCGTTCCAGGACTCGGATTCCCCACGCGCCCTAGCCGCCGTCTCGGCGAGTTCCTCCGGTGTGCCTGGGCTGGGGAATCCGAGCTGTCGGCAGGCTTCGTCAGCGAGCTTCCGCTTTTGCAGGCGAGTCGTCCTTTGACCCTCAAGGTTGCTAAGTTCTCGTTCCCAACTCTCGATCTGCGCGCCACCTGAGTCGCGCAATGCTGCCTCAAGACCTTCCAGGGCCACCTTCTCTGCGTCGCGGCTTTCTGTCTTGGTAGAGACTTGGCCGTCTAGGCCTTCTGTCAGGACGCGGAGTTCTTCGGCGCGCCTATCGAGCAGGTCTATGCGCAACTCGTCACAATAGGCGTTGACGCCGACCTTGACCGACTCCAGTAGGGCCTGGCGTCCGCGCAGGACGACATACTCTGTCGTCGCAGCGCGCGCCGGAGCGAGCGTCTCGATCTGACGGCGGGCCGTGACCACCGATTGGTGCGCTTGGTTCAGTTCGACGAACTCGTCCACAAGACGCGACGCGGCGCCGAACGTCTCCGGTCGATCGAGCATATAGTCGCGCAGAAAGCCGTTAAGGTCGCCGACGTTCTTGGCCGACTGGGTCTTGTGCAACAGGCGGAGGGCATTCTCGCTCTCGATGCCGAGCAACTGGCGGAATCGCTCCGCGTATCCGTTGAAATTGTCGCGGTGGAATGCTTGCGGGATGTCGTTCTTGATCCGGCGTAGATCAAAGTTCGAATCCGCAAAGCCGTCGAGATCCGCAAGGGGGAATTCGCGTTCCAGGACCATGTAGTGGCGCCGAAGTTCGGTCGCCGCCATAGTAGTGCCGCGGATCCAGAACATCTGAACTAGTGTCACCACCTGTCCGCTTTCGTTCTGATAGGTCATGGCGATCGCCGACCATGTCGTGGCGGGGCGGAGTGTTTGCGTCGCAATCTCGCCGGTGTCCTCGTCAGTCTGCTCGCCCCAGGCGCCGCGCACGTAGCTGACCGGGCTGCGGTCACGCCCAGAGCGTTCGCTCTCGCGCGCTGCGGCGTTGAAGTCGACGATGGAGGGGGGCGTGAGCATAGCGGTCATAGCATCGAGGAGCGTAGACTTGCCGGCGCCAGAATGTCCGACAAGAAGGTGGCCGCGCGGGCTGACTGGGACTGCATGTAGGCCGTGGAAAGTGCCCCAGTTGAAGATCTGGAGGAGCGTTAACCGGAATTGTTCGGCGGCGTTCGGGAAGATGGGGATTTGGATAGTCATGCGGCGTCGTCATCTGGCTGCTCATCCGCTGCTGGTTGGCGGCCCTCGGCCATCAGCTGATAGGTTCGGGTGAGAGATTGGATCTGTTCCGCCGAGAGGAGGAGCTTCAGGGTGGGCGAGATCTCGTAACGCTCACCGCCATCGTTGAGCTTCTGGACAATGCTGTGCTTCTTTACCTTGTCCCAGGACGCGCCGATTCTCTTGCTGAAGCCGGCGGGGTCGGTGCTTGTAGCCTTGCGGTAGACCTGGAGGTGGTTGTGGACTTCGTCGGGCGATACGACCGCTCGCTCGCCCCGCGCTTCGGCCTGGATGAGCAGGTGACGCAGGTGCAGGAGTAGGACGGAGTCGATGAAGGTGAGCTTGGTCTTGCGGAGAAGCAATGGGACTTCGAGTTCATCCGCATCGGCCTGGCGGAGGAAGGCGATCTCTTGGTCGCGGTCGAGTATTAGCTCCAGGAAAATATTGGAAAGGTTGCGGCGGATCGCCGCCTCGTCGCGTAAGAGGACGCTCCACAGGTTCGGATGGCGCCGCCCATCGACCGACGGCCCGACGAGGAGCTGGGCGAGGGCGCGGCGTGTCTCCACAGGGAGGTCCCCAGCATCCCCATGGTATAGGATGCTACCAGTCTCCTCTGCAGCTCCGTCCTCAGGATCGAACGAGGTCATCGGCCTTCTCCTTGACGAAGTGGATCATAGGAATTCGGGCTCGGCGCGACACGCCGTCGTTGCCGGTCCAGACAACCATTTCCTCGGAGGGGACGGTCACACCATGGCGGGATCCCAGCGCAATCAGCCCGACGACGCTACCTAGTCCTTGGGTGGCGGGGAAGCGGCAAAGCACCTGGCCGATCGAGGCCTGGGAGTGTTCCTCAAGGACTGCCATCACGTTCGCCTTCAGCGAGCGGAAGTCGATCTCGGATTGGGCAACGAGTGCGCCAATGGTTTCGAGATCGATTGCCGCCGGCGCGCCCAGTTGCATGCCGCCGGGGACGGCCTGTAAAGAGGGGTCGTGGAAGACCCAGCGGGAAAGCGAGTTGGCGCGTATGCTGGTCAGGGCTAGATCGGCGATGTCGGAGGTAGGCCTCGCTTCGTCCTTGACTGCGACAGCGGCGGCCTGAGCCTCACGCAGGAGCTGGACGAGGCGTCGCTGCTCAAGGTATTCGCGGCTTTGCACGAACTGTTTGAGGTTCCTCGCGAAGGACTGGAGGACGTCGTGGACCGACGTTCCCTGCCGGAGGAGGACGTCGGTGAGGCGAAGCAGGAAGAGGCGTTCTCGCTGAGGCAATCTTTGGACGAAATCCTTAGATGCGAGACTCTCTATGGCATCGGACATAGCGGTCGCCTCGCGATCGTCGGTGAGTAGTCGCCAAAAAGCGTTGAAGGTGCGTCCCGCCTCGCTGTCGGCGATCACGTCGATGCCGGAGAACACCTGTTCGAGAACCGAACCGCGGTTCCCGTCAGGATCCATTACTGAAGCCCGAAGCCTCTGGTTCAAACCCTCGAACTCTTCGCGCACACGCCGGAAGTCGCTGGCCAGCTCATCGGCGAGGTTGATGACTTCGCGTACACGCTCCGCCGCCGCTGCCGCCGGAAGGACGCGGACGCTTCCGGCGCGGATGGACTCAATTTCGCTCTCAATGCGCGCCTTCTCGGCCTCCAGCCTGGCAATCTTGCGTGCTGCATCAGTGTCAGTGTCGGCGGCTAGGGACGTCAGTGCCGCGATGACAATGGCAAGGCGGCTTTCGGTCGCTGCCGATTTGGGTTGTTCAAGGCCGTCAGCGAACCGGATGGCAGCTACGGCCGCGGCGGAAAGGTCGTAAATCTCCTCGGCCGCCCCGGGTGGTAGACGCCGTTCGAGCCATCCCTCCCGGAGCCAGGTCGCGACGTAGACCTGCGCTGTCTGAGGCATGTCGTCACCCCGCGCACGAAGGTCCTCGAGGTCTCGTTCTATGCGGGGGTGGAGGAGCGAGCCCGGCATTCCCGTCCCATCGCCGGAGAGGTGGAATGCGAGAATTCCGAGAATGGTCGGGGCGTTCTGCGCCGCGAGAAGCCTCCACATGGGCTGTTCTCGGAGCCGCCGGTAGATTGCGATTGAAGGGTTGGCTCTCATGTGGATTGCTTCCTGTGAATGGCCAAGCCTAAACCGGTTGGCGGGGCGAATGGCCGACGCGTAGGGGAAGAAAGCTAGTGAGCAATGGACGGAAAATGTGTAACACATGCACAACCAATGCAATAGTTTGCGCTCCATACTCGCGTAAATATTGTGCCTAATCTCTATGACATAGTCCAAGGGGTCAGTCGCCTGGCCGGATAATCTCCACCTCCACCAGCAGGTCATAGAAAGTCCGAGGTCTTATCCGAGAGCGCTAGTACCTCGGCATAGTGATTTTGACTGGTTGGCGCCCAACAAAGTCATTCAGCGTTGAGTCTGCCACGCCCAAAAGCAGTCATTCTTAGGTTCCAGTCCCGCCCGCGATTTGAACCTGTTACGCGGTGCCCGATAGGTTTCCCCTCAATGGCACTCCACGGGCGCGGAGCCGCTTATTGATCACTCCGTTCCTCTCATCTGATTGACGCCATGCCATAATTCAGTGATTCTCCCTCTTTAGTTTTAATATCATGCACCTGATCAGCTATACCGTGAAGGTGGGTATCTAGACTGATCCAAGGTGCATTACCTTTTGGGGGCGAAAGTGCTGACATCAGTGGGGGTTGCTGGCGAGGCAACATATCCGGTCGCGGGTGAGAGGCTCATCAACCTCAAAAAGATCAACTACCTCTTCGGCCATAACGGTTGCGGGAAGACCACGCTCTCTCGTGCTATCGCCGATCCTACTTCGTGTGCCGGCTACAGCGTGTCGTGGAAGGATGGACGACCGATATCGACGCTCGTCTACAACCGTGACTTCGCCGAAGCCAACTTCGGTGAGCAGCTGAAAGGCATCTTCACACTCGGCGAGGACTCGACGAAGGCCGTCGAGGAGATCGAGAGTCTCCAACAGGATATCGGCAAGCTCGATCGTGAAATCGGTGGGTTGCGGCAGAAGCTCGAAGGCGACGATGGCGCGGGCGGTAGTCGTAAGGATCTCGCGGACGCTCGATCGCTCCTCGACGAGGCATGCTGGAAATCGCAGCAAGCTCACAAGGCAGCCTTCGAGGAAGCCATGACCGGCCACCGCCAAGGCAAGGTCGCCTTCTGTAATAAAGTCCTAAAGGAGGCTGCGGAGAACAAGGCCGACCTCGCCACCCTCGAGGATTTGACCGCGCGCGCGTCGACTATCTTCCAGGAGGCGACGCCGCAGGAAGCCTCAATCCAACCGATTGACTTCACCTCGTTCCCAGCTCTGGAGAAGTCGGCGATCCTCGGACGGAAAGTCGTCGGTCGTGACGACGTCGTCGTCGCCGCCTTGATCGGTCGCTTAGGCAACAGTGACTGGGTCAAGCAGGGTGTGGAGTATCTGACAGCAGCGGACGGTCCGTGCCCCTTCTGTCAGCAGGATGCTCCGGCAAATCTGCTGGAAGATCTCAACAAATTCTTCGACGAGCAGTATGAAGCGGATCTCGCAGAGATAGCGCAGCTGCTCACACGCCACGAGGCCGCCACGAAAGCCGTGTGCGACCGCCTCGAATCCCTAATGGCCTCGCCGGGCAGGTTCATCGATCCGAAGACGCTCACCGAGCGTTATCATGCCCTGAAGACAGCATTGGAACTCAATCACGAGCGGTTGGTAGGGAAACGTCGCGAGCCCAGCAGCGAGGTAGCGCTTGAGGATACGAAGGAGTTCGCGGACGCGCTCAGCGACCTGATAACCCAGGCGAATACGGCGATCGCTGCACACAACGAGACCATCCGTGACCTGTCGACCGCGAAACGCAATCTGACCTCGCAGGTATGGCGTTTCATCGTCGAGGAGCGTCGAACCGACCTCACAACCTATGAGGCAGCAGCGACCAAACTCGGCAAGATGATTGAGGGCCTTGAGGCCGGGATCGCGGAGAAGAAAGGCCAGCGCGCGCGGTTAGATGCTCAGCTGAAAACCAAGGAAGCCAGCATTACGAGCGTTAAGCCGACAGTTGATGAGATCAACCGCATCCTCTCCTCATTCGGCTTCAGCAGCTTTAAGCTGGCCGTCGCCGGCGAGCGCGGGGACATGTACCGAATCGTTCGCCTCGACGGATCCGACGCCGCGAAGACGCTGAGCGAAGGCGAGCGGTCGTTCATCACCTTCCTCTACTTCTATCACATGCTGGCCGGCAGCACGTCCGGCACGGGCACCACTGCCGAGAAGGTAGTGGTGTTCGACGATCCCGTCTCAAGCCTGGATTCGGATGTGCTGTTCATTGTTAGCGCGCTCATCCGCAAAGTGATCGGCGACGTCCGTGCCGGCAACGGCTCGGTCCGGCAGGCTTTCGTGCTCACGCACAACATCTACTTCCACAAGGAGGTGAGTTACGACAGAGATCGGCCCGCCGCAGGATGCCGGAAGGACGAGACCTTTTGGGTCGTGCGGAAGCGCGACAACGTCTCGTCGCTGCACTACTATGCGTTCAATCCGGTGAAGACCTCTTATGAACTCCTCTGGGAGGACGTACGGAATTCCGAGCGCGCCAACCTCACCATCCAGAATACGCTGCGGCGTATCGTCGAGAACTATCTAGTCGTTCTCGGCGGTTGGCGACAGGATGCCATTGTTGGGCTCTTCACCGGTCGCGATGCCCAGGTCTGCGCTTCGCTGTTCTCATGGATCAATGACGGGTCTCACAGCGCACACGACGATATCTACCTCGCAGCTGACGACAACGCCGTGCAGAGCTATCTCCGCGTGTTCGAGCAAGTCTTCGAGAAGACCGGCCATATTGCCCATTATAGGATGATGATGCGGATCAGCGAAGCGGACGCGGACGAGCCGACGCAAGGCGAAGTGAATCCTGCCTCCACCGGAGCGGCACAGGGCGTGCCTGGGGCGGTCCCAGCTGCGTGAGGCCGCGGAGGGTAGGTCAGATCCGCATCAACCCGGGTGACGGTCGGTCGCCTCGATCAATGTTCCCTCTGCCGGCGATGCCGTCATGACAACGAGCACTCGGAGTGCATCTCGGACCCGACAACGGACTTGGCGATCTCCACGAGATGTGGATGATGAGTGAAGAATAGGATCTGGGTCGTCTTTGCGACCTCGGCCAACACCTTGAACCCGGCTTCAGCCCGTTGGTCGTCGAAGTTCACGAAGAGGTCATCGGCTAGGAACGGCAGGCTAATCCCAGACGCCACCGACTGCTCCAGCGCCGCAAGCCTGAGTGCAAGGAAGAGCTGGTCGGTTGTGCCTTCGCTCATAGCATCGACCTCGACCATCGTGCGCAGATCATCACGGAGGCCGAGCAGTCTGGGAGTGGGGCCGTCGGTATCGACCTTTAGGGTCGCGTAACGTCCGGTCGTTAACGTCGAGAACAGGTCTCCCGCACGCAGCAGCAGCGGATCCTGATGCTTCTCGCGGTATTTCTCGATAGCCCATTTTAAGGTGATCGCCTGAGCCCTCTTCAGAATGTAGTGCTCGGACAACACTTCCAGTTCGGAGCGCGCCTGCTCGGCATCAGCTGCCGCATCCACCGCCAATCTCCCATCGGTCCTAAGGCCCGCGAACGTGCTCCGCGCGTCACCGTGTGCGGTTGCAGCCTCGTCGACTGTGAGGTTGAGTTCCTCGAGCTGCGAAGTGAGGGAAGACGAGCGCTCCGCGATTTGATCCGGATCGGACACTTCCACTGCAGCGAGCAGGTCGTTCAGTGCCAGCCCGTCGCCGGCCTCGACGATCGCCCTCTCTGTGGCGGCGATCTCGTCACGGAGTGAGCGCATGGTTCTTGAGCGCTCGACTGCGGCCGCGAGTCCCGTCCGATCATCCGAGCCGGTTTCAAGCAGCAGCGGGACGATCGATTCCTCGGTCGCCTTCAATCGCGCCTGTGCCTCCTGCAACTCGCTCTCGCGACGACGATCCTCTTCGTCCAATGAACCGATCAGCGTTTCCGAGGATCGAGCGACGGCCAATCTGTCGCGCAGGGTCCGCAGGCGCACAGCCGTGTCGCCTGGCTCCACGCCGATTTTATCGGCAAGTTGCTCGACGGCTTCGGAGTGTTCCCGTGCATCTCGGGCGATTCCGTCGATCCGGCGACGTAACTGCGCTTCTAAGGCGGTCGCCTCACGCAGTTCGTCGAGCAGGTCGAGGATGACGCCGCAGGACACAAAATCGATGTCGAGCCTCGCCTCGGCGAGCGCAGCCTTCCATTCAGCTTCATTGGCGGCCGCGTCGGCATCCACTCGCTGTTGTCGCCGGTCGAGAGCAGCTGCATCGGCAGCTACCTGATCCATCTCCGATTGGGCAAGCATGCGCTTCCGCGCGATATCATCAACACTTGCACGGCGCCGCTCCGCCGTGGCGAGTATCGGTGCGAGTTCGCCGCCAGCATCGGCTACGCCGAGAACGGCACATAGGCCGGCACGCGCCGAGTCTCTCCGCGATTCCGATCGATCGGCTTCTGAGACCATATCGTGCAGGTGGGTCTGGGCCGTCTCCGCACTCTCGCGATCTGTCTGCCATGACTGGAACTGTCCCGGATCGAGTTCTGGGAGCCCGACCGCGGCCAGTCGTTTTCGCCATGCGGAAATAACCGCCTCCAGCCGATCGCTTGCCACCTTGGCACGGCCTTCCGCTTGGGCCTTCTCTAGCTCGTGCGATGCCCTGGTCTGGTTCAGCAATGAGAGACGGCCGGAGGCATCGGCGCTTGCGAAGCGGGCGTCCTCCCGCTCGTCTACCGTCGCCACGCTCGCCTCGAAGCTCGCTACGGTGTCCGCCGGCGAGGCTAGGTCGTCGCCGCCGAGCACGTGCTGACGAAGCGGCTGCCAGCAGCGGTCGCGGTTCGCCCGCGCATCGGTGATCTCGTCGAGCGACACGGCGGCACCCATCGTGAGCTGGGAGATCTCCAATGAGATTGCCGCCGCCAGATCGGATGCGCGGAGCGCACCATCTTCCTTGCGACGGATATCGGCCGCTAGACCGGCCGCCGCGTCACGTGCGGCCTGAATCTCTGTGGCGCTCACCCACGGAAGGCGCGTGAGTTCCTCAATCCGCCCCGTCCAAGGCGTCAGCCGAGCGAGGAGATCCGCCAACTTCGCGGCCGCTGCGTCCGCTTTTCTCCGTGTTGCTTCGCAGCGGGTGTCGGCATCCGTTCCGAGCGAACGGGCCGCATCAACCGCATCTGCGAGCGTATCGGCATTGCTGTCGGCAGCATTCGTATCGAGCGTGGCGGCGGCACGTCGGCGACGGTCATCGATACCCTCCCGGCTCTCCGAGATCTGGCGAGCGGCAACCATCAGTTCGCCGTGCAACTTCGCAAAATCGCGCAGACGCGCGGCGACGTCACGCTGCGGGGCGGCATCGGCGTTCGCGCCAGCCTCGGCGCGCAGACGTCGGACCAAGGCACTGGTGTTGGCGTACTCTGTCTCCAGTCCGACGAGGTCGCGGGTCGCCTTTAACTCTGCGCCGGCCTCTGCCACCAGCCTATCGATCTCGTCGGCCTGGGCGAGCACGTCCGGATCAGAAAAGACCGTGGAGCGGCGATCGGCGATATCGGCGCGCAGATGCTCCGTGGCCGATATCTTGCGGAGCGATTCGTCGGCGTCGCGGATCAGGATCTCGGCGGTTTCCTCTCGCTGGCGGCCTAGGTCGATAGTGCCCTCGAAGCCACGGAGTTCATCGAGTTGTTCGTCACGACGCCTCACGAGCGGTGCTAGGCGTCTGACACGTTCTGCACACCGGAGTTCGGCTTGGACCCCATCGCGTTTCTTACGCGCGGCATCAAGCGCGTCGCGCGTGCGTTCCGTAGCGTTCTTCGCGTCCGACCACGCCTTTGGCTTCAACCCCTCGTCTCTGACAGCTTTCGACGCATCAGTGAACTGGCGTTGAGCCTGCGTGAACGTCCGGCTTCCCCTAGTTGTTGGGCCCCAGATTGCATCGGCCTCGGCTTCGAGGCGCCTGAGTTCATCGGCGATTCCGGTCAATCCGGAACCCGCCGCGAATAGGGTTCTGCCGACGTCGTTTTTTGCTTCGACCATCGCGCGACCGCCCAAACGGAGGGCATCCTGGTCCAGGCTAAACGAAAGACCGAATGTCTCACGGGTCTGGCCCTTCAGCATCGCTACCAGCGCGGTTTCGTCGATCGTCGCGTCATCCGCGTTCAGAAGCGTACCGCTCGTTCCCTTCTTGCGGCGACACGCCAAAGTGGTTCCGTCATCCTCGATCACGGCACCGACCCTGAGGAGGGAGTAATCGAACAGGAAGTTGTATGGGGAGCGCGTGGGAAAGCCGAACAGGAGGTCGGAAACTGCCGAAAGCGAGGTCGTCTTGCCGGCTTCGTTGGGCCCGTAGATGACGTGAAGATCGGGGCTGCCAGACCGAAAGTCGATCTCGCAATCCTCAAAACGACCATATCGCTCAAGTGAGAGGCGAGAGAAACGCATGGTCAGCCCTCCCTCGTCAGACGCGAGCGTAGCGCCGTCGATGCCGTGCGCAGAACACCGGCCCAATCACCCCGCGACGCGGACAGACGCAATTCTCCCTCCTCGGCATCGCCGAGGGTAGCGCTGGCAGCGAGCATGAATCGCTCCAAATCGGATTCGAGCGCCGCGACCAGACCGGGATCGGTGGAGGCGTCGTCAATCAGGACCCCGATATCCTCGCCAAGCGCGACCCGCTCACGCGTGGGCTCCGTCACCATGACCTTGACCTTCTCGATATAGAGGTCTGCCGAGACCGAGGCTGCAATGGCGCGAATGTCGTCACGCAGCGCAGAGGCCCGGTCGTGCAACGCGCCGCCCTCTGACATCTCTCCCGACAGCGTCACCCGCGTAACGAGGGGGCGCCCGGACCCGTTTGCACCATGGAGCTTTCCAAGCTCCGCCCGGATCAGATCAGCGACGACGTCACCGGCGGCGCCCGTGCAGTCCACATCGAGGCGCACCCAGCGGATCACGTCGAGTTCGACACGGTCGACGGACGTGACCTCGGCATCAACGACGGTGACAATCACTGCACCCTTCGGTCCGGTCTCCCTGATGGTCCTCCCCTGCACGTTCCCCGGAAACACGATGTAGGGGGCGGAACTGACAATCTCGAATTCGTGGACATGACCCAGCGCCCAGTAGCCATATCCACGCGAGCGAAGGTCGTCGACACTACAGGGAGCGTAGTCTGCGTGGCCCTGACGGCCAGCCAGGGCGGTGTGCAGTATGCCGATGTTGAAGTGGTGTTCCTCGGCGGGCGGATAAGCGAACACGAGATTGTCCGTGACGGCGGGCGTGGAGAAGCTCTGGCCATGGACCGCCACGGCCAAGTTCGGCAAGCGGTGGGTCTCAGGGCGCTTAGTCCCGAACAGGCGAACGTTCGGCGGCCACGGAACTGTAC
>Ga0213872_10001090_pt1 | contig 18645 bp, 16 predicted proteins | sample VelepicomBERX_R2_FD_160071 | JGI IMG/M metagenome (GOLD analysis project Ga0213872, IMG submission 160071) | Rhizosphere microbial communities from Vellozia epidendroides in rupestrian grasslands, the National Park of Serra do Cipo, Brazil - RX_R2 | ecosystem: Host-associated > Plants > Roots >...
TCTCTGGAGCGGTCGATCCTGGCCGGTCTGGGCGTGCCCGATCCTTATAAGGCCGAGCCGGCATGAACGACGGCGGTGTCAGTAGACTGCCCCGCGATGGCGGGGCAAGCGACGATACGCTGCTCGACGGCTTGCGCGGCTGGCTGCGCGGGCTGAAGCGCCGTACCGGCGCCGATTCGGTGCGCGAGACGCTGGAAGATCTGATCGAACAGCGCGAAGAGGGCGAAGCGCCGATCGACGAGCATGAGCGCAGCCTGCTCGGCAATATCCTCAGGCTCCGCGACCAGACCGCCTATGACGTGATGGTGCCGCGTGCCGACATCAACGCCATCGACGTAAAAGCCAGCTTGCAGGAAATCGTCGCCCTGGTGCAGGAAACCGGCCATTCGCGCTATCCGGTCTACCGCGAGACGCTCGACGACGCCATCGGCCTGGTCCACATCAAGGACGTCCTGCTGCTGCAGGCCAGCGGCAAGCCCTTCTCGCTCCAGCGCATCATGCGCCGGGTGCTCTATGTCTCCCCCTCGATTCGCGTGCTCGACCTTTTGCTGGAGATGCGCCTGAAGCGCACCCATATGGCCCTGGTGGTCGACGAATATGGCGGCATCGACGGCCTGGTCACCATCGAGAACCTGGTCGAGCAGATCGTCGGCGAGATCGAGGACGAGCATGACCGCGACATCGAGCCGGACTTCGTCGAATATCCCGACGGCGTCATCGAGGCCGATGCCCGCATGCCGCTGGAGGAGCTGGAAGCCCGCGTCGGCCGCCTGCTCGACGACGAGGACCGCGAAGACATCGACACGCTGGGCGGGCTGGTGTTCTTCCTGGCCGGCCGCGTGCCGTCGCGCGGCGAATTGATCAGCCATCCGTCGGGCCTCGAATTCGAGGTTGTCGAGGCCGATCCCCGCCGCATCAAGCGGCTCCGCCTGAGAAACATTCCCGAACCCAAGGACCAGCCCGAGTGATCTCCGCCCAGTGGAAGGGGAGGGCCGGGCTGATAGCGCTTGGCGCCGTCTCCGCGCTCGCCTTTCCGCCCACCGGCCTCTTCTTCGTGCTGTGGCTGTGCTTTCCGCTGCTGATGCGGTCGATCGACCGCAGCGAGTCCTGGAAGGGCGCCTTCGGCAGCGCCTGGCTGTTCGGCTTGGGCCAGTTCTGCGCCGGGCTTTATTGGATCGCCTGCGCCCTGCTGATCGATCCGCTGAGGTTCGGTTGGATGATCCCGTTCGCGGTGGGCGGCTTGAGCGCCTTCCTGGCGATCTATATCGGCATTGCCGGAGCGCTGGCCCGTCTGGTTCGGCCCGGCTGGCCTCGCATCCTGGTGTTTGCCGCCGCCTGGGGCGCCGGGGAATGGCTGCGCGGCGTGGTGTTGACCGGCTTTCCCTGGAATCCGCTCGGCTCGGCCTGGGCGTCGGTGACCCCGGTACTGCAGATCGTCTCGGTGACCGGTGCGTTCGGCCTCAGCGTGCTGACCGCGGGTGCCGCGGCCGCGCCCGGCCTGCTCTTCCGCTCGCGCCGCGAGGGATTGGTGGCGACCGTGGCGGGCCTCGTCCTGTTTGCGGCGATCGGCGCCTGGGGCGCCGCGCGCATTCCCGCCGAGGCGCAACCGACCCAGCCCGGCATCCGCCTGCGTCTGGTGCAGGCCAGCATTCCGCAGACCCTGAAATGGGCGCCAGGCATGCGGGTCGAGCATTTCCGCCGCCAGGCCGCTTTGTCCAAAACGCCCGCCGATATAGCTCCCACCCATGTCATCTGGCCGGAAACCGCCGCCCCGTCTTATCTCGAAGAGGATGATGGCGCGCGCGAAGCCCTGGCCTCGCTGGCGCCGCCCGGCGGTCTGATGTTGGTGGGCGCGATGCGCGGAACGCCCCAGGGCGTCGAGCCGCTTCGGTTGTGGAACAGCCTCGAAGTCCTGGACGGGCAAGGCGAGTTCGTCGGCCGCTACGACAAGGCGCATCTGGTGCCGTTCGGCGAATATATGCCGCTGCCGAAATGGCTGCCGGTGTCCAAGATCACCGTCGGCAGCACGGACCTGACGCCCGGCCCGGGACCGCAGACCCTGCATCTGCCCGGACTGCCGCCGGTCGGCCCGCTGATCTGCTATGAGGCGATCTTCCCCGGCGCCATCGTCGACGAGGAGAACCGTCCGGAATGGTTGCTCAACGTCACCAATGACGGCTGGTACGGCATCTCGTCGGGTCCCTACCAGCATTTCGCCGCCGCCCGCATGCGCGCCATCGAGGAGGGGCTGCCGCTGGTGCGCAATGCCAATAACGGCATCTCGGCGGTGATCGATCCCTATGGACGGGTGATCGCCAGCCTCGGCCTCGACGCCGTAGGGGTTGTGGACGCGCCTTTGCCGGTTTTTGCGCCCATTACGATTTTTGCGCGCATGGGTACGGGGGTTTTGTTCGTTTTACTAATGATTACAGGGCTTACCGGTCTTCTCGGACATCTGTACAGTAAGCGCCGAGCCCCCTAGTGATTGTGGTGTTGGGTAAAAAAAATACCAAGAGTATTGACCCGAGAGTGTCAAAGAGCCTAAAGTCGTCTAAATCGGTTGAGATCGCATTAGTCGATCCGATGAGCCCCCTGTGAACTCTATGCGTGAGTATATGCCTATGGCTGGTGCCGCCAACAAAGTTGCCGTGGTGAAAACCGTGTCTCCTCTCCGCCGTAGCGGCCGTGGCCGCACGCCTTCGGGCAAGCCGAATCCGATCGACGCCCATGTCGGCGCTCGGGTCCGCCTGCGCCGTACCCTGCTGGGAATGAGCCAGGAAAAGCTGGGCGAGGCGATTGGCCTGACCTTCCAGCAGGTGCAAAAATACGAGCGTGGCGCCAACCGCATCGGCGCCTCCCGCCTGTTCGACCTGTCCCGCGTGTTGGACGTGCCGGTGTCGTTCTTCTTCGACGAAATGTCCGAGAACGCCGCCCAGCAGAGCCCGCGCATGATGGTCGCCGGCGTCGTCGAGGAAGTGGTGCAGGAAGTCGAGAACGACCCGATGACCAAGCGCGAGACGCTGGAACTGGTTCGTGCCTATTACAAGATTTCCGACCCCACCGTGCGCAAGCGCCTCTTCGAGCTGGCCAAGTCCCTGGCCAGCATCACCGAAGGCGTCTGATCCTTCCGACCACGGGTTCTCTTCCGGGCGCTCTTGAACGGCGCCCGGAAAGAGGTTAACTACGTCGTTTCGGCAATCTGTGCCGTGGCCGGCAGGAGATTAGATTTGTCCAGGTCCAACTATCTGTTCACCAGCGAGTCCGTGTCGGAAGGCCATCCCGACAAGGTGTGCGATCGCATCTCCGATGCCGTGGTCGACGCCTTCCTGGCCGCCGATCCCTACTCCCGCGTCGCGGTCGAGACGCTGGCGACCACCAACCGCATCGTGCTGGCCGGCGAAGTCCGCGGCCCCGCTTCGGTCACCCCCCAGGTGATGGAAGACGTGGCGCGCGCCGCGGTCAAGGATATCGGCTACGACCAGGACGGTTTCTCCTGGAAGAACGCCAAGGTCGACGTTCACGTCCATTCGCAGTCGGCCGACATCGCCGTCGGCGTCGACGCCGCCGGCAACAAGGATGAAGGCGCGGGCGACCAGGGCATCATGTTCGGCTATGCCTGCAACGAGACTCCGGCCTTCATGCCGGCGCCGATCTATTATGCCCATGCCATCCTGAAGTCGCTGGCCGAGGCCCGCCATTCCGGCGCCGAGCCGCAGCTGGGCCCCGACGCCAAGAGCCAGGTCACCCTGCAATATGTCAACGGCAAGCCGGCCCGCGCCACTTCGGTGGTGGTGTCGACCCAGCATGGCGAAAAGCTCGATCAGGACGCGGTGCGCGAGATCGTCCGCCCGCATGTGCTGAACGTGCTGCCCGAGGGCTGGATGTGCCCCGAGGAGACCTTCTACGTCAATCCCACGGGGCGCTTCGTCATCGGCGGTCCCGACGGCGATTGCGGCCTTACGGGGCGCAAGATCATCGTCGACACCTATGGCGGTGCCGCGCCCCATGGCGGCGGCGCCTTCTCGGGCAAGGATCCGACCAAGGTCGACCGTTCCGCCGCCTATGCCTCGCGCTATCTGGCCAAGAACGTCGTCGCTTCCGGCCTGGCCGAGAAGTGCGTGATCCAGCTCAGCTACGCCATCGGCGTGTCCAAGCCGCTGTCGGTCTATGTCGATACCTTCGGCACCGGCCATGTCGACGAGGACAAGCTGTCGGGCGTGCTGCAGCAGCTGATGGACCTGTCTCCGCGCGGCATCCGCACCCATCTCGGCCTCAACAAGCCGATCTATGCCCGCACCGCTGCTTACGGCCATTTCGGCCGCGAGCCGGAAGCCGATGGCGGCTTCTCGTGGGAAAAGCTGGATCTGGTCAGCAGCCTGAAGTCGGCGTTTGCCTGAGCTGATCCGGTTCTTCGGTCGCCGCCGCGGCAAGAAGCTGCGGGTGACCGGTCAGTCCCTGGTCGATGAGCTGCTTCCGCGGCTCGCCATCCCGCTGCCTGAAGAAGGCAGCGGGAAGCTCGACCCGGCGACCCTGTTTTCCGACCCCAAAAAAGAATATTGGCTCGAAGTCGGCTTTGGCGGCGGCGAGCATGCCGCCTGGCAGGCCGAGCACAATCCCGACGTCGGATTGATCGGCGCCGAGGTGTTCCTCAACGGCATCGCCAGCCTGCTCGGCCATATCGAGCGGGGCGGGATCGGCAACATCCGCATCTATCCCGAGGATGTGCGCCCCTTCATGGCGCGCCTCAAGGAGAACAGCCTGTCGCGGGTGTTCGTGCTGTTCCCCGATCCGTGGCCGAAGAGCCGCCATGCCGATCGGCGTTTCATCAATAATGGCAATCTCGATCTGCTGGTCCCGCTGATGAAGCCGGGCGCGATTCTGCGCGTCGCTTCCGACGATCCGACCTATCAGGAGCACGCCCTCGAAGTGATGGCGGCGAGGGCCGATTTCGAGAACGTCACGGGCGCCGACCCGACGCACCGGCCCGACGATTGGCCCGAGACGCGCTACAACGCCAAGGCGCTGCGCGAGGGACGGGTGCCGATTTTTCTGAGCTATAAGCGGCGCTAAAAACCCCGCTTGGTCGGGGAAAAAAGGGGGGTGTTATGAAACGTTCCTGGCTTTTCTCGACCATTCTGGCGATTGGCACCGTCTGTTCCGCCGCCTCGGCCGGCGAGGCGACCCTCATTCTCACCAACGGAAAAATCTGGACCGAGAATCCGGTCCAGCCCCAGGCTCAGGCGGTGGCGCTCGACGGCACGACGATCCTGGCTGTCGGCGATGATGCGGCGATCAAGAAACTGGCCGGCCCCGGCACCCAGCTGATCGATCTGGCGGGCCGCCGCGTGCTGCCCGGCTTCAACGATTCCCATGTGCATTTCCTCGATGGCGGCGGGTCGCTGATCGGCGTTCCCCTGGGCGACGCCAACAGCCCGGCCGAGTTCAAGGACCGCATCGCGAAATTCGCCAAGACCCTGCCCAAGGGCGCCTGGCTGCGGAACGGCAATTGGGACCATCAGCGCTGGACCCCCGCCAAGCTGCCCGACCATCAATTGATCGATGCCGCCTCGGGCGACCATCCCGCTCTGCTGTGGCGCCTCGACGGCCATATGGCGCTGGCCAATGCGCTGGCCTTGAAACTGGCCGGCGTGGACAAGCATACGAAGGACGTGCCGGGCGGCGAGATCGAGCGCGACAAGGACGGCAATCCGACCGGGATTCTCAAGGACGCCGCCACCGCCTTGGTCGAGAAGGTGATGCCGCCTTTGTCGCCCGAGGAACAGGATCTGGCGATGGAAGCGGCGATGAAGGAAGCCGCCTCGCACGGGGTGACCTCGGTGCAGAACATGGCCGACACCTCGGAAGACCGCTTGCAGCCCGATAATTTCCGCGAATTCCAGAAGATGGAACGGGCCGGCAAGCTGACCGTGCGGATCTATGAATCGCTGCCGGTGCGCGACTGGAAGACCCTGTCCGACGCCGGCGTGGTGGCGCCCTTCGGCGGCCCGCATCTGCGGGTCGGTAATCTCAAGGCCTTCGCCGACGGCGCGCTGGGGTCGGGCACCGCCTGGATGATGGCGCCGTTCACCGACAATCCCTACAAGAGCGGGCTGGCGAGCCCGGACCTGCTCGACCCCGAGCATTTCTACGGCTCGATGAAGGGTGCCGACAAAGCCGGGTTGCAGCTGACCATCCACGCCATCGGCGACCGCGCCATCAAGACCATCCTCGACCTCTATGCGCGGCTCCTGAAGGAAGACGGCCCCGCCGACCGGCGTGCCCGCATCGAGCATGTCCAGCATCTCGATCCCGCCGATTATCCGCGCTTCGCCCAACTCGGCGTGATTGCCTCCATGCAGCCCTATCACGCCATCGACGATGGGCGCTGGGCGGTGAAGTCGCTGGGGCCGGAGCGGATCAAATCGAGCTATGCCTGGAAATCGCTGCTCGATGCCGGCGCCACTTTGGCATTCGGGTCGGACTGGCCGGTGGCGCCGCTCGATCCGGTGATGGGCATCTATGCGGCGGCGACCCGGCGCACGCTGGACGGCAAGACCCCGAACGGCTGGGTGCCCGAGCAGAAGATCAGTGTCGCCCAGGCGGTGCACGCCTATACGGTGGGATCGGCCTTCGCCGAGCACCAGGAAACGGTGAAAGGCACCATCGCGCCCGGAAAACTGGCCGATCTGGTGGTGCTGACCGACGACATCTTCGCCATCGCCCCCGAGGCCATTGAGAAGACCCGCGTCGATATGACCATCTTCGACGGCAGGGTGATCTATACCCGCCTGTGACAAAACCGGCCTTCGATTGAGCTTTTCTACTCTGGCGCCATATTGGCTAGCGGGAGAGGCGTCGATTTTTCGAGGGACGCCATGAAGAAGTTCGGTTGGAAAATTGGCCTTGCGGCTTTGGTTCTGTCGGTCGCAGCGCCAGTTTGGGCGCAGGATTATCAGACCCTGGCCTCTTCGCAATTCGTCGAACCGCGCGCGCTAGGGTCGGCGCCGCTCAAGGTCGAATTGCTGCCGGCCGGCCTGTTGCTGGCTGAACTGGACAACCCGACCCCCAACCGCCGCATCCTGATGATCGTGCGCGGCGAGCGGAACCTTCACGACAAGATGCTGCCGGTCAGCGTCTATTGGAGCCGGGGAACCTCGCCCAAGGCTCTGCCGCCCGACGAGAATCTGCTGGGTATGGTCACCCTCAATGACAGCTTTGCCGGCAAGGACCATACCACGGTGCTCGACGTGACGGACAAGCTGACCCAGCTGGCGCGCATCACGGAAATTCCCGAGCCGCAGAGCCCGCCGCCGCCCAGCGTCACCTTCGTCTTCCCAAGCGACGACGACCATCCGTCGGGGCCGAGGATCGAAGAGGTGCTGCTGGTGGCGAGTAGGGCGGGGAAGGCTCCCTAAGAGGACGGTAGTCCCTTCAATCGATAAAGCGCATCGAGCGCTTCCCTCGGCGTCATCTCATCGGGATTGAGCGCGGCGACCGCCTGTTCGACTTCGGACGGTCCCTTTGGCGCCGGGGCCGGCGGGGGACGCATCGCCGAGAAGAGCGGCAGGTCGTCGACCAGCTTCTTGGCGGTCTGGCCGCCGCCGCTTTTTTCCAGCGTGTGCAGGACCGTCTCGGCGCGGGTCAGCACCGCTTGCGGCAGGCCGGCGAGGCGGGCGACGTGGATGCCGTAGGAGCGGTCGGCCGCACCCTTGGCCACTTCGTGCAGGAACACCACCTCGCCCTGCCATTCCTTGACCCGCATGCAGTGGCAGGCCAGCGAGGGCAGTTTCGACGTCAGCGCCGTCAGCTCGTGGTAATGGGTGGCGAACAAGGCCCGGCATTTGTTGGTTTCGTGCAGATGCTCGACGACCGCCCAGGCGATCGACAGGCCGTCATAGGTGGCGGTGCCGCGCCCGATCTCGTCGAGGATCACCAGCGCGCGCGGGCCGGACTGGTTGAGGATGGCGGCGGTCTCGACCATCTCGACCATGAAGGTGGAACGGCCGCGCGCCAGATCGTCGGCGGCGCCGACGCGCGAGAACAGGCGATCGACGATGCCGATGCGCGCCTCGTCGGCCGGCACGAAGCTGCCCATCTGGGCCAGGATGGCGATCACCGCGTTCTGGCGCAGGAAGGTCGATTTACCGGCCATGTTGGGACCAGTGATCAGCCACAGGCGCTGGGCATTTTCCAGATTGCAGTCATTGGCGACGAAACTGCCCTCGATGGCCGCCTCGACCACCGGATGGCGCCCGCCCTTGATGTCGAAGGCGGTGCTATCGTCGAGATGCGGACGGCAGAAGCGCCGTTCGGCTGCCAGCAGCGCCAAGGCGGTGGCGACGTCGAGACCGGCCAGTGCATTGGCGGCGCGGGCGATGTCCTCGACGCGGGCCATCACCTCGCCGACCAGATCGGCGAACAATTCGAGTTCCAGCGCCAAAGCCTTGTCGGCGGCGCTGCGGATGCGGTCCTCTAACTCACCCAGCTCGACGGTGGTGTAGCGCACCGAGGAGGCGATGGTCTGGCGGTGGATGAAGGGCTCGCCCATCCGTTCGGCCTGCTTGGGCGGCACCTCGATGTAATAGCCCAGCACATTGTTGTGCTTGACCTTGAGCGAGGCGATTCCCGAGATGTCGGCGTAATGGGCCTGCAAAGCCGCGATCTTCTGGCGGCTCTCGTCACGCCAGGCGCGCAGCTCGTCTAAGCCTTCGTGATAGCCGATCCGGATGAACCCGCCGTCGCGGGCCAAGAGCGGCATCTCGTCGGCCAAGGCGCGGGACAGGCGATCGACCAGCGGGCCATGCTCGCCGAGATCTCGCGAAGTCTTGGTGACCAGTTCGGGGATGCCTTCCAGCCCATCCTGCAGCAAGGCGGCGCGAAGTTGGGGCACCTCGGCCAAGCCGTTGCCGATGGCGGCGAGGTCGCGCGGCCCGCCGCGGCCGAGCGTGATGCGCGACAGGGCGCGGGCGATGTCGGGACAGCGGCGTAGGCTGTCGCGCATCTCGTCGCGCAAGCTCGGGCGCTCGACGAAATAGTCGATGTAGTCGAGACGGCGATTGATTTCGGCCGGATCGGTCAGGGGGGCGGCCAGCATCTCGGCCAGCAGGCGGGCGCCGGCGCCGCTCACCGTGCGGTCGATGCAGGCGAGCAGGCTGCCCTTACGCTCGCCGGCCAGGGTCTCGGTCAGTTCGAGATTGCGCCGGGTCGCGGCGTCGATCTCCATCAGCGCGCCTTCGGCCAGGCGGGCCAGCGGCGACAGGCGGGGCAGTTTGCCCTTCTGGGTCAGCTCGACATAATCGACCAGGGCGCCGGCGGCGGCCAGCTCGGCGCGCGCGAAGCTGCCGAAGCCGTCCAGCGCCGCGACGCCATAGAAAGTCTCCAGGCGCTTCCTGCCATTGTCGCTGTCGAAGCGGGCCGAGGGCAGCGGCGTGAAGGCGCGTTTCCATTCGGCCAGGCTCTCGACCAGGGCGGCCTGGTTGAACAGCCTTTCCGGGATCAGCAATTCCCCCGGGGATAGGCGCGCGATGGCGGCGGCGGCCGATTTCGCCCCCACCGCCTGCACGGCGAAATCCCCCGTCGAAAGATCCAGCCAGGCCAGGCCCAGCGAGCCTTGCGCCTCGGCGAGCGCGGCCAAGTAATTATGGGCGCGCGAATCGAGCAGCGAATCCTCGGTGAGCGTCCCCGGCGTCACCACGCGGATCACCGCGCGCTCGACCACCGATTTCGCGCCGCGCTTCTTGGCCTCGGCCGGGCTTTCGGTCTGCTCGCAGACGGCGACGCGGAAGCCCTTGCGGATCAGCCGCATGAGATAGGCTTCGTGCGAGACGACGGGCACCCCGCACATGGGGATTTCCTCGCCGGCATGCTTGCCGCGCTTGGTCAAAGCGATGTCCAGCGCGCCGGCGGCCTGGACCGCGTCGTCGAAGAACATCTCGTAGAAATCGCCCATGCGGTAGAACAGCAGGCTGTCGGGATGAGCGCGCTTGATGGCGAGATATTGGGCCATCATCGGAGTGGCGTCGGCGGGGACGTCGGTGTCGAGGTGGGAAAGATCGGACATGATGCGGGGGGTATAGTCTCCGATTGCGCTCGGCGAGGAAACTGCCAACATAGGCGGGTTTTAACAAATAAGAATTCAGGGAAAGAGGAAACGATGAGGAAGACGATTTTCGCCGGTGCCCTTCTGGGTGCCGCTCTGTCCCTGTCTCCGGCCTTCGCCGCCGAGACCGCCGGCGGCCTGCCCGAGGTCGATGCCTCGGTCGATCCCTGCACCAATTTCTATCAATATGCCTGTTCCGCCTGGCAGAAGGGCCATCCGATCCCGTCCGACCAGTCGCGCTGGGGCAGCTTCTCGGTGCTGGCGCAGAACAATCAGGAGATCCTGCGCGCGGCGCTGGAAAAAGTTACCGCCGAGGGCAAGCCCGGTAGCCAGCGCCTGGTCGATTTCTACGGCGCCTGCATGAACGACAAGGCGGTCGACGACAAGGGCTGGGCGCCGATCAAGCCGATGCTGGACAAGGTGGCGAACCTCTCCGATCTCAAGGCGCTGGCGGCATTGCTGGCCGATCTGCATCAGGAGGGTGTGAACGCCTATTTCGCCTTTGGCTCGCAGACCGATTTCGAGGATGCGCGTAAGGACATCGCCGCCGTGCAGCAGGCCGGCCTCGGCCTGCCCAACCGCGATTTTTACTTACGCGAGTCCGAGAAGGACGAGAACCGCCGCAAGGAATATGTCGCCCACATCGGCCGCATGTTCCAGCTGATCGGCGATTCGGCCGAGACCGCCACCGCCAAGGCGGCGACGGTGATGCGCATCGAGACCCAGCTGGCGAAATCCTCGCTGACCCTGGCCGAGCTGAACGATCCGCAGCTGACCAACCACAAGAAGCCGACCGCCGAGCTGGCGACCCTGCTGCCCGATTTCGACTGGACCGGCTATCTCAAGGGCGTCTCGGCGCCGGCGCTCAAGACGCTGAACGTTGCCGAGCCGGATTTCCTTAAGGCGGTGCAATCCTCCTTCACCGCCGAATCGATCGACGACATCAAGGTCTATCTGGCCTGGCATGTGCTGCACGCCCGCGCCCAATGGCTGGCCAAACCCTTCGTCGACGAGAATTTCGCCTTCTACGGCAAGGTGCTGACCGGTGCTCCGGAGATGAAACCCCGCTGGAAGCGCTGCGTGGCGCTGACCGACAATCTGTTGGGTGAAGATCTGGGCCGCTATTACGTCGAGGCCGCTTTCGGCCCCGAGCACAAGAAGCGCATGCTCGAGATGGTCAAGGGGCTGAAGCAGTCCTTCGATGCCGACATCGACACCCTGGTCTGGATGGGTCCGAAGACCAAGAAGGAGGCCCATGACAAGCTGGCGGCGATCATCGACAAGATCGGCTATCCCGACCATTGGCGCGATTATTCCAAGGTGGTCGTCAAGGGCGACGATCTGATCGGCAATATCGAGCACGCCACCCGTTTCGAGAATGAGCGCGACATCGGGAAAATCGGCAAGGCGCACGACAAGGCCGAGTGGGAGATGACCCCGCCGACGGTCAACGCCTATTACGAGCCGACCGAGAACGACATCAATTTCCCGGCCGGCATCCTGCAGCCGCCCTTCTTCACCATGACCGCCGACGACGCGGTCAATTACGGCGCCATCGGCATGGTGATCGGCCATGAGATGACCCATGGATTCGACGACCAGGGACGCCAATATGACAAGAACGGCAATCTGAAGGATTGGTGGACCAAAGAGGACGCCAAGAAGTTCGAGGAGCGCGCCGCCTGCGTCGTCGACCAGTACGGGTCCTACACCGCGATCGACGATCTGAAACAAAATGGTAAGGCGACACTGGGCGAGAACCTCGCCGATAATGGCGGCATCCGCATCGCCCTGGCGGCGCTGAAGAAGCATCTGGCCGGCAAGTCCGACCGATCGGTCGGCGGTTTCACCGCCGAACAGCGTTTCTTCCTCGGCTTCGCCCAGGTCTGGTGCACCAATGCCCGCGACGACGCGATCCGGACCCAGGCCATGTCCGATGTCCATTCGCTGCCCGAGTTCCGCGTCAACGGCACGGTGTCCAACAGCGAGGATTTCGCCAAGGCGTTCGCCTGCAAGGCGGATGCCCCGATGGTGCGCGGCGCCAAGGCCTGCCGGGTCTGGTGATGGAGTAAGTAAATATCCCCATCGGCGCTTCCGCGCCGGTGGGGGCAGCAGGGAGACAAATCATGGAACAAAAAGACGCGGTCGCCGCTCTCGAACGGGATACGCTGCAGTTCCACTCGCAGGGACGTCCGGGCAAGATCGAAATCACGCCGACCAAGGCGCTGGTCACCCAGCGCGACCTGTCCCTGGCCTATTCGCCCGGCGTCGCCTTTCCCTGCCTGCATATCGCCGCCGATCCTTCCAAGGCCTATGAGTACACCGCCAAGGGCAATCTGGTCGCGGTGATCTCCAACGGCACCGCGGTGCTGGGCCTCGGCGATCTCGGCGCCCTGGCCGGCAAGCCGGTGATGGAAGGCAAGGCGGTGCTGTTCAAGCGCTTCGCCGACATCGACGGCATCGACCTCGAGGTCGACACCAAGGATGTCGACGCCTTCGTCAATTGCGTGCGCTATCTCGGCCCCAGCTTCGGCGGCATCAATCTCGAAGACATCAAGGCGCCCGAATGTTTCATCATCGAGCAGCGCCTGCGCGAGCTGATGGACATCCCCGTCTTCCATGACGACCAGCACGGCACCGCCATCATCGCCGCCGCCGGCCTGATCAACGCGCTGCACCTGACCGGGCGCAGCCTCCAGGACGTCCGCCTGGTGGTCAATGGCGCGGGTGCGGCCGCCATCGCCTGCGTCGAGCTGGTGAAATCGATGGGCGTTCCGCACGGCAACGTGATCCTGTGCGACACCAAGGGCGTCATCTATCAGGGCCGCACCGAGGGCATGAATCAGTGGAAATCGGCCCATGCGGTCGAGACCCCGGCCCGCTCGCTGGAAGAGGCGATGAAGGGCGCCGACGTGTTCTTCGGCCTGTCGGCCAAGGGCGCGGTGACGCCCGAGATGGTGGCCGGCATGGCCGCCCGCCCGATCATTTTCGCCATGGCCAATCCCGACCCGGAGATTACGCCGGAGGAGGTGAAGGCCGTGCGCTCGGACGCCATCGTCGCCACCGGGCGCTCGGATTACGCCAACCAGATCAACAATGTGCTGGGCTTTCCCTACATCTTCCGCGGCGCTCTCGACGTGCGCGCCTCGACCATCAACGACCAGATGAAGATCGCCGCCGCCCATGCCCTGGCCGATCTGGCGCGCGAAGACGTGCCCGACGAGGTCGACGCCGCCTATTCCGGCCGCCGCCTGCGCTTCGGCCCCGAATACATCATTCCGGTGCCGTTCGATCCGCGCCTGATCTCGGCCATTCCGCCCGCCGTCGCCAAGGCGGCGATGGACTCGGGTGTGGCGAGGAAGCCGCTGGCCGACATCAACCGCTATGTGCGCGATCTGTCGGCCCGTCTGGACCCCACCGCGGGATCCCTGCGCCCGCTGTTCGACGAGGTGCGGGCCAATCCGCGCCGCATCGTCTTCGCCGAGGGCGAAGAGGAAAAGACCATCCGCGCCGCCGTCGCCTTCCACAATGCCGGTTATGGCACCGCGATCCTGCTGGGCCGCGAGGAGAAGGTCAAAGCGGCTTTGGAGGAAGCCGGGCTGGTCGGGCGCACCGACGGCATCGAGATCATCAATGCGCGCCTCTCCACCCGCTTAAAGCTCTATACCGACATGCTTTATGCGCGGATGCAGCGCAAGGGCATGCTCTATCGCGACGCCCAGCGCCAGATGAACCAGGAGCGCAACGTGTTCGCCGCCGCCATGGTGATGGCCGGCGACGCCGACGGCATGGTGACCGGCCTGACGCGCGGCTATTACCAGGCCTTCGACGACGTGCAGCGCATGATCGATCCGCGTCCGGGCGAGCTGGTGTTCGGCATCACCATGATCGTCGGCCATGGCCGCACGGTGTTCATGGCAGATACGGTGGTGCACGAGACCCCGACCTCCGAACAGCTGGCCGACATCGCCCATCAGACCGCCTCGCTGGCCCGCCGCATGGGGCACACGCCGCGCGTGGCGCTGCTGTCCTACGCCAATTTCGGCAATCCCTCGAACCTCAATTCGTCGCGGGTGCACGAAGCCGTGCAGATCCTCGATCAGCGCAAGGTGCCGTTCGAGTATGACGGCGAAATCGCCGCCGACGTGGCGCTCGACCCCGAATTGCTGAAGCTCTATCCGTTCTGCCGCCTGACCGGGCCGGCCAATGTGCTGGTGATGCCGGGGCTCTATTCGGCCAACATCGCCGCCAAGCTAATGCAGAAGCTGGGCGGCGGCACCATCGTCGGCCCGGTGCTGACCGGGTTGGCCAAGGCGGTGCAGATCACCTCGATGGACAGCACCGTCAGCGACATCGTCACCATGGCGGCGCTGGCGGGGCACGCCTCCCTCCGCAGCTCCCGATATGGCTGAGTAGGCGACGCCCATGCACACACGTCGTCTCTGGCCGCTGGTGACTATTCTGTCTGTGCCCGCGGTCGCGATTTTCGTCGTCCTGGTGGTGGCGCAGGCCATCGAAGTCCTGCCCGCCTTGATCGCCATGGCGGCGATGGCGGGCGTCACCACGCTTCTGCTGAAACCCTATATCCAGGATCTCGAGGACGTCGCCCGCTTCGCCCGCGATCTCCAGCAGAAGGAGGAGAGCGGCGTTCCGTCCTTACGCACCGATATCGCCAACGACATCCTCACCGCGTTGAAGCAGGCCCGGCGCCATTTCCGCGCCCAGTCGGAAGAGATGACGGCACGGCTGAAATTCCACGAAACCCTGTTCGACAGCCTGCCCAGCCCGATCCTGCTGCTCGATGCCCAGCGTCGTATCGTCGGCGAGAACGCGGCGGCCCGCAAAACCTTCGGCCGCCAGCAGCGCGACCGCGATCTGGCGGCGCTGCTGCGCCATCCCGATCTGCTGGACGCCGCCGACAAGGTGCTGGCCGGCGAGGCGGGCGGCGAGGTCGAGCTGACCCTGACCAGCCCGGTCACCGGCGAGTACCGCGCCATGGTCGAGCCATTGCTGCGGCCCGGTTCCAGCGCCGCCGCCGCGGTGTTGTCGCTGCACGACATCACGGCGTTGAAACGGGTCGAGCAGATGCGCGCCGACTTCATCGCCAATGCCAGCCACGAATTGCGCACGCCGCTGGCCGCGGTGCTGGGCTTCATCGAAACCCTGCGCGGCCCGGCCAAGGGCGACGAGGATGCGCATGAGCGCTTCCTCGGCATCATGTTCGAGCAGGCCTCGCGGATGAGCCGCCTGGTCGCCGATCTGCTCAATCTGTCGCGCATCGAGCTGCATGAACATTCCCGGCCCGAGGGCGAGGCCAATCTCGGCGCCATCGTGCGCCGGGTCGCCGCCGGCCTCGAACTGACCGCCAGCGAGAAGCTGATGAAGATCGACCTCGATCTCGACGAGACGCTGCCCAGCGTGAGCGGCCAGGAGGACGAGCTGACCCAGATCTTCCAGAACCTGCTCGACAATGCGTTGAAATATGGCCGCGAGGGCACGCCGATCATCGTGACCGGCCGCACGGTCTCCGATTTGCCGCCCGGCATGCCCGACAAATCGCGCGCCGCCGTGATGATCTCGGTGCAGGACCATGGCGAGGGCATCGCGCGGGAACATCTGCCGCGCCTGACCGAGCGCTTCTTCCGCGTCGACACCGCGCGCTCGCGCCGCCTGGGCGGCACCGGGCTGGGCCTTGCCATCGTCAAGCATGTGGTCAACCGGCATCGCGGCTGTCTGCAGGTCGAGAGCGAGCTGGGCGAGGGAACCACCTTCACCGTCTATCTGCCGGTGGCGGGATGAATTATGATCTGGGCCGTAGGTCCGGCATCAGGAGACCGTCGTGGATCGAGAGCAGGTAATCGCGAGGCTCCGCGCTCACGAAGCCGAATTGCATGGCTTTGGCGTCGCCCATCTCTATTTGTTCGGATCGGTGGCTCGCCAGGAGGCCAGGACGGACAGCGACGTTGATCTTTTCTTCGACACCGACAATCCCCGCTTCAGCCTTATCGAACTGGTTGATGTGCAGGAACGCGTTCACGACATCCTCGGCACGGAATCAGACGTGATGGCGCGCGCGAGCCTTCATCCAATGCTGCGTCCCGCAATCGAGGCGGAAGCGCTCAGGGTCTTCTGACGTGGCTCGCACCATCCTGCTTCGTTTGACGGATATGCGTGACGCGATAGTCGGTATCGAAGGCGTGGTCGCTGATAGCGCTTTCGAGGTGTTTGCCGACAATTGGGGCATGCAGCGCGCCGTCGAACGCGGGCTGGAGATAATTTCCGAGGCCAGCCGGCACATACCCGTCGATCTCAAGGCGCTCGCCCCTGAAATCCCGTAGCGCCAGATAGCGGCCATCGGAAACTTGCTGCGCCATGAATATCAGCGAGCGGACCTCCGGGCGACCTGGAACATTGTCGAGGATCATCTGCCACCGCTGGCGCTCGCCATTGATCGTTTGATCATGGAAGCAAAACGCCAAGAGGGAATAAATAAATAATCGATAGGGGTGGATTGTTCACCTCCACAGTTGTGGAGGTGTATTTGACGTAATTATTCTGCAGGACAATATGCGGTCAAATTGGAATGATTGGGTATTGTTGGGGGCAGGAACCTGTGTGGGGTTTCTGGTGGGCGGAAGCTATTTTCAGCCCACCCCGTTCAGGGAGTTGCTATTGGGCGTCCCACCCCGTTTGCAATGGGAAGCTCTCCTTGCTGCGGGTCTCGCGATGGGTGCCGCTGGTGTCACCGTTGGTACCATGCGTCAGCAAATGCGCCAGGCCGAGTCACACCGTGTGGATGAGCGCCAACGTCGGGGGAGGGCAGCGCAAGCTTCGTTACCGTTTGCACTGAGTCTGGTCAGCGACTACGCGACTGCGTGCGTGGAACTTATGCGGATGATGCAGCTGCGGATCAAATCGGGGAAGGAATGGGCTTCCTACGAGGAGATGCAGGAGATTGTTGCTGGGTGGAAAATACCGGATTTTGACAGCGACGCTTTGAGTACATTGAAGGAGTGCATTGAGTACTCTGATGAGGACGGAGCCAGTGCTCTGTCGCTTATAATATCTCTAATGGACAGGCAGCGCGGATTATTTAAAAGATATCAATCTTTGATGGCATCCGGTGCTCCCATGCAGCCAAGAAATTTTTACTTTATTCTGCTGATGTCTTTGGAGATCCATGCTCGAGCTCACATGTTGTTTGCATTTGCGCATGCGGATGGTGTTGCGCGTCATCGGGTTTCTTATGGCGAGATGATGCCAATCCTTGCTCACTACCTTCTCGACGATAAGGTGTTTCCCGACTTCTGGGCGGAGTTTACGAGTAAGTATAGCCATAGCTTGGACTAGGTTTGCGCCGAGGAATTGGCCATCTCCAGCAGCTTGCGGGACGTATTCCAGTTGCGCGCGGTGCCGGCGACCTTGAGCGCGCGTTCGAGAAAGGCCGGAGTCAGTTTCGACGTGCCGGCGCCGGCGACGTAATCGACATAAAGGTGATCGCCGGACAGGTGGAGCCGCTCCGGCCCGGTCCATTTTGCCAGGGCTTCGGCGGCGCCGTCGGGCGGGGTGGCCTCTAGGAATTGCAGCATCAGGCCGGCCGGCCGTTCAGCGGCGGCGTCGGGGAAGGGGTTGGCTTCCAGCGCCCGGGCGAGGGCGTCGGGGGTGCGGATGATGGTGTGGTTCTTGGTCAGGCCGAACTGGTCGCGCAGGATCGCCGCGATGATGGCTTGGGCTTGATCGGCCGCGCCGTCATGCGCGAACACCAGATTGCCGCTGGCGATATAGGTGGAAACCTGGCGGAGCCCCGCCGCTTCGCAGGCGGCCTTCAGCTCCTTCATCGGCAATTTGCCGGTGCCGCCGACATTGACGGCGCGAAGGACGGCGATGAAGACGCTCATGGATGAAGCCTCCTCATCGCCGACGCTTCCTTATTTCTTAGCCTTCTTCTTCGGCTTGTCGCCCTGGGCGCGGTCGATGCCTTCCTGGATCAGGCGGCCGGCGGTGGCGGCGTCGCCCCAGCCGGTGACCTTGACCCATTTGCCCGGCTCGAGATCCTTGTAGTGCGCGAAGAAATGTTCGATCTGCTGCAGCAGGATGGTCGGCAGATCCTTGTAGCTCTGCACTTCGTCGTAATAGGGATGCAGCTTGGAATGGGGCACGGCGAGGATCTTCTCGTCCTTGCCGCTTTCATCTTCCATCAGCAGCACGCCGATCGGGCGCGAGCGCAGCACGGCGCCGACGGTCACGCCGATCTGGCTGACCACCATGACGTCGACCGGGTCGCCGTCATTCGACAGAGTGTGCGGCACGAAGCCGTAATTGACCGGGTAATGCATGGCGGTGTGCAGGAAGCGGTCGACGAACATCGCGCCCGACTCCTTGTCCACCTCATACTTGATCGGCACGCCACCGAGCGGGATTTCAATCACGACGTTGATGTCGTGAGGGGCGTCCTTGCCGACCGGAATTTTGCTGAGATCCATGGAAGACGATTGTCCTTTTTTGTTGCTGCGCTGCACCATAGACGATCTCCATCCCAACGTCAT